>JACCEC010842035.1_pt1 | contig 10893 bp, 16 predicted proteins | sample 7450121 | NCBI WGS metagenome assembly JACCEC01 (sample SAMN15323455, study PRJNA562643) | freshwater metagenome | isolation source: river surface water | place: USA:Blue River Watershed | collected 2017-08-18 | reverse complement strand
CTACATAGTTACTGATACTGTGAAAAATTGTTTGTACCTAGCATTTTGGGATATTAAAAATGATGCACTAGTAAAAGAATATTCCAATTTTTTCGCTAATAACTTTAGTCGCATAAAAATAGATAAAGTCGCAGTGTTAAATAAAAATAAGTTCTTAACGGGTATTAAAATAGATAACGAACTGCTAAGAGAGTATTTTAGAAATTATGTTTAAGAAGCATCTATCTGAAAGTAAAGTTACATACCTATCACATTTAGGGTGGGCATTACTCGCAGGCGTTCGTTTGATTTTTTCTGGATTAGCAAGTATCATACACGGATTTGTTCCTACATTGTTTAATGGAACTACCCCAAGAACAATAATTGATATATATTATTCACATTTAGAAAATCATCCTAATCATGAATACAAGGATATGATCGCTGAGGCTAAGAAAAAATATGAAAAAAAAGATTAGTATAGTAGGAGCAGGCACTTCGGGATATCTATCTGTGTTGTATTTCTGCACAAAATATCCGGAGTATGACATTGCCTGGATATATCCTGAAAATAATGTAACTATCGGGGTAGGAGAAGGTACGGTTCCTCAGGTAACAGAGTTTCTTAGAGACCTCGGAATAACTTTTAAACACATCATCGAAGAGGTTGGCGGCAGTTTAAAATTAGGTATTAAATTAGAAAACTTTACGCAAGAAGATTTCTTTCATCCTTTTGGCGGTCCTGATGAAGAAACAGCGGAGTTAGTTTACATAATGGAAAACAATAAGATCCCCAACAACATAGAATCTTACGATATCTCATTTCATTTTAGTGTGGCCAATCTTGCCAAGTTTCTAGACAAATGGTTTGAAAGATTTACAAATCTAACCATAGAAAGAAGAACGGTAAATTCTGTAGATGAAGTTGATTGCGATTGGTTGATAGACTGTACAGGATTTAGAAGATCATTTATCAATAATTATTTCGAAGATAACTTCGTGCCTATAGATAAATCTATACCAAATAACAAAGCATTCGTTTATAGAGCCACTATACCGGATCATAAAAGATTCGCATACACAACATGTATAGGAATGAAACACGGCTGGATATGGAACATACCGTTAAAGAATGAAATTGGTATGGGCTATGTACACGATGATCGATTTGATGTACGAGAAGAATTCCTAGAGTATCTTGAAAAAGAAGGTTTCGGTCGACCCGAAATACGGGAAGTTCGTATGGTCACTGGAAGAAATAAAAATCATTATAAAGATCTAGTAAACAAAAAAATTGTTTCTGTAGGATTAAGCAGTGCATTTTTAGAACCATTAGAAGCGACTGGTTTATACTTTACCGTGTTCGGTATACAAAAGTTAGATCTTCTTATACATGAAAGAATGAGTCCTGAAGAATATAATTCGTCTCTTAACTACGAGTTTGACGTGACAGTTGATTTTATAGTTGCACACTACAAATTTAGCCATCATGATAACGATTATTGGAACTTCTATAAAAATGTGAGTATAGAATTATACAGACCAAATAATGCGTTCCCAATAAGATCTTGGGGATATATTTTAAGGGATAAATCTAAGATTCCTAAGATTACAGAAGAACAAATTTCAAAATTTAAAGATGCCGATTCATACTATGAGTGGTATAAAAAATATTTTGATCGGGAGTTAGTTAATTGATTCAGTTTTACAAAACGATAGATACTTTCTGGCAAGAAGATCTAAAAAATCATTCATATGCTAGAACCGTTCCTTTCGTGGCCAGAAATTTTGACCATTTAGATCGAAACTATTATAATAGAGATCATCTACTACAAAGTTTTAATGAAGAATTATCATGTGCAGACAAATTTGAAAAAGTGTTAAATGTTAAAAAATCTTCAGTAAGTTGGACCTGCATCCTACCTAATACAATACTGCCCACACATAGAGATACATTTTATACGCTTCGTCAACAACATCATGTAGAAATAGATCAATGCTTTCGATATTTAATTTTCTTAGAAGATTGGGTCTTTGGCCATATCGCTGTTTTTGAAAATAAAATTATTACTGATTGGAAAGCAGGTGATGTGTGGATTTTTGATTCTGAAGAATTACACTATGCTGTTAACGCCAGTAATAGACCTTTCCATAGTTGTCAGGTCAGTACATTCAAATAAAAAGGGCACCCAAGTGCCCTTTTTATTCTAATTAGTTTATTACGGATTTAAACCATATAGTGGTAATGCATACTCAGTACTACCAACTTTGACTTTGAGATAATTAACAACACCTCCGCCTACATTAACTTGACCCGAACCGCCACCTGCTACTACTGCTGAACCTGAATGCAAGTTGAGTATCTTTTCTACACCGTCAAAGGCTAACACACTATCGAAACCCGTGCCATTCCAGAATGCGAAATCCATCTTACTTGGAATGTAACCATCAACGGGTGTATTTTCTACATTGACTCTCAGGGTACACATAAGAGCAGGAGCACCAACACCGTCTGCACCTAGCCAGGCCAGTGCATTTACCACATCACCGGTTTGAAGTGCGGTAGGTGAATTTAGAGTGCCTCTAGATCTAATAAATGATACAAGTGTTCCATCTGGACTTTCTTTTGCACCATTAATAGTAAACAGATCGTAACCATCGTTGAGATCACCATCTGTATTAATTCTGATACCTGCTTTAGTACTTACATTAGTACCTTCTAAGACAATAGTCTTTCCTGTATAAGCAGAAATATTTGCAGTTGATGAATCAATTGGTCCGACAACTTTACTACTGGTACCATCGATGATCATAGACGAATCTTGGCCAAAAACTGAACCTTTCATATCGCCTGTTAGATAGCCGGTAACTGAGCCAGTTAACGGTCCAGTGAAACCGCCAACCGCGGTAACTGCTTTTGTATTGTGATTTATAATGATACTCGCATCAGATGCTAACACATTACCAGTTACGTTACCGGTTAGGTTTCCAGTTACGTTACCTTGAACAGGTCCTGTAAATAGACTTGATGTTACGCCGCCCTGTGCATTAATTGATCTAGAAAAAGCATTAAGAATAAGACTACTGTCATCACCAATAATATTGATATTATAGTTCATACCGGCGATAACACCGCTACCGCCGCCGCCTCCAATTGGATTTCCGCCCACTAAGGATCCTGCCGGTAAATCTACTACTGATCCTGCAGCAGTGATTACAGCATTACCTAAATGAATACTAGACCCGCTTAGATATATATCTTTGAACCTGTAAGTAGATGAACCAATATCATAGGTAGCATTATCGTCGGGTATGATATCTCCCTGAACTGTACCGTCAAGATTGATACTACCATCAATCGAATTAAAAATTAATGTACTATTTTCTGCTAAAACATTGCCCTGAAAACCATCGGCTCTGATAGTTCCTGCATAATTTGATAAATCGGGCTCAACAATGGCATCCATTACTTTAGTTACATTGTTGTAATTAAAAGTAATACCCGAATGTACGCCTGATTGAAAAATACTTGCTGAAAGATCTTTTATATCAGCCGGTGTTAAATTACTTAAAGGAACACCGCCCAATGAAGTTCCGTTACCAATATATAACGAGCCTGTATCAGTGGTATATAGCAGTTCTCCAGAAGCGAGTGGTTCTGTCATTGCTAAACGCTGAGAATTTGTACCTCTGCGGATCTGTAACGGCATAATTAAATAACTCCTAACCTTATTGTGTATTATTTATCTTTGCGCCTAACCTAAGCATCCTTTGGAAAACAGCGCATTTTATCCTAGAAATATTCTAGGTCAGCCGCTAAAACGAATCGCCATTTATCGCTTTGCACTATTCCGGGTCTGTGCCATTGATCGCTAGGATAAATTAACCACGTAAAATCGCTGGGCCTAACAAAGTATTTACCGTCTTTTTCGGGCCCGTTTGGAGCCATTTCCGTACCGGCATAATCTCTATCTTTTACATCGTCTGGAATATGCAGATAGAAAATTCCGCTTAGACGCTTAGATTCGGGAGTTTTGGGGTGCCAATGATGATGCCATAGATTTTCTCGATCTTCGGAAGTAGAAAGATTAGTCATAAAACTCCATGCCATAACTTCAGAAATTTTAACTTCTCGTCCTAGATACATAAAACAGGAAAAAATAAAACTCATCCTGTACTTTAGCCAAACAGGTTCGGGACGTTTAAAAATGTTTTCTTTGGTTTGAAATTTGGGGGAGTTTGTGAAGTAATTGCCGCTGTCTATGATACTCTTCACTGTATCTATCGCTGTTTGATTATCTTGTTCTGTTATAACAGAACTAAAATCAAACTTTCTAAACAGGGTATTTTGATCGATAACTGTATGCATAAGGAATCCTGGAGCGGGAGGCGAGAGTCGAACTCGTCTATTTCTGCTTGGAAGGCAGACGTGTAACCACAAACACTTCACCCGCTTTGAATTATTTACGCTTTGGCCTCGCTACCAGGAATCGAACCTGGATCTAAACCTTAGGAGTGTTTTGTTCTATCCGTTGAACTACAGCGAGGTGAATATTGATAGTGATACTAGAGTTTTGGTTGAGGTTACAACACCCCAGGCCGCCCAGGCATTACAGCGCCTGCTCCTGTAGTCCAGCCTAACATGGAATCCGTTACTCCTCAATCTGATCACGCTGTAAAACGCTCTGGATCATATTAGAGACAACAATGCATCTATGATGCACCAACTTTGTAGTTCCACCTACTCAGTATCGCCTTGCGGTTGTTGATCGGACCTTGTACTACTATCAATAACTGGTTGCGGGGGACGGATTCGCACCGCCGATCTTCAGGTTATGAGCCTGACGAGTTACTGCTTCTCTACCCCGCGATTGTTCAGCGTCTAGCCACGGTTCCCTGTTCCGCCCTAGACTGAGTTGTCTACCCTGTCGATCAGTATTTAAATTTTTGTCGTCAGTTCTGCTTCTGCCGCCACGGTGTCTCAAGTCGCTCTATACGGAGCCTTGGGGTCGATTACCGTTTGCACCCTGACATTTTGGTGAAGTCAATTACCCCCTTTAATAACGAGGAAGGGACCCCGGGGTCTGTTACAGCAAGCCTTCTTCTTGGAGGACCTGGACAACATCATCGCTGAGCGGAATCTCAGTTTTAATGTTCAACTCTAAAATTTCATCCTGAAGTTTCTGCTTCTGTTTCTTAAGGCTCAATACCTCAGACTTAGCCTGATCAATTTGACCTTGGCTAACCACTGTGGTAGTTACTGTGTCACCGTAGCCAAACACTCGGCTACGTGCTTCGTCTTTAAGGCTCTTAACTTTTTCAAGTTTGCCTTTGATCACTTCTAACGAAGTCAGCGGCTTGAGGCTGGCGATTTCTTCCAACTGTCCGATTCTCTTATCGATGAATGCTGCTTTGGCAAGATTCGTATCGATACCACTCTGTGCATTCGCCGCACCAACTAAGGCACGGATGTTATACAAAGCCATTGTGAGTTTCTGGCGACGTGTATCGTTAGCCATCAACTGATCATTGGCTTTTTGAATCTCATTCTCAACGTTTTGAAACTCGTTGAGTTCGATGGAAGTTTCCATCTTGATATTACGAACAGCCTCATTAATGCTATTCTGTACTGCATTTGCCTTGCGAAGTGTGATATTCATTCCCATTTTCCTTTTTCTTTCTTTTTCAGTTTACTAATATATTCGTCTTTAGTATATTTGCCTTCTTCGATTTCTCTAAGAGCAGTTACAGCATAAGATGCATCTGTTCCCGAAACACGCTGAGGGGATCCGTTCTTTAATTCTCTGGCTCTTTGACTAGCAACTATAACTAGGTCAAATCTACTGCCTATCATCTCTACTGCTTTTTCTGCTGAAATTCTTGCCATTGTACACCCTTAATTATAATGACGGATCGATGAAAGGTCAAGTAATAGACCGGACAATTGACAAGACCTATTGTTCGATGTCGTCGGTCTGGACAACGTGCAATATACAGGCGACAGAGGCCTGAATATTTCCGATCAGCAAATGACAGGTATATGGATATCGGGTCACTCAAGCACGGAGACTTTTCGAGAGTCTTTGCCAGATTAAGTCTGTACGGCATAAAGCCATACAAGCGTCTATCCTCATCTACCTTTCACTTCACCGGTTGTGTATTGCTACACAACAAAACTATTATATATCCTATGTGTTGTTAATTCAACACAATTTGGATATGTTATTCAGATTCTTTTTTACCTTTTGATGGTTTAAAAGAAACTTTTGATGCAAGTTCGGCCTGAACAATAGTTCTCCTCATTTCTCCTCTTTTATGAGGATCAACAATCGTAGCCAAAATTCTTTTTGAGGTCTTAGTCATTTTATATGATGATGTAGGTTTCATAGATATCCAATTATTGTGGTGCCCAGAGAGAGACTCGAACTCTCACCCGAAGACTGGCTTCTAAGACCAGCGTGTCTACCAATTCCACCATCTGGGCAAAGTGTTATTATGTATTCTTTATTTGCTGTTGTCAAGTATATTCTGGCGCCTCTGGAGAGATTCGAACTCCCATAACCTGGTTTAGAAGACCTGGCACCGCTCCATCGGCAGAGGCATATATGGTGCGGAAGGTGGGATTTGAACCCACAAAACTCAGATTTTAAGTCTGATACGTATACCAATTCCGTCACAACCGCATTTGGTGCCAACTCCCGGGATCGAACCAGGTTCCACCGCTCTTCAGGCGGCCGCAATGACCACATTTGCTAAGTTGGCATGTTTGGGGTGTCCGACGAGTATCGATCTCGTACTTCCAGTTTCACAGACTAGTGTGCAGGCCACTACACTACGGACACCGTTGTTTGGCACCACTGCCACGAGTCGAACGTGAAATTAAACCTTCGCAAAGTTTCGTGATGTCCCTTTCACTACAGTGGTATCTTTTTCTAGTGCATCTTTGCGCATCAAAAATTGTCGATCACTTTTAGGACGATGTACTACGAGATATTCTATTCCTTCGATGATTTCAATCTTATTCATATCGTCACAGATAACAAGTTCGTTATTAAAACGATTTTTAAAAACCATTGGTTTCATATTAATCTCCTTCACGCAATCTACGCTCACGACGTTCAGCCGCCAGTGTAAAGACCTTTTCGTTGTCATTGTTGTAGTCAACAGCCTTAGGCGGAACTATAATGCCCGTTTCAGTAGTATAGCCGTTGATCGTGTGCGGTTCATTTTCATCATAGGTCCAACCTAGGCATTTCATCATCTTATGCTTGACTAAGAGGTTAGGGCTGCGAAAAGCCTCTGCATCGCGGAAGCCTAGCATCACACCAACCTCTGCCACAGCACCTGAACGGCATACACCAGCGTGGCAATGAACTACTACATTCATATGTTGTTCCATTGCGTGTTGTAGAAGTCGAACAAGTTCAGCAGCCTGTTCGTCTTTAATCATGCCCCAACTCATATCAATAGGAGTACCATGGCCATCGTTGCTCATGCCATCACTTTCCACATCGAGAAACTTAAACTGATGTGTTTCACGGAACTGGTAGGAAGGTGTAGGAAACTCCATATCCGGATCCACAATTTGGATCAGCATGGAATTAATACCTGCATCGATGTGAAAGCCTTTTTTGATATCGCTCAGCGATACATTTTGAATCCACGGTTCCATGGCAATCTCCTTATAATCTATAAGTCACTCTTCCTTTGGTAAGGTCGTAAGGACTAACTTCTACTTTTACACGATCGCCAAGAATAATTTTAATCTTGTGCTGTTTGAGTTTGCCGCCAGTATAACAAAGTATAGAGTTTGGCATCTTGTCGATTTTAACTCTATACATACTACCGGGTAGAACTTCATCAATAATACCGCTTAATTCAATTAAATCACTCTTTGGCATAAATTCTCTTTGTCATTTATTTTTTTACCTCTCTATTATTATGGCCGGGCTTGCAGGAATCGAACCCACACCGCTTGTTTCGAAGACAAGCATGATATCCATTTCACCAAAGCCCGAATCTGGTGCTCCTAACAAGAATCGAACTTGTATCGCATCCTTACCAAGGATGTGTTCTTCCATTTAACTATAGGAGCATGGCTGGGGATGATGGATTCGAACCACCGAATACCGGAATCAAAATCCGGGGCCTTACCACTTGGCGAATCCCCAAGTTATGGTGGTAATGGAAAGAGTCGAACTTTCACAGCGCACCGTATGAAGGTGTTGCACTACCGTTATGCTACATTACCATATAGAAACACACTATATCCGATCTCAAGGGCACTCGTTGGAATGCGACTCATACTTTCGAAATCCACTACAATGTGTTTTTATATGGTAGGGGCACAGAGAATCGAACTCTGATTAGCGGGTTAAAAGCCCGTTACTTTACCATTAAGTTATACCCCCGTATGGTCCGTATTAAGTTGATTTATTGTGCCAACCTAGACCATACGGGTTCTAGGCGACACTAACGTTTACCACGTTTCATGTCTATCTCCTTAGTTTATATATTGTATATTCACTTTAATGTTTTGTCAATCCAAATTATTCCTATGATAACCAAAATAATTACGACCACGGCCCCATTTTGTTTTCTCCTTATCCTCTAAAGGTACAACTGGCAGATATTCTGTAGTTGTCTATGTTAATTCTCTTTTCAAATTGTTCTTTTGCTTTTAAACAACTTTCATGATCTCCAAACTTAGCGTGTATACTACCGTTAGTAGTGTTTGCTCCTGGTATAGTGCTCCACATCATTATTATCAATAACCACATTATAATCTCCTTTGGTGCCCAGACCAAGAATTGAACTTGAAATAATCGCTTATCAAGCGACCGTTATACCATTTAACTATCCGGGCGTATTTGGCGGAAGCGGTGAGATTCGAACTCACGAACGGGATAAACCGTTGCTAGTTTTCAAGACTAGTGCAATCAGCCGGACTCTGCCACACTTCCATGATACTGGTGCCCCTAATCGGATTCGAACCGATAGTTATGACACTCCTTTTGAGAGAGCCGCCTTTACCAATTTGGCCATAGGGGCAATCTGGAGCACAGGGCCGGATTCGAACCGGCGGCTTTACGGTTTTGCAGACCGTTGCATTGGGCCTCTCTGCCACCTGTGCTTATTACATTGTAGGACCGTTACCGTTACGGAAACCGACCTCTCCACCTTCTTCTTTGATTCGCTTAATCACATCTTCAAACAAGATTGGAGCAAAGTCCGGTGTTTGCTCTACGCAGACGCAATGATAACGATTATCAATAACATCGCTATATAACACTTCACCAGTCCTAGCATCAACACCACGAGCCTTTGTTACACGATTTGCATGTAAGTGACCGTGAATGTTAACACCGAAGCGACCCAACGATGCTTCGTGAACAGGAATATGGCTTAAGATCATTCCGTTCATAACGTGATATGCACGTAATTCACGAAAGTACTCGCCGTACTCTGTGTCACGAAAGATATCGTGGTTACCTCTAATTAAAACTTTGTCACCATTCAAGCGACCCAATGTCTTTAATGCTTTACGATTAATGACAACATCGCCTAAGTGGTAGACTTTGTCTGTAGGCTTGACTCTTTCGTTCCAAGCCTTGACCATGGCTTCATCCATTTCGTCTGGATCTGTCCACGGACGTAATTTTGTAACACCATCACTTCTAGTGAAACGGCATACACCGGCGTGGCCGAAGTGCGTATCACTTACTAAAAACACGCTAGGCATAGTGCCCTCCTTTCTTTGTTAATGGTACCCCGGGCCGGAGTCGAACCGACATTGGCCAATTATCTGTTGCACACGGGATATAAATCCGCTGTTTTACCATTAAACTACCGGGGCAAAGAACTGGAGCGGGCGAAGAGGCTCGAACTCTCGACATCAACCTTGGCAAGGTTGCACTCTACCAACTGAGTTACGCCCGCATTATTTCTCTACTGAATACTCGTAGTTTACTGTAGTTTCGTTTTCACGTAAAACAGCAGCACCGTTTCTGAGATGAAATTTCTTTGCCATCTCAGTCTTAGGGCTTAGAGTAACGAACCGCTCTACAGTAGGATATAACTTACGTATCTGTTCTACTGTTTCGAACAACAATTCAGATGCCGCGCCGGGTGCATAACTCCATATAGTATAGAATATAGCGGTTGTAGGACTATCAGCGTCTTTAGAAAGATCTTCTACCTTTTCAGGTACAAAATCATGTAAACTAACACAAACCATTGCTTTGGGTTTTTCATCAACCAAGGCACTCACAAATTTATTCTTTGATACACGAAAATCGACGGGTATCTCTGGTCGCACCGGATCGTCTTTGATATATTCAAGAAGAGGATCGGTGATGTTTGTGATAAAATTCAGCATTTTATTTTTCTCTGTGTTATATGCGTACTTATCTCTTTACGCAAAAAATTGTAAATCTGGTACTCGGTACGGGAATCGAACCCGTCTTTCCACCTTGAAAGGGTAGCGTCCTAGACCGATAGACGAACCGAGCAATTACGAATTGGCGTACCCTGAGAGATTCGAACTCCCACTAGCAGTTTTGGAGACTGTCGTGCTGCCGTTAAACACTAAGGGTACATTATAAAAAACTTCGACGATACAGTTATACCGCAGAGGTCGAAGCCGTGTTGTTTGGTGCCTCGTGCTGGAGTCGAACCAACTGCATTCGCCTTGTAAGGGCGACGTTCTACCGGTGAACTAACGAGGCTAATTTGGTCGGAGTAGTAGGATTCGAACCTACGACCCTCTGCTCCCAAAGCAGATGCGCTAGCCAGGCTGCGCTATACTCCGATAATACTTGGTGGAGGATAACAGAATCGAACTGTTAATCACGGCTTGCAAAGCCGTTGTTATCCCATTTAACTAATCCCCCAAATTTTTACTTTCTGTCTCCG
>JACCEC010383375.1_pt1 | contig 10893 bp, 14 predicted proteins | sample 7450121 | NCBI WGS metagenome assembly JACCEC01 (sample SAMN15323455, study PRJNA562643) | freshwater metagenome | isolation source: river surface water | place: USA:Blue River Watershed | collected 2017-08-18 | reverse complement strand
GATGGCCGCTCCGGCGGCGCAGGCGGCACGCCTGAAGACCCAGGCCCGCATCGTGGTCGCCGGCAGTGGCCTTGGCGGCCTGGCCGTGGCCACGCGGCTGAGCAAGCTGCTCGACGGTGCGCGCATCACCATCGTTGACAAGAAGCAGGAACACAACTACCAGCCCGGCTACACCCTGGTGGCCACCGGTGTCTGGCCGGTCAGCAAGGTGCGCGATCGCAACGCCGACCTGCAGCCGGCCGGCGTGGAGTGGATCCAGGAGATGGTGGCCGAGTTCGACCCGGCCGGCAACGCGGTGGTGACCACCGCCGGCCAGCGCGTGCCTTACGACTACCTGGTGGTGGCTACCGGCACCCACCAGGACTGGGGCCTGATCGAGGGCATGGACGTGGCCGCCATCGGCCAGAACGGGCTGACCAGCATCTACCCCAGCCCCGAGGCGGCCGTGGCCACCTGGCAGGCCATGGACGCCTTCCGCCAGAAAGGCGGCAACGCGGTCATGACCTTGCCGGCCACGCCGCTCAAATGTGCAGGCGCGCCGCTCAAGATGACCTTCATGCTGCGCGACCGGCTGGCGCAGGCCGGCACGCTCGACAAGTCCAGCGTCACCTTTTACTCGGCCGTCGGCAATGTCTTCGGCGTCAAGCCGGTCAACGACAACGTGGTCGGCCGCTGGCAAGACCTGGGCATCGGCATCGAGTACACCCAGAAGCTCAAGGCGGTGGACATCGGGGCCCGCAAGGCGACTTTTGTCACGCCCGAGGGTGCCAGTACCGAAGTGCCCTACGACTTCATCCATGTGGTGCCGCCGATGCGCGCGCCCGATGCGGTGAAAAATTCCGACCTGGCCTGGAAGGAGGGCGGCTTTGCCGCCGGTGGCTGGCTCGAAGTCGACAAGGACACGCTGCAGCACCGCCGCTACAAGAATGTGTTTGGCATCGGCGACATCAACGGCACGCCGCGCGGCAAGACGGCCGCCACGGTCAAGAAGTCCGCGCCGCTGGTGGCGCAGCATGTGGTGGATGTGATTGCCGGGCGTGAGCCGGGCCAGAAGTTCGACGGCTACACCTCGTGCCCGCTGATCGTGCGAGAGGGCTCGGCCATGCTGATCGAGTTCGACTACGAGGGCAAGCTGGTGCCTTCGATGCCCATGATCGAGCCGCTGCAAGACAGCTACTTTGCTTGGCTCATGAAATACGCCATGCTCAAGCCGGCCTACATGGCCGTGCTCAAGGGCCGGGTCTGAACGCAGGAGACGCACACCATGTATGAAATCTGGCTCGCCCTGAACATTGTTTACGAAATCGCGCTGGGCCTGTGGCCGGCGCTTCTGATCTTGCTGGGGGTCTGGCTCGCAGTGCTGGTGGCCAACCGTCAGGGGCTGTGGGCGGTGCCCCTGACCCGTCTGCTGGCGATCGCCATCGTGGTGGCGGTGGCGGTGGGCGCGGCGCTGCCTTCGCTCACGCTGTCCTCATTCGGCAATTTCGGCTACTGGGTCGACTGGGCCAACTGGCTGGCCATGGCCGCCGGTGCCGGCGTGGCCGTGGCCGTCGGGCTCTGGCCCTTGATGGCCCGACGCCAAGGTTGAAACCCGCTCACAGCGGCTTGCGCGCCGTCAGTCCCACCAGGGCCGAGCGGCCGTGGTGGCCGCTGCCTTCGGCCAGTTCGGCCTCGTAAGTGCGCAGGTCCAGCACCTCATAGCCGGCAAAGGCCTGCAGCAGCAGGACTTCGTCGTACAGGTGCTCGCGCTTGCCGGGGCCCCCGGTGTTGTAGCGCAGCTGCTCATGGCCATAGCCCTGGATCACCAGCGTGCCACCGGGCTTGAGGCTCTCGTGCATGCTGGCAAACAGCACGTCGCGCTCAGTCGGCGACGCGAACTGGATGAAGATGGCCACCACGTTGTCCCAGCCCCCGGGCTGCCAGTCAAAGCCCTGCCAGTCGCTGCAGACCCAGTGGACCTGCACGCCACGCGCCTGCGACAGGGCGCAGGCCTTGTCCAGCGCCACGGACGAAAAGTCAAAGGCATCGACCGCCAGGCCCTGTTCGGCCAGCCAGACGCCGTTGCGGCCTTCGCCGTCGGCCACGGCCAGGGCGCTGCCCGGGTGCAGGTGCGCTGCCTGCTGCTGCAGGTAATGGCTGGGGTTTTCACCAAAGAGGTAGCTTTCCTGCGCAAAGCGCTGGTTCCAGGTGTTCAGGGGGTCTTGAAATCCGCTCATGCAGGGCTTTCCGAAAGTGCTATATATTCGTAAATGCTTATTTTTCAGGATCTTTGATCCAAGTCGTTTGAAAAGGAAATGGCATGACGCTCTGGCGCTTCTTGACCCCGGCCTTGCTGTCCGGTTTGATGGCCTGTTCGGATGGGCATGATCTGCCCAAGGTTAGCCTGGAGCAGGCCCGTGCTGACCACGAAGCCGGGCGCATTGTGCTGATCGACATCCGTGAACCCAAAGAGCATGCCACTGGAGTGGCGGCTGGCGCACGACTCTTGCCCATGAGCCAGCTCGGTCAGCGGCTGGGTGAAATTACGCAGCCCACCGACAAACCGGTATATCTGATTTGCAACACCCAGAATCGCTCGCAAGCGGTGCTGTCGGGCCTGGTCGAAAAAGGTTACAGGCATGTGTATTACGTGCAGGGCGGGATGAGCGAATGGGCTGGCCGCGGATGGCCTATGGTGGCACCAGCGGTTCAATAAACCTGACCGTCTCCGTGAAATCCCTTAACTTTTTGATCAGTTTGTAGCATCCCGAATGCGTTGTCTTCGATTAAATTAGCGTATGGTTATATTCAACCGATTTCTTTATCTCAAGGAGCAATCATGAAAGTCCTGTCGATCGCCATAGTCCTGACGGCAGCTGTTTCGACCCCCGCCTTTGCCAACTTGGCTCTGGCCCAGAAAAATGCCTGCATGGCCTGTCATGCGGTCGACAAGAAACTGGTGGGTCCGTCCTACCAGGATGTGGCCAAGAAATATGCCGGCACCGATGCGGCTGTGCTGGCCAAGAGCATCAAGGCTGGTGGTTCCGGCAAGTGGGGCCCGGTGCCCATGCCGGCTCAGGCAGCGCTCAGTGATGCCGATGCACTAACCCTGGCTAAGTGGGTCCTGGCGGGTGCCAAGTGATATCCATGCACTGTTGATTTTCTGAAAGCTCGTCTGGTACCCGAGTCTTTCTTTTGCCGCTCCCTGGCTGACCAGTGAGCGGCTTTTTTCATCGTCGTTACAACAAGGAGATCCAACTATGCGCCAAGTCCTGTTGATTCTCGGTCTGAGCTGTGCTTTCGTCGCTCAGGCACAGCCCGAAATCTTCAAAGGTGCCGATCTTGCCCTGGGGGCCAAACTGATAGCCGAAAACAAGTGCGTGTCATGCCACGCCCAAAAAGTTGGCGGCGACGGAAATGCTATTTATAGGCCACAAGGGCGTATCAACACCCCGGGTTTCCTGCGCGGCATGGTCGAACAATGCAACACGGAACTGAATCTGGGTTTTTTCCCCGAAGAGGTCAATTCAGTCGCTGCTGTTCTGAATCGTGATCACTATAAATTTAAATAATTAATCTTTTATATAGGGTGTCTCCTATATTTGCCGAGGCAAATTTATTTGATGATTTGCACCTGACAGGTTCGTTGTGAAAGAGTAACGAGCATGTGACGGATGGTTGCAAATTTCAAGGAGATACTCATGCGCAAATCCTGGATCTGGGTGAAGGTAGCGGTACTTGTCAGCTGTTTATGGCTGACAGGTTGCGGAACCATCAGCACCGTGGGCAAACTTGAAGATGGTGCTGCGGCCGAGGCTTCGAAAATGTGGGACCGCTGGATCGAAGGCCATGGTGACATTGCTGTCGCGACCACTTGGGAGCGCAAAGTACAAAAGGGCGTGACCCCCAACGACATCGAGCAGATCCTCAAGCAGGTCGCCTCCGAGCGCAACATGAAGGACGTCGGTACCCTGCCACTGTCCAAGGAACTTGAGGCGCGCACTGGTCAGAAGCAAAAACTGCTCACGGTCTACTCTTTCTGCACACCCACCACGGCCCGCAAGATGGTGGACTTCTCCCCCCATATGGCGGCCTACCTGCCATGCCGTATCACGGTGGTCGAGAAGGAAGACGGCCTGTGGCTCTACACCCTCAACATGGACATGATGGTCAAGATGGGCCGCAAGCTGCCTTCACCCTTAAAGGAGGAGGCCCGAGCCGTGCGCGACACCATCTGGGAAATGATGGAGCGCGCCTCCAAGGGCGAGATTTGAGCTGAAACCACCACGAGGAGACACGCATGAACAAGAACAATACTTTGCGCGCCACGGTGCTGGCCGCCAGTCTGGCCGCAGCTGGCCAGGCCTGGGCGACCAACGGCATGCTGATGGAAGGGTATGGCCCGATCGGTCTGTCCATGGGTGGCGCTGCGCAAGCCTTTGACAACGGCACCGCCGCCATGATGAACAACCCGGCTACCTTGCAGCTGGGCGAGAACGGCACACGCGCTGACATCGCCCTGGGCGTGCTGGGGCCGAATGTCACCTCGATGGGTGAGAAATCCGGTGGGACATCGTATGTGATGCCTGCGGTGGGCTGGGTACGCAAAAACGACCAGTACAGCTGGGGCATCGGCGTATTTGGCCAGGGTGGCATGGGCACAGATTACGCTGCAGGCTCCATGAATGCTGCGGGCACCGATCAGCCCGTGCGTTCTGAGCTGGCGGTGGGGCGCGTCATCCTGCCGGTGAGCTACAAGCTCAATGATCGTGTGAATCTGGGAGCCACACTGGACTACACCTGGGCCAGCCTGGACATGCGCATGGCCGCCATGTTCAGCCAGATGGCGGGCATGAGCCCGATGCCGACAGGGCAATTCGCCGCCATGATGAGTGCCATCCAGCAAAGTCAGATGCAGCCACCTTCGACCGTACGCATCGATTTTTCCGACAGCAACGACTTCACCGGATCGGCCAAATCCAGTGGTTGGACCGGCAAACTGGGCATGACCTTCCAGGCCGATAAGGACCTGACGCTGGGGCTGTCCTACCAGTTCAAGACGCGACTGGGCGATATGAAGACCGGCGCCACGGCGGCTACCCTGACCATGGGCATGCCGCTGACAGGCAAAATGGTGGTGCATGATTTCCAGATGCCCTCCGTGCTGGCTGCAGGGGCTTCTTGGGTTGCGACGCCCAAGCTGCAGCTCGCGGCCGATGTCAAGCGCATCGACTGGTCGAGTGTCATGAAGAACTTCCGCATGACCTTCGAGTCGGCCCAGGGGATGGGCACCATGGGGTTCACCATGCCGCAGAACTGGAAAGACCAGACCGTGGTCTCGCTGGGGGGGGCATACAAGCTCGATGATGCCTGGACGTTGCGTGCCGGTCTCAGCCTGTCGAGCAACCCCGTGCCCGACGCGTACGTCCACCCACTGTTCCCGGCCATCGTCAAAAACCATTACACGGCGGGCTTTGGCTACCGTTTCAGCAAGAGCACTTCCCTGGATGCTGCGATCTCGCACGCGCCCAAGGTCACTGTTCACGCGGGCATGCTCGGCGGCGCACCCATCACGCACAGCCAAACGAATGCCCAGTTGATGCTAAGTGTGCGTTATTGAGACAACTGGGGCGGTGCAACATCGGGTTTGTACTGATGGGGCACCGGCTTCCGTGTAATTTCCGATTCAGCTACGACGCTTAAGCTAAATATCAGTGAATTCAAATATAAGAATTTAATTGAATGGAACACACGCTGGACGAAATGCAAGCCGTGTTCGAGAGGGCCGCCGAGTGGTTTGGCGTACTGTCGACGCCGCAGCGCCTGCGCATCATCAGTGCGTTGTGCCAGGGTGAGAAAAACGTCGGGCAATTGCTTGAGGAAATGAATGTTTCCCAGCCCAACATGTCTCAGCACCTTAGCTTGATGTACCGGGCGGGGTTGGTGGTCAAACGGCGGCAGGGTGTGCAGGTTTTCTACAGTATCGCCAATGATTCGGTCGTTGCGGTGTGTCGTGCGGTTTGTACCCAGGTGGCCATCGCGCTGCCGGTGAACTGAAAAAAAGACCCCTACAAGGAGTTCGAGGTGGAACAACACAAAATATCTGGAAGGGTGCAGAAGGCACCGGAAAACTTCCTGGACCAGAGCGGCATCCGCACCGTGTTTGCCGAAGGCAAGAAAGGTCGACGCGATTTCATACGCAGTGCGTTTGCTGCTGCAGCTGCTGGTGCAGCGGCCCCGATGGCTCTGGCACAAGGCAATCCGGTGCCGACGGAGGGTGGCGATCCCAATATCCTTAAATTGCCCGAGCACAGCACTGGCCTGGGCCAGGGCGTGGCCGTCGAAGGCTACGGCAAGCCCTCCAAGTACGAGGCCAATCTGCAGCGTCGTCAGAGCCCTGGCCTGACGCAAACCACCCAGGCTTCGGTGTCGTTTGCGCCGCTGCAGTCGCTGTTTGGCATCGTCACGCCCAGCGGACTGCATTTCGAGCGCCATCACCAGGGCTGGTGGGACATCGACCCGTCCAAGCACCGCCTGATGATCAACGGCATGGTCAAGACCCCCAAGGTCTTCACCATGGACGAGATCATGCGCCTGCCCTCGGTCTCGCGTTTTCACTTCATCGAGTGCGGTGCCAATACCGCAGTCGACTGGGGCAATGTGGCCGTGCCCACGGTGCAATACACCCACGGCATGCTCTCGTGCAGCGAGTTCACCGGCGTACCGCTGATCACGCTGCTCGAGATGGCCGGTGCCGACCTCCAGAAGGGCAAGTTCGTCCTGGCCGAAGGCGCAGACGGTTCGTCTATGACCCGCACCATCCCGATGAGCCTGATCACCTCGGGCGAGGTGCTGGTCGCTTTTGGTCAGAACGGCGAAATGCTGCGCCCCGAAAACGGCTACCCGCTGCGTCTTGTGGTGCCAGGCGTGCAGGGCGTGAGCTGGGTCAAGTACCTGCGCCGCATCGAAGTGGGTGACATGCCCTATGCGGCCAAGGACGAGGCGGTGCATTACATTGACCTCATGCCCGATGGCACCCACCGCCAGTACACCAACATCCAGGAATGCAAGAGTGTGGTGACCACGCCTTCGGGTGGCCAGGTGCTGCTCGACAAGGGTTTCTACAACATCACCGGCCTGGCTTGGTCTGGCAAGGGCAAGATCAAGCGCGTGGATGTTTCGGTCGACGGTGGCCGCAACTGGCGCACCGCCCGGCTCGAAACCCCGGTGCTGTCCAAAGCACTCACTCGCTTCAACATCGACTGGGTCTGGGACGGCAAGCCCGCCATCATCCAGAGCCGTGCGCAGGACGACACCGGCTTTGTGCAGCCGACCTACCAGCAGCTGCGCAAGGTGCGCGGCACGCGCTCGATTTATCACAACAACGCCATCCAGTCCTGGCTGGTGCAGGAAAACGGTGAGGTGAAAAATGTCCAGCTTTCGTAAGGCGATCCTGAGTCTGGCGCTGCTGGCCACGGTGGGTGTGGCCATGGCCCAGTCCAGCAAGTACCCCGGCATCGGCCGTGTGGCGACCGACAAGGAAGTCAAGGCCTGGGACATCGATGTACGCCCTGACTTCAAGGGTCTGCCGCCAGGTTCTGGCTCGGTGGCCAAGGGCCAGGATGTGTGGGAAGGCAAGTGCGCCCATTGCCACGGCATCTTTGGCGAGTCCAACGAGGTGTTCAGCCCGCTGGTCGGCGGCACCACCGCCGAGGACGTTAAGACCGGCCGTGTGGCCAACCTCTCGCGCACTGACTTTCCAGGCCGCACCACCCTCATGAAGGTGGCCACGGTGTCCACGCTGTGGGACTACATCAACCGGGCCATGCCCTGGAACAACCCCAAGACGCTGAGCACCGAAGAGGTGTACGCGGTCACGGCCTTTTTGCTGAATCTGGGCAACATCGTGCCTGACAACTACGTGCTGTCGGACAAGAACATTGCCGAGGTGCAGGCGCGCATGCCCAACCGCAACGGCATGACCACCCAGCACGCGATGTGGCCGGGCAAGGAGTTTGGCGGCACTGTCAAGCCCGATACGGCCAACACCATTTGCATGAAGGACTGCGCCCCCGAGCCCAAGCTGGCTTCGCTGTTGCCGGATTTCGCCCGCAATGCGCATGGCAACCTGGCCGAGCAGAACCGCATCGTCGGTCCGCAGCGTGGCGCCGACACCAGCAAGCCCGAAGGCAAGGCCGGTGCACCCGTGTCGGCAGCGCCTGCAGCGGCTGTTGTGGCAGCGGCCACCTCGCAAGCAGCCGCTGGTGGCAGTGATAGCAAGGCGGTCATCGCCTTGCTGAACAAGCACAGCTGCACGGCTTGCCATGGTGTCGACAAGAAAATTGTCGGTCCTGGCTTCAACGACATCGCCAAGAAACACAGCGGCAAGGTGGATTACCTGACCGAGAAAATCAGGAAGGGCGGTGTGGGTGTCTGGGGACCAATTCCGATGCCTGCGCAATCGTTGCCCGAGGCCGAAGCCCGGCGGATCGCCGAATGGATTTCAAAGGGGGCCAGCAAGTGATTCGGGGTATTCCCGTGGCACTGCTGAACCTGTTTCAATAGCATCATCGATCACTAAAGGAGATTTCAGATGCAAAACCGTCGCGAGACACTCAAGCAAAGCGCTGTGGTGGCCGGCCTGCTGGCTACGGCTGGTTTCCCCCAGTTCGCCCACGCGGCCTTCAACAAGGCTGCCTTTGACGCCAAAAGCGTGCAGGACACCGTTAAGGCTGCCGGTGGCACCAGCCTGGCCGAAAGCAAGGACGTGACCATCACCGGTCCGGACATCGCCGAAAACGGCGCCGTGGTGCCGCTGGGCGCCTCTACCGCCATGTCAGGCGTCAAGCACATGCTGATCCTGGTCGAGAAGAACCCCGCCGCCCTGGTGGCCATGTTCCATGTGAGCGATGCTGTAGATGCCAGCTTCTCCACCCGCGCCAAGATGGGCCAGTCGTCCGATGTGTACGCCGTGGCCATCATGAACGATGGCAAGGCCCTGTGGGCCAAAAAGGAAGTCAAGGTCACGCTTGGCGGTTGCGGCGGCTAAGCCTTTGAACGCAAGACTTCATTCACCGATTTACTGAAAGATTGAGGAGAAAAACATGGCAGATCCGATGCGTATTCGCGCTCAGGCCTCTGGCGACAAAGCCACTGTGCGCGTGCTCATGAGCCACGAAATGGAATCCGGTCAGCGTAAGGACGCGGCTGGCAACACGGTGCCCGCCTGGTTCATTCAGGAAGTGACCGCCACCCACAACGGCAAGCCCGTGCTGTCTGCCGAGTGGGGTCCGGCCGTGTCCAAGAACCCCTTCCTGCAATTCGTCGTCAAAGGTGCCAAAGCCGGCGACAAGATTGCGGTGACCTGGAAGGACAACAAGGGTGACACGCGCACCGACGAAGCCACCGTGTCCTGATCCGACCGGCTGGCCAGAGGGTGAAGCCCGCATTCGGGGGCTTCACCCTTTTGCATTTACAACAACGAGGTGACAATGAACAAGCATTCCAGAATGGCCCTGACCATCGGCATGGCGCTCGCTGCCGGTTCGGTGTGGGCGCAGAAAACGGCCAGCGAAGGCATCGACGAATACCGCGCCATGTTGCAGGACGGCAACCCGGCAGACCTGTTTGAAGCCAAGGGTGAAGACCTCTGGAAGCAAAAGCGCGGCCCCAAAAATGCCTCGCTCGAAAGGTGCGACCTGGGCAAGGGGCCCGGCGTGTTCAAGGGCGCTTTTGTCGAGCTGCCGCGCTACTTTGCCGACACCAACCGGGTGCAGGACCTCGAGTCGCGCTTGGTCACCTGCATGGAAACTCTGCAGGGCTTCAACGGTGCCGAGATCGCCAAGACGCCTTTTGGCCGTGGCGAGATGGCCAATGTGACCGCACTGGCGACCTGGATCGCAGCCGAGTCCAAAGGCATGAAATTCAATCTGCCCTACAGCACGACGCAGGAAAAAACTTTCTACGAAGTGGGCAAGCGCTTGTTCTTCCAGCGTGGCGGTCCGCATGACTTTTCCTGCGCGTCCTGCCACGGCGAAGAGGGCAAGCGCATCCGTCTGCAGGATTTGCCCATCCTGACCAAGAACCCTGGTGACGGCGTGGGCTTTGCCGCCTGGCCGGCCTACCGCGTCTCTAACGGCCAGATGTGGAGCATGCAGCTGCGTCTGAATGACTGCTACCGCCAGCAGCGTTTCCCGTATCCGGGTTTTGGCAGCGATGCCACGATCGCCCTGTCCACCTACTTGGGTGTGAACGCCAAGGGTGCAAAGTCGGTGGCCCCGGCCATCAAGCGTTGATCGGAGACAAGGTATGAAAAAACAAACCCAAGTTGTGCTCGCAAGCCTGGTGTCTGCCCTGGTGGTGGCCGGATGTGCCACCGGCCCTTCGGTGGCCGAACTCAACACCCTGACCGACCAGATCGTCAAGGCCTCCTTCCGTGACCAGGGCAGTGCCAAGGTCGACCGCGTGCTGGCCACCGACGAAACCAACCGTGTCTGCAGCGAGGCCGATGTGGCCGGCAAGCCGCTCGATGAAAAAACCGCCAAGCGCATCGAAAAAGTCAACTTCGATGCCATCAAGTGGCCCTCGGACGGCAAGTTCCTGGGCGACTGGAAAGAAGGCGAGAAGATTGCCCAGAGCGGTCGCGGCCTGACCTGGACCGACGATGCCAAAACCGTGAACGGCGGCAACTGCTACAACTGCCACCAGATCGACAAGAAGGAAATTTCCTTCGGCACCATCGGCCCGAGCCTTTACAACTACGGCAAGATCCGCGGTGTGACCGATCCGAACAGCGCGGCGTCCAAACCCATCGTGGAATACACCTGGGGCAAGATCTGGAACTCCAAGGCCTACAACGCCTGTTCCAACATGCCGCGTGCGGGCCATGCTGGCATCCTCAACGAAACCCAGGTG
>JACCEC011641124.1_pt1 | contig 10897 bp, 9 predicted proteins | sample 7450121 | NCBI WGS metagenome assembly JACCEC01 (sample SAMN15323455, study PRJNA562643) | freshwater metagenome | isolation source: river surface water | place: USA:Blue River Watershed | collected 2017-08-18 | reverse complement strand
CGGATTAAGCGGCGAGTGCGAAACGTTCGTCGTTTGCAGTTAGTTTTTTTTCTGCTGTTTTACGAGGATCAGAACCTCGACATGCCCTGCCACGCGTCCGAACCCATGTCGAAACCAGTGCAGCCCCTCGCTGTCTATTTTAGGGCTTGTTCAAGAAATTCAACAGCTTTATTGGGGAATCAATGTGCACATGCGCGTTCCAGCGCGAGACATCGGTCTGTTGCCCCAAATAACCATATGTGGCCGCTACTGTGCCCATGCCCGCCGCCAAGCCGGCCACGATGTCGCGCTCATCGTCCCCCACATACACACAGCGCAAAGGGTCCACCGACAAACGGCGCGCGGCCTCATATAAAGGCTCGGGATGCGGCTTGGCGTGCGGCGTGGTGTTGCCACTGACAATGGCCCCAGCCGTTGCAAACAAAGGCATCGCCGCCGTGAGTGGATCGGTGAAGCGGCTGGATTTGTTGGTCACCACGCCCCAAGGCATGCCCTGCGACACCAAAGCCGCGATCATGTCGTGCACGCCTTCGAAAATGTGGGTCCGCTCGGTCATGCAGTTTTCGTAGTTGACGAAAAATTCTTCTTTCATGACCTCAAACTCAGCATGCTCGGGCGTGATGCCAAATGCGATGCCGAGCATGCCACGTGCGCCAGCCCCCGCCATCGGGCGGTAGTGCTCCAGCGGCAAAGAGGGCAAGCCACGCTGCACCCGCATTTTGTCCGCCGCTGCGCCCAAGTCAGGTGCGCTGTCGATCAGCGTGCCGTCCAAATCGAACAACACGGCTTCTATTTTTTGAAACATCGGGCCTTATCCTTTGCGGCAAGCCAACAAATAGTTCACGCTGGTGTCTTGGCTGAGCCAATAGCGTTTGGTGAAGGGGTTGTATTCCATGCCCTTGAAGCCTTGTGCATCCAGCCCGGCTGCTTGAGCCCAAGCCAGCAGTTCGCTGGGCTTGATCAGGCGGGCGAATTCGTGGGTGCCTTTGGGCAGCAATTTCAAAATGTATTCCGCCCCCACGATGGCGAACAAAAACGACTTGGGGTTTCGGTTCAGCGTCGAGAAAAAGACCCAACCACCGGGCTTCACCAGATCTGCGCAGGCCTTCACCACCGAAGCAGGGTCTGGCACGTGCTCCAACATTTCCATGCAGGTTACCACGTCAAACTGTTGCGGCTTTTCCTGAGCCAAGGCTTCGGCGCTGACCTCGCGGTACTGCACCCCGGTGGTGCCCGCTTCGAGGGCATGCAACTGGGCCACTTTGAGTGACTTGGTAGCCAAGTCGATGCCCAAGACCTGAGCGCCTTTGCGTGCCATTGCGTCGGCCAATATGCCGCCGCCACAGCCCACATCGACCACGTTTTTGTCGGTCAAAGAAACCAAGCCATGAATCCACTCAAGCCGCAGCGGGTTGATTTGGTGCAAGGGCCGAAATTCACTCTCAGGGTCCCACCAGCGGTGGGCCAGATCAGAAAACTTGGCCAATTCGGCCGGGTCGACGTTGGAGTTTGAAGCGTTCATGGCGTGGATTGTCGGTCAACCGCAGCCCGGAAGAAATTGACAGGCAAAAAAAAAGCCCCATCGCTGGGGCTTTTGGCTTGATCTAAAAAAGATCAGTTGGCGCGTGTGCCGACCACTTCGATTTCGACGCGGCGGTTTTTGGCGCGGCCAGCGGCGGTGTTGTTGTCAGCCACAGGCTGCTTCTCGCCTTTGCCTTCGGTGTAAACGCGGTTTTTCTCGATGCCTTTGGACACCAAGTAAGCCTTCACAGCGTCAGAACGCTTGACCGACAGTTTTTGGTTGTAAGCGTCAGAGCCCACAGCGTCGGTGTGACCCACAGCGATGATCACTTCCAGGCTGATGCCTTTGACTTTGCCCACCAAATCGTCCAACTTGGCTTTGCCTTCGGCTTTCAAGACCGACTTGTTGAAGTCGAAGAATGCGTCAGCAGCGTAAGTGACTTTAGTGGCTGCAGCAGGTGCTGGAGCAGGAGCGGCTGGGGCTGCAGCACGGGGTGCTGGTGCTGGTGCAGCGGCTGGAGCTGGAGCTGGAGCGGGTGCAGGAGCTGCTTTAGGAGCCACGATTGCGCCGTCGCAGCCAGCGGCTGCAGTGGCGGGTGTCCAGTTGGCATTGCGCCAGCACAGTTCTTGGTTGGCGTTTTTCCAGACGAGGTCGCCGGAACCGTTGCGCCAGTTGTCGATCGTTTGAGCACCAGCGGCTGTTGCGAGAGCTGCGGAGGCCAACAACATTGCCACTTTGTTGAATTTGTTCATGGGTTTTCCTCTTGAGGGATAAAGCCGCAGCACCGCTGCGAAAAAAATACGTATCAGATGACCGTCACCTGACCCGTTGGTAAATATTGTGCCATAGACAAAACAACTTATTGAAATATGGATTTGGTCAGCATGCGCATTTGCCCATAATGAATACGATATGTTGCACATCTGCAACATCCGCTTGCACCTAAAATCGAGCTTTCAAATCGCGTCAAAAACATTCCCATCTCTATGACCCAGTTCGCCAAAGAAACACTGCCCATCAGTCTAGAAGAGGAAATGCGGCGCAGCTACCTTGATTACGCCATGAGCGTGATTGTCGGTCGTGCATTGCCCGATGCGCGTGACGGCCTGAAGCCCGTTCACCGGCGTGCCCTGTTTGCCATGCACGAGTTGAACAACGACTGGAACCGACCTTACAAAAAGTCGGCCCGTATCGTGGGTGACGTCATTGGTAAATACCACCCGCACGGTGACCAGTCGGTCTACGACACCATCGTGCGCATGGCGCAAGACTTTTCCATGCGCCACATGTTGGTGGATGGCCAAGGCAACTTTGGCTCGGTGGACGGCGACAACGCGGCCGCCATGCGATACACCGAGATTCGACTGGCCAAAATTGCCCACGAAATGTTGGCGGACATCGACAAAGAAACCGTGGACTTTGGCCCCAACTACGATGGTTCTGAAAAAGAACCCTTGGTGTTGCCCTCTCGCTTGCCCAACTTGCTGATCAACGGCTCGGGCGGTATTGCCGTGGGCATGGCCACCAACATCCCGCCCCACAACTTGAATGAAGTGGTGGACGCTTGCTTGCATCTGCTGCGCAACCCCGAAGCCTCGATTGATGAGCTGATGGAAATCGTGCCCGCGCCCGACTTTCCAACGGGCGCCATCATTTACGGCATGTCGGGTGTGAAGGACGGCTATCGCACTGGCCGCGGCCGCGTGATCATGCGCGCCAAGTGCCACTTTGAAGACATCGACAAGGGCCAACGCCAATGCATCGTAGTCGATGAGTTGCCTTACCAAGTCAACAAAAAGACCTTGCAAGAGCGCATGGCCGAGTTGGTGCACGAAAAGAAAATCGAGGACATCAGCCACATCCAGGACGAGTCCGACAAGTCGGGCATGCGTTTGGTGATTGAACTCAAGCGCGGCGCCGTGCCTGAGGTGGTGCTGAACAACCTTTACAAGCAAACCCAGCTGCAAGACACGTTCGGCATGAACATGGTGGCCCTGATTGATGGCCAACCCAAGCTGTGCAATCTGAAAGACCTGATCCAGGTCTTCTTGCAGCACCGCCGTGAAGTGGTGACGCGCCGCACTGTGTTTGAGCTGCGCAAAGCCCGCGACCGTGGCCATGTGTTGGAAGGTTTGGCGGTGGCTTTGGCCAACATCGACGATTTCATCGCCATCATTCGCGGCGCGCCCACCCCGCCCGTAGCCAAGACCGAATTGATGACCCGCGCTTGGGACAGCGAGATGGTGCGCACCATGTTGACGCGGGCCCGCGACGATGGCTCGGTGGTGAACGCCGATGACTACCGCCCAGAAGGGCTGGAGCGCGAATTTGGCTTGGGCCAAGACGGCTTGTACCGCTTGTCGGACACCCAAGCCCAAGAAATTTTGCAAATGCGCTTGCAACGCCTGACCGGCTTGGAGCAGGACAAAATCGTGGCCGAATACAAAGAGGTCATGTCCGAGATCGAAGACTTGCTGGACATTTTGGCCAAACCCGAGCGCGTCTCCACCATCATTGGTGATGAGCTGGGCACCGTGCGCCAAGAGTTTGGTCAAACCAAAATCGGCGCGCGCCGCAGCGAAATCGAACACAGCGCGCAAGACCTCTCCACCGAAGACCTGATCACGCCCACCGACATGGTGGTCACCTTGTCGCACAGCGGCTACATCAAGAGCCAACCCTTGTCGGAATACCGCTCGCAAAAACGCGGTGGCCGCGGCAAGCAGGCGGCCGTCACCAAAGACGACGACTGGATTGACCAGCTCTTCATTGCCAACACACACGACTATTTGCTGTGCTTCTCGAACCGAGGTCGCCTCTACTGGCTCAAGGTGTGGGAAGTTCCGGCCGGCTCACGCGGTTCGCGCGGGCGCCCGATCGTCAATATGTTCCCCCTGCAAGAGGGCGAAAAAATCAACGTGGTGTTGGCCCTGACCGGAGAAATGCGCAACTTCCCGGCCGATCACTATGTGTTCATGGGCACCTCCATGGGCACGGTCAAGAAAACATCGCTGGATGAATTCAGCAACCCACGCAAGGGCGGCATCATCGCCGTCAACTTGGACGAAGGCGACTTTTTGATTGGCGCGGCACTGACCGACGGCAAGCACGACGTGATGCTGTTCAGCGATGGCGGCAAAGCCGTGCGCTTTGACGAAAACGACGTGCGCCCCCTGGGCCGCAGTGCCCGTGGCGTGCGCGGCATGATGATCGAAGACAACCAGAGCGTGATCGCCATGTTGGTGGCCGGCGATGAAACGCAAAGCGTGTTGACCGCCACCGAAAACGGCTACGGCAAACGCACCTCGATTGTTGAATACACCCGACACGGCCGTGGCACCAAGGGCATGATCGCCATCCAACAGTCTGAGCGCAACGGCAAAGTGGTGGCAGCCACCTAGGTCCATGCCGATGATGAGATCATGTTGATCACCGACACCGGCGTTTTGGTGCGCACCCGCGTCGCCGAAATCCGTGAGTTGGGCCGGGCCACACAAGGCGTGACCTTGATCGGTTTGGACGAAGGCGCCAAGTTGTCGGGCCTGCAACGCATTGTCGAAAACGATGCCAACTCTGCCGAAGGCGACAGCGCCGAGGGCAACACCAACGACGCCGCAGATTCGGAATAAACAATGGGGCGCGCCTTCAATTTCTCGGCAGGCCCTGCCGTCATGCCAGAGCCTGTTTTGCAACAGGCGGCGGCAGAGATGCTGGACTGGCACGGCTCGGGCATGAGCGTGATGGAGATGAGCCACCGCGGCAAAGAGTTCATCAGCATTTACGAGCAAGCCGAAGCCGATTTGCGCGAGTTGTTGGCGGTACCCGCCCACTTCAAAATCTTGTTCATGCAAGGGGGTGGTTTGGCTGAAAACGCCATCGTGCCCTTGAACCTGTCGCGCGGTGGTGCGATGGACTTTGTGCTCACCGGCAGCTGGAGCCAAAAGTCTTTGAAAGAAGCCGAAAAGTACGGACAGGCGCATGTCGCCGCATCGGCGCAAAGTGAAGGTTTTACCCACTTGCCCGCGCCGGGCACTTGGCAGATTGGCCGCCACACCCAATACGTGCACATTTGCGGCAATGAAACCATTCACGGCGTAGAGTTTCATGAGTTACCCGACCTGAAAGCCTTGGGCTCTGATGCACCCTTGGTGGTCGACTTTTCCTCGCATGTGGCTTCACGCGCGGTGGACTGGTCGCGCGTGGGTTTGGCGTTTGGGGGCGCACAAAAAAACCTGGGACCCGCTGGGCTGACTTTGGTGATCGTGCGCGAAGACCTGATTGGCCATGCCTTGGCGCATTGCCCCAGTGCCTTCAATTACCAATTGGTGGCCAACAACCAGTCGATGTACAACACCCCGCCCACCTACAGCATTTACATCGCGGGCTTGGTCTTTCAGTGGCTCAAACAGCAAGGCGGTATTGCCGCCATGGAAGCGCGCAACATCGCCAAAGCGCAATTGCTGTACGACTTTTTGGACAGCTCCAGTTTCTACGTCAACAAGGTGGCCAAAAACTGCCGTTCGCGCATGAACATCCCCTTTTTCTTGCGTGATGAGTCGCGCAACGAAGCCTTTTTGGCGGGTGCCAAAGCCGCCAATCTGCTGCAACTCAAGGGCCACAAGTCGGTGGGGGGCATGCGCGCCAGCCTTTACAACGCCATGCCTCTTGAAGGCGTGCAGGCCCTGGTGGCCTACCTGCGTGAATTTGAAAAAACACAGGCCTGACCAGGCAGCCAAAAAGGATTTGCCCATGAGCCAACAACCCATTCAGTCTGATGCCCTGGGCGCATTGCGCGTGCAAATTGATGCCTTGGACAAACAACTGCTGAGCCTGCTGAACCAGCGTGCCCATGTGGCCGAGCAAGTGGGAGAGATCAAACGCGCCGAGGGCTCGCCTTTTTTCCGCCCTGACCGCGTGGCGCAAGTCATCGACAAAATCACAAACGCCAACACTGGCCCGCTGAAAAACGAGCATGTGGCCTCCATTTGGCGAGAAATCATGTCGGCGTGTTTGGCGCTCGAGGCCCCGCAACGCGTGGCGGTGTTGGGCCCGCAAGGCACTTTTTGCGAGCAAGCGGCCATCGAGTTTTTTGGCAGCGCAGCCAACCTGATTTATTGCACCAACTTTGACGAAGTTTTTCACGCCACTGCAGCCGGTTCGGCCCAATATGGCGTGGTGGGCATGGAAAACTCGACCGAAGGCGTGGTCGCCCGCTCGTTGGATTTGTTCTTGCGCTCGCCCGTGCATGTGGTGGGTGAAGTCAGTTTGCAAGTGCGCTTCAATTTGTTGCGCCAACTCAACTCAGACTCGGGCATTGAAGTGGTCATGGCCCACCCCCAAGCTTTGGCCCAATGCCAAGGTTGGTTGTCCAAGCACCTGCCGCATGTGGAGCGCCGCGCGGTGTCCAGCAACGCCGAAGGCGCTCGGCTAGCAGCCTCCAACCCCGCTTGGGCGGCCTTGGCCAGCGAGCGCGCCGCCAGCCAGTTTGGCCTCCACATCGTGCACCACGCCATCCAAGATGAGGCCTTTAACCGCACCCGCTTTGCCGTGATCGCTTTGCCACAAACTTTGGCCACGCCCCCGGCTTCGGGCAAAGACTGCACCAGCTTGGTGGTGTCGGTGCCCAACCGCCCGGGCGCCGTGCACGATTTGTTGGTGCCCCTGAAAAACAATGGCGTATCGATGACCCGCTTTGAATCGCGTCCCGCCAAATCGGGCCAGTGGGAATATTACTTTTACATCGACCTGCAGGGGCACATCAGCGAGCCGCACGTGGCGGCTGCCCTGAAAGACTTGCAGGGCCTGTGTGCGTTTTACAAGGTACTGGGTTCTTACCCCGTTTCTGAATGATGTCAGAGCGCCCCTCCGCGCCACGCTTCCAGCGCCTGGCCCTGATTGGCTGCGGCTTGATGGGGGGTTCGTTTGCCCTGGCCTTGCGCAAAGCCCAACTCGTGGGCCATATCGCGGGTTTCAGTGCCTCTGAAAAAACCCGTCAGCGCGCCTTGGCGTTGAACGTGATCGACCAAGCTTGCAACAGCGTTGCCGAGGCGGTGGCCCATGCCGATTTGATTTTGCTGGCCGTGCCAGTGGGTGCAATGCACAGCAGCTTTGCGGCCCTGCGCGAAGCCATGCAACCCCATGCCTTGCTGATGGATGTGGGCTCCACCAAGTGCGATGTGGTGGCTGCCGCGCAGGCCACACTGGGTGAGCGCCTCTCTTGCTTTGTGCCTGCCCATCCGATTGCGGGCAAAGAAGTCGCGGGCATTGAGCACGCCGAAAGCACCTTGTACCAAGACCGTCGCACGGTGTTGACCCCCTTGCCGCAAACCAATATGCAACGGTTGCGCGCCGCTCACGACGTGTGGGCAGCCATTGGCAGCCACGTTAGCACCATGACGCCCGAAGCCCACGACAGCACGTTTGCTGCCGTCAGCCATCTGCCCCATTTGTTGGCATTTGCGGCCGTCAACGCACTCGTGGCGCAACCCCAAAGCAACGCTCTTTTAGAAATGGCAGGCCCGGGGTTCAGAGATTTTTCACGCATTGCCGCCAGCGACCCTGCCGTGTGGCGCGACATTTTGAGTGCCAACCAAACCGAAGTGTTGAAGCAAATCGGCCACTTTCGCACCGCACTCGCGCAGTTTGAAAACGCCTTGAAACAAGGCGACACATCCGCTCTGCAACAACTCATTCAACAGGCCAGCGAGGTGCGCTCGGGCTGGTCGCTGCAAGCCGGCGATGCGGGCCAAATCGCCTCGGATACTTAACCATGTTTGCCACCGCCTTTCTTGATCTTCCCCCGCTAAAGGGGGCCACGGGCTCGGTCACCCTGCCCGGCTCAAAGAGCATTTCTAACCGCGTGTTGTTGTTGTCTGCGCTGTGCCAAGGCACCACGGTCGTGCACGATTTGCTCGACTCGGACGACACCCGCGTCATGCTCAATGCCTTGCGCCAACTCGGTTGTGGCTTAGACATCAATGGCACCACGGTGACCATCACGGGCTTGGGTGGGCAATTGGCGCACCCCTTGCCAATTGAGTTTTTCATGGGCAATGCCGGCACAGCCATGCGCCCCCTGACGGCGGCCTTGGCGGTGTTGGGCGGTGATTTCACCCTCAAAGGCGTGCCGCGCATGCACGAGCGCCCCATTGGCGATTTGGTCGATGCGCTGCGTTTGTTGGGCTGCAACATCGACTATTTGGGGCAAGAGGGCTATCCGCCCTTGCACATCGGCCAACCGCAGTTGCAACTCGATGCGCCGATTCAGGTGCGTGGCGATGTGTCGAGCCAATTTTTGACCGCCCTGCTGATGGCCCTGCCCTTGGCGGCGCAAGCACGCAGCATCACCATCGAAGTGGTGGGCGAACTCATCAGCAAGCCCTACATCGAGATCACCCTCAACTTGCTGGCGCGCTACGGCATTGCGGTCGAGCGCCAGGGGTGGCAGCGGTTTGTGATTCCGGCGGGCAGCCGCTACCAATCGCCCGGCACCATCCATGTCGAGGCCGATGCGTCTTCGGCCAGCTATTTCATCGCCTTGGGCGCCATTGCCGAAGGCCAGGGCATTCGGGTCAATGGCGTGGGTGCCGCCTCGATTCAAGGCGATATTCGCTTTGTCGAAGCCGCCGAAAAAATGGGCGCGAAAGTCACCAGTGGCCCCAATTGGCTGGAGATTCGCCGAGGCGCTTGGCCCCTCAAAGCCATTGAGCTCGATTGCAACCACATCCCCGATGCCGCCATGACCTTGGCGGTGATGGCCTTGTATGCCGATGGCCCCACGGTGCTGCGCAACATCGCCAGCTGGCGCGTCAAAGAAACCGACCGCATTGTGGCCATGGCGGCCGAATGCCGCAAACTCGGCGCCACGGTCGAAGAAGGCCCCGACTGGCTGCGCGTGCACCCGCTGCCTTTGGGTCAGCTGAACCTCGCAGCCGCTCAAGGCCAGTGGCAAGCCACCGGCATTCACACCTACGACGACCACCGCGTGGCCATGTGCTTTTCTTTGGCGGCCTTCAATTCGGCCCAAGTGCCGGTGCGCATCGAAGACCCCAAGTGCGTGGCGAAAACCTTTCCCGACTATTTCGAGGTTTTGTTTTCGGTGGCCCACGCCGATCCGGCAAAAATTCCGGTCATTTGTGTAGACGGCCCGACGGCCTCAGGCAAAGGCACCTTGGCCAGCCGCGTGGCCGCGCAATTGGGCTACCACTACCTCGACTCCGGCGCCTTGTACCGGGTGACGGCATACGCAGCCTTGCAAGCCGGGATGAGCCTCGAAGCGCGCGATGAACCCGCCATTGCCCAATTGGCGCGCAATTTGCCCGTGCGTTTTGAAGGTGAGCAAGTGCTGCTGAACCACATCGACGTGACCGACGCGATCCGCAGCGAGCAAGGCGGCATGAACGCCTCCAAGGTCTCGGTGCTGCCGGCCGTGCGCGAGGCCCTGGTGGATTTGCAACTCGGTTTTCGCCGCCTTCCCGGCTTGTTGGCCGATGGCCGAGACATGGGCACGGTGATCTTCCCTGCCGCCCCCTTGAAGGTGTTTTTGACGGCTTCGGCTGCAAAACGGGCTGAAAGACGCCATAAGCAGTTGATTTCTAAGGGTTTTTCGGCTAATATCGACAGTCTTCGCGCTGATTTGGAAGCGCGCGATGCCCGGGACATGTCCCGCAGCGTGGCGCCCCTCCAGCCGGCACAAGATGCCTTGCCCCTGGACAACTCGTCTTTGACCATCGAAGCCTCGGTGGAACAAGTCTTGGACTGGTGGCAAAGCCGGCAAGTTTTCGGTTGAAACACCGCCAACATGCCACCCAGTCTGCCATTTGCGGGCTGTTTAAAAGCGCCTCCCGGCTCTCTTCGTGCTGCTCGCACACTGGCCTGGAGGTTTTGTTCAACTCACCGCGGTTCATGCCGCAACAAAAACCGCCACAGTCAGCTCCTGGAAACGACGCATTCCGCGTTCGTCAGTCCTGTTTTGTGGATGAGGAAATTACATGTCTGAATCTTTTGCCGCCCTCTTTGAGGAATCCCTGCAACGTACCGAAATGCGCCCTGGTGAAGTCATCACCGCTGAAGTGGTGCGCATCGAACACAACTTCGTGGTCGTCAACGCCGGTCTCAAGTCCGAGTCCTACGTGCCCCTCGAAGAGTTCAAAAACGACCAGGGTGAAGTCGAAGTCCAGGTCGGCGACTTTGTCTCCGTGGCCATCGGCTCTATCGAAAACGGTTACGGCGACACCATCTTGTCGCGTGACACCGCCAAGCGTTTGGCTTCTTGGATGTCTTTGGAAAAAGCCCTCGAATCCGGCGAGTTCGTCACTGGCGTGACCAGCGGCAAAGTCAAGGGTGGCCTGACCGTGTTGGTCAACGGCATCCGCG
>JACCEC011477398.1_pt1 | contig 10898 bp, 7 predicted proteins | sample 7450121 | NCBI WGS metagenome assembly JACCEC01 (sample SAMN15323455, study PRJNA562643) | freshwater metagenome | isolation source: river surface water | place: USA:Blue River Watershed | collected 2017-08-18 | reverse complement strand
GCAGCGTCCTGCGTGCCGCCACCCACCAGCAGCACACACACGTCCGGACGCCGGGTCAGGATCTGCGGCAGGGCCTGCAGCAGCAGGTCCAGCCCTTCGTAGGCATAGAAGCTGCCGATGAAGCCGAGCACCGTCGCGCCGTCCAGGCCCAGCGAGGCCTTCAGGGCGGCGTCCGGCGCGCCGCCGGGCCCGAAGCTCTGGATGTCCACGGCGTTGAGAATCACCGTGACCTTCCCCGCCGGGATGCCGCGGGCCACGATGTCACGGCGCAGGCCTTCGCAGATGGTGAAGACGTGCGCCGCCTGCCGCAGGGCGCGCGTTTCCAGCGCGCGGGTGGCCCGGTAGCGCAGGCTGCCTTCGGTGGTGGTGCCGTGGTCCACGGCGGCGTCTTCCCAAAAGGCACGCACCTCATAGACCACCGGAATGCCCAGCGCACGGCCCACCCGCAGCGCCGGGATGACGTTGAGCACCGGGGAATGCGCGTGGATGACGTCGGGGCGCAGTTCGCGCGCCAGGGGTTCCAGGCGGCGCTGCGTGGCGCGCATCTGGGCGTATTCCGCCAGCACCGGCAGCGTGGGCGCATCCGGCGCGGGTGTGCGGTGGAAATGCCAGCCGTCCACCGTCTCCTCACGCCCCGAGGGCGCGGCATGCTTGGGGCTGGTGAGGTGGAAGGTTTCCCAGCCCAGCCTGCGCTGTTCGCGCAACAGGCTCAGGGTGCGGAAGGTGTAGCCGCTGTGCAGCGGAATGGAATGGTCCAGGACGTGCAGGATGCGCATGGTGGGCAGGGTGTCAGGCGGGCACGGCCAGACGAGCCTCGGGCCTTTGGCAGGGCACATCCGCGGCGTCTACCCCATGGCGCAGGAAGGCCTCGAACATCAGCAGCGTCCACAGCGGCGCGCTGTAGTCCCGGCTGCCGTCCTGGTGGGCCTGCACCAGGTGCTGCAGGTAGCCGCGGTCGAACCAGCCACTGTCGGCGAGGCGTTCACCCAACACGGCGTCGCGCACGCGCTGCTTGAGCGGGCCGCGGAACCAGCGCGCCAGCGGCACGCTGAACCCCATCTTCGGGCGGTAAAGCACGTCGTTGGGAAGCTGGGGCTCCATCGCCTTCTTGAGCAGGTACTTCCCTTCCTGCCCGCGGATCTTCAGGTCTGAGGGCAGTGTGGCCAGCCACTCCACCAGCTTGTGGTCCATCAGCGGTTCGCGCACTTCCAGGCTGTGGGCCATGCTGGCGCGGTCCACCTTGGTGTTGATGTCGCCCACCAGGTAGGTTTTCAGGTCCAGATACTGGATGAGGGCCAGCGGGTCATCGGTGCCGGCGCGCTGGGCGTGGTGGGCGAAGACCTGCTGGGCGTTGTAGCCGGCGAGTTCGCGCTTGAACATCGGGCTGTAGAGCTGGGCGCGCATGGGGCCGCGCAGGATGCTCACGCTGTGGAAGTAGGCCTCCACCGCGCTGAGGGCCAGGCCTTCAAAGGTGGTCTTGCCGCGCAAGATGCGCGGCGCCCAGTCGGCCTTGGGGTAGGCGCGCCCCAGCAGCCCAAACAGCGGCTGGCGAATGCCGGCCGGCAGGGCGCGGCGCAAACGCTCTTCCATCAGGTGCAGGCGGTAGCGGCGGTAGCCGCCAAAGCTTTCGTCGCCGCCGTCGCCTGAGAGCGCCACCGTCACGCGCTTGCGCGCGAGCTGGCAGACGCGGTAGGTGGGGATGGCACTGCTGTCGGCATAGGGTTCGTCGTAGAGGCGCGCCAGGGTGTCGATGAGGTCGAAGTCGTCGCTGTGCACCGTCTCCACGTAGTGGTCGGTGTGGTAGCGGCTGGCCACCTTCTGTGCAAAGGCGCTCTCGTTGAAGGCCGGGTCGTCAAAGGCGATGCTGCAGGTCTGCACGGGGGTGCTGGACAGCCCCGCCATGGTGGCCACCACGGCGCTGCTGTCCACGCCGCCAGAAAGAAAAGCGCCCAGCGGCACCTCGGCGATCATGCGCAGCTTGACGGATTCGGCCAGCCGCTCGCGCAGTTCCACCCGGGCGTCGGCCTCGCTGATCGGGTTGTCCAGGGTGAAGGCCACATCCCAGAAGCGGCGCGGTGGCGGGATCGGCGCGCCGCGGCGGATGCACAGGCTGTGCCCGGGCTCGAGCTTGAGCGCCTGGCGGAACACCGTACGCGGCTCGGCCACGTAGCCCAGTGCGAAATACTCCTCCACGGCCAGCGGATCGATGTCGCGCCGCAGGCCTGCGCCGCGATCGTCACGGTAGGCCAGCAGCGATTTCAGCTCGCTGCCAAAGAGCAGCAGGCCGTCGTCCAGCACCGCGTAGTGCAGGGGTTTGACGCCCAGGCGGTCGCGCGCCATGAAGAGGGTCTGGCGGTGGCGGTCCCACAGCGCAAAGGCAAACATGCCACGCAGGCGCTGCACGCAGTCTTCACCCCAGGCCTCCCAGGCATGCACGATGACCTCGGTGTCGCTGCGGGTGCGGAACACGTGGCCCATGGCCTGCAGTTCCGGGATCAGGTCCTGGAAGTTGTAGATCTCGCCGTTGAAGACGATGACGACGGAGTGGTCCTCGTTGAACAGCGGCTGCTGGCCGGTGGCCACGTCGATGATGCTCAGCCGACGGTGGCCGAAGCCCAGGCCCGGCTCCAGGTGCACGCTGCCTTCGTCCGGCCCGCGGTGGCTCTGCGACGCGTTCATGCGCTGCAGCACGGGCGGCGCCACGGGGCGCGCCTCGCGGGTGTCGAAGATGCCGGTGATGCCGCACATGGGTGGGATCTGCTTGCGCTGTCAGGGCCGGCCCGGTGGGTGATCAGGCGAAGCAGGCATGGTAGGCCAGGCACCGCGTCGGCCGGCTGCAGGCTGCGGCATTGGCATGACATTTGCCACACCACAGCGGGCAAAGCGGAACGCTTGGCGTCAGTGTGTGCGCCGAGGAACGGGTTACCAGTGCGTGCGCAGGTCCAAGGCGCGCCGCAGCAATTCAGGGCTGGTGCCGACCTGGATCAAAGGCACCAGAACCCGGGCTGAAGCCGGGAGACACCGGCGCGGCATGAAAAGCGGCCGCCTCCACAGGCCGCGTGGCGGCGCCGGGCGACGCCTCTGCGCCCGCCTGTTGCTCGATGAAGTACAGCGGGCGCCGTTTCGTCTCGACAAAAACCTTGGCCAGGTATTCGCCAATGATGCCCAGCGACAGCAACTGAACGCCTGAAATCAAGAACAGGGGAATGACGATCGAGGCCCAGCCGGGCACCGCCTGGGTGGTGAACAGACGCACACCCAAGGCCCAGAACCCCATGGCCAGACTCAGGACTGAAACGAGCATGCCCAGCGTCGTGATGGCCCGCAGAGGGACGGCAGAAAAGGAGGTGACGCCCTGCCAGGCCAGCGCCAGCATCTTTCGCAGCGGATACTTGGATTCGCCCGCGAAGCGCTCGTGGCGCTCGTAGGTCACGACACTGGAGGGGTAACCCAACTGGGGAATCAGGCCGCGCAGGAAGATGTTGGACTCGGGGCAAGCGCTCAAGGCCTCCACGGCCCGGCGACTCATCAGCCGGTAGTCTGCGTGGTTGAACACCACCTCAACACCCAGGCGATCGAGCAGTCTGTAATAGGCCTCAGCCGTGACACGCTTGAAGGCCGTGTCAGACGTTCGCGTTGAGCGCACGCCGTACACGATGTCATGCCCCCGGCCGTACTGATCCAGCATGGCCAGCATGACCTCCAGGTCATCTTGAAGATCGGCATCGATGCTGATGAGCACATCGCCTTCGGCCTGCATCAAGCCTGCCAGCAGTGCCACCTGGTGACCGCGGTTGCGCGACAGCTTCAGCCCTCGGCAGATGGCGTCAGCCTCCTCGCTGGCCTGCCGAATGAGCGCCCAGGTCTGGTCACGGCTGCCGTCGTCCACCAGCCAAACCCGGCTTGCCGCGGAGACGCGGCCCTCGCCCGTCATGCGTTCGAGCAGGAGGCGAAGGCGCCGCAGCGTCTCTGGCAACACCTCCTGCTCGTTGTAGCAAGGAACGACGATGGCGAGGGTGGGAGGCTTCATGGCTGGACGGCATTGGCCGTGTGTCCTGCAGCACCCGCGCCGAGCGGACGGAAGGCGAACAGGCGGCTACCGACGAAGAAGAGTGCGGTGTAAGGCACGGTGGCGAGCGCATGGGCCAGATAGCGGTCCATGTGAAAGGCATCGCGCAAGGTCAACATGCAGGCCACATTGGCCGTGTAGGCCACGCCGAAGACGAGCAAAAAGCGCCAAAACGCAGGCCACCACGCGCCACGATGCGCAAACGTCCAGCGGCGATTGAGCGTGAAACTGCAGGCCAGCCCGATGCCGTAGCCGGCGGCGTTTGCAGGAAGATCGGCCCAACCGGCCAGGCCGATCAACACCCAGATACTGCCCAGGCCCACGGCGGTGTTGACGATTCCGACGAGCAGAAAACGACACAGTTGACCCTGCCAGTTCATGACTCGCGAGGTCCTGTGTGCCCCACAACTGCCGGTGATCCGCGCATCAGCAGCACGACCAAGAGCAGGACCAGGCCGAGCGCGGGCAAGTGGTATTTGCTTCCGCTCTCAAAGAAGGCGTGAATGCCGGAGAGGTAGAGCCAGGGCAAGAGCAGCAGGAGTGCGCCTGGCGGCAGCGGCTGGCGTGCCCGCCAGTAGGTCCAGACAACCGCCAGCACCAAGGCCCAAAGCGCCAGCCACGTGGCCGCCGTGCCGGCCTTCATGGCCAGATAAACCGGCCTTGGCACCCGCTCGGGTGCCGAGCGGAAAGCCGCATAGGCACCCACGCTGTGGTCACCGGGGAACAAGAGAATGCGCCCGGCCGTCAGTGTCAAGAAGTCGCCCGGGTGGTTCTGGATCCATTCCACGGCCAGACGTTTGCCTTCTCGATGGGCTTCAAGCTCAGGCAGCACGTCCAAGTCGATTTTTCCGACGGCGATGTAGCCGCCCGTCGCCCGCTCGTTGTTGACCCTGTAGAGGTTGCTCCCGCCGTTCGTCGAGACCAGGACAGGTTCACCCAAGACCGCCAGATTGCGAAGCGTCCAGGGGGTGACGATGAACGCCGCGCCGAGAATGACGACCACCAGGGTACCCACCACGCGGCGCCAGTGCAGCCCGGCCAGGAGCGCAAGGGTGGCGGCAAACAGCGGCAGCAACTGGAACGCGGGCTGAAGAAGGATGACTGCGCCCATGAGCAAACCCGTGAGCAAGCCACACACGAGCCCGCGTGACCACCCAATCGCCCAGCGGCCCTCGGCAGCGTAGGCCTCCCACCCGGCCCACAAGATCCAGGGAAGCAAGGCCATGACCAGCAACTCCTTCTCAGGCAGGCCGGACATCATCCAATGGGTGGGCCAGATCGCCAGAACAAGTGGGGCCCACCTCGCGTGTGTCCCGAGGCCGAGGCGCTCACCGAGGCGTTGGAGGCCCAGCGCTGCCATCAGGAAGCACGCCAAGCCGTACGCGCCGAGCGCGATCGACAGCGGAGCCACCGCAAGCAGTGGCACCAACACAAACACCATGCCTGGCGGCCAGTAGGCCCGTGCACCGTCGCTCCCGTAATCACCCTGCGTGATCAGCTGCTGTGCAAGATGCACGTAGCTGGCGCCGTCGGATGCGGGGGCCGGTTCAACCAGCCACTGCACCATCACGCGCAGCGTGAGACCCAGCGCCATGATCGCGCCCAGCGAAGGCGGTTCCAGGCGCTGCATGCTGCGGGCCGCCGCAGCGGCGACGCCTGCCGCCCATGCGCATCGGGCCAGCGCAACGGCAGCCACGCCCAGGGACGCGCACCCCAGCATTTCGGACCAGTCCAGCGGGCGCGACTGCCCCGATGCCTGAAACAGCATCGACGCTGGAAATCCTGCGAACACCAAAACGCCCAGGGCCAGCAGCAGCGCAGGCCCGCCCGCCGGCCATGGCAGCCAGGAACGCCCCGCCGCGCCTTCTTTCACAAGCGCCACACGCGGTACCCTGCCCCGGAAATCGCCGTCGGGTCGAACGCCGCCTTCACGTCAATGAATGCACCGTTCTTGATGAGCTTGCGCCCCAGGTCTTCCACCGTCATGGCCTGGTATTCGCGGTGCGCCACCGCCGCCACGATGGCGTCGGCGCGCGGCAGCTCGTCCCAGGGTTCCAGCGTGACGCCGTATTCGTGCCGGGCTTCCTCGGGGTCGGCCGCAGGGTCGGTGACGTGCACCTCCACGCCGTAGCTCTGCAGTTCCTTGATGATGTCGATGACTTTGCTGTTGCGCAGGTCAGCGCAGTTTTCCTTGAAGGTCAGGCCCATGACGTTGACCTTGGCGCCCTTGACGTAGGACCCGGCGGCAATCATGTGCTTGATGGTCTGCTCGGCGATGTACTTGCCCATGCCGTCGTTGATGCGCCGCCCGGCCAGGATGACCTGCGGGTGGTAGCCCAGCATGTCGGCTTTGTGGGTGAGGTAGTACGGGTCCACGCCGATGCAGTGGCCGCCCACCAGGCCGGGCTTGAACTTCAGGAAGTTCCACTTGGTGCCAGCCGCTTCCAACACTTCGCTGGTGTCGATGCCCAGCTTGTCGAAGATGATGGCCAGCTCGTTCATGAGCGCGATGTTGAGGTCGCGCTGGGTGTTCTCGATGACTTTGGCGGCTTCAGCGGCCTTGATGCTGCTGGCACGGTGCACGCCGGGCTCGACGATCATCTCGTAGGTGCGGGCCACGGTCTCCAGCGTCTGGGGGGTGTCGCCGCTGACGATCTTCAGGATCTTGGTGAGCGTGTGCTCTTTGTCGCCGGGGTTGATGCGCTCGGGGCTGTAGCCGACGAAGAAGTCTTGCTTCCACCGCATGCCCGATTCACGCTCCAGCACGGGGATGCAGATCTCTTCGGTGGCGCCGGGGTAGACGGTGCTTTCGTAGATGACGATGGCACCCTTTTTCATGTGGCGCCCGGCGCTGGTGCTGGCGCCGATGAGGGGGCGGAAATCAGGGATGTGGGCATCGTCCACCGGCGTGGGCACGGCGACGATGATGAGATCGGCTTCGCCCAGCATCTTGGGGTCATCGGTGTAGACGGCCAGGTGGCCGGCCTGCACTTCAGCGTCCGTCAGTTCGCGCGAGGGGTCCGTGCCGCGCTGGCAGGCCGCGACCTTGCTCTTGGCGATGTCAAAGCCGATGGTGCGCACCTGCTTGCCGAATTCGACGACGAGCGGCAGGCCCACGTAGCCCAGGCCGATGACGGCGATGGTGGTGGTCATGTTTTTCCTTGAGGAGAGCGCCACACTGGGCTGACAGTCGAAACGACAGCCCAAAATTGTATTTCCCGCGGAAAAACGCGAGGCCAGGGCTCTATGGGTGCACCAAGCCTGCCACCATGATCTGCACAATCCGCTCCGCAGCCCGACCATCCCACAGCGCCGGCCGCCGCGCCGGCGGTGCGGCGGCCCCCAGCACCGCGCGCGCAGCGGCGACTATGGCGGCGGGGTCGGTGCCCACCAAATGGTTGGTGCCTTCGTCGATGGTGATGGGGCGTTCGGTGTTCTCGCGTAGCGTGAGGCAGGGCACGCCCAGGGCGGTGGTTTCTTCTTGCAGGCCGCCGCTGTCGGTGAGCACCAAGGCCGCGTCTTTCCACAGGTGCAGGAAGCTCATGTAGGGCTGCGGGTCCAGCAGGTGGATGTGCGGGCCCAGGTGCAACCCGGCGTTTTGCAGCGTGGCGCGGGTGCGCGGGTGCACCGGGAAAACCAAGGGCAGATCGGCGGCGATGGTCTTGAGCGCGCCGGCCAGGGCAGCCAGGTTGGCCGGGTCGTCCACATTCGACGGCCGGTGCAGGGTGACGACGCCGTAGCGGCCGCCGGTGGCGGCTTGGGCCTGCAGCGTGCGTTTGAGGGCGTCGGTGGGAAAACCGGCCGTGTCACTGCGACGCAGCAGCTCGGCCTGGTACATCACGTTGTCCACCATCACGTGGCCCACGTGGTGGATCTTGGCCTGGGCATGGCCCTCGCGCTTCAGGTTGTCGACACCGCTGGGCTCGGTGACGAAGAACCAGTCGCTCAAGCTGTCGGTGACGATGCGGTTGATTTCCTCGGGCATGGTCATGTCGCCGCTGCGCAGGCCGGCTTCCACATGGGCGACGGGAATGCCGGCCTTCTTGGCGACGATGGTGCAGGCGAGCGTGGAGTTGACGTCGCCCACCACCACCACGGCGTCGGGCCGGTCTTTGGCGATGTGCTGCTCGAAGGCTTCCATGATGCGGGCGGTCTGCACTGCGTGGCTGCCGCCGCCGCAGTTGAAGTGCACGTCGGGGGCGGGGATGCCCAGCTCCTCGAAGAACACGTCGCTCATGTTGCGGTCGTAGTGCTGGCCGGTGTGGATGAGCTTCCAGCGCAGGCGGCCGTCGGCGCGCAAGGCACGCACGATGGGCGCAATCTTCATGAAGTTGGGGCGCGCCCCGGCGATGAGGTGCAGGCAGGGTGCGGTCACGGCAGAGCGGGGTGTGGGGCTGACGACGGGCGGCGGAAGGACGGGCGACGGAAGGCCGATTGATGCTAGCGCGCGGTGTCGCTCGCGGGCCTGTACTCCGGCACGGCGGCGTGCAGGCTGGCACGGACGGTGGCGTCTTCCGCGTCCTGCGCCGTTTTCGCCAGGGTCAACAGGGCCTCCAGGGCCTGCCAGACAGGGGCATCGGCCTGGCTGGCAGCCAGCCGCGCCAGCCGCAGCCGCGGCACGGCGGTGGGCAGGGTGTCGTCGGCGGCGGCCAGCAGTTCTTCGTAGAGCTTTTCGCCGGGGCGCAGGCCGGTGTATTCGATGGCGATCTCTTCCGGTGTGTGGCCGGCCAGGCGGATGAGCTGGCGCGCCAGGTCGGCAATCTTCACCGGTTCGCCCATGTCCAGCACCATGACCTGCCCGCTGCCGCCGATGGCGGCGGCCTGCAGCACCAGGCGCGCCGCTTCGGGGATGGTCATGAAGTAGCGAATGATGTCGGGGTGGGTCACCGTCACCGGGCCGCCGTGGGCGATCTGTGCCTTGAACTTGGGGATGACGCTGCCGCTGCTGCCCAACACGTTGCCAAAACGCACGGCCACGAAGCGGGTGGCGGGGTGCCGGGCGGCCAGCGCGCTGATGACCATTTCTGCCGCGCGCTTGGTGGCGCCCATGACGTTGGTGGGGTTGACGGCCTTGTCAGTGCTGATGAGGACAAAGGCTTCGACGCCCGCTTCGGCCGCAGCGTGGGCCGTGACCTGGGTGCCCAGGGTGTTGTTGCGCAGCGCGGCCAGGGCGTTGTGCTGCTCCATCAGCGGCACATGCTTGTAGGCCGCGGCATGGAACACCACGGCCGGGCGCCAGGCCTGCATCAGCGCGCGCATCCGGGCGGGGTCTTTGACGTCGCCCACCAGCGGCACGCGCTGCACCGCGGGCCAGCGGGCGGCCAGGTCTTCGTCGATGGCGTAGAGGTTGAATTCCGACAGTTCCACCAGCACCAGGCGCGCCGGCTGCAGCGCCGCCACCTGCCGGCAGAGTTCGCTGCCGATGCTGCCGCCGGCCCCGGTGACGAGCACGTTGCGGCCGCGCACCAGGGCACCGACGCCGGATTCGTCCAGCACCACGGGGGCGCGGCCCAGCAGGTCTTCGGCTTCGATGTCGCGCAGCCGCTCCAGCCGGCCGCGGCCGGTGCGCAGTTCGTCTTCACTGGGCACGGTGACCACGGGCAGGCCGCTTTCGGCGGCCAGCGCCAGCGCACGCTTGCGCTGCGCCGGCGTGGCGGTGGGCAGGGCCACGATGACATGGGTGGCAGCGCCGCGCACCTCGGCACTGCGCACCGCCTCCAGCGTGCCGAGCACCGGCACGCCGGCAATGCCCCCGCCTTGCTTGGCGGGGTCGTCGTCCAGCAGGCCCAACACCACCCAGCCCTGGCGGTGGATGCCGGCCAGCAGCCGGCGGGCGGCATTGCCCGCCCCCAGCACGATGGCGCGGCGGATCTCGCGCGTGCTGCCGGTGATGCGGCTGCGCGCGTGTTCGTAGAGCATGCGGTAGAGCACACGCGCCAGCACCAGGGCCATCAGCGCCACCACCGGGTGCAGGGCCAGCACGGCGCGTGGAATCTGCACCAGGCCCAGCGCACGCACCAAGCTGCCGGCCACCACGCCGGCCAGCAGGCAGGCCAGCGCCAGGCGCTTGACTTCACCAAAGCCGACAAAGCGCCACATTCCCTGGGGCACGCGCAGCGCCACAAAGGCGGCGGCGTAGGTCACGAGCACGCCGGCCAGAACCCAGGCGTCGTATTCGGCACGCACGCTGAACCAGCGCTCAAACCCCAGGCGGAACAGGTAGGTGGCTTGCCAGGCAATGGCCACCACCAGCGCGTCCACCACCAGCGCCAGCGGGCGGCGGTGCGGCCGCAGGCGCGCCAGCAGCACGTCGAGCCGGTGCCAGAGGCTGGGCAGGGTTGGGCTCATGGCGTGCCGCGCCTCCACAAGGCGCGCAGGGTTTGCACCATCACCCGCAGATCGGTGGCCAGCGTGGCCTGCTCGGCGTAAGCCGCCGCGGCCTGCAGCTTGGCGGGCAAGAGGGTTTCGCGGTAGAGGCGATCGGGGTCGTCGGCCTGGGACAGCAGCGTGGCTTCATCGAGATGGGCCACGGCCACGGGATCGGTGAGGCCGGGGCGCACCGACAGCACACGCGCCTTGAGTGCGGGTGGGGCGGCGTCCATGTAGCGCGGCACTTCAGGGCGCGGGCCGACGAGGCTCATGGTGCCTTGCAGCACGTCCAGCAGTTGCGGCAGTTCGTCCAGCCGGGTGCGGCGCAACACGCGGCCGGCGCGCGTGATGCGCGGGTCGGCACCTACCGTCAGTGGCAGGCCGCCGGCGCCCACGGCCATGGTGCGGAACTTGCGGATGCGAAACGGCACGCCATGCCGCCCTACCCTGACCTGCCGGT
>JACCEC010423951.1_pt1 | contig 10898 bp, 6 predicted proteins | sample 7450121 | NCBI WGS metagenome assembly JACCEC01 (sample SAMN15323455, study PRJNA562643) | freshwater metagenome | isolation source: river surface water | place: USA:Blue River Watershed | collected 2017-08-18 | reverse complement strand
TGTTATCTTGGTTCGTAACGGCTCGCGCGGTATGTTTTGGTTAGAGCCATTAGTTGAGGTTGAAATTAATGGTGAACGCCACGCCTATGGGCCTGTCACTGAAGACGATGTGAAATCTTTGTTTGATGCGAATTTCACTCAAGGTGGTCAGCATGCGCTGGCCCTAGGCAAAACTGAACAGATTCCATTTTTAAAAAATCAGGAACGTTTAACCTTCGCGCGCATTGGTATTACCGATCCCTTATCGATAGATGATTATGTCGCGCATGAAGGTTATGTCGGCTTGAAGAATGCCTTAGGATTGACCCAAGAACAAATCGTGCAACAAGTGACCGATTCGGGTTTGCGTGGCCGAGGCGGCGCTGCTTTCCCAACAGGCATTAAGTGGAACACGGTGCGTGCGACTGCAGGTTCGCAAAAATACATCGTGTGTAATGCCGATGAAGGTGATTCGGGTACATTTTCTGATCGCATGGTGATGGAAGATGATCCCTTCATGCTGATTGAAGGTATGACGATCGCGGGTCTTGCTGTCGGTGCGACTAAGGGATACATCTATGTTCGCTCCGAGTACCCGCATGCAATTGATGTATTAAACGAAGCGATTGTCATTGCAGAAGAAAACAACTATTTAGGTGAAAATGTTTTGGGCTCAGGCCATGCGTTTCACCTTGAAGTACGCGTCGGTGCTGGCTCGTATGTCTGCGGTGAAGAAACAGCGCTACTAGAAAGTTTAGAAGGTCGACGCGGTATCGTGCGTGCAAAACCACCACTGCCAGCTATATCTGGTTTGTTCGGCAAACCGACAGTCATCAATAACGTTATATCACTCGCATCAGTGCCGATTATTTTTGCGCGCGGCGCAGCGTTTTATCGTGACTACGGTATGGGCCGCTCGCGTGGCACATTGCCGATACAGCTCGCGGGCAATATCAAGCAAGGTGGTTTAGTTGAAAAAGCCTTCGGCATCAGCTTGCGCGAAATGTTGTACGACTTTGGTGGCGGTACGCGCTCTGGTCGTGATATACGAACGGTGCAAGTGGGTGGTCCGCTAGGCGCTTATCTACCGCAATCACAGTTCGATACACCGCTCGATTACGAAGCCTTTTTAGCGCTAGGTGGCACCTTGGGTCATGGCGGTATCGTCGTGTTTGATGATACGGTCGATATGCTTAAACAAGCTCGCTACGCGATGGAATTTTGCGCTGTTGAGTCATGTGGTAAATGCACGCCGTGCCGAATCGGTTCAACGCGTGGTGTTGAGGCACTCGATAAAGTGATAGCCGGTGAAGAACGTGAACAACAAATTCATCTGGTGCGCGATTTGTGTGATGTGATGCTAAACGGATCTTTATGTGCGATGGGTGGTATGACGCCCTTTCCCGTGCTCTCTGCTATGAATCATTTCCCAGAAGATTTTGGCATCGACAATAAACAAGCGGAACCAAAGAATACAGCCAAGGAGGCAGCATGAATAAGCTCAATGACACCGACTACGGTACGCCGCAACGCGAATCAGCCACCAGCGTTACGCTAGAGATTGATGGCGTCAGTATTACGGTACCTGCAGGTACTTCAGTGATGCGTGCCAGCACCGAGGCTGGAATCAATGTTCCAAAACTATGCGCCACCGATTCGCTCGAGGCATTTGGTTCTTGCCGCGTTTGCTTGGTAGAGATTGAAGGCCGCAAAGGTTATCCCGCGTCGTGCACCACGCCGGTTGAAAACGGTATGAAGGTCAAGACGCAAACCCCCAAGCTGGCAGATATTCGTCGCGGCATGATGGAGTTGTATATCTCTGACCATCCGTTAGATTGCCTGACGTGCCCAACCAATGGAAATTGTGAACTGCAAGATGTGGCCGGCTTAGTGGGTCTGCGCGAAGTACGTTATGGCTACCAAGGTAAAAATCATCTGGATTTGAAAAAAGATGAATCCAACCCTTACTTCACCTATGACGCATCGAAATGTATCGTCTGTAATCGTTGTGTTCGTGCTTGCGAAGAAACGCAAGGTACGTTTGCGCTAACGATTGACGGTCGTGGTTTTGATTCGCGAGTAGCCGCTGGTCAGAATGATTCGTTCATGGAATCGGATTGCGTTTCGTGCGGTGCGTGTGTACAGGCCTGTCCAACAGCGACCTTGACTGAGAAGAGCGTCATCATGATGGGGCAGGCGGAGCACAGCAAAATCACTACCTGCGCTTATTGCGGTGTGGGTTGTGCATTCAAAGCCGAAATGAAAGGCAATGAAGTCGTGCGCATGGTGCCTTGGAAAGATGGCAAAGCCAATCATGGCCATTCGTGCGTCAAAGGTAGATTTGCATGGGGTTATGCGACTCACAAAGATCGCATGCTGAAACCCATGATTCGTAAAAAAATTACCGATCCATGGCAAGAAGTCTCGTGGGAAGAAGCGATTGGTTATGCTGCAAGTGAATTCCGCCGCATCCAAGATAAGCATGGACGCGATTCTATTGGTGGTATCACTTCGTCACGCTGCACCAATGAAGAAGTTTATTTAGTACAAAAATTAGTGCGTGCAGCCTTTGGTAATAACAATGTAGATACGTGCGCACGGGTTTGTCATTCGCCTACCGGTTATGGTTTAAAGCAGACTTTAGGTGAATCAGCGGGTACTCAGACGTTTGATTCGGTGATGCATGCCGACGTCATTATGGTGATTGGTGCTAATCCTGCAGTCGCTCACCCCGTGTTTGCATCGCAAATGAAACGCCGTTTGCGTCAAGGCGCTAAATTGATCGTAGTTGATCCACGCACCACAGAAATGGTGAAGTCACCTCACGTTCAAGCGGACTATCACTTAAAGCTTAAGCCAGGTACCAACGTAGCCATCATTTCGGCACTGGCCCATGTGGTGGTTACAGAGGGCTTGTGCAGCGAAGCCTATATCGCTGAGCGTTGCGACGCGCAATCGTTTAAGGATTGGAAAGAATTTGTTTCGCGCCCTGAAAATTCACCTGAGGCCTTGGCTGAAGTAACCGGCGTACCTGCTGAAACAGTTCGTAGTGCAGCGCGTTTGTATGCGACCGGTGGTAATGCAGCGATCTATTATGGTTTGGGTGTCACCGAACATGCGCAAGGCTCCACCATGGTGATGGGTATTGCTAACCTCGCTATGGCGACAGGTAACGTCGGGCGCGAAGGTGTGGGCGTGAATCCTTTACGTGGTCAGAATAACGTGCAAGGTTCGTGCGATATGGGCTCGTTCCCGCATGAATTGCCAGGTTATCGTCATATCTCTGACAGCATCGCGCGAGCTGAATTCGAAGCGCGTTGGGGCGTCACTCTTAATCCAGAACCTGGTTTGCGCATTCCGAATATGTTTGATGCGGCACTCGATGGCAGCTTCATGGGCTTGTATTGCCAAGGTGAAGACATTGTTCAATCAGATCCGAACACTCAGCACGTTGCCTCGGCTTTGTCAGCGATGGAATGCATCGTGGTTCAGGATTTGTTTTTGAATGAAACCGCAAAATACGCGCATGTATTTTTACCGGGTTCGTCATTCTTGGAAAAAGATGGCACGTTTACCAATGCTGAACGCCGCATTTCGCGTGTTAGTAAAGTCATGCCAGCTAAAGCGGGTTATTCGGATTGGGAAGTTACTCAGCTATTAGCGAATGCGTTAGGTTATGCGATGAACTATTCACATCCTTCTGAAATCATGGATGAGATTGCATCGTTGACGCCAACCTTCCATGGCGTGACATTTAAAAAGATTGAGCAACTGGGTAGTGTGCAGTGGCCGTGTAATGACGCCGCTCCAGAAGGCACACCGATCATGCACATTGATACATTTGTGCGCGGTAAAGGTAAATTCTTTATCACCCAATACGTACCAACAACGGAAAAAATTACGCGTAAATTCCCATTGATATTGACCACCGGCCGTATTTTGTCGCAATACAACGTTGGTGCGCAAACTCGTCGTACCGAGAACGTGCAATGGCATAGTGAAGATCGATTAGAGATTCATCCGCACGATGCTGAAGAGCGTGGTATTCATCAGGATGACTGGGTAGGAATTGAGTCGCGCTCAGGACAGACGGTTTTGCGTGCAACAATTACTGAGAATGTTCAGCCCGGTGTTGTCTATACAACTTTCCACTTCCCTGAATCAGGCGCGAATGTGATTACGACCGATAACTCGGACTGGGCAACTAACTGTCCTGAGTACAAGGTCACAGCCGTGCAAGTAATGCCTGTAACTCAGCATTCTGAATGGCAGCGCGACTATCAGGAATTTAATCGCCAGCAATTAGAGTTAGCGCATCTTGAGTCGGAAGCGGGTGGAGCGTAGATATTGTAAAGACCGTTAATCGATTGTTTATGAAGCTATTCAGCTATGGCTGATCCTGCGTTAGCGCATGAACTTAACAACAGCGCCGAGTCGCTAAAGCAGGTATCGGTGTTGCGGGTTCGTGATGGCGAGCAAACAATCGCGACGGATGTGATTGCGGTTGAAGTGCCGGTGGCGCTGGAATACAACGGCATTTCACATGTCGTGATGTTGGCTTCACCGGCTGATTTAGAAAATTTTGCGTTAGGTTTTTCGCTATCGGAAGGCATTATTCAGCAGGCTTCAGAGCTGTATTCCTGTGAAGTTGAATCCACGGAAGCAGGTTGGTTAGTTCACCTAGAGATTGCTGCTGAGCGTTTCATGTTGTTGAAAGAGCGCAGGCGAAATTTAGCAGGACGAACAGGTTGTGGTTTGTGTGGAACCGAGTCACTTGAACAAGTCACTCGCTGCACAACAGCCGTATCGCATCGTCATCAATTTACGGAAGCGGCGATTGTGAATGGCATGCATGCCATGCAAAATTTGCAGCCACTACAAAAGCAAAGTGGTGCGACGCATGCTGCTGCTTGGATGACGGCACAGGGTCAGGTTATTTTAGTGCGTGAAGATGTTGGACGTCACAATGCGCTAGATAAATTGATTGGTGTCATGGCAGAAGATAAGTGTGATTTCTGTACCGGCGTGTTGCTCATTACTAGCCGTGCGAGTTATGAAATGGTGCAAAAAGCAGCCATCATGAATGTGGGTGTCATTGCAGCCATCTCAGCGCCGACGAGTTTTGCCGTTGAATTGGCCGAGCAGACCGGAGTGACTTTGATAGGTTTTATGCGTGATCACAGTTACGTGGTTTACACGCATGCCAACCGAGTACTGAGAGATTGCGTTAATAAGCGCGCTATTTAAGCAAAAATTAAAAGGTGTCACTATGGACGTAAATAACCTGATCAGAATGGCGAATCAGATTGGTGAATTTTTTGAGAGCATGCCTGATCGCGCTCAAGCATTGGAAGATATCGCTTCCCATATCAAGCGTTTCTGGGAGCCGCGTATGCGCCGAGCCATTTTAGAAAGTCTCGATCAGAAAAATACTGAAGAATTTAGTGACATCGTACGTGAAGCGATCACTAGCCATCGACAGTTGTTGGCGTAGTTTGTCTTATGCAGCGTTCAGCTTGGTCGAAGTCGAGAAGGGCTTGAAGAAGGGGCCGTGAGTTAATAACTTTTCAGCCTCTGATATCGGCAAGGGTGCTGCGATCAAAAAGCCCTGTACCTCATCACAACCCATCGCTTGCAGTGCGACTAGCTGCTCTTCCGTCTCTACCCCTTCAGCCACCACGGCCATACCCAAGGTTTTACCAATTTGTATCATTGCCTGACAGAGCGGCTCGCTTTGATCTTGAGAAGAGAGTGCTTGTACGAACGATTTATCAATCTTCAATACATCCACATTCAATTTTTGCAGATGGGACAGCGAGGAATAACCGGTTCCAAAATCATCAATCATCAGCTTGAGCCCCATGCCTTCCAGCATGCGTAGTTCATCTTGCGTCGTTTTATCATCGCCGACCATGGACGATTCGGTCAACTCAATCGCTATCTGTGATGACTTTATGCCATAGCGTTGCATGCTGCGTGCTAGCGCTTCACGAAATCCGCTAGATTTTAATTGCTTGGCAGAGACATTGATAGAAATAGGCTGAATAGATCGTCCTTCAGTCACCCAACGGGCAATTAATTCGCAGGTGCTGTTAGCAACCCAGTTGCCGATGTCCATAATCAAATTGGTTTCTTCGGCTACGGGTATAAATCGGTCTGGTGAAATTAGCCCCATGATTGGATGTTGCCAGCGAAGTAGAGCTTCGAAGCCGCAGAGATTTCCATTGAATGCATCAACGCGCGGCTGCAGATACAACAGTAGCTGATTTTCAGGTACCGCTTGCTGTAATGCCGTTTCCAACGTGACACGATCGCTTAAATGATCGTGCATGGCGTGGGTATAGCGCGTGAAACGATCTTTACCTGCGCGTTTGGCTTCGTACATGGCTATGTCGGCGGCTTGTATAAGCGCTTCAGCAGTGGTCGCATCATCTGGGAAAATGGCACCACCAATGGAAGCACGTGTGCGCATGGAGCTCCATCCACTGCCTTCGCCTGCAGAACGTAGACTAGTGAGTAGATGAGAGGCGATTTCTGCGACAACGCTTGTATCTTCCAGCGACAGTAGCAATACCATAAATTCATCACCGCCCAGTCGTATCACATGATCTTGTTTGCGTATGGATTCACGTAAAGCTTGGGCTATATCAATCAGACATCGATCTCCTTCTTGGTGACCGAGGGTGTCATTAATATTTTTAAAATTATCCAGGTCGATAAACATGACACTGAATTTTTTATTCGACGACGTAGCTTGTCGGATGATTTCTGGAAGTTGTTGATTCATCCAATGACGATTCGGCAGCTGAGTTAACGAGTCCGTCATCGCCAATGCCTGAAGTTGCTGCTCTTTTTCTTTGACTTCATGAATATCGCGTAAGGTGACCGCTAAGCCCATGTCGGCACGCACCGCGCGGTAGTGATACCAGCGTTTTAGTTTGAGACCCTGACGGTACAATTCCACTTCAGTCTCTGCAAATCCATTCGCCATCGCACCGAGAAGAAACAAGCGAATGAATTCAAAATTCGTCTCGTCCAATCGTTGGCTAAGGGAAGCGCCAACCAGCTCTGAGCGCATTGTTCCAGATGATCGGACAGCCTGTCCATTGCAATCTTCAATTTTAAAATCGACTTCGCCAGTAGCTGTATTTAGAAATTGTGACAGCATATACAGTTCTTCTTGCGCCCCATCTACGGCTAAACGAAATGTATTCTTCACGCCTTCTTCGTAGTGCTTTTCTTGATCGCGTTTAATTTGGAGCCAGATACCGATTAGGCAGGTAAACAAAATTAATGCGGTGCCAGCAACTAGCGTAAATTTGTACGCGCGCTCAGTTTCTTGATAGGGCTGCATGATGTTGTCATGCGTGATGCTGACAAAAAGAAGTAAGGGGTAGTGACTCAGTCCTATGGAGTTAAAAATACTCAATTTATTATTGACCATCATATTCGATTCAATATCGTCATTCTTTACGACAGTCAAAGGTGCGAGAAGGGGTGCTTTCTTTGTAGAGTCATTGATAATCTTATAGCTCAGCCAGTCGCCACTAATAAATTTCAGACCTACAACGTCATTTGATCCAAGTGAGTTGCCCGCAATGAACGTGGTTAGTTCATCTTGGAGAACTGAAATCGAGATCACACCACCAAAGCTTCCATCTTGTTTAACTAAACGACGAGTAAAGCGAACAACAGTTTTTCCGGTGAGCGAACCTACGCCTGGTGCAGGTTTTTGAATTTTTAATTTGAGTGATTCAGAATCGCGGTGCCCAATAAAATAGGGCTGCTGCGATACGTCGGTGTTAATCGCGGCCTTGGTGCGTGCACTTCTAACAATTCCTTTTTCATCCGCGTACAGTGGATTCATTGGACTATGTTGAGCCATCGTATTAAATAGTTTTTGCAATGTGCTTGCAGTATTTGGTCCCGAGGCTGTAGCAGTAAGAAAAAGCGAAAGTTGATCAATCTGAATGAAGAGATAATCAATTTGTTTTGCGTAGTTGTTGGCTAGTGAAGCTGTTTCGGCTTCACCTTGTTTGATGAGCATTTGGTGATCAGTATCAAGTTCAGTAACGATAGTGAGCCACAAAAGCGACAAAGCAATTAGGCCACCTGCGAGCCATAATTGCACGTTGGGGCTGAATAGATTATGCCGGGCGTTGCGGGTAGATAGTTTTTTTAGCAAGTTTGACTCCGGCAGTTATATCAATGCGCAACTAAGTATCACAAATTTTAACTACTATTTAACAATAAGATTTTTTAAATAACGATATAAAAATAAAACCTTGAAGTCGATGGATATAAACCGTCCAATTTTGTTATGTATATGGTTACTTAATAGATCAGCGTAAAGATAGTTGTACACTATCGCACCAAGCATAATCAGGTGATTTCAAGCGATGAGCCTCACAGCCATCTGTGAAATTTCAATTTAAACAATGAGGGAGCTGAACTTGTACAAACAAATTAAATTCATGCTGAGTGGCCTGATGTGTGTAGCCACGTTGGTAGCCGCACAAGTTGCCAATGCTCAGATTTCTAACGACACGATCAAAATCGGTTTCATTACTGACATGTCGGGTGTCTACGCGGATGTGGATGGCCCAGCCGGCGCGGAAGCCATCAAGATGGCGATTGCAGAATTCGGCGGCATGCTGAATGGTAAAAAAATTGAATTTCTATCAGCAGATCATCAAAACAAAGCGGACATCGCTGCTAGCAAAGCGCGCGAATGGTTTGACCAGCAAGGTCTGGATATGTTGATTGGTGGTTCGAATTCAGCGACAGCGCTGGCCATGGCTAAAGTGGCTTTGGAAAAGAAAAAGCCATTCATCGCAATCGGTGCCGGCACTTCTCGTCTAACGAATGAGGAATGCACTCCCTATACGATTCACTATGCTTACGATACGGTATCTTTATCGCGTGGCACGAGTGGCGCGCTGGTGAAGCAAGGTGAGAAAGATTGGTTCTTTTTGACCGCGGATTATGTGTTTGGTATTTCGCTCGAAAAAGATGCCTCGGATGTGATTAAGGCCAGTGGCGGTCGGGTCTTGGGTACAGTTCGTCATCCCTTAGCGACATCAGATTTTTCGTCTTTCTTGTTGCAAGCACAAGCATCGAAAGCGCAAGTTCTTGGACTCGCTAATGCAGGCGGCGATACGGTGAACTCTATCAAGGCAGCGAACGAATTCGGCTTGATGAAAAAAATGAAGATGGCCGGTATGTTGGTCTTTGTGAACGACATTCATGCGCTAGGCTTGAATGTAACGCAAGGTATGTATCTGACCGATGGCTGGTACTGGGATCAAAATGATGAGACTCGTGCTTGGGCCAAGAAATTTATGGCGAAAAACAAGAAGGCACCATCGATGGTGCATGCAGCAGATTATTCTGCGGCCACTTTTTATCTGAATGCGGTCAAAGCTATTGGTACGGATGATGGCGATAAGGTGATGGCAAAAATGAAGTCAACCAAAGTGAATGACTTTTTTGCTAAAAATGGTGTGGTGCGTCCTGATGGTCGTATGGTGCACGACATGTTCTTGATGCAAGTAAAAACTCCAGCCGAATCAAAAGGCGAATGGGATTACTACAAGCAGGTACAAGTGATTCCTGGTGAGCAGGCGTTTGTAACTAAAGCCGAAACAAAGTGCGCGCTTTGGAAGTAAGCCTTACATAACAAAAGAGCTGAGTGGAACTCTGTTCCCTCAGCTCTTTTTTATTACGTAGTGCTTGAGTAGTGACTAGACGTACGCATCAAATCGCATGCATCAAATCGTCATGCCACCATCGACCGAGTAAAGATTTCCGGTGCTGAAGGTGGAGTCATCGGACGCCAGAAAAACGACGACAGGTGCAATTTCTTCTGCGGTGGCCAGTCGGCCCATCGGTTGGCGGGCGATAAATTGTTTACGTGCTTCCGTAGGATCGGCATAGGCATTAATTCGATCTTGGAGCGACGGTGTATCCACGGTGCCTGGACACACGGCATTGCAGCGTATCCCTTGAGTTACGTAATCTGCAGCGACGGCTTTAGTTAGACCCACTACGGCAGCTTTAGTCGCGCCATACACAAATCGATTGGGTAGGCCTCGAATACTCGATGCAATGCTAGCCATATTGATGATACTGCCTTTTTTCTTGGCGAGCATGCCGGGAAGGAAGGCTTGAATCATCCAGAATTGCGAACGCACATTTAAATCAAAGGCTACGTTCCAGTCGTCATCCGTCGCTTCCAGTACGGTGCCTGCATGAACGAAACCTGCGCAGTTGAACAAGACATCGATCGTAGGGATTTTTGCAGTCAGTGCTTTGATTGCTGCTTTATCCATGACATCCAATACATGAGTATGGATACTTGCATGACCATTGAATCGTTCGAGTAGCGTGGGATTGATATCGGTGGCCCATACGGTGGCGCCTTCAGCCACCATCGCCATCACGCTAGCGTAACCGATGCCTTGACCGGCGGCTGTTACCAGCGCAGTTTTTCCTTTGAGGCGCATTTGTTTTTCCGTGAAAGAAAGCGAATAAAAAAATTCAGGCCCGGTAAATATCGAATGAATTTCCGAGCCTGAGTGCCTTACCTATCAAATGCTAATTAAATTAGCTTTTGTTCCCGCCTGAAGTGGCATTCAGCAAATAGTTTTGCATGCGTGACTCTGCAACGGAGTACCACTGATTTTGTTGGACTTGGAATTTCTTATAGTGATCGTAGATTTTTTTGAAATTCGCATTTTTTGTGGCTTCCGCATCCATGACTTCTTTGGCAGCTTTTAACGAAGCATCCATCACACTTTGTGGGAACGCACGTAGTTTTACACCACGCTTTAACAAGCGCGCGAGTGCTTGTGGATTATTCACGTCGTAATTAGCTTGTACATGGACGTGTGCTTCATAGGCTGCAGCGGTGACAGCGG
>JACCEC012161557.1_pt1 | contig 10901 bp, 6 predicted proteins | sample 7450121 | NCBI WGS metagenome assembly JACCEC01 (sample SAMN15323455, study PRJNA562643) | freshwater metagenome | isolation source: river surface water | place: USA:Blue River Watershed | collected 2017-08-18 | reverse complement strand
GACATCTCCATCTACGGGCAGGAATACACGAGCACCACCTACAAGCTGGCCAAGATGAATCTGGCCATTCGCGGCATTGCCGGCAATCTGGGCGAGGTGCCCGCCGATACCTTCTTCAAGGATCAGCACCCCGACTTGAAGGCCGACTTCATCATGGCCAACCCGCCCTTTAATCAGAAGCAGTGGCGCGCTGACAACGAATTGACCGACGACCCGCGCTGGTCCGGTTACGATGCTCCTCCCACCGGCAATGCAAACTATGCGTGGATTCTTCACATGGTCAGCAAGCTCAGCGAAAACGGCATCGCCGGCTTCGTGCTCGCCAATGGCTCGATGAGTTCGAACACCAGCGGCGAAGGACTCATTCGCCAGAAGATGCTGGAGAACGATCTGGTGGACTGCATGATCGCCTTGCCCGGCCAGCTCTTTTTCACCACGCAGATTCCTGTGTGTTTGTGGTTCCTCACCAAGAACAAGAAAGCGCAAACCTTCAAGGACGATCGCAAGAGTTTCCGCGACCGTCGCGGCGAAACGCTGTTCATCGATGCACGCAACATTGGCTCTATGGTGGACCGTACGCACAAGGAGTTGACGGTAGAGGACATTGCGAAGATCGCCGGCACCTATCACGCGTGGCGCGGCGAAGAGAAAGATGGTGCCTACGAGGATGTGCCGGGATTCTGCAAGGCTGCGACGCTAGATGAGATCAAGGAAAATGACTATGTGTTGACGCCGGGAAGGTATGTTGGTGCAGCGGATGTGGAGGACGATGGCGAGTTGTTTGAGGAGAAGATGCGGGAGTTGACGCAGACGTTGTTCAGGCAGATGGAAGAGGCGCAGCACATGGATGTAGAGATCAGAAGGAATCTGGAGGGTTTAGGATATGCAAGCTAGCTGGACTTTAGTGAAGCTTGGTGATGTAGCAATAGTTAAGTCCGGCTTTGCGTTCAAGAGTGGCGATATGGGGGAAATTGGTGCTCCTATCATCAAGATAAAAAATATTGCTCCTCCAAATGTTGATATTGAGGATGTGCAAAGAGTTCCTTTTGAATTGATTTCAAACAATCCAAGAGTTGAAAAATTTGCGCTTCAGGTAGGTGATATTCTAATTGCAATGACAGGGGCGACCGTTGGTAAGGTTGGAAGAATGCCCTCATCCAAAGAGACTTTTTATTTAAATCAACGAGTCGGTAAGGTTTTCATTAAAGGAAAGAAAGCAAATTACGACTACCTCTATTATGTGCTTTCACAAGAATCATGTGCATCGCAGATTTTTAGTTTGGCTGATGGTAGCGCTCAAGCAAATATAAGCGGCTCGCAAATAGAAAATATCAACTTCTTATTGCCTCCAGTCAATGAGCAAACTGCCATTGCTAGATTTTTAGTTTCATTAGATAAAAAAATTGAACTCAACACCAAACTCAACCAAACCCTCGAATCCATGGCCCAGGCTCTGTTCAAGAGCTGGTTCGTAGACTTCGACCCCGTCATCGACAACGCCCTGGCCGCCGGCAATCCCATCCCGGAACCCTTTCAAGCCCGAGCCGAACGGCGCAGGCTGCGACTGCATGAGCCAGTCCCGGAAGGGAAGTCACCCTTGCAACCATTGCCTGCTGAATTGCGGCAGCTATTCCCGAATTCATTTCAGGAAACGGATGAGTTGGGGTGGGTGCCGGAGGGGTGGCTCGCGCTCCCACTAGATCGAATAGCAAACTACAAGAATGGATTGGCACTACAGAAATTTCCGCCGGAGAACCAGAGTGATTCGCTGCCGGTTGTGAAGATTGCAGATCTTCGACAAGGCTACGCAATTGGCATAGAGCGAGCATCGTTGCATATCGATAAGGGCTGTATTATCGACGATGGCGATGTGGTTTTTTCATGGTCGGGATCATTAATGATCGATATTTGGTGTGGTGGTAGAGCCGCCCTAAATCAGCACCTTTTCAAGGTTACTTCCGATAAGTATCCAAAATGGTTCTACTTTTCTAATACTTCTTCCCATTTGGCTATCTTTCAAAGAATAGCAGCTGATAAAGCGGTGACGATGGGACATATAAAGCGAGAGCATTTATCGCAGGCATATTGCGCAGTTCCGGGCAAAAGCCTATTTGACGCAGTGTCACCTATATTTGAAAAACTTCTTAGCCGATCGGTATCCGCCAGATTAGAGAGCAAACGCTTGGCGACAATCAGAGACATGCTTCTCCCCCGATTGCTATCAGGCCAACTCCGCATCCCAGATGCTGAAGCACAACTCGCCGAGGCTGGCCTATGAGTTTCAATGAGGCAAAACTGGAACAAGCCATCATCGCGCTGCTGGGCGAAGAAGGGTATCCCCACAGTTCCGGAGAAAGCCTCAATCGTGCGCCCGAAGAAGTGTTGTTGCTGGATGACCTGAAGGCCTATCTCCACCGCCAGTACGACAGCGAAGGCATCACGGCAAACGAAGTGGCCAGCATCATTCGGCAACTGCAAAGCTATTCCGCGCTCGACCTCTACGACAGCAACAAGTCCATCATGAAATTGGTCAGCGACGGCCTGTTGCTCAAGCGGGAAGACCGCACCCAGAAGGACCTCTACATCCAGCTGCTGGACTATGCCTGGGATCACGAGGAGCCGGATGCCACTCATGCGGTGGAAGTCAGATCGGAAGTCCCAGCCCGCTACATCGTGGACAGAAACATCTACCGATTGGTGAACCAGTTGGAGATCACCGGCAGCGAGAAGCGCATCCCCGATGCCATCCTCTACATCAACGGCCTGCCGCTGGTGGTATTCGAATTCAAGAGCACGGTGCGCGAGGAGGCCACCATACATGATGCGTATGTGCAACTGGCCACGCGTTATCGCCGCGACATTCCCGAGCTGTTCAAATACAACGCCCTGTGCGTGATCAGCGATGGCATCAACAGCCGCATGGGCTCGTTCTTCGCGCCCTATGATTTCTGGTACGCCTGGCGCAAGGTGACGGGCAATGAAGCTCTCGACCCGGACGGTATCGCCTCATTGCAGACCATGATCAGCGGCCTGTTTCACAAGCCTCGCTTGCTGGAAGTGCTGCGGCATTTCATTTACTTCCCGGACAAGTCGCATCGCGAAGAGAAGGTGGTATGCCGCTACCCGCAGTATTACGCCGCCACCAAGCTGTTCCGGCATATCCTGAACCATCGTCGGCCCGTCGGCGACGGCAAGGGCGGCACCTATTTCGGCGCCACGGGCTGCGGCAAGAGCTTCACGATGCTGTTTCTGGCGCGCCTGCTGATGCGCAGCGTGACCTTGGAAAGCCCGACCATCGTGCTGATCACTGATCGCACCGACCTCGATGATCAGCTCAGCACTCAGTTCACCAATGCCAAGAATTACATCGGCGATCAGCTGGTGGTCAGCGTGGAAAGCCGTCAGCAGTTGCGCGAGCTGCTGCAGAATCGCAAGAGTGGCGGCGTGTTCCTGACCACGATACACAAGTTCACCGAGGACTTGCAGGTGCTCACCGAGCGCAGCAATGTCATCTGCATCTCCGACGAGGCCCACCGCAGTCAGGTCAATCTGGATCAGAGAGTCCGCGTGACTACCGACGGAGTGAAGCGCACCTACGGCTTCGCAAAATACCTGCACGACTCCCTGCCCAACGCGACCTATGTCGGCTTCACCGGCACGCCCGTGGACGCCACTCTGGAAGTGTTCGGCCCCGTGGTGGATGCCTACACCATGACAGAATCGGTGCGCGATGAGATCACCGTGCGCATCGTCTACGAAGGCCGGGCAGCCAAGGTGCTATTGGACAGCAGCAAGCTGGCCGAGATTGAAAAGTACTACCAACAGTGCGCTGAAGAGGGCACCAACGAATATCAGATCGAAGAGAGCAAGAAAGCCAACGCCAATATGGGTGCCATTCTGGGCGACCCGGATCGGATAGAGGCCCTCGCCAAAGACTTTGTGGCGCACTATGAGAAGCGCGTCAGCGAAGGCTCCACCGTGTGTGGCAAAGCCCTCTTCGTGTGTGCCAATCGCCAGATTGCATGGCAGGTGCACGAGGCGCTACTGGAACTGCGCCCCCAGTGGGGTGAAGAGCTGGCCTGTGAGGCCGGCGCGCAGCTGAGCGAGCAGGAGCAGAAGGACATCAAGCCGATGGCACGGCTTAAGATCATCGCCACCCGTGGTCAGGATGATCCGAAGGCCATGTATGAGGCACTGGGCACCAAGGAGTACCGCAAGGAGCTGGACCGCCAGTTCAAGAGCGCCAAGAGCAACTTCAAGATCGCCATTGTGGTGGACATGTGGCTCACCGGCTTCGACGTGCCCTTCCTGGACACCATGTACATCGACAAGCCTGTCCAGCGCCACACGCTGATTCAAACCATCAGCCGCGTCAACCGCACCTATGCCGGCAAGGAAAAGGGGCTGGTGGTGGATTACATCGGCATCAAGAGGCAGATGAATCTGGCGCTTGCTCACTACAACAAGACGGACACGCTGAACTTCGAAGAGATCGAGCAGTCCGTCACCGTGGTGCGCGACCATCTGGAGCTGTTGGGCACAGTGTTCCACAAGTTCGACAGCAAGCCTTACTTTGAGGGCAGCCCAGTCGAGCAGCTGCATTGCCTGAACCGAGCGGCAGAGTTTGTACAGCTGACCCAGGACCTTGAAAAGCGCTTCATGCAGTTGTGCAAGCGCCTGAAGGCCGCGTACGACATTTGCTGCGGCGGTGAATACCTGACCCAGGGCGAGCGCGACCGCGTGCACTTCTATATGGCCGTAAGAGCCATCCTGTACAAGCTCACCAAGGGCGACGCGCCTGACCTTGCCCAGATGAACGCCAAGGTGCGCGAGATGATCAGCGAGGCCCTGCGTGCCGACGGAGTGGAAGAGATATTCAAGCTGGGTGAGGACAAGGCAGGGGAGCAAGACCTGTTCGGTGATGACTATTTGGCCAAGCTGGAAAAACTCAAGCTGCCCAACACCAAGATCAAGCTGCTGCAGCAACTACTGGCCAAAGCGCTGGCAGACTTCAAGAAAGTGAACCGCGCCAAAGCAATCGACTTCAGCAAGATGTTCCAGGCGCTTGTGGACAAGTACAACGAACGAGACGAAGACAGCCTGCTTGTGGGCAGCGTGCTTGAAGACTTCACCGACAACATCATTGACGGTTACTTGGACCTGATGAAGCAACTGCAGGCCGAAGTCGGCTCCTACAAGGCCATGGATATCAGCCTGGAGGAAAAGGCCTTCTACGACATACTGCTGCTGCTCATGAAGAAATACGACTTCACTTACCCCGAAGAAAAGCTGCTGCAATTAGCCAAGGTTGTGAAGAATGTTGTGGACGACAAGACTCGATACACCGACTGGAGCAAGCGCGACGACATCAAGGCCGAGCTGAAAGTGGACCTGATCATGCTACTGGCAGAGTGGGGTTATCCGCCAGTGGACAGGGATGAGGTGTACAAGGAGATTTTTGAGCAGGCGGAGAATTTCAAGAGGTATTCCGCTGGGAATTAGTGGTAGCGAGGCGAGTGTGGGAATACAGTCGGAAGTGCAGGGTCGCGGGATGGAGAAAGTGGATGTGTTCCACTACATCGAACGGCTTCACAACCCACGGATGCGAAGACGATTGAGAAGGCGTGATCTGGAGTTTTCAGGCGTTTTATAACCGTCCGTGAAAATCGGGTAGAACCAAAAGGGTAAAAGAATGGAAATCACCAGCGTAGAAATAGAGAGTTTCAAAAGAGTCCATAAAGCTGAAATTAATCTAAGCGACATAAATGTATTGGTCGGTGCTAATAACGCGGGTAAAAGTAGCATGCTCCAAGGAATCCATTTTTGTGCTGGTGCAGCCGTCGCTGCTAGGCGTCTGGACAAGGTCACATTTACCCAACAATCGCTTTTGTATTGTCCTGCCCGAAACTTCGTTGATCTCCGTAATGGCGATCCGTATCAAAACCAATCCGCATTTGGTTACCTAAGGGTAAGAGGTGTAGTAGAAAGTGATAATGACCAATATACAGTGCGTGTATATCGAGGAAGAAACGAAGGTAACGTTGGCTGCGACCGACACGGAAATTTGACAATTGGCGCAATGGTGACAGCATTCATTCCTCCTTTTTCGGTGTATGTCCCTGGCTTGGCCGGAATTCCTGAAGTTGAGGAATTCCGCTCTGAAAGTGTTGTAAGGAGAGGGGTGGCAAGTGGAGACGCAAATCTTTATCTTAGAAATGTGTTGTTCCTAATAAAAACTAAGAATCTTCTTCCTGAGCTGACTCAGTTGATGAAACTGATTTTTCCTAATTTTTCTATTGATATTAAATTTGATCAAGTGCACGACAGCCATATAGAGGTTTTTGTTCAGGCTGGAGTAAATCAACTAAAAAAGCCAATTGAGCTTATCGGAACAGGAGTTCTTCAAGCTCTTCAGATATTTTCATATTCAACGCTATTCAAGCCAAAACTGCTGCTTTTAGATGAGCCTGACTCACATTTGCATCCAGATAATCAAGGGTTGCTAGCGGATTCGTTTGTTGCTCTAGTCGAAAATCTTGAGACGAAAATTATTGTATCAACGCACAGTAGGCATCTGGTGGAGTCACTATATGGAGAAGCGCATTTTGTCTGGATGAAAGATGGAAGAATTCAGCAGCAAGGAAATTCTCTTGATAAGGTTCCAATCCTAATGGATATTGGTGCGCTGGATAGCTTTGACAGGTTGATAAATGGCGCAATCTCACATGTTATCCTAACAGAGGATACAAACCTTAGCATGATGAGGGTTTTGGCAGAAGGATCAGGTTTTGATATGGCGACTACACTCATATATTCATACAAGGCGTCATCTAACTTAAGCTCAGCCTATGCACTGTGTGAATTCATTTTGAATTCGGCTCCAGATTGTATCGTCATTATTCATGCAGACAATGACTTTCTTACAGATGATGAGGAGAATTCTCTTCGTGAGAAAATAGAGAATTGCGGCGCCAAGGCATTTATTACGGAGGGGTCTGATATCGAAAGTTACTTTGTCGACCCTGAGCATATAGGAGTTTTGCTTAATGAAGATCCAGAATCTATAAGAGAATGGCTTAATGAAATTGCATTGACTAGGCACAACAAGATGACTCACAAATTTTCTAGAAAGCGTGACGAGGCTAAGAAGAAGCTTTACAAAAATGATAATGCTCCTGACACCTTGACTCTAATGGGGGAGCAAGTGCCGCTTCCTCCCGAAAAACGCCTCGGAAAATTTATGCTATCTGAAATTCGGAATGGAATGCATACAAGGTTTAATAGGCAGGTAGATATAATTTCTGTGACAGAACACCTGTATTCTGATTTCTTGCGTAGTGTGGATCAACAATAGGGTAATCAGCTGGTAATTACCGCAATTTTAGATGTAACTCAAAAGCTGAGAATCTTTAATCGGTCATCGCTGGTCAAGCTGCGCAGCTATAGCAATCTCCCATGACACCCCCTTGTCCAAATCCACTCCATCCCCCGCACCAAAGCAGACGACAAATCCCCTAGCACACGGCTACAAAGCCGCCCGCGCTCAGGAAGTAAAGATGAAAACTAGGAATGCGGAAGCATAAGCAACGGATGCATAGTCCGTTGCTTATACCGGCCAAAAGTCCGTTGATCGTTCCGCAAGCGATTGAAGCGAAAAGCTGTCCTGCGCGGCACCCTCTGTGTCAGAACTTCGAGGCACGATGATTGTGCAGGCCTCCTATTGGCATCGAAGTGCTACGCGTGTATCCACATTGTCAAACTGTCCCAAGAACCTTTCCGGCATCACTCCCCAGTCGTGAATGCCAAAACGTTTGATGCAGTTGTACTGGCCGCTATCAGGAATTTGATAACGTATAAAATCGCCCTTCTCAAAGTTGACGTACCAATTTGAGACGCCAGAGGGATTGCGAGACGAAGACACTCCACTGACAATGCTTCCCGGAATGGTGGCCATGGAATGATTCCCAGTAAAAAAGGCGTAAGGATCTATGGTGCCATTAGCCTGGACCGTGCAGTTCCCCTTGCTGTCAACTTTCGAGCTCCCCATGCCTTTCGCGTCCTTTTTGATTCCAGTTGCTACGCCGATATGAAAGTGAGTTGCCGGCATCTTTGCCACAACACCAATTTCTTCTCCTATCCTCACCATGTCACCGTACTGCCAGCTCCTTCCCGAGCGGGGGCTTTCACCTATTACAATGTGAGCATAGATCACCGTTACCATATCGCCGTTAGTAGTCATATGCTGAACAAGAACTACGCCTTTATTGGCGCTACCCCAAAGTTGGCCGGCATCAAGAATCATGCCATCAGCAACAGCGATAACCTCGGCGCCTTCTTTTGCTCGGAGGTCCAAGCCAAGATGCGCCTTCGTTCCGTGATCGTCCGACGAGTCCGAGGGATTATCGTAGTTTCTGTATGAGGCACTCTTGTCTGCGTTCTTGCAGCCAAATTGAAGGGCGCCGTGCATGGCAGTAATTACGGTGGACTCCTTTAAGGGGAATGCCCATCGCAGTGATTGTGCGTGTGATGATGACGCATTCAGGGAAATTGCAAGAAGCAGGGATACACAGGATGTAAGTCGAAAGAAACTTGAATAGCTCATTCGGAACTCCTCTACTAAGGTCATTTGACGGTGCTTTAGCCTGGGCATTGCTAGAAGCAAATCCAGTTGGAATGCAGCCTATAGCGCTCCCTTAATCCCTTCAATTAGTATGAATTGACATAGGTTTTCACACCGTGAATGAATTACTAATAAAAACTAACTACGACTAGTGAGGATGGGACGATGCCCAGAGTATTGACCGATTGTGACCGCGCTTTTGCCAGGCAAATGAGGCTATGCAGGTCGGCGCAGGGATTGAGTGCCAAGAGTGTCATCGCTAAGTTGCCAAGCCAGGTTTACCCTGCTGACTACTCAAAATGGGAAAATGAGAGAGCGCCTGTTCCGAATGTCCATCTCGTTGCTATTGCGCGTGTGCTTGGTATCCACGAGGGCTACTCAAATAGCCTAATCGTGGAGAGAGCAAAAGTATCCCCCCAAAGCACAGAAAGTAAGTATGTCGAGGAATCCTTCAGTGACCTTATTGAGAGAGGTGTTCAAGAGAGCGAGGTATTTGATGCGGTAAAGAAAATAATTGATGAATTCCCCGCTGCGGATATCGATTCTCCCCAGGACGGCTCCAATGATTTCGGAGATCCAGAAAAATGGAATAGATTGATTTCAAGCTACCCGGATCTGTTTAAGATAGTCAGCGAACGAAGTACCGGAAATTATGTTGCGTACTGGATGATTCTCTCAATATCTGATGAACTGTATGACAGAACGATTGTGGGCGAGAACATTAACAGAGAGTGCGAGTACTCTGATACTCACGGATTCTTTGTGCCAAGAGATCATAATATCTATGTTGTAGATATGTTCACAAGGAGAAGCTATTTGGACAGGATTCCTCTAAATAGAGTTATATTCGAGGGATTCTTTTCGCTAATTAGGGAGATGGCATTAAATGGCCACTTTATTAAAAGAATAGCTACGCATGCCTCTGAGATTAGAAGTGAACGAATCTGCCACGACCTAGGGATGCAGCTTGTTTGCAATCATAAGTATCACCGAAGGCACAAAAGTGAAACGGATAAAACACTTGTGCCTACAAAAGTCTTCGCGCTAGATATTTCTGCAGGAGATATGTCTATATTTAATCGCCTGAAAGATTCAACACTACATGATCTTTACCAAAAGCATTTTAAGAATGCATTTGCAAGAAAAGCCAATTCTGGAGGCTAGGAGTGATGAAAAAGGAGCTGACCGATTGCGATCGCGCATTCATCGAGCAAATGCGGATATGCAGGGCGAAATTGGGTATTTCTTGCAAGCAGGTTATGACACTTTTGGGGGGGAAGGTACATAAGACTGACTACTCGAACTGGCAGAACTTCAAGAAGCCAGTTCCAAATGCACATGTAAGTGCAATCGCCAAGGTGCTCAATATTCAAAGTATCTATGTTGAAGAGCTATTCAAGGAAAGAGCCAGTGCTCGCGGTCTCTTCGTAGAAAGCATGCACGTGCAAGAATCATTAAATGATCCTTTAGTGCGAGGAATCCCGGAGCGGGGTGCATTCGATTTGAATTTCAGCTTTCAAGGTTTTATTCCTGCAAGAAATCGCGAAATGAATGCCACAATTGGCGGAAAGTGGCTGGCGTTTTTTCTGTGCCCGGATATGTCTGGAAAGCTAATGATAGTCGAAGAAAATTTGGAATTCTGCGTAGAAGAGAACGGTGTGATAAGCGAGCGACTTGAAACGAATATGGAAGGCTATCCTGGAATGCAGTGGAGCGGATACGGGTTCCACGTACTGATTCAGAAGGTCCTATTTGGATTCACGGTTGTTCGAACATGGAATTTCCCATATGGCTCTGGTTTAAGCCAGCTATTGCTGTCTAAGTCAGACGATTGGTTAGAGGGATACATAACATATCTCAATGTTGACACTAGTTTGATCGAAGGAACGCAGTATATTGCTGTGCGTGAAACGGCAAGGGATTTCCAATATTTGAAAGAACTCGCGCTACAAAGAATTGGTATGTCATTTGAGGCCATGACGATGCTTCGAAGTCAGTGATAGTCAACCTCATTCGACGCCCCCCCGTAGCTGAGTAGCAAATAGACTTGACTGACAAAAATAATTGGATCGCATTCAAGTAGTCGGTGGAGTGTGACTATGCCGTCGAAGCTAACAAAAAAAGCGGAGTATATCTTTCTTCTCTTGGTTGTGACGGGTTCTACCCCGTTTTCACGGACGGTTATAAAACGCCTGAAAACTCCAGATCACGCCTTGCCAATCGCCTTCGCATTCGTGGATTGTGAAAGCGCTCAATGTAGTTGAACACATCCGCTTTTGCT
>JACCEC010077484.1_pt1 | contig 10902 bp, 9 predicted proteins | sample 7450121 | NCBI WGS metagenome assembly JACCEC01 (sample SAMN15323455, study PRJNA562643) | freshwater metagenome | isolation source: river surface water | place: USA:Blue River Watershed | collected 2017-08-18 | reverse complement strand
TACTTGCCCAAACATCGGTATAAAGTACAGATGCACCTTTAGCTGCGGCTTTGGGATCGTGGGTGAGGAGAACTTCGGTTTTATTATTAGCGATCGCCCTGGATTTTTCCACAATTTCCGCATCTGGGGAATATCCTGACGGAAAAGCAATGCTGACATTCATTCCCGCTAAAGCACAACCTAACATCAGAGAATTAGCGACATTATTCCCATCACCGACATAGGTTAATGTTAAACCAGCCAAAGTTCCAAACTTTTCTTGAATGGTGAGTAAATCAGCCAAAATTTGACAAGGGTGTTCTAAATCGGTGAGGGCATTAATCACGGGAATTTTCGCATAGTTAGCAAAAGTTTCCAACTCCTGTTGAGCAAAGGTACGAATTGCTAGAACATCCAAATAACGATCTAACACCCTAGCTGTATCTTGGATGGGTTCTCCTCGACTCACCTGGGTTACATTGGGATGAAGATCAATGACCTGTCCCCCCAATTGGTACATTGCGACTGTAAAACTAACTCTAGTGCGTGTTGACGCTTTGGAAAACAACAAACCCAAAACTTTATGACAATGTAACTTCAGTTTTTGCGACTTTAGTTCAGTAGCTAATTCCAGAAGTTCTCGCAGTTCCCCAGAGGTCAGATCCGCTAAACTTAATAAATCTCTGCCGATCAATGCTGCCATCCTTGATTATCTATGTAAAGAACAAATGTTTTTCCGCGCCTTTAGTTGTGTCATAAGGAATACACCAATTGAACTGTACCAAATATTTGGACATGAATCTACAATATGATGCTAACCAGAAAATATTTTGTTCACCCCCTAGACAAATATTCTGGTTATGCTATACTGTTAAACCAGTGGGGCAATCAAGAATATGCTTGCCAAAGCCCGCCAGTATAGCACAGTGGTAGTGCATCCGACTTGTAATCGGAAGGTCGCAGGTTCAAATCCAGCTACTGGCCCTGTGTACGTTTGCAAATTAAATGTCGCTTTTCGCAATTTAGTGTCGTTATTCGCACATTAATGTCGCGGTGGTTGTTTTTCAGAGTCAATTTGCGTAAATTAGTAAACTTAGAGATTGGTTACAAAAAAAAGATTCCCCTGGTGTTGGTAAGTCACAGGGGAGTTAAAGGGTTATGCTGAAAATTAATGAAATATTTGTAAAATATAAATCCTGGCACTAAAACTAAATGTTTGAGCAAACTTTTAAAAATATTGATGATGTTCTCTGGAAAGAGGCGGGGTGTACTACGGAGTTAGATTACACTGAACAAACTTCATGGTTATTGTTTTTGAAATATTTGGATGATTTAGAACAGGAACGATTTGAAAAAGCGGAATTAAGTGGTGAAACCTATACATTTATTATTGAGCAAAAATATCGTTGGTCAGTTTGGGCAGCACCAAAAGATGAAAAGGGTAAATTAGATCATGATCATGCCTTAACTGGAGATGATTTGATTAATTATGTAAATGGTGAATTATTTCCATATTTACAAGGTTTTAAAGAACGATCTAGCGGTTCAGATACCATAGAATATAAGATTGGCGAGATTTTTAGCGAAATTAAAAATAAGTTTCAAAGTGGTTATAGTTTGCGGGATGCACTGGAATATATTGATGAATTAAGATTTAGATCCCAGCAAGAAAAACACGAGTTATCCCATCTCTATGAAGCAAAAATCAAGAATATGGGAAATGCGGGGCGTAATGGTGGGGAATATTATACACCACGTCCTTTAATTCGGGCAATAATTCAGGTTGTAAAACCGAAAATCGGTGAAAAAATTTATGATGGCGCTTGTGGTTCGGCGGGTTTTTTATGTGAAAGTTATGATTATTTAAGACAAGGTAAATTAACAACTAAACAACTGGAAATACTGCAAAAAAATACTTTTACCGGGAAAGAAAAGAAAAGTTTAGCTTATGTTATTGGCATCATGAATATGATTTTACATGGGATTGATGCCCCGAATATTATTCATACTAATACTTTGACGGAAAATCTCAGCGATGTTCAAGATAAAGATCGTTTTGATGTAATTTTAGCAAATCCTCCTTTTGGGGGGAAGGAACGGAAAGAAGTACAGAACAATTTTAATATTAAAACTGGAGAAACAGCGTTTTTATTTTTGCAGCATTTTATCAAAATGTTAAAGGTTGGTGGTAGGGCGGCAGTAGTTATCAAAAATACGTTTCTTTCTAATTCCGATAATGCTTCCCGTGCTTTGCGTCAAGAGCTTTTGAGTAGTTGTAATTTACATACTATTTTAGATTGTCCTGGGGGAACTTTTATCGGGGCGGGGGTGAAAACTGTGGTTTTATTTTTTGATAAAGTTCCCTTCGACTTCGCTCAGGGAACGCCTTTAGATGCGATTTTAAATACACCGATTTTTAATCAAGGTAAGTCTATAAATGAACAAATGGCGACTAAAAAGATTTGGTATTATCAATTAGATCCGGGGCGAAGTTTGGGGAAAACTAATCCTTTAAATGATGATGATTTACGGGAGTTTGTGGAGTTACAAGCTACTTTTGCAGTGTCGGAAAAGTCTTGGTTAGTGGATGTTGCTGATATTGATCAGGAGTCATTTGATTTATCGGTGAAAAATCCCAATAAGGGGGAGGAAGTGAGGTTAAGAGAACCGCAGGATATTTTAGATGAAATTATGGTTTTAGATCAGGAAAGTGCGGAGATTTTGGCAAGTATTTTACAGTTGACAGTTGAAAAGTGATAGACTGTGTTAGGTAGATTTTTGGTGTCATTGTTTAAGCATTGCTTAGACAAATGAGGTAGGCAAAAAATTTGACTGTGGGATAGGCAGAAGCTAGAATTAGATTAAATCCTGTAATCTTTGTCAAAGTTTTCTATATAACTAATATTATGACTCTCAAAGAACAACTGCTCCAGGAAATTGAATATGCACCAGAAACCTTGCTTCAATCCTGTTTAGAATTTATTCTCTTACACAAGAATAGTTCTGATTTTTCATCTTCAAACCAGCCGCAAAAATCAGATAAACCCCTGTGGGAAATTGCTGATGACATTATTGCCACTATTCCCGATGAATCGTTTGATCTTCTGCCTCATGATGCGGCGGCTAATCTTGATCACTATCTCTATGGTACTCCACAAGAATAATGCAAACTCTCTTTGCCGATACTTTTTACTGGGTTGCTCTCATTCATGCTAAAGATCAATGGCATAAAAAGGTACGTTCCTATAGTGTATCAATCAAGGATTATTCCCTGGTAACAACCGATTTAGTATTAGTTGAATATCTAAATTTTTTTGGTAAAAGTGATCCATACCTCAAACAAGGTGTAGTGAATTTTTATCAACAAATCCAAGCTGCATCCAATGTTGAAATTATTGCTGTAGATTCATCCCTCATAGAATCAGGTGTAAAACTCTATGCTAACCGATTAGATAAAGGTTATAGTCTCACTGATTGTATTTCAATGATTGTTATGCAGCAATTAGGTATTTCTAAAATTCTTACTCATGATAAACATTTTACCCAAGAAGGCTTTAATATTATTTTTCAGGATATTTAATATTTGACAGGGGGAATATATGCAGTTGACAGTTGATAGTGGACAGTTGCCAGTGGGTTGGCAGGTTAAGAAACTTGGTGAAGTTTGTCAAATTAAACCTTCAAAAGAAGAATTAAGAAATAAACTTTCTGATCAAGACTTAGTTTCTTTTATTCCTATGAGTGAACTTGGAATTAAAACCAAGAAAATTGAATTAACTGAAAATAAACTATTTAGAGATGTAGCTGGTAGTTACACTTATTTTGCTGATAACGATGTATTACTTGCAAAAATTACCCCGTGTTTTGAGAATGGTAAACTTGGTATTGCTCGTAATCTAACTAATGGAGTTGGATTTGGTTCAAGTGAATATATTGTCTTCCGTTCAAAAGGATCAATTGATCCTGAATACCTTTTTTACTTTCTTTCACAAGACAGTTTTATAAATTCTGGTGCTCGTGTAATGACTGGTGCAGTTGGACATAGGCGAGTTCCAAAAGAGTTTATTGAAAATTATCTAATTCCTATTCCCCCACTTCCAGAACAAAAGAGAATTATAGCGATATTGGATGAGGCATTTGAGGGGATTGATAGAGCAATAAGCAACACTGAAAAAAACCTCAGCAATGCACGGGAACTATTTGACAGTTATCTAAATTCTATTTTTAGTCAAAAAGGTGAAGGGTGGGAAGAGAAGAAGTTAGAGGATGTGTGTGAAAAGGTAGAATATGGTTCGTCTGCTAAATCCCTGGCAGAAGGAGAAATTCCTGTATTAAGAATGGGAAATATTCAAAATGGTGCAATTGATTGGAGCAACCTTGTATACACAAATGATCAAGAAGAAATTAACAAATATTTACTTAAATATAATGATGTTTTGTTCAACAGAACTAATAGTGATGAACACGTAGGTAAAACGGCAATATATAAAGGTGAAATGCCAGCTATTTTTGCTGGTTACTTAATTAGAATTCATAGAAAAGAAGAGTTAATAGATGCAGATTTTCTTAACTTTTATCTAAATAGCCCCACAGCTAGAGAGTATGGTAAGTCAATCATGAGCCGTAGTGTTAATCAAGCAAATATAAATGGAACGAAATTAAAAGGTTATCCAATCTCTATCCCTTCTCTATCTATACAAAAACAAATTGTTAAAAATTTAAGTTTTCTCCGTACAGAAACCCAACGCCTTGAAAATATCTACCGTCAAAAAATCGCCGCATTAAAAGAACTAAAACAAAGCATCCTACAAAAAGCCTTTACAGGAGAACTCACAGCAGATAATGGGGAAACTGAAAAGGGGGAAGTAGCCGCATGATTATCTTAAAAAAGTGTTTTAGAGCAAATCGAGATTAGCAACTCTCAATTCCTGAAACCCTGGCAAAATCAACAAAAAAGTGTTTTAGAGCAAATCGAGATCAGCAACTCTCAATTCCCGAAACCCTTGCAAAATCAACAAAAAAGTGTTTTAGAGCAAATCGAATTACTAGAACTAGATAAAAGTGGTATTCATGTTGCCGAATATCTCACCGTATTACCACTTAAAGAGGTGTTACAAGCTAAACTACAAGAAGCGATCGCTAAAGATGAATCTATGAATGATGATTTAACACAAACCAATGATCTGTTATTTCAAGAAATTCGGCAACTGATTGACACAGCAAAACAACGCGCCGCCGTTGTCATCAATGCAGAAATAACCCTGTTATATTGGCAAGTTGGTAAACGCATCCACACCGAAGTTTTACAAGGTCAACGCGCTGAATATGGTAAACAAATTATTGTTTCTTTATCAACTAACTCAAACCTATGGTAAAGGTTGGGGTGAAAGACAACTGCGACATTGCCTCCAGTTTGCCGAGACATTTCCAAATATTGAGATTGTGAACACACTGTGTTCTAAATTAAGTTAGTCCCATTTGCGACTTTTAACAGCAATAGATGATCCCCTAAAACGAGAATTTTATATTGAAATTGCCCAGATTGAAAAATGGAGTGTCCGCCAATTGCAAGAACGTATTAACTCCATGCTATTTGAGCGCACCGCCCTATCCCGTAAACCTGAAGAAACCATCCGCAATGATTTAGATCAACTGCGTCAAACTCAACAGATATCACCAGATATTGTACTAAAAGACCCTTATATTTTAGATTTTTTGAATTTACGCGATCGCTATCTAGAAAAAGATTTAGAAGATGCTATTCTCAGAGAAATTGAACAATTTTTATTAGAACTTGGTGCAGGATTTACCTTTGTTGCCCGTCAAAAACGCCTACAAATAGACAACGATGATTTTTATATAGACTTGCTATTTTATAACCGTAAACTTAAACGCCTTGTAGCCATTGATCTCAAACTAGGTAACTTCCAACCAGAATATAAAGGACAAATGGAACTTTATCTGCGCTGGTTGGCTAAATATGATCAAGAACCTGACGAACAGCCACCACTAGGAATTATTTTATGTGCAGGGAAAAAACAAGAGCAAATCGAATTATTAGAACTAGATAAAAGCGGTATTCACGTTGCCGAATATCTCACAGTATTACCACCGAAAGAGTTGTTACAAGCTAAACTACAAGAAGCGATCGCTACTGCCCGTCGCAAACTGCCATATTCTCAAGACGAGCCATGATGAACGAAGCCGAAACTCGCGCCGAATTAATTGACCCCGCCTTAACTGCTGCTGGTTGGGGAGTTATCGAACATAGTCGCATTCGCCGGGAAGTCATCGCCCCTGGTCGTTTAATTGGCAACGATAAACGCGCTAAATCTGACATCGCCGATTATGTCCTAGTTTATCGTGGGGAAAAACTCGCCGTTATCGAAGCTAAAAAACGCGATTTACCCGATACAGAAGGTTTAGCACAGGCGAAAAAATACGCCGAAAAATTGAAAACTCGCTTTGCTTATTCTACCAATGGTATCGGCATCTATCAAGTAGATATGCACACCGGGAAAGAAGGCTATATAAATCAATATCCCACACCCCATGAACTATGGGAAGCCACCTTCCCTTCGACTTCGCTCAGGGAACAAGAACAAGAATGGCGTGATTTATTTGCAGCTATTCCCTTTGAAGACAAAAGCGGTACATGGGAAGCCCGATACTATCAACATAATGCCATCAAATATGTTTTGGAGGCGATCGCCCAAGGACAAAACCGAATTTTATTAACCATGGCCACTGGTACAGGTAAAACCTTTATCGCTTTCCAACTGGCCTGGAAACTCTTCCAAAGTCGTTGGAATCTGAGTCAAAAACCCACCCGTCGCCCCAGAATACTATTTTTAGCAGATCGTAATATTCTTGCAGACCAAGCCTTTAACGCCTTTTCTGCCTTTGCTGATGATGCCCTAGTTCGCATAGATCCCGAAACCATCAAAAAACGGGGTCGAGTTCCCAAAAATGGCAGCATCTTTTTTACAATTTTCCAAACCTTCATGACAGGAAAAGATGAAGAAGGTAAACCCACCCCCAAATTTAACGACTATCCTCCCAACTTTTTCGACTTTATTATTATTGATGAATGTCACCGAGGGGGAGCAAGTGACGAAAGCACCTGGCGAGGAATTTTAGAATACTTTTCCCCCGCCGTACAACTAGGACTTACTGCTACACCCAAACGCAAAAACAATGCTGATACCTACGCTTATTTTAGCGAACCAGTTTATACTTATGCCTTGAAAGATGGTATTAATGATGGTTTTTTAACTCCCTTTAAAGTTAGGGAAATAGAAACTACTTTAGATGAATATATTTACAGCCCTGATGATGATGTCATAGAAGGGGCAATAGATGAAGAAAAAACCTATACAGAAACAGACTTTAATCGCATTATTGAAATTGAAGAACGGGAACGCTACCGAGTGCAACTGTTCATGGAGGAAATAGATCAAAATCAAAAAACTCTGGTATTTTGTGCTAACCAAGATCACGCACTGGCAGTAAGAAATTTAATCAATCAAATGAAGATTAGTCATAATCCTAATTATTGCCACAGAGTTACAGCTAATGATGGCAAATTAGGAGAACAACACCTGAAGAATTTTCAAGATAATGAAAAAAATATTCCTACAATTTTAACCACTTCTCAAAAACTTTCCACCGGGGTTGATGCTCGCAATGTGCGGAATATAGTCTTAATGCGTCCTATTAATTCCATGATTGAATTTAAACAAATTATTGGTCGTGGTACTCGGTTATATGATGGTAAGGATTATTTTACTATTTATGATTTTGTCAAAGCCTACGAACATTTTAACGATCCAGAATGGGATGGTGAACCCCAAGAACCTGTAAAAGTTACTAACAGAAAAGCACGGGAATCATCACCAGATACAGATAAGAATACCACAAAAGAGAGAACCGAAAAAACAGAAGATACCACACCTAAAATAATTAAAGTTAAATTAGGAGATGGTAAAGAAAGAACTATTCAACATCAAATATCTACCAGCTTTTGGAGTGTAGACGGTAAACCCATAACCGCCACAGAATTTATAGAAAGGCTATTTGGTGAAATTCCCGAATTGTTTAAAAACGAAAATGAATTAAGAACTATTTGGAGTCGTCCAGATACAAGAAAGGCACTATTAGAAGGATTATCAGAAAAAGGTTATGATTCAGAACAATTAACAGAAATTAGCCGTTTAATTAATGCTGAAAAAAGTGATTTATATGATGTTTTAGCCTATATTGCTTATGCTTCTGTGCCTATTAGCCGTCGGGAAAGGGTTTTGGCTCATAAATCGTTAATTTTCTCTAAATATGTAGGTAAACAACAGGAATTTCTGGATTTTGTGTTAGATCAATATATTAAGGATGGAGTAGAAGAACTTGATCGATCTAAGTTACCCCAATTATTAGAATTGAAATATCATACTATTCATGATGCTATTAAAGAATTAGGTAGCGTTGCTAATATCAGTGAAGTATTTATCGGGTTTCAGCAGTATTTGTATTCACAGGATATAGCAGCTTAATTGGGCAAATTGTTACAATTAAGGTCTTTTGTATACTACAGGACTTACGCAACTGGCACAAGCGATCGCTATATCATAGTATTTTTGTACTGCAACAAGTGACGCAACTGGCAGTCTTGGTGCGGCGGTTGTGCGGGTTCGATATCAACTAGGGTAAAAAAAATCAAACTCTAGTAAAAAGCGAATTTTGCAATGTAGAATAATCAATACCATAAAGTATCAACTCTGATTTAATCAGGACTTACGCAATTGGCGCAGGCGATCGCCTCCGTACTCTGGTTGGTAAAACTCCAAGAGCAAATTCTGACGTAGAATGTAGAATCCCATATCTAAACAATCTTGGGGGTATTTTTTTGTGCATCTTCATAGAAAATTGGTATTAGGCGGTTAAAATCTCATCAAACTCTGCAAAAATAACTATCGAGACGTTCCATGGAAAGTCTCTACAAAGGTTCTAGGAAACCATTATACGGGGTTAGAGATTGTTTTGAAAGTTTTGGATGGTGATGTTAGACACTTGCAAATCCCCCCTAACCTATATCGTACATTGTAGGGGCGGACTGCTGTTCGCCTCTACGGGTGTACCTCATTAGATCGAGAAATGCTATAAAGTCGGGGATCTCAGATTGGGAATTGTCATTAATTAAATGAGGTAATTATGAATCAAATTAACCGATTAGTAATTGTAGGAGGAAACCATGGTAATGAGTTAACGGGAATTTACCTGGTTAAAAAATTTCACAAATACCCCCATTTAGTCCATAGATCCAGTTTTGAAACTTTATCTTTGCTGGGTAATCCTCAAGCGATCGCTGCACGGGTCAGATATGTAGAAAAAGACCTCAATCGCTGTTTTTTCCAGCTAAATAGTCAGGGTAAACCTGGTAATTATGAGGAATTAAGAGCGCAAGAACTACAAACAATATTAAAACCAAAAACTCCAGATACTCAAGATGTAATTATTGATTTACATACCACGACATCTAACATGAGTTTATGTCTGATTTTAGGAAATCGCCATCCTGTATTACTGGGATTAGCTGCGGTTTTAACTGCCATAAATCCTTTAGTAAAAGTTTATCTTCATGAACAACCTAAAGGCAGTGGTTTTCTCCGGTCTTTATCTGATTTAGGTTTTGCCCTAGAAGTAGGTCCGGTAGCCCAAAGCATTTTAAATGCGGAATTATTTCAACAAACTGAGCAGCTTATTTATACATCCCTAGATTTTTTTGAAAATTATAATTTAGGCCAAAATTTGCTCAAAAATAACACCGTCACAGTGTATAGATCAATTGGTATGATTGATTATCCACGCGGTGAAGATGGGGAAATTGCAGCCATGATTCATCCCCAACTTCAATTTAGAGATTATGAACCGTTGTATCCTGGTGATCCGATGTTTATGACTTTTAGTGGCGAGGAAATTGTTTATACAGGTAATGATATTGTTTATCCTATTTTTATCAATGAAGCCGCTTATTATGAAAAAGGAATTGCGATGCACATTAGTCAAAAAGAGTTAATTGAGATTAGCTAATTCTCTTGATTTTGTGAAATGGATGATATTCTTTTTTCTGATCAGTTCCCGATATACAGCTAGTGTTTCTTCATTAACCCGTGCTGCATGAAATCTTTCTAGATTTTGTTGGGCGCGGAATTTCCACTTATTTAAAAGTTGGCGATCGCTCAATAATTTGGCTAAAACCCTAGCTAAACTTTGAATATCTTTTGGTGGGACTAAAATCCCCGCCTGACTATGATCTAAAGTTTCAGGAATACCATCTACATCACTGGCAATAATGGCACAACCTGCCTCTCTGGCTTCTGTTAAGACTAACCCAAAAGATTCGCAATGGGAAGCCAAAACAAAGATATCTGTTGCTAACATATAACGTTGTGGTTCTGCCTGGAATCCTTCAAAATGAATCCGATTATTTAAAGTTGTATTTCTCACCATCGCCTCAAATAAAGGACGATCAGGACCATCTCCTACTAAATATAAATGTGCTTGAGGAAAATCTGTAGCAATGATTTTAAATGCCTCGATTAATTCAAAAATACCCTTACGGTTATACATTCCGGCAACAGTAGTAATAGATGGACTTTGTAGGGGTAGGGGTTGATAATCTTGTAGGTTTTTATGACGAGGACTGCCCAAAGTTCCATTACTGACTACTCGCAATTTCTGAGGGGGAATACCACGTTGAATCATCGAATGAGCTACTGCATTACTCACCGCAATTACTTGATCTGCTAATCCCATTAATACAGCACTATGTTGAAATTCATTATGGACAGTAGACACTAAATGATATTCTCTATTTTTTCTAAAAATTCCCGCTAAAACAACTCCTGTCATCATGTGGACATGAACAAT
>JACCEC012079537.1_pt1 | contig 10904 bp, 10 predicted proteins | sample 7450121 | NCBI WGS metagenome assembly JACCEC01 (sample SAMN15323455, study PRJNA562643) | freshwater metagenome | isolation source: river surface water | place: USA:Blue River Watershed | collected 2017-08-18 | reverse complement strand
CGATCTCGGCGGGATAGGTGGCCCCCACCACCAGCCCGAGCTGACCATTGAGGTTCCAGGGCCCCTGCGCCAGGCGCGCCACATGTTCGTACAGCAGCGGCTCGCCGGGCACCGAGGACAGGCGCTGGTTCTGCAGGTCGTCACCACCGGGGTTCGAGGTTCGGCACAACAAAAAAGCCCCTTTGCCCTCGTGCTTTAAATAGGGCTGAACCGAATCAAAGCCCATGAAGGGCGACAGCGTCACCGCATCGGCCCCATAACGCTCGAACGCTTCCAGCGCGTATTGCTCGGCGGTTGAGCCGATGTCACCGCGCTTGGCGTCCAGGATCACCGGCACCTGGGGGGCAACACGCCGGATGTGCTCCATCAGGCGCTCCAGTTGCGATTCGGCCCGGTGCGCGGCAAAGTAAGCGATTTGCGGTTTGAACGAGCTCACCAGATCGGCGGTGGCGTCGACGATGCGGGCGCAAAAGTCGTAGATCTTGTTGGCATTGCCGCGCAGATCCGCCGGAAAGCGCGAAGGTTCGGGGTCCAGCCCCACACACAGCATCGATTGGTGGCGGCGCTGGGCGTCGCGGAGCATGTCCAGAAAAGTCATGCGCCCATTTTATGCGCCGCTGGCGAGCGATTGCGCCAGGCACAGATCGGCCCAAACCTTGCCCTTTTCAGCTGGGCTGCGCAGCAAGTAAGCAGGGTGATACGTGACCACCAAGGGAGTGCCCTGGTGGCTGTGGATTTGGCCCCTGAGTTTGCCCAGTGGGGTGCCTTCGATGTGCGGGATGCTCGGGGCCAACAAGGCCTGGGCCCCAAACCGCCCCATCGCCAGCAACAATTTGGGTCGCACCAGTTCGATCTGCCGCTGCAAAAAGGGCAGGCATTGCGCCACTTCGTCCGCATGCGGGTTGCGGTTGCCGGGGGGGCGGCACTTGAGCACATTGGCGATGAATACCCTGCCCGCTGGCCCACCATCGGGCTGGCGCGACAGCCCCAGCGCCGCCAACATCTGGTCGAGCAATTGGCCCGCCGCCCCGACAAAGGGCTCGCCCTGGGCATCCTCGTGTTCACCGGGGGCCTCACCCACGATCATGATGTCGACGCGGGTCTCGGGGCTTGGGGAGGCGCCGACCCCGAACACCGTCTGTTTGCGTGTTTGACACAGCGCACACGCCGTGCAGTCGCGCACCGCCTGCTGCAGCTGGTCCCAGTCGGCTTGGGCGACATCGGTGCGCACCACCGGCTTTGCGGTCGTTGGTGCCGATGCCGCGGCATCGGGAAGGGCCCCCTTTTCAGGGACTGCAGCCGCACCAGAGGTCAGGGCCGCACGGTTCGGGTTCGCGCCCAAGGGCGTGGCCACTTCAGGGGCCTCGGCGGGGGCCCCCATGTCTGGCGCCCTTGCGGCGGACAAAAAGTCGAGCCGCATCCCCATGTGCGTCAACATGGTTTTCTGGTGGTCACTCAGGTTCAGGCCCATGGCCGCATCTTAAGCCAAGGGCGGCAGGGGCAAGCGCATGACCACGGCGTGCTCGCGTTGGCGACCGAGGCCTGGGTAGTAATTCTTGCGCTCCCCCACGTGCTCAAACCCATGGGCCACATACAGTCGCCGGGCGCGGGCGTTGCTGGCCCGCACCTCCAACCACAGCGTCTTCGCCCCTTGTTGTCGCGACCATTGCGCCAGGTGATGGAGCAAACACCGGGCCCAACCGCGCCCCTGGTGGTCGGGGGCCACCGTCAGGTTGAGCAGGTGGGTTTCCTCGACCCCCGGCATCGCGACCACATAGCCCAACAAGGCCCCTTGGTCGTCGCACAGCATCTGGGCCCAATGGCCATTGCGGATCGAGTCCAGAAAATGCCCTTGCGACCACGGGTGCGAGTACGCGGTTTTTTCGATCGCCAACACGGCGTCGAGCGCATCGATGTTCATGGGGCACAAGCGCGCGCCCATGGTGGAGGGGCTGGCGGTGGTCATGGGGATCGGGCAGCGGCGCGCTCGGCGGTGGTCTGGGCGACTTTGTCGCGCAGGTACAGGGGCATGGCCTGATCCGCCGACACGCCCGCACCGGCTTGCCAGGCGGCGGTGGCCAGACGCAGCAAGGCGCTGGCGGTGGGGGCGGCCGCCAGGGCCTCGTGCGGTGGCGCATCGGCGCGGTGCAGGCTGTCGCGCAGGGCCTCGATGCCGGTGCCCGCCAGCAACACGGGTGCTGCGCCATCGCGCCAAGTCTCGGGAAACCGGACATCGGGCGGGTCCAACAGGGCGGGTGCCTGACGGGTGTGCCACTGGCCGTCGTGGCGTTCGTAAGCCGCCACGTAGAACTGGTTCATGCGCGCGTCCAGCACAGCCAAGACCCGCACATGCGGACGGTCTCGTCGGGCGTCTTCGGCCACCGCCAACAAAGTGTCGATGGGCAGCACCGGCAGTTGGGCCCCAAAGGCCAGGCCCTGGGCCACCGCACAAGCGGTGCGCAAGCCCGTGAACGAACCCGGACCACGCCCCATCACCAGGGCCGTCAAGTCCTGTAAAGACCCCCCCAGTTCTTTGAGCGTGGCCAGCGCCAGCGGCAACAGGGTCGCCGACGACTGGGCCGCGCCCGCGCGCACATGGCAAATGTGCCGCTCGCCATCGCTGGCGCCCAGGTGCAATTGCTCGGTGCTGGTGTCAAATGCCAAAAACTTCATCGGATCCCGATTATCGCAAGCCCATCCATAATCGAGTCCATGTGTTGGGGGTGCAAGGCCATGCGAGTGTTAAAACAGGTGGGGTGGATCTTGGCGGCGCTTGGGGTCGCGGCGAGTGCCATGGCGCAAACGGCCTTACCCCCCGAGGTGTCCCGGGCCTTGCAGCAGGCCCAGTTGCCCACCAGCGCCCTGTACGCGGTGGTCGCCCCAGCCAGCGGGGGGCCAGAGCGGCTCAGCCACCAGGCCGGTTTGAGCGTCAACCCCGCCTCGTTGATGAAATTGGTCACGACTGCTGCTGCCTTTGAACTGTTGGGCCCGGCGTTTGTCTGGCGCACCCCGGTCTACACCGATGGCCCCATCACCCAAGGGGTGTTGCGCGGCCATCTCTACATCCAGGGCCAGGGCGACCCGAAACTGGTGGTGGAACGCCTGTGGCTGTTGCTGCGACGGGTGCAGGCCATGGGCATCCAGCGCATCGAGGGCGACATCGTCCTCGATCGCAGCGCGTTTGAGGTCCCGACCGTGGACCCCGCCGCTTTTGATGGTGACCCGACGCGGCCTTACAACGCCAGCCCCGATGCCCTGGCGGTTCATTTCAAATCGGTGCTGCTGCACTGGGTGCCTGACCTGCGCCAGGGCGTGGCCCGATTGCACGCCGAGCCGCCCATGGCGGGGTTGCGCCTGCCCGAGTCGGTGCCTTTGCAAAAGGGCCCTTGCGTCGACTACCGCGCACAACTCAAAGCCGATTTCAGCGCCGTCGATCAATGGCTGTTTCGAGGCACCTATCCGAGCGAGTGTGGGGAACGGATCTGGCCCGTGGCCTACACCGATCCGGAGCAGCATGCGGCACGCGCCATCGCCGGTGTTTGGCGATCGATTGGGGGTCAGTTGACGGGTCAGGCACGCGATGGCCGGGTGCCCCCTGGCGCGCAGATGTTGTTGACCGCCGAGTCACCCCCCTTGGCCGAGCTGGCGCGCGACATCAACAAATTCAGCAACAACCTCATGGCCGACCAGGTGTTTTTGACCCTGAGTTGGCAGGCCGTCGGCACGGGTCGGCCGCAAGCCTCGCGCGAGTGGGTGCAGCGCTGGTGGGACCGGCGTGTCGGCGTGCCTGGATTGGTCGTGGACAATGGCTCAGGCTTGAGTCGAACCGGTCGGCTCACCGCCCACGGGCTGGCCACCTTGTTGCAACAGGTGTGGGCAGGCCCGTACATGTCCGAACTCATGTCGACTTTGCCCGTCAGTGGCCAGGACGGGACCCTCAAGCGCCTCAAGCCACAAGCGGTCGCCCACCTCAAAACCGGCAGCTTGCGCAATGTGCTGGCGGTCGCAGGTTATGTCGATGGGGAGGGTGGGCAACGCCGGGTGTTGGTGGCCATCATCGAACACCCCCAGGCCCCATCTGGTCGAGGGGTGCTGGAGGCGCTGGTCGACTGGGCCGCCAGGAACTGAATCACCAGCCGTTGAAGCCCCGCATGAAGGTCGAGAAGGTGTTGCCGATCACCACCTGAACCGCAGGCGTCAGGTACTGGTTTTTGGTGTAAATGTACGCGCCGCTGCTGGAGATGAAGGCCGGGTCGCCAGTGAAGGAGGCGTTGCTGTCATAAAGCCCATTCCATTTGCAATCGTTCAAGTTTGCAAAGTAGTTGGCAGAAGACGCCCCGCAGACCGATTTGGCGACGCTGTAGTTGTTCACCACGCTGCCAAACACATTGGTGAAATAAGGGATGTTGACGTAGAACAGGTCATACGACGTGGTGCCCGAGGTCACCAAAATGCGGGGGTCACCTGACTTGAACAGCATGGGTTCAAACCGACTGTCGGTCAGCAAGCGCAGCATGTAATTGAACAGCGCGATGCCTTGCTGAATTTGGCTTTGGGTGCAGCTGGCACAAAACCCGTTGGTGATGTCTCGGTCAGGGCTGTTGCTGAAGTCATAAATGGGCGCCAGAAACACATGGCGTTGACCCTTGTTGTTGATCAAATCCAGCGCGATGTCCTGGTAGGACTGGGCCGCAGCCATGATGTGGTAAGCCTTGGCTTGGCTCAGGGCCGTCACCGACAGATTGCTGATGATCTGGTCGGCCAAAGCATGGGTGAGCCCCCGCTTCAGGGTCACGCCGCTGGTGCTGGTGATGGATGAGTCCAGCAAGATGGACAAAATGTCGTTGGCCCCACCCGCGACGACCACCATGTCGCCGCTGACGTAGCTGGGGATCAGGTTGACCTGATCGGTGACCGAAGTCCAGGTGGGCGTGGTGCCTGAGGGGGTGGTCACTCGGGCCCCGTTTTTCATGGTGCGGGTGGCTGTTTTCACGTCGGCATCGCTCAGCGAAGCTTGGTTCGCAGCCAAGGGCTCCATGATCTTGCCCGTGGTCAGGCCATAATTTTCGGCCAGACGCACCACCCAGTTGTTGGCCAAGGCGTTAGAGCCCGAAATGCTGTTGATGGCGAAGCGGTCGTAGTTGTCCGAGCCCGCACACACCGTCTGACCGTTGCTGGTGCCCCGGGCGCAGCCGACATACGTGATCTCATCGCCGATCACGATGATGCGCTTGGGCACAAACTCGTTGTACTTGCTCCCAGCCCCACCGCAACCGGTCAAAGCAAGCGTCAGCACCAGGCCCAGGCCCAACCAAAGTCGTTGAATAAATGGCGATCGCCCAAGGCGCATGGTGTTCTCCGATGAAGCCATCTAGTTTACCGGTAAGTGGATAGACCCCAGCCCATCAGTGGCTGGCCCGGGTCAGCCGGTCGCGAATCCCGTCCCAGGTCGCCCCAGGGGGGGGTGGGGCGACCCAGATCTCCCGCACGCCCAGGTCTTCAAACTCACGCAGAGTCTGAAAAAGCGCCTGAGCGCACTGGGCCGGATCGGTGGGCATGGCGCGCCATTGGGCGCCCGGCACGGGGGGAGGACCCGGTGACCACACCGCGATTTGCGCCAGTCCAGCGGCCTGAAGTCCCTGGGCGGTTTGCGCCATGTCAGATGGGGTGAGCAGGCGAACCCGGGCGTCGGGGGCGTAATGCGAGGCCAGGGTGCCCGATGCCTTGGGCGCCGCTTCGCCCAACCCGCGGGCGGCTTGCGCGCTGAGAATTGGCACGCCGGCGCTGGCCGAGAGGGTGTCGATGTCGAGCATGCCTGGTCGCAGCAGCACGGGCTGCGCGCGGGTGCAATCGACGATGGTCGATTCAATGCCGACCGCACAGGGCCCGCCGTCAAGCACGGCCAGGTCCTTGCCAAACTCGGCTTGCACATGGTCGGCGCGGGTCGGACTGACCCTTCCAAAGCGGTTGGCGCTGGGCCCTGAAACGCCCACCACGCCCAGCGAGCGGGCGGCCCGCAACAAGGCCTGTGCCACGGGGTGACTGGGGCAGCGCAACCCGATGCTGGCTTGACCGCCGGCACTCACAGCAGCCACCCCCGGACGACGGGGCAGGATCAGGGTCAGTGGGCCTGGCCAATGGGCGACCATCAGGCGCTCGGCAAAAGGGGGAACTGGATCGGCGAAATGGCGGGCATCGTCGGCGTCGGCGATGTGGACGATCAGGGGGTGATCGGTCGGGCGCCCTTTGGCCTGATAAATCGCCCGCACGGCCGCGTCCTGATCGGCATCGGCCCCCAGGCCATAGACCGTTTCGGTCGGGAAAGCCAGCAACTGACCTGCAGCCAGGTGCTGGGCCGCCCTGGCGATGTCGCCCACCCGATTGCCAGACCAGATCATGGGTCCACGGACGTCGGGGCGTCCACAAACGGCGCAATCCCCAGGACCCGGGCCGCCGCGTCTCGGCGCTCGCGTGCCAGGCCCAGCGTGGGGGCTGTGATGTTCAAGTGGCCCATCTTGCGCCCGGGTCGGGCCTCGGACTTGCCATACAAATGCAGCCGGGTGCCTTCGATCGCCAGCACCGCCCCCCAGTCGGGTTCGCGGGCCTGGCCATTGGCCCACCAGACATCGCCCAGCAGGTTGATCATGGCCCCCGCGCTGTGCAGGCGCAGCGGACGCAGGGGTAACTGGGCCATGCAGCGCGCCTGCAACTCAAACTGCGACAGATCGCATGTGTCCATGCTGTGATGGCCGCTGTTGTGCGGGCGTGGCGCGATCTCGTTGACCACCCAGGCGTCGGTCGCGCCATCGCGGGAAACGATGAAAAATTCCACGCAGATCACGCCCACGTATTGCAAGCCCTCGGCAATCGCTTTTGTGGCGCGCACCAGTTCATGGGCCAGTTCTGGGCTCACCAGGTCGGGCGCGACCTCGGTCAGCGCCAAAATGCCATCGCGGTGCACATTGAGCTGCACGGGCAGGTGGGTCGTCTGCCCGTCGGCACCGCGCGCCAGCACCACCGAGCACTCGCATTTCAGGGGCAGCCGTTGCTCGAGGATGCAGGTCACGCCCGAACCATCGGGGCCTTGCAGGCGTTGCCAGGCCGCCTTCAGCTCGGCACGGTCCCGCACCCGAGCCTGTCCCTTGCCGTCATAACCCAAGCGCGTGGTCTTCAAGATGCCAGGCAGCAGATCTTCGGGGACTCGATCCAGGTCCTGGGTGTTTTCAATCACCCGATGCGGGGCCACTGGCACCCCACAGGCCTCGAAGTGGGCTTTTTCACGCGCACGGTCCTGGGCGATCGAGACCGCGTGGGCCTGCGGCGTCACCCGCGTCAGTCGAGCCAATTGCGCCAGGGCTTGGGCCGGCACATTTTCAAATTCGGTGCTGACCGCCGCGCAGGTCTGGCCCAGGGTCGTCAGGGCTTGGGCATCCAGGTAGTCGGCTTGCAAGTGGCGCTCGGCCACTCGCCCTGCCGGGCTCTCGGGATCTGGGTCCAGCACCATGCATCGATACCCCAGGCTTTGGGCGGCGTGCACCCACATGCGGCCCAGCTGGCCGCCTCCCAACATGCCCAGCCACGATCCAGGAGGGACCCCGGTGGTCGACCCTGCGCTCATGCCGATGCAGGGGGCAGCCGCATGGCGCGGGCGTGCTCGGTCTGCGCCTGGCGATAAGCCGCCAGGCGCTGGGCCAGCGCGGGATGGTCGTGTGCCAGCAGGGCCACGGCAAACAGGGCCGCATTGGTGGCCCCGGCCGCGCCGATGGCAAAGGTCGCAACGGGCACGCCTTTGGGCATCTGGACGATGCTGTGCAAAGAGTCCACCCCTTGCAAGTGGCGACTGGGCACCGGCACGCCCAGGATGGGCACGGCAGTCTTGGCGGCCAACATGCCAGGCAGATGCGCGGCGCCCCCGGCGCCGGCGATGATGCAACGCAAGCCACGGCCCAGCGCCGATTCGGCGTAAGCGAACATGTCGTCGGGCATGCGGTGTGCCGAAACCACGCGGGCTTCAAAGGCCACATCGAATTCCTGCAGGATTTGGGTGGCGTTTTGCAGGGTTTCCCAATCGGACTGGGAACCCATGACCACGCCCACAATCGGGGATGTCATTGGGGTGTTGGAAGAGGGTGTGTCGGTTATGCTTGCATTCTAGTGAATTGCGGAGCAAGAGACCATGTTGGACGTGAGCATGCAAAACTTTGAGGCCGAGGTGGTCGAGGCCTCGACGACCACCCCGGTGCTGGTGGATTTCTGGGCGCCCTGGTGCGGACCCTGCAAATCGCTCGGCCCTGTCCTCGAGCGGTTGGAGGCCGATTACGGCGGCCGTTTCAAACTGGTCAAAATCAACTCGGACGACGAGCAGCAACTGGCGGCGGCCTTTGGCATTCGCAGCATCCCGACCTGCGTGTTGATGATCGGTGGGCGACCGGTCGATGGCTTCATGGGGGCGTTGCCCGAAGGAAAATTGCGCGAATTCCTTGACAAGCACCTGCCCTCCGAGGGCGAGTTGATCGCCGAGGCCGATGCCGCTGAAGCCGAGGACCTGATGGCCCAAGGTGACCACGAAGCAGCCTTGGCGAAATTGCAAGAGGCATTGGCGGTCAACCCGGCCAACGACGACGCACGCTTCGACTATGTCAAGCTGTTGATCGGCTTGGGCGAACTCGAAAGCGCCGAGTCGGCGCTGGCCCCAGCCCTGGCCCAGATCCCGCGGCAATTGCGGTTCGAGGCGCTCTTGCATTGGCTGCAGGCCCTGCAATTTGCCACCACCGACGAGCGCGCGCAAATGACGATCGAGCAATTGGACGCGGCCCTGGCCGCCAACAAGCGCGACTTTGACACGCGCCTGGCCAAGGCCCGCTTGCTGATGGCCGCCGGCCAATGGGAGGCCGCCATGGACGAATTGCTGGAAATCATCATGCGCGACAAGGCTTGGTCAGACGAGTTGCCGCGCAAGATCTACATTGGCATTTTGGAGTTGCTGTCGCCGCCCAAGCCCAAGGCCGATCCGTCGGACAAGGCCCCTGCAAGCGGCATCGAGATCGCCGGCAAGGCGACGGCGCATCAGGATCCGCAGGCCGAGTGGGTGTCGCGTTATCGGCGCAAACTCAGCATGGCCCTCAACTGAGGGACGGGGTCGGACGGCCTCGGTAATCGGTCCAGGTCTGGCGCGTGAAGTCGTACAACTTGCACTTGCGCGCCGTGTCAAAGTACCAGCGCCAGGAGAAACGCTGGATGATGATGCGCCCCGGGAGCATTTCTTCCAATTTGGCTTGGGCCTGTTTCAGCTTGTACAGTGGAATGCTCATGTCGACATGGTGCGCGGTGTGCTCCATGATGTGGTGCATCAGCGCGCCGATCCGGAACGGGAAAGTCAGGTGCACGGTGGTCGAGACAAAGGGCTGCGCCTTGGACCAAGCGGCGCGGTCGTTGTGCCAGCAAACCCGCTCGTGGGTGTGATGCACATACACCACGAAACCGATCATGGCGCACCAGAACAGAAACGGGATCACAAAACCGGCGCCCCAAATCAGCGCCAGCGACTGGTCGGTCGCCACGGCCGCCCAAGCCAAGGCGCCCAACCAGATCAGGCCAAAAGCGCTGATCAGCAGGTTGTCCAGGATGAAAATACGACGTCGCGTGGGCATGTGTTGGGCCGAGGGGAAAAACATGCGTTTCCACCAGATTTCGACCATGTAGTACAGCCCCGGGGCCCAGCCGCTGCGGTAGATGCGGTCCATCAGCTTGCCCATCGGGCCCAAGGCCTGGTATTCCTCTTGGGTCAGCGGGGCCCAGACAAAGTCAAAGCCTTTGAGGTTGGTGTAGCCGTGGTGCACCACGTTGTGGCCCACGTCCCACAGGCTGTAAGGGGTCAGCGAAGGCAAAAAGGCGATCCGACCCAGCCATTTGTTCAAGGTGCGGTGCGGGGTCAAGCTTTGGTGGCAGCCGTCGTGGCCGATGATGAACAGGCGACCGATCACGAAACCAGCGACCAATCCACACCCCAGCTTGGCCCACCAGGCGTCAAAATAAACCGTGCCGGCGATCAGCGCGAACCAAAGCCCATAATCAATGGCGAGCAGCAAAAAGGCATGTCGAACCGTGCGTTCTGCCAGGGGCAACAGCCACTCGCGGATGATTTTTCGATGGGGAAGGGGATGCCCTGGTGCAATGGGTTGATCGATGGCGCTCATGAGGGTGCTGTGCCGGGTCGGGCCCGATATTTGACAAAATTCATGGGATTATCGCCAAAAACCCCGGCTCAGGCTTGATTTTTTTCTGACACCCTTGACCCACATCAGACCATTCACCAGGCCACGGGCATGGGCTGCTTGAGCAGCAGCGTCTGGTCGGTGTGCCGCTTGATGTACTCGCCGTTTTCCAGGTCTTTGAGCAATCGGCTGACCATTTCACGGCTGCAACCCAGTCGATTCGCGATTTCCTGGTGCGTGATGCGCTCGGGCACATGGTTGTATTCCGGGTTGCTAAAGGGCTTCGAGAGCCCCATCAACAGGTCCACCATGCGGGTGTAAATGTCGCTGAAGATGGTTTGCGTCATCAACAGGGTGTTGTGCCGGTTGCGGTGGTTGGCCGTCACGGTCAAGAGCTCTTGCAGCGCCGGGTCCTTGGCACGCTGCTGAACCACCTCACTGGCGTGCACCATGGCGCAGACCGAGGCCGACACCGTGCAGACCGACGCGGTTCGTTCGCCGCCATCCAGACCGATCTCGCCAAAAATGTCGCCTGCTTGCAACACCGCCAGGGTCAGCCGGCGCTCCTTGCGGCCGTTCGAGTGGATGTAGGCCTCGAGTTTGCCATCGAGCACCACAAAGACCTCCTGCCCGGTTTGACCTTGCGTGATGATTTGGCTGTTGGCCTTGAACCGCACCAGTCGGCCTTTG
>JACCEC012477476.1_pt1 | contig 10907 bp, 9 predicted proteins | sample 7450121 | NCBI WGS metagenome assembly JACCEC01 (sample SAMN15323455, study PRJNA562643) | freshwater metagenome | isolation source: river surface water | place: USA:Blue River Watershed | collected 2017-08-18 | reverse complement strand
TCGACCGCCGCACGGAGGTCCGCCGGTGCTTCGACGCCGAGGGTGACGGCAATCCCCACGTGGCCCTGGGCCTCGCTCCCCCGCCCCTGCGCCGCGAGCACGCGCGCGAGGAGCAGGCGCCCCTGGGCGTCGTCGGGGTCGAGGACGAGGAGCAACTCGAGGCGGGCGGCCGCTGCCGCGAGGTCGTTCGCCCGCGCGAAGAGGAGCGCCTCGTTGTAGAGCGCGTCGGGAGCGTCGGCCTGCGCGTGTCGGACCACGGCCGCGATGCGTGCCGCGGCATCCACGCCCGAGGCGTTCGCGCGCGGCGGCGTGTCGAAGTTGACGTGCAGGTTGCGGGCTTCGGACACGGGGATCTCCGTCGGGGCCTCCCGCGGTGGGGAGGGCGGGGGCCGCGGTTCTGGGTCGCGGGCGCGTGGGCGCGCGCTGCCCGCGAAGATAGCATGAAAGCCGAGCGCGGGTCATGCGCCGCCACCACCGGCGGCACGCCGCGAGAGGTGGGAAATGCAACGACGGGAGGCCACGGTCACCCCTGAGGGGTGGCTCAGCCGCGGGGAGGCCTACGTGCCCGGAGACGGCGTCCAGTTGGCCGTCTTCGGCGGCATCCCGGGCGAGCGCGCGCGGATCCGCTTCCTCGGACGTGGGACGGACATCGGTGCGGGGGGCTCGGGGCGTCGCATCGCGGCCCGGTGGATCGCGCCGGGCGGGCCGACGAGCCCCCACCGCGTGACCCCGCCCTGCGAGCGTTGGGCGAGCTGCGGTCGGTGTCGCCTCATGCACCTCGACGCGCCGGGGCAGGTCGCGGCCCGCCAGAGCCTCTGGAGCGAGGCCTTCGGCGAGGGCGCGCCCTCCGAAGATGCAGCGCGTGCGCCGTCGAAGGACGCGCTCCACGCCCTCACCCTCACGGCGGGGCGTTCGGACACGGGGCGCCCGCGCCTCGGCTACGACGGGCTCGCGGGGGTCGTCCCCATCCCGGACTGTCCGGTCGTGGTCCCCGAGCTGCGGCACCTCATGGCGATGGCGGCCCATGCCATGCTCGAGCAGGAGCTCCGGCCCGCCGACGCGCGGGGCGGGGCCTTCCGCGGCGTCGTCGCGCGTCGCGCGCTGTCCTCGCAGGACCTGCTCCTCACGCTGATCTTCACGCGCGCCGTGCCCTTCGCGCGTCCGTACGCGGAGGCGCTCGCGAGCGTGCCGGGTACCATCGGCGTGCTCGCGCACTGGAACGAGACGCCCGGCAAGCTCCTCGTTCCGGGGGCCGAGGTTTCGTCGCTGCAGGGCAAGCCCTACCTCGAGGAGCGCATCGACGACGGCGCCGGGAAGGCGCTGAAGGTCCGCGTCGGGGCCGCCGATCCGTGGTTCGACACCCTCGCCGCCCGCGACGCGCACCTCCGCGCGGTCGAAGCCCTCGGCGCGGAGAGCGGGGACGCCGTCGCCGACATCGGCTGCGGGCTCGGCATGCGCACGCTCCTCCTCGCGCGGCGCGCGGGATGGGCGCTCGGCGTGGAGACCGCCCCGGGCGTCGTGGATCGCGCGCGTCAGTCCGCCTCCGCGGACGCCAGCGCGGCAGAGTTCGAGACGGGAGAGACCCTGACGGAGGTCCTCACGCGCGTGACGCCTCGCCTCGAGGGGCGTCGCCCCCGTCTGGTCGTCGACACGGGCACCCGCGGCCTCGACGGTGCCGTGCGGGCGCAACTCCTCGCGCTGGAGCCGCGCCGCGTGGTGCTCCTCGGGACGAACCCCCGCGCCCTCGCGCGGGATGCCACGGCGCTCGTCCACGCCGGCAAGCTCACCCGCGGCTACGCGGAGACCCGCGACGTCGATCCCCACACGCCCTTCTCCCAGGGCCTCGTCGTGCTCGACTCGACGGACGCGTCCGCGCCGACGAAGCGTGCGCCCCGCAGGATGCTCGCCCGGTAGTCGTGCCGCGCCGCGGGGTGCCTAGCTTGCTCGCATGCGGGCACCCCTCCTCGGCGTCGGTCTCCTGGTCGCGTGTACGCGTGCGGGGGACCCGGTGCCGCCGGGCCCCGCCTGCCTCGACGAGGCGGAAGCGGCGGTCTTCGCCTCGCACCTCGCGGAGGTGGAGGCGCTCGCCGCGCTCGTCCGCTCGGCAGGTCCCGATCGCGCGGTGGGCTTCGTGACGAGCACGGGGATGCCCCTGCGCGGTCCGACGGCGGTGGACGTCCCGTGTTCGGAGGGGGCCTGGGGCGTGGACGACTGCGCCGCCACGGGCTGCTGGGAGGTCCGCTGCAACGGGGAGGGATGGACGGCGGTCGGCACCCTGAGCACCTGGGCGAGCGGTGGGTGGGTCGCGACGCCGGAACGCGTCGTCACGCGCTGGCTGGCGGAAACACCCGGCGTGGTCGGCTTCTCCTCGGCGGTCGATGTCCACGCGCCGGACGGAGCCGTCTGGGACGTCCTCCAGCACGGCACCCTCGCCGGCGGGGTGATCGCGCTGGCGGAGACCTACACGGGCCTCCGTGCGGGGACGGAGATCGGCCTGCGCTGGACGGGAGGGCAGGGGAGCATCGAGATGGGCGATCGTACGATCGCGGAGCTGGACGGGCACGCGGTCACGCGCACCTGCGGCCCGGGCGCGGACACCCGGGGGCCCGTCGTCGCACCGTGACCCGGCGGGCGTGCGGGCGCGCGTGCGGGTTGACCCGGGCGCGACGGTGTCTAAGGCTCCACACATGGAACCTCGGCTCACCTTCCTCGGTCGGTCCGCGCACCGCTGGCGCGTGCGGGTGGAGATCCCGGAGTGCGCCCGCCTCCGCGGGCTGACGGTGGGGCTCTGGGGGCCGGACGCTCGACCCCTCGCGCCGGGCGTCGTGCTTCCGGTGGCTCGCGGGTCCGGTCCCACCCTCCTGGAGGCGGAGCTCGGCGGTCCCGCGGAGCTTCCCGCCGGGTCGGAGGTGCGCTGCATGGTCGACCTCGAGGGGGACGCGCATCCCCTCGTCACCTGCATCGGTCTGGATCGCCGCAGGGGACTCGCGGCGTGGTTGCATGCCGACGCGCGCCTCCACGTGCAGGCGGACGCGCCCCGTGCCGTGGCGCTCGCACCGCGTGAGCTTCGCGCGCTCGCCCTCGCCTGGCCCGGCGTGTTCGGAGAGGTCGACGGCGGGTGTGCTCCGCCCGCGCACGTGCCCGTACGTCCCGAGGTCGCGGGCGCGCGTGACGCGGGCCCACCGACCGATGGAGTGCACGTAGCCCTCGACCCCGCGGCCGCGTCTCCTCCCGCGGCACCCTCCGACGGCACGGGGGGAGGCGTTGCGGAGGGGGGAACCCCCTCCGCCCCAGCGTCCGGAGGAGCATCCCCACCGGAGGCGGACGACCTCCTGTCGATGCTCCGGGACGAGTTCGGCGTCGATGTCGACGACCTCGACGCGGACCTGCGCGACGTCCTGACCGACGACCGCTCTACCCGCTGACCCTCCGCCTCACAGGCACGCGATGCAGACGGTCCCGGTCCCGTAGCCGTCGACCGTGAGCGCCATGTCGAAGCGCTGACCGGCCGAGGCGAAGACGGCGCGCGCGTCGTCGGGGACGCCCGCGGCGCCCTTCACGTTGGCGCGTGCCACCTGGAGGATGGTGACGGGCTTCTCGAAGGCGCGGTGGAAGAAGCGCGAGGACACGTTCAAGCACTCGAAGAGGCAGTCCGTGGCATTCTGGTCCAAGGTGCCGGCCTTCGTGAGCGCCTGCGCCTGCGTGGGCGGCACCATGGCCAGCGCGGTCCCGAGGATGCTCGCGAGCGCGTGGTCGACGGCCATGACCGCCACGATCCGGTGGTCGTCGAGCTCGTACCACGAGATGTAGGTCGTGTCGGTCGGGCCCGTGCGGAGGGGCGGCTTCGTGAGGATGGCGCTGCACTTCCGGCCCAGGAGGTCCTGGAAGTGTTTCGCGACGAAGTTGATGTCGGGAAGCTTGGTGACGGCGGACATGGTGGACTCCCGGTGCTCAGCGCTTCGCGGCGAAGACGGGCTTGAGGACGGCCTCGAGGTCTTCCGGGGTGAAGGGCTTCGTGATGAGGAACTCGGCGCCCGCACGCCGCGCGGTCTCCCGCGACTCGACCGAGGACTGCGACGTGATGAATCCGAACTTCACGTGGGCGTTGCCGGCCGCGCGCACGGCGGCGAGCAGCGCGGGGCCGTCCATCTCGGGCATGTTCCAGTCCGAGAGGATGAGGTCGGCCTTGAACGCCGCGAGCTTTCCGAGCGCGTCCTGGCCGTTCTCGGCCTCCTCCACGCTGTGGGCGGGGACGTTGGCCTGCCGGAGGGTGCGACGCACGATCATCCGCATGACCTTGCTGTCGTCGACGATGAGGATGTTCATGGGGTCGGTCTAACGGCCCCGCGCGCATCGTTCACGCGTCGACGCGCAATCGGGTGCCCTCGGTCGCGAGGTGCGCGCCGTCGTGATGGACCACGACGTCCCGCCCGTCGAGGCGGGTCCGAAGGTGCACCGCGCGCCCCCAGGCCCGCGCGAGGTTGCCCAGGACCTCCCCGGCCCACTCCACGTGCAGGTCCACCCCCGCGTGCGCGTGGGTGAGCTCGAGCTCGCCCCGCCCAGCGTGGTCCGCGTCGGTGACGGCGATCTCGGGTTCGCCGCGGTTCTCCAACGCGGCGAGGAGCCGCGCGCGGATCTCCGGGAACCCCCGCGAGTCGATCACCGAGGTGCCGCTCTTCCGGTCGACGGTCCACGTGTAGAGACCGGCGTGTGCGCAGGTCTCCTCGGTCAGGTAGCGGTCGAGGAAGGTCACGTCGTTGTGGCTCTGCCGCACCTCGAAGACCCGGGCGAGGCCCTCCCGTTGCTCGATGTCCCGCAGGAGGGTGAGGCCGAGGCGGTAGGGGTTCACCTGGTCGGCGTGCGCGGCCACCGTGCCTGCGTGGCGGTCAGCGTAGTCGACGACGTCGGCGGCCCCCACGAGGGTCCCCGTCATGAGGCGGGTGTGCCAGAAGCTCGCCCATCCCTCGTTGAGAATTTTCGTCTGGGCCTGGGGAAGGAAGTAGTAGGCCTCGTCCCGGATGATTCCGAGGATGTCGGCCTGCCAGGACGCCATCTTCCCGTGCGCGAGGACGAAGCCCATCACGTCCCGGTCAGGCCGACCCGCGGCGCCCACCCGCGCCTCCCCCCCGCGGAGGTAGGGATCCACGAGGTTGTCGAGCGAGAGGCAGGCGTCGACCCAACGTTCGACGGCGAGCGCGCCCTCGCGGTCGATGTGCCGCCGCACGCGCGCGGCGTGATTCGCCATCCGGTCGACCATCTTCTTCTGCGTCCCCGCGAACCACGCGTTGTTCTTGAAGAAGTCGGCGTGGGCGTAGACGTGGGCCATCACGAGCTGCTGGTCGACACGGGAGTTCCCCTCGTGGAGGTAGGCCCACGTGGGATCGTTGTTGATCACGAGCTCGTAGATCTTCTGGAGCCCGTACTCCTGCCCCTTCTGGAGGCGCAGGTACTCCATGCCCCAGCGCCAGTGCGGGTAGCGCGTGGGGAAGCCGCCCAGCGCCGCGATCATGTCGATCTCGTCGTAGGCGCAGAGCTCGAAGATCACCTCGTGGAAGTCGAGGCCGGCGGCGCGGGCGTGGCCCTCGATCCCGCGGCGCTCGGCCTCCAGATCGGCGGGCAGGTTCCGGCGTGTGCGGACGAAATCCATGTCAGCGCCCCTTCCCGAGGAACTCGCGGATGGCCGTGAGGATGGCATCGCGGTCGGGGAGGCGCGAGAGCACGACGCGCTCGTCGTTCGCCACCTCTCCACGGAGGTCGTTGTAGAACTGGCCGCTCCCGTACTCGCTCTCGACCTGGCCGTAGCAGAAGAGGTTGAGCTGGGGGAGGAGGCGACCCCGGAGGGTCTCCATGCAGGTCCGCGTGTCGGCGGCCGACCAGTTGTCGCCGTCGCTGAACTGGAAGACGTAGAGGTTCCAGGACTCGGGCGGGTAGTGCTGCGCGATCAGCCGCTCGACGAGCTGGTAGGCGCTGGAGATGAGCGTGCCCCCGCTCTCCCGCGTGCGGAAGAAGGTGTCGCGGTCGACCTCCCGCGCGACCGCGTCGTGGATCACGAAGCGCGTCTCGAGGTGGTGGTAGTTGGCGCGCAGCCAGGTGTCGATCCAGAAGGCGGCGAGGCGCACGATCTCCTTCTGCTCGCGGCCCATGCTCCCGCTCACGTCCATCACGTAGAGGATCGCCGCGGCGGACTGCGGGTCACTGCGGGTCTGCCAGGTTCGGAACCGGAAGTCAGGACGCTCGGGGAGGAGGCGGGGCGCGACAGGGTCCCAGGTCCCCGTCGCGATCTGGCGGCGCAGGCTCTCGCGGAAGGTGCGACGGGCGTGTCGCAGGCTCCTCGGGCCGTTCCGCGCGATGCCCGTCGTCCGCTCCCGCGCGCTCGCGAGGTGCTTCACCCCCCGCGGGGTGATGCGCGGGAGCTGGAGCTCGTCGCCGAGGATGTCGGCCAGTTCCTCGAGGCTCAGGTCCGCCTCCAGGAGGTGGTCGCCGGGTTGCTCGCCCGCGTTCCCCTCGCCAGGGGTGGGCTCGGCCGAGGTCCCCGACTCGCCTTCGCCCTGGCCCAGACCGCTGGCGTCGTTCTTCCCGAACCGGAGCCGTGGGATGGCGATCTCGGGGAGAGGGACCGCCACGCGCTGGTTCCCCTGTCGCCCGAGCATCTCCCCGCTCGCCATGTAGCGCTTCAGGTCCTTCCGGACGCGCCCCTTCACGATCTGCCGGAAGCGCTCGACGTCCGCCTCGATGGGGAGGATCCGCGTCACGCGGGGTCCTTCACGTCGCCGCGCGCGAAGATGCTCGCGACGTAGTGGAGCACGTCGTTGGCGCTGTGGGCGTCGTAGCCGTAGTGCGAGATGAGGCGCTGTTTCACGAGGTCGATGCGCGCCTGGGTCTCCGGGTCCATGGCCTGACTCACCAGGCTCGTGAGCTTGATCGTGTCCTTCTGGTCCTCGAAGACCTTGAGCTCCAGCGCGCGGTGCAGGCGCTCGTTGGCCTTGAAGTCGAAGCGACGCCCGTCGAGGGAGAGCGCCCCGATGTAGTTCATCAGCTCGCGCCGGAAGTCCTCGCGTCGGCTGGCGGGGATGTCCACCTTCTCCTCGATGCTCCGCATGAGGCGCTCGTCGGGCTCCTCGTAGGCGCCCGTGAAGGCGTTCCGCACGCGCTCCCGCTGGGTGAAGGCCTTCACGTGGTCGATGTAGTTGGCGCAGAGCCGCCCGATCGCACCCTCGTCCGCCGTGATCGCCTTCTGGACCTCGTTCTTGACGATCTCCTCGTACTCCTTGCGGACGACGGCGATGAGCTCGCGGTAGCGCTTCTTCTTCTCCTCGTCGACGAGCAGCGAGTGGTTCCGCAGTCCGCTCTCGAGCTCGTTCAGCACCATGAAGGCGTTGAGCGAGGGCGTCTCGGCATCCCGCACGAGGGCGTTGCTGATCTTGTCCTGGATGAACCGCGGGGAGATCCCGTCCATGCCCTCGCGCACGGCAGACTTGCGCAGCTCCTTCACGCTCTCCTCGGACGTGCCGGGGAGCGAGACGCCGTCGTAGAGCTTCAGCTTCTGGAGGAGCGTGAGGTTCGCCTTCTTCGGTTCCTCCAGCCGCGTGAGCACCGCCCACATCGCCGCCATCTCCAGCGCATGCGGCGCGAGGTGCTTCTTCAGGCGGGTCCCGATCGCCCGCGCGAAGTCCCGCTTGTAGATCCGGGCCTCGGCGCTCCAGGTCGTGATGTAGGGGATGTCGATCTTGATGGTGCGGTCCCGCAGGGCCTCCATGAACTCGTTCGACTGGAGCTTCCGGTACTCGGGCTCGTTCGTGTGCCCGATGATCACCTCGTCCACGTAGGTCTGCGCGAACTTCTTCGGCTTGATCACGTGCTCCTGGCTCGCGCCGAGGAGGTCGTAGAGGAAGGCCACGTCGAGCTTGAGCATCTCCACGAACTCGACGATCCCACGGTTCGCGACGCAGAACTCCCCGTCGAAGTTGAAGGCCCGCGGGTCGCTGTCGCTGCCGAGCTCCGCGATGCGTCGGTAGTTGATGTCGCCGGTGAGCTCCGTGCTGTCCTGATTCTTCTCGTCCTTCGGCTGGAAGGTGCCGATCCCCACGCGATCCTTCTCGGAGAGGAGCAGCCGGTGGACGCGGACGTGGTCGAGGAGCTTCCGCCAGTCGCCGCCGCACTCCGCGAGCACCTGTCGGTACAGGAAACGGCTCACGGGATCGAGGTCGCCCTCGACCTGGAGCGGGTAGGTCGCGCTGTCGCCGACCTCGCGGTTGAGCGCCTCGAAGAAGGCACCGCGCACGTCGACGGGCACGAGCTTGAGGGGTTCCTCGTGGAGCGGGCTGTCGACGACGGTGCCGTCGGCGAGATGCCAGCGGAAGGTGTAGAGGGCGCCCTCGGGTTGGCGGCTGTACCACTCGAGCGCCTTCTTGAAGAGCCGCACGATGCTGCTCTTCGCGCTGCCCACCGGCCCGTGGAGGAGGAGCACGCGACGCTCGGGGCCGAGGCCGTAGGCCGCGGACTTGAGCACGTTCACGAGCTTCATGAGGTGGACGTCGACCCCGAAGACCGCGTCCTTGCCGTGGTCGAAGGGGTCGTCGAAGAAGCGGTAGCGCACGATCGGCTTACGATGCTCGATGCGGGTCTCCGACCCGAAGCTCACGATGCAGTCGTAGAGACGCTGCCAGGCGTTCCGTGCGATCGCCGGACGCGCGCGCACGAGTTCGAGGTACTCGGCGAAGCTGCCCTCCCAGGTCTGCGCGCGGAAGCGGTCGAGATCCTGCAGGTTCGAGACGAGGTCGAGGAGGCTCGCGGTCCCAGGCGCAGCGGGGGTGCGGGGGTCGGCGGCGGGCGGTCGTTCGAGGAGGGTGCGCGTCATGCGGAGGACGTAGGCACACGCCCTCGGCTGTCAGCCTTGAACGTCATGTTTTCGCCTTCGCCGCGGGGGCTCAGGCGAGGCCGCGTGGATCCACGTCGACGATGCGACGCACGCCCGGGGCCGTGCGCCACTCCGGCTGCACGGCCTTCAGGAAGGCGCGGAAGGCCTGCAGGTTGCGCCCCCGCAGGAAGACCTGGAAGCGCCAGCGCCCAACGGCCCGCGGGAGGGGGGCAGGCGTCGGACCGAGCACGTCCACCCCCGGGAACTCCGGGGCCCGCGCCCGCGCGAGGCGCGCGACCTCCGACGCGGCCGCGAGCGCCGCCGTGCGGTCCACTCCCTCGAGGCGTACGAGCACGAGCCGCGTGTACGGCGGGTACCCCAACGTGCGCCGGATCCGCCCCTCCTGCTCCGCGAAGGCCGCCATGTCGTTCACGCAGGCGAACACGGGGTGATCGGGGTGACGCGTCTGGAGGAAGACCTTCCCCGCGACGCTCCCGCGCCCCGCCCGACCGATGAGCTGGGTCACCAGCGCGAAGGTCCGCTCGGCGGCGCGGAAGTCGGGCATCCCGAGGACGTGATCGACCCCCAGGACCGCGGCCACGTGCACGTCCGGGAAGTCGTGCCCCTTCGCGATGACCTGCGTCCCGACGAGGAGTTGCGTACGCCCTTCGCGGAAGTCGTCGAGGATGCGGGCGTGGGCACCCCGCTCGGCGGTGGTGTCCGCGTCCATGCGTCCGACGGGGACGCCCGGGAAGGCCTCCGACACGGCCTCCTCGACGCGCTCGGTCCCGCGCCCCAGAACCTCCACCTCGGACCCGCAGACCCCGCAGTTCGGCTGGAACCGACGGTGGAATCCGCACGTGTGGCATTCCAGCCGCCCCGCTTTCTGGTGGTAGACGAGGGCGATCCCGCAGCTCGGGCATTCCTGGGAGGCCCCGCACCCCGGGCACTCGACGAAGGTGGCGTACCCGCGACGGTTGTAGAGGAGGATGGCCTTGCCGCCGACCGCGAGCGCCTCCGTGATGGCCTCCCGCACGGGCGCGGCGAGGAGGGGCTCGCGGGGACGTTTGCCCTCTCCGGTCGGGGGTTCTTTCGGCTCGGCGCGCATGTCGATCACGCGGAGGGTGGGGACCGCGCGGGGGGTCGCGCGCTGGAGGAGCTGCACGAGGTGGTAGCGCCCCGTGCGGGCGTTCTCCCAGCTCTCGAGGCTCGGGGTGGCGCTCCCCAGGACGACGGGGCACCCCGCGAAGCGTCCGCGCACGACCGCGAGATCCCGGGCGTGGTAGCGCACGCCCTCCTCCTGCTTGTAGGAATCGTCGTGCTCCTCGTCCACGACGACGAGTCCGAGCGCGCGGAAGGGCGCGAAGATCGCGCTGCGGGCCCCCACGGCCACGTCGGCGGTGCCCTCGCGGATCCGACGCCATTCCCGGAGACGCTCAGCCCCGGTGAGCTGGCTGTGGAGCACGGCCACGCGTTCCCCGAAGCGCGCCGCGAAGCGGTCGAGGAGCTGCGGCGTGAGCGCGATCTCCGGAACGAGCACGAGGACCTGCCGCCCCGCGGAGAGCGCCCGCGCCGCGAGCGCGAGGTAGACCTCGGTCTTCCCGGCGCCGGTGACCCCGTGGAGGAGCCAGGTGCCTTCGCCCTCGACCGCCGCGACGACGGCCTCCTGCGCGGCGTTCAGGGGCGGGGGCGTGGTGCGGGCGGGGACGGGCTGCCAGGCGTCCAGACGGGGACGCTCCTCGATGGCGACGAGCCCCTTCTTCACGAGCACGGCGAGGGCCTTCGCGTCGAGCTCGGCGGCGCGACAGGGGCCCGCGCTCACGCGCGCGAGGACCTCCCGCACCTGCGGGAGGTTTGACCGAAGCCCAGCCATGGCGATGGATTCCGGGGAGCGGACGGGCGGAACGGGCGGGGTGAGTGCCTTTGCGCGAGCTTGCTTGCCGGACGTTGCTGGGGGCGGAGGGGGGCCCGCCCCCTCGCGGTCGCCATTGGATGGCGACCTCCGGGGGCGGGGTCCGGTGCTCGCCGCGCCTGGCGCGGCGCCGCCTTC
>JACCEC011950479.1_pt1 | contig 10907 bp, 20 predicted proteins | sample 7450121 | NCBI WGS metagenome assembly JACCEC01 (sample SAMN15323455, study PRJNA562643) | freshwater metagenome | isolation source: river surface water | place: USA:Blue River Watershed | collected 2017-08-18 | reverse complement strand
GAATGACGGTGTGGATGTACGCCTGCACGGCAAGCTTTATCGAGCGCACCGACTCGTATGGCGTTGGCTTACCGCCGAAGATCCTGGCGCACTAGAACTTGACCACATAAACGGAAATAGGCGAGACAACCGTTATCAAAATTTGCGGTTGGCCACCCGAGCACAAAACATGTGGAACATTTCCGGCAGGGGCACGACGCAGATGCCTTGCGGAAGGTATTACGCCAGGATCCGAGTAGGAGGCAAGCCCGTGTATCTCGGTACTTTTGCCACGGAAGAGGAAGCTCACGAGGCGTACAAAAAAGCCGCCGTAGAGTTGCACGGTGAATTTGCCAAGGTATAGTAGTTGTGGGAAAAACTATTCAAATGGCCTCCAATACGCAAGACACACTGGCATCACTGCGTAAATGGAGACTGGAGCAAGACAACTCTGGCCCCTTCCGGGTCTACCGAGACATTAACGGTAATATTTACCATAGTGTTACACACATCCTAAAGGAAACAAGCGACAAAACCGGACTGGAGCGCTGGGAAGCCCGCCTGGGACCAGTAGAAGCCAGCTGCCAGCGCAATATTGCTGCAACACGCGGCAACATGGCCCATTCACAGGCCGAATACCTACTCAAAACCGCCATGCAGCTGGCGCGTTCCACTGCAAACAAACGCAATTCCATTCGCTGGGACGAAAACGGCCTGGCGCGTATCCCCGCCCCGATCACTCAGTGGGCACTCAAACGAGTCTGCCCCAATGTTCCCCGAGTTGGCTGGAGCGCTGCAGGCTACGCCCGAGGCTTATCCGACTGGATCGCCGACAACGTCACGGAGATTTTCGCGTCCGAGTTTTCCATTCATCACCCTGCCGGCTTCGCTGGAACCTGTGACGCTCTGGTGGGCATGAAAAATAATGAATTGGTGCTGGCAGATTGGAAAACCAGCGTGGGCCGCAAAACCAAGATCGACGATGACGGCCTGGAACGCCTACCACCCGGCCATTCATACATCGACCAGTGTGGCGCCTACAGCCTGGGCCTCAAACACCTCACCGGCCTAAAACCAACTGGAGCAGCCATCGTCCTAGCCCGCCGCTGCGGCAACCCAAACATTCACTACATGTCGCGGGATGAACTGGAGCAGGCTGAGCAATATTTCCTAGAGCGCTGCCATTCATACTTCGAGAATCTCCATTCAAGCCTGACTGCTGTGTAACACCGGGATTTCCGGTAGTTAAAAGCCATTCATGTCTCGGCCTAACGGCCTCGACGAAAACCCATTCATAGCCTGGGTTTTGGGGCCATTCATGCGACAAAATCTATACATTCGGGCACTGGTGCAGCGGATTTGCACCGGCCACGGTCGTCTCGTGGCGTGTCTCGTGAGTCTCACTGGGAATGGGAATCATTCTCAAGCGGAAGGGCAGAAGGAAGCCCCGACCGCATAAGTCGAGGCAACGGTGTCAGCTGGAACGCTTACGGGAAGGTTGGGCGCGTCCGGCGTCGGAGCGCTTTTTCCTAGGTGAGCCTGGGGATGCTTTGACCCTTACGGCTGGTGCGGCTGGTGCTGGTTCCGTTGTGCGCGAAAAAATTCCCGTAGCTTGTGGAAAAAGCTCGGCGGGAATGTCAGCGCCACCATTGCAGCGCTGGCACGCTCGCCAGTAGGGAACCAGCTCGCGCCATAGCTGCAGAGGCCCTTCTTTGCCGTGTGCCTGCTGGAGCGCTATTAAGTCTGCCCAGTCGCTCGGCTCAATGGTGGAACGTTCTACTGCCCACCTAAGGTCGCGTAAGTGGCGCTTCTCAAGCCGCAGCGCTTCGCGCTCAGCCTCTCGGGCTTCCCGTTGGATGCCCTTTGTAGACCACTGGCCGCCTGTCATCCCTGGCGCTCCCGCGCAATTTTCCGATCCTGTAGGTAGATCAGCTGAGATCGGATTTGGGCAATGGTTGCGGCATAGGTTGCGGGATCGTCCAGACACTCTGGAGCTTCCCGTAAAATCCTGCGGTATTCGGAATCCAGCAGAAGGCGCAGCCTGCCCAGTTCCCCGTCGGTCAGTTGAAGTGTGTGCATGGTTCCCTATGGGTGAGGGTTACCCTCTAACAGTACCACGGGGCGCAAGGCTTGCCAGCTGGCTCTGATGTAGTATTGTGGGGAAGTTCAACCGAGGCTCACCCATGGCCTACCAATCCCCGCGCCTCCGTCCCGAGCGCTTCCTAGGCTTCAGCTGGCAGCAAGCCACAACACAGTTACGCGGGCTGGAACGCCAGCAAGCCCTGGCACTGTTTCAGTGGGCCGCCCCGCGATACAGCAGTCTTGGCACTGATCAGGCTGCCTACTGGAACCGGTACGGCACCGCTGCCACCTATGCGCGGATCAATCGGGTCCGCACCTGGCTAGGACTGGAACCCTACGCCTGATGTTGTACAGTATCCGCAGCCAAACCGAGGCACCATGAAAAATCGCACCATCCACCCGGCAGAATTTGCAGGCTGGCGCCCATCGATGGTTGACGCCGCCTTATGGGAGACAATCCTCTGGGCCAGCATCGATAGCGACGGCGAACCATTAGAACGCAACCACGACCTAACCGCCGCCTGGCGAGAGGATATGGAAGCCCTAAGTCAGCAGTTCTACAGCTGGAGCGATGCAGCTGACGCCGTACTGATAGAGCACGGCCTAGGTGAGCTGGCGCTAGAGGATCTGCTCGGTGCTGATCGCGTAGAGCACTGCTACGTGCTGGTGCGCGATGGCCACGGTGTCGGCATGGCCGACCGCTGGCAAGACGGACCCGAGCGCAACTGCTGCGAAGCTATCGAAGCTCTGGCACGTCAGCAGGGAGAGATTGGAGCCTATGTCGGCGACGATGGGCGAATCTACCTAGCCTGCAACGCTTGACGTCCGGCCGGATCCGGTTCTACACTCTCACACAAGCCCAACTCATAGGCTCCCACCATGGCAAGAACCACAAGAACACAGCTTGACGCGCTGGCTCTGGCACTATCTGAGCGCCACGGCGCCGAGATCTGGGTCCAGCACAGCGGCACAGGCTACGCGATCCGGCAGACGGTCGGTGCTAGCACCGCATCATGGGAGCACGCCTCCTGCTTGACTGCCAGCGAGACAAAGCAGTGGCTGGCTGGCGCACTGGCTGTGCACTCGATCACCCGCCGTGCTGCTGATCCCACCGCTTTCTGAATCATGCTTTCTACTCTTACCGTTTGGGATGTGGAGCTGACCGATACCTTCGGCGGCGAGGCAAACTACAGCTCGGTACGGCGTGATCAGCTGGCACTGCCCCAGGATGCCAACCGCCGCCAGATCGTGACGGCTGCCAAGGCTGCGTTAGGTCTGACTGGCACACGCTGCCGAACGTTCGAGACTGGCGAGGGGTTCGAGCTTCGCCCCGTCGGATCGTGCACCGTGGCTTTTGTCTTGCCGTCTTACTGACTGGCACCCCCACCGATCGACGGCCCGGCCTTGCGGTCGGGCTTTTTGCTGCGCGGCCTTCGGCCGCTTGCAAGGTTAGAGCTTAAGATTGAACCAAACAGGCCGGAGATCTTAACAGTGAGCGACGCACCGGAAGCTAACAGCGAAGCGCCGGAGATTGCGCCGGAAGCTGTAAAGAATACGCAGCGCCCATACGGTAAGCGCAACCCGGACGCTGTGATTGAAGAACGCCGAAAGCGACTTTATAAGCGGCAGCTAACGGGTTTGCCTGTTCGCCAGCTGGTTCTAGATCATGCTGATCGTGAAGGCATCGGCGAAGTTACAGCTTGGCGCGATTGGGATGCGGTCAAACAGTGGAACGAAGAGGATTGGAGCAAGGATCGCGAGAGTATAGTTTCACGTCTGCAGGCGATGCGGATGCGAGCCATCGATGCTGCAATCCGCAAAGGCCAGATCGGAAGCGCTCAACTGCTGATGCGCGACCTTGGTGCAGTGGTAGGAGAGGTTGCACCGGAAGCCCAGGCGGCGGCCGCCCCCACGCTTCAGATCACGGTGGAAGACAAGCGCAATACGTGATCACGCTGGCATTGTGTGACTGGATGTAACGGCCGACCTCGCGGTTCGGCCGGTGATGTAGTACAGTGGGCACAAGTCACACCAAGACCCCATGGCCAACCTCGAAACCATCAACCGCGACTGGCTTGCCACAGCTAAGGCGCAAGCGGACCTCAGCCGCGACGTTGCCGCACTGGCCGATCGCATCTGCCGCGGCACGACACGCGGTGCAGATGACATGTCAGAGCTGTGGCGCGTGGTGCGCCTGGCCCGTGAGCTGGGAGCCTGAGCGATGCGGTCCCATCTTCTCACCCTGGCCGCTCTGCTCACCGCTTGTGGGATTGTCGCTATGGGCGCCGACAATCAGAACCAGCTGGCACGCTGCGAATCTGCCGGGCGCTCCGCCGCCGAGTGCCGACTCGTGATCCTGGGCCGCTAGCGAGCCTAGTACAGTTGCACTACGTTACAGTATGTGACAATACAGCTCGATGCGCTGTGCTGCTGTGCTACAATACAGGAGCAACACAGGCGCACCATGCCCACCATCACCGAGCGTTCCAGCAAGCCCGAGATCATCTCCGCCGCGCTGGAACTGACCGATCACCAGGCCGCCACCATCGCCAGGCTGCAGCAACAGCAGCGGATCCTCTGGGCCGCTCTCGCTGCGCTCGCCACCTGGGCACTACTCTAGCACACCACAGGCCGGGGGGTGACCTCCGGCTTTTCTGCGGCCAGGGCAGTACCCAGGGAACCTACTGACATAATCTCAATTTCTTCTCCTGTACTACACCGGGGGCAGGGGTTCAATTTCTGTAATACCCTAGAAAGTACCCCCACTGCCAAAAATGCCCGATTCTGCTGGAGCACTCACCCTTCGCTACGCCCAAGGGCAGGTATTTTCCAGCCGAAAACGCTTCCGAGTCCTGGTTGCAGGCCGCCGATTCGGCAAAAGTTATCTGTCCTGCATCGAATTATTGCGTGGAGCTATCGAACGCCCCGGCGAAACCTTCTTTTACGCCGCTCCCACCTACCGAATGGCGAAAGATATTGCGTGGAAAGTAATGAAAAAGCTGGTCCCAAAAGCCTGGATCAAGTCAAAGAACGAAACCGACCTCAAAATCGAGCTTGTTAACGGCAGCACTATCGAATTAAAGGGCACCGAAAACGCAATGGCCTTGCGCGGCCGCAGTTTGGCCGGCGTGGTACTCGACGAAGCCGCCTTCATGTCCAGCGAAGTCTGGTTCGAGGTGATCCGCCCTGCCCTCGCGGACAAACAAGGCTGGGCACTGTTCATCTCCACCCCGGACGGCACCGCCAGCTGGTTTTACGAACTCTGGCAATACGCCGACAGCGGCGATTCCGACTGGAGCCGCTGGCAATTCACAACGATTGACGGCGACAACGTTCCCCCGGAAGAAATTGAAGCCGCCCGCGCCCAACTCGACGCCCGCACCTTCCGCCAAGAGTTCGAGGCCAGCTTCGAGAATCTCAGCGGCCTCGTCGCGGTCTCCTTCTCGGACGAAAACATCGACAAAACCGTCCAAGACCTCCCGGTCCTACCCCTTCTACTGGGCGTGGACTTCAACGTCGACCCAATGAGCGCCGTTTGCGCTGTCAAAAAAGGCGACGTGCTCTGGGTCTTCGACGAAATCATCATGACCGGCGGCGCCACCACCTGGGACCTCTGCGAAGAAATCCAATCCCGCTACGGCGTGGAGCGCCGGATCATCGCCTGCCCAGACCCCACCGGTGGCGCCCGCAAAACCAGCGGCGTTGGCGCCACCGACCACAACATCCTCCGCAAATCCGGCTTCACCGTCTCCAGCCCGCGCAACCCCTGGAAAATCCGCGACAAGATCACCTGCGTCAACACCGCCCTCCTCGATGCTTCTGGAACCCGCCGCTTATTTATCAACCCAAAATGCAAAGAACTAATCAAATCTCTCCGCACGCTGACCTACGCCCCTGGAACGGGCCTACCCAACAAAAATCTCGGTGTAGACCACGCTTTTGACGCACTGGGTTATCTCTGCCTACAGACGTTCAACCTTGCGAAACCAGAGAACCTGGGCAAAACGTCCTATCGTGTGTGGTAACAGCGGTAATTTTGTGGCCAAAAAACCAACTAAGGCCCAAAAGAAGGTTGCCAACGTCATGCGTGAGTATGGCAAAGGCGAACTGCACTCGGGCAGCAAGAAAGGCCCAGTGGTGAAATCCCGCAAGCAGGCCATTGCCATTGCAATGTCCGAGGCTGGAATGGCCAAACCCAAGAAAACCACCAAAAAAGGCAAAAAGTAATGGCCAAACGCGGTCTCTACGCCAACATCGCTGCAAAACGCAAGCGCATTGCTGCAGGCAGCGGCGAAAAAATGCGCAAGCCTGGCACTAAGGGTGCCCCCACCGCTGCCGCCTTCCGAGCAGCGGCCAAAACAGCCAAAAAAGGCAAAAAATAGACCATGTCTTTATTCGTCCAGACCTCCTCCTACACCAACCCCTTTGTAACCACCGCTCTCCCGGTTGGCGTTGGGGATGCGTTCGGACGTCTACGCACATCTAACCCCCTTACTCTTTTCGACTCCAGCCACCGATACCACGACAACGGACTCTGGGCCACCTCCACCTCGACCGGCGGAACATCTACGTTTGACGCCAACGCCGGCCTCGTCAACCTCGCCGTAACCACCAGCTCCGGCTCCGAGGTCATCCGTGAAACCACCAAATGTTTTTCGTACCAGCCAGGCAAATCCCTGCTGGTGATGTCCACTTTTACGCTGAACCCCGCCAAAACCGGCCTCCGCCAGCGCATCGGCTACTACGGCGCCGCCAACGGCATGTATCTCGAACTTGCCAACAACACCCTTTCCTTCGTCGAACGCAGCTCATCCACTGGCTCTCTCGTCGAAACCCGCGTATCCCAAACCAACTGGAACACCGACCCCCTAAACGGCGACGGTCCCTCCAATCTCGAACTAGACATTACAAAGTCCCAAATCCTGTGGATGGACATTGAATGGCTTGGCCTTGGCACTGTCCGCCTAGGTTTTGTTATTAACGGCAAATTTATCCACTGTCATTCTTTCCACCACGCCAACATTATTACTTCAACTTATATCACTACTGCCTCACTTCCCCTCCGCTACGAAATCACAAACACCGCGACTACAGCAAGCGCCAGTACACTTAAACAGGTCTGTTCGACTGTACTTTCTGAAGGCGGTTACGAACTTCGCGGCCTCCAACAAGCCATTGGAACCGCTATTACATCTCCTTACGCTCTTGCTGTCGCTGGCACTTACTACCCAATTATTTCCTTACGCCTCAAAGCAGCCGCACTAGACGCAATCGTCATTCTTACCGCGCTATCTATTCTTGGCGCTACCGCCAACGCCAACTACAACTGGCGCGTAATGGCTAATACCACCACTACTGGTGGCACCTGGACAAGCGCCGGAAGCGAATCCAGCGTCGAATACAACCTCACCGGCACTGCCACAACCGGCGGCCGCATCCTGGCCCAGGGTTACTTCAGTTCCACCAACCAAAGCACAGCATCCGTAGACATTCTCAAGGAAGCCCTATTCAAATTCCAACTGGAACGCGATGGACTTACAGCAACTCCTTACGAACTGAGTCTTGTTGTTACAGCCAGTGTGGCAACGTCTAATGTGCACGCATCAATGGATTGGGAGGAGATCAGCCGCTAATGGCCATCCAAACCGTCAACGGTGGCTGCGTCCACATTGAAATTGACGCTGAGGACGGACTAACGCACGCCACCTTCGCCTTCAAAACCCCACAAAATCCCGAAACCTTGGGAGGTTTCGTGACGATGCTCGCCCAGGGCATCGAAGTGCTGGTACCTATTGCAGACCCCGACGACGAGGAAGACGACGATGATTGAGTATCGCGGCGAACGCTTCGAGGGCTACAACAAGCCCAAGCGCACCCCCAACCACCCAAAAAAATCGCACGCAGTCCTCGCAAAAGAGAACGGCGTCGTAAAACTCATTCGTTTCGGTCAACAGGGCGTGTCAGGCTCACCAGCGCGAAAAGGAGAATCGGAAGCAGACAAAACCAGAAGGGCATCGTTCCAAGCTCGCCACGCTAAAAATATCGCCAAAGGCAAAATGAGCGCCGCTTTTTGGGCAAATAAGGTGAAATGGTGACTATTTACCTTCAACCTTATGAATCCACATCTTCAACTCCAGCACATACTTTCTCAACGTATCTGCCTTCTCTAGATGCCAAACATTCCCAGTCTTGATGTACTGGTGCGTGTGGTTATCAATGCCCTTCAAACACTGATGGATCAAAGCGTTCCACGGTTCCCGCACGGGCGTATTCCACTCGCGCACGAAACACACCTACAGCTCTAGTGCCAAAATAGGTACAAAGTAGGAGCCTAGCCGTGGTCTACAGCGCCAATATCCCGCCCACTGGAGCTGTAGTCAGCGAATCCCCCTTTGTCCGCAGCCTGGAAGTCATCGGCATGATGCCGGACTGGAGCGTGATGGCCGCCGTCACCAACGGCACCAACTATTTGCGGGATATGAGCGAGACATATCTCCCGCAGGAACCGCGTGAGGACGACGACGCCTACCAAACCCGCGTCGACCGCAGCGTCCTTAGCCCCTATACCAGCCGCCTAATTGAGACCGCTGCTGGCGCTATCCTCCGCAAACCCATCCACATCGAGGGCGACCCCTACTGGCTGGAGATAGCCCAGAACATCGACGGCCTGGGCTCCAACATCAATGAATACGCCCGCCGCGCCCTGGTCAGCAGCCTGACCTACGGCCATAGCGCAATTTTGGTGGACTATCCGGCAGCGACGGAGGCCCGCAATCTGGCGGAAGAGCGTGCCATGGGCCGCCGTCCGTACTTTGTCCACGTCGACGCCCCCCAAATCTGGGGCTGGCGCAAGGAATCCGGCACCAACCGCCTGCTGCAAGTCCGCATCCACGACTACGACGTCCGCCCACTTAACGAGTTCGGCGAGGAACAGGTCGAGGAAATGCGCGTCATCTACCCCGGCCGTTACGACCTCTACACCCTTGGCCAAGAGCTGGTGGAGTTCACCGCCACCGGCGGCTACAGCCTCAACGAAATCCCCCTAGTCCCGATCTACAGCAACCGCCGTGGCCTGCTGGTATCCCAGCCACCACTGCTGGACATTGCCAACCTCAATATCACGCACTATCAGCGCCAAGCCGACCTCATCCACGCGCTCCACATCGCCGCCATGCCCACCCTCGTCCTAGAGGGCTGGGACGACACGACCGGTTCCGCAACGATGGGCGTCAACTACGCCATCGCCATGCAACCTGGCAACAAGGCGTACTACGTCCAAGCCGACGCAACCAGTTTCGACGCCCAAATGGCCGAACTCCAATCCTTGGAGCAGCAAATGTCGACGTTGGGCGTCACCAAACTGTTCGGCCAGAAATTCGTAGCCGAATCTGCCGAGGCCAAGCGCATCGACCAGGCCCAATCCAACAGTGTGCTCTCGATCATCAGCCAAGAACTGGAAAGCGCCCTCAACCAAGCCTTTGCCTTCGCTGCCCAGTACGTGGGCATGGAACCTCCCGAGATCACGATTGACCGCGACTTCGACTACTACCGCCTGATCGGCCAAGACGTATCTGTCTTGGCACAGCTGAACCAGATGGGCAAGATCAGCGATTCGATGCTGCTGGAGATCCTCCGTCGCGGCGAGGTACTACCCGACAACATCAATATCGAGGACGAAGTGGAAGCCGCAGGCAAGCCGGCAACCGCTATCACCGAGGAAGCGGAATCGCCCGAAGAACCGAACTCCAGCGACAGCATGGATGAAGCATCTATGTCTTAACTGCTAACCTATAAACGTCCAAGTAATACACAACCGTGCCCGAAGAACAGCAAGCGATGGTGCCTCCTGTGGAGCCCATTGCAACTCAGCCTGTGGCTGAAAGCTCCGATCTGGCCGCCCAACTCGAAGCGCTTCGTGCGAAAAACCAAGAGTTGATCGCCGAACGCCGCAAGGACCGGGAAAACCGTGAAACCCTCCAAAAACAAGTCGAAGAACTGCGTGTAGCGCAGGAATCCGCAAAAACTGCAAAGCTGGCCGAATCTGGCGAGTTCAAAACTCTCTGGGAAGAAGCCCAACAAACTGTTGCTGACCTCAAGCAACAACTAGCAGCAAAAGAATCCGAAATCGAAAATATCCGCCAAGGATTTACACAAGAACAGGTCAAATCAGCTGCTATCGCCCAACTTTCCCAGGCTGGTGCACTGGCACCTGATCAGCTGTATCGTTTACTTCGGGAGAACCTACGCGCCAAAGAAGGACAGCCTGTGGCTGTTGTCGGCGGCGTCGAAGTTCCGGTTGGTGAATATATTGCCAACCTCAAAAATCCCGGCAGCGGTTACGAGCATCATTTTGCCGCCACGAACCGCGCCGGCATGGGCGTCACGGGTAGTGCCCGTACCAGCGCCCTCCCCGGCCAAGCCAACCCCTGGTCCAAGGACAGCTGGAACCTCACCCAACAGATGGTGATGCTCAACAGCGACCCCGACAAAGCCAGGTTGTTGAAAGCGGAAGCCGGCCTCTAGCCCCTGTGGGGCACCTCCCCAACCATGACTCCACTGGAGCTACCCAATGTCTGCTTCTAACAGCAATTTCGGGGGAACTTTTCTCTCGAACCTTGTAACTCGTCCCGAGTTTCTTCAGTACACCGCTGAGGGCATCTTCGAGCAATCGAAGTGGATCCAGAGCGGCATTGTGCAGCGCAACGCTGCCCTGGACGCCCGCGCTGGCGGCACCCGCGTGCGCGTGCCTTTCTTCGACCCCATCGCCCCTAGCGAGACCCATATCCTCTCCACCTCCAGCTGGAACGGTGGCCTGGGTTATCTGACCGCTCAGAACGTCACTGCCG
>JACCEC010272696.1_pt1 | contig 10909 bp, 4 predicted proteins | sample 7450121 | NCBI WGS metagenome assembly JACCEC01 (sample SAMN15323455, study PRJNA562643) | freshwater metagenome | isolation source: river surface water | place: USA:Blue River Watershed | collected 2017-08-18 | reverse complement strand
CCCGCCCTGCGAGGACTGCGCGGAGACCGGCACCGAGTGGTTCCCGGTCGGGGCCGTCCCCGAGCCCGACTGCGATGGCGACGGTGCTCGCGACGTCGGCACGCGGGGGGCCGACGCCCCTGGAGCGGTCGAGCCTCCACGCGCGCGAGGGAAGGATGGGCGCGGCGGTAACGCCCTCCCGCCGGGACAGGGGAAAAAGGACGGTTGGGAGAAGCTCGGGGACTGGCTCTTCGGGCGGTAGGGGAGGAGAGGGGGGCCCGCGGCTGCCTACCGCGCCGCCCCGTAGAGCTCGCCCTGACGGCCCCAGAGGTGGTCCATGAGGTCGGCGACGTGGTCCCGCTGACCGACGGCGTCCCGCACGATGACCGGCGCATCGACCTCGTGCCCGCGCCGGTGCACGCGCGCGCGGAGCCACCCGAGGATCTGCCGGAAGTCCCCGCGCTCGACCTGCGCCCAGAGGTCCGGGATCTCCTCCTGAATCTTCGCGCCCATGCTCGCGGCGTAGAGATTCCCGAGGGTATAGCTCGGGAAGTAGCCGAAGTAGCCGCTCGACCAGTGCACGTCCTGGAGAACACCGTCGTGCGGGCGCGGGCTCACGACGCCGACGATCCGACGGTAGGCGTCGTCCCAGGCGGCGGGGAGATCCCGCGCCTCGAGGCGCCCTTCCAGGATGCCCAACTCGAGCTCGAACCGCGCGAGGATGTGGAGGTTGTACGTGGCTTCGTCCGCGAAGATGCGGATGAGGCTCCGCTCGACACGGTTCATGGCCCCGAAGAGCTGCTCCGCGCTGACGTCGAGCTCCGGCCAGATCCCGTGCATCCGCGGCGCGAGGTAGCGGCAGAACGGCATCGACCGGCCGATGAAGTTCTCCCAGAAGCGAGACTGGCTCTCGTGGAGCCCCATCCCCGCCGCGCGGTCGAGCCCGTAGCCGGGGCGATCGGTCCGCAAGCCCTGCTCGTACATGCCGTGACCGCACTCGTGGATCGTCCCGCCGAGCGCCGCGAGGAAGTTGTCGGCGTGGAAGTGCGTCGTGATGCGCACGTCGTCGGGGCTGAAGCCCGTCGAGAAGGGGTGCTCCGACAGGTCGAGGCGTCCGCGGCTGCGATCGAAGCCGAGGTCGGTCAGGACGCGCTCGGAGAGCTTGCGCTGACCCTTCACGTCGAGCTTCCCCGTGAAACCGTCCGGGTGGGGGCGCGCCGCGAGGGCGTCGAGGAGCACGTTCAATTCGCGGCCCAGACGCTCGAAGAGCGGACGGATCTCCGCGACCGTGCTCCCCGGGTCGTAGTCCTCGAGGAGCGCGTCGTAGGGGTGGGCGACAGCGTCGGGACTGCCTGCCGCGTAGGCGGCCGCCTGCGCGCGCGTGAGGTCCAGCAAGCGCTGGAGGGGCGCCTCGAAGGGCGCGAAGTCATCGGCCTCGCGCGCCTTCATCCAGCCCGAGAAGCCCTCGTTGCGCGCCGCGGCGAGGTCCTCGACGAGCTTCGTCGGCAGGCAGGTCGCGCGACGGTAGCGGCGTTGGAGGTTGAACACCGCCGCGCGCTTCTCCGCGTCGAGGTCTGCCTCCGCGAGCTCCGCCAGCCACTCCCCGACCTGCGGATCCACGAAGCGCTCGTGCGCGATGCGGCTCAGGACCGCGCTGGCCTGCCCACGCGCCGCCGCCCCCCCGCGCGGCATGTAGGTCTGCTGGTCCCACTCGAGCACGGCGCCCGCGCTCGCGAGGGCGTCCAACTCGACATTGCGTTCCGACAGCTTTTCCCAGGCCTTCATCGTGCGCTCCGCGACAGGGCGCGAAGCTATGTCGGGGACGGGAGGGGTGCCACGGGCTACCCTCCCCGCGATGCTCCGCTGGAACGACGACCTCCGCACGCTGGACCTCTCCGTCGGGGACCTCCTCGCGGCGGGAGAGCGCCACCTGCGGACGCTCGCGATGAGCGGCCGCGCGCGGCTCGCCGCGGGGAGCGCGCTCCACCGCGACGTCCAGGCGGAGGGCGGGCGCGGCGACGACGACGCGAGCTGGCGGAACGAGGTGCGCCTGCGTCACCGGCGCGTGGTCCGAGAATGGACGGTGACGATCCACGCACGCCTCGACGGGGTCTCGGAGACCGAAGAAGGCGTGATCATCGAGGAGATCAAGAGCTCGGGCCTGCCGGGCGACGCGCTCGAGGCCGTGGAGGGCTTCCCGGCGTGGGAGAAGCAGCTCGCGCTCTACCTCTGGATGGCGCGCTGCGAGCGCTGGGACGCGCCGCGGGGGTTGCTCCGCGTCGTCTCCCTCCTCGACGGAGGTCAGCGCTTCGTCCCCGTGACCGAGCCCGAGACGCTGGAGGGCGAGGTCCTCGCGTACCTCGACGCACAGGTGGCGCGGAGGGAGACCCGCCTCGCGTGGCAGGCCCTCCGCGCCGGGGCCCCCGTCCCCTTCGCCCATGATGACCCGCGCCCCGGACAGACCGAGGCCGCCGACGCCACCTACGCCGCGGGCCTCCTCGGGCGGCATCTCCTCCTCACCGCGCCCACGGGCACCGGGAAGACGGCAGCCCTCCTCCACGGAGCGCTCCGCGCGAGCGCCGAGCGCGGCTTGCAGGTCTACTGGGCGACCGCCCGCACGACGCAAGGCGCCATCGTCGAGCGCACCCTCACCGACATGTCGGCGCGCGGGGCGCTGGCACGATCGGTGACCCTCCGCGCCCGCGAGGCGTCCTGTCTCCAGACCGTGGTCGATTGCCGCCCCGAGGCCTGCCCTGCGGCGCGGGACCACTTCGCGCGGGCACCCGCAGCCCTCGCGGCCCTCCCCGACCTCGCGACCCACGCCGAGGTCATGCGCGTCGCGCGTGCGCACAACGTGTGTCCGCACGCCCTCGCGCGGGAACGCGCAGAGCTCAGCGACGTCGTCCTCGGGGACCTCAACCACGTCTTCGATCCCGACAGCCGGGCCTTCGGTGAAGACGAGAGCTGGATGGTGGTCGTCGACGAGGCCCACCAACTCCCCGAGCGCGTGCAGGAGATGGCCTCGCCGGCGCTCACGCGCCCCGTGATCGAGGCGGCGCGTCTGCAGGCCGGCGGGGCCGCCGAGACCGACGCGGCCTGGATCTCGCTCCGCGACCTCGCCGACGAGATCGGCGAGGCCTTCCAGGACGCCGCCCTCCTCGGCGAGGAGGTCGTCGAGGGCGAGCTCCTCGTGGAGGTCAACCGACGACGCTGGACCGACCTCCGCGACCGCTGCGACGAGCTGGCCCTGGACCACGCGGGGCTCCTCCACGCGGCGTGGGGGAGGGCGTACGGCCGTAGTGGAACGGAGGGGGCGACGAGCCCCCTCCCGTCCCAGGAGATCGAGGAAGATCCCTGGACCGCGCTGGTGCACGCCCTGTCGCGCTTCGTGTCCGCGCTCTCCCGCGCGGGCGAGGAGACGGTCGCGGTGTGGACCCCCGAGCGCCTCCAGCTCGTGAACCGTGACACGGCGGGCCTCCTGGGCCCCGTGTTTGGCAAGATCGCGGCGAGCGTCTGCACGAGCGCTACCCTCGCGCCGACCTGGTTCTTCCGTGAGCGCTGCGGTCTCGACCCCGATCGTACGGACGAGCACGAGGTCCCGCCCCACTTCCCGGCAGAGAACCGCCTCGTCGTGGCGGTGCCCGGGGTCTCGACGGCGTTCCGCCACCGCGAGCGTGACAGTGCCGTGCTCGCCGAGGCCATCGAACGGTGCGTGGAGGCGACGCCCGGCAACGTGGCGGTGTTCTTCTCGAGCTTCGCGGTCCTGGACGACCTCCTGGGGCGCGTGGGGTGGGCCGACCGCGCCGTCCTGCGTCAGACCCCGTCGATGGATGGCGCCGCTCGTGACGCGCTCCTCGCGCGCATGCGCACGAGCGACGAGGACACCGTGCCCTGCGTGCTCGCAGCCGTGCTCGGGGGCATCTTCGCGGAGGGGGTCGACCTCCCGAGGGGTGCCCTCCGCACGGTGATCGTCGTAGGGCCTGCGCTCCCGCCGCCCTCGGCCGTGCTTGCGTTGCGACAGGCCTGGTGGCAGGAGCGCTTCGACGACGGCTTCGCCCTCGCGAGCGTGCAACCCGGCATGACCCGGGTCGTGCAGGCCGCCGGTCGCGTCGTTCGCGGGCCCGACGAGCGAGGAGCGGTCGTGCTCTTGTGCCAGCGCTTCGTGCAGCACGCCTACGCGTCGCTGCTCCCGCCCTCGTGGGAGGTCGAGAAGGCCCGGAAGCCCTGGGAGGCCCTGCGTGGGTTCTTCGGGGAGGAGGGCACGCCACCGCGGATGGCCAGGGAGGCGGCATCCAGTGGCGACCGCGAGGGTGTGCCCTCCGCGCCGCCGCCCCCGTCGCGTCGGAGGCAGGGTCGAGGGGCAGAGACTCCAGCGGCGGCGGCGCGACCCCTGCGGCGCAGCCGCTCGAACCGCCGCGTGCCACCGGCGGTGGTCCTGCAGCCAGAACGTGGCGCACTCGACGCCGGCGTGGAGCGCGCGCGCGAAACGACGGAGGCGACCGCCGACCCACCCGTGCAAGCCTCATCCCCGGCCCCGCGCGGCGTGCAGGTCCCCCTGTTCTTCGGCTCCCGCGAGGAGTGAACGCGCGGCTGGACGCGGTGGACACGAGGAGGGAGGCGCTCGCGCAGCACAGCGATTCGGCCGCGTCGGCGTTACGACGCGGTCGGCGCGGAGACCTCATGGCGATCCAACGGCAGACCCTCGCAGATGTGCGGAAGCTCCTGGAGCAGTCGCAGCGGGCGTCGATCCGCCAGGGCCTCGAAGTCCTGCAGGCCCTCGAGGACCGAGAACTCTGGGCGGTCTTCGCGGAAGGCGTATCGGTGACGACGGAGGGCCGAGTCGTCATCGAGGACGGCTGCGAGATCCACAAGCGCGTCCGCGTCCCCTTCCGTCTCGAGGTGGCGCTCTGGGCGCTGCGTGCCACGGGTCGGCTGGAGGCGCAGACGACGCTGAACCTCACGCTCGGCGTAGGGGAAACGCTGGAGGACCTCGACAGCCTCACGGGCGTCGCGTCGCTCGTGGAGCTCGATGTCCGGGACTGCGCCATCCGGACCCTCGAGGGCCTGCGAGGCTGCACGGGGCTCACGAGGCTCGACCTCTTGAGGTGCAGGGCGCTCACGACCTTGGAGGGCATTCGCGAGTGCACCTCGCTGGCGACGCTCGCGGTGTGCGGGAGCGATGCGCTCACCGACCTGGACGACCTACGCGGTTGCAACGCGCTCGAGACGCTGGCGGTGAGCGGATGTGAGGCGCTGACGAACGTCGACGGCCTACGTGATTGCATCGGACTGACCTCCCTCACGCTCTCCCGGTGTCCGCGTCTCACGAACGTGGACGGTCTGCGCGGCTCCGCGGGCCTGACGGCGTTGACGGTGCGGAGTTGCGGGCTCCTCGCGAACGTGGACGGTCTTCGGGGATGCACGGGGCTGACACAACTGGATCTCACGGACTCTTGGGGTCTCGGAAACGTGGACGGCCTGGCGGATTGCCGCGCACTCGAGCAGCTCGTGCTCGCGAACTGCTTCGCCCTCGCGAACGTCGACGGCCTGTCCGCCTGCACCGCGCTCCAGACGCTCGACCTCTCGAAGGGCTTGTCGTTGAGGAGCATCGCGGGGCTCGCGGGCTGCACCTCGTTGCGGGAGCTCGACCTTCACGCGTCGAAGGTGCTTTCCAACGTGGACGGTCTCCGGGGGAGCACCTCGCTCGCGACGCTCACGCTCGAGGGCTGCGTCGCGTTGACCAACGTCGACGGCCTTGCCGGCTGCACCTCGCTCCGCACGCTGAACCTGCGGGCGTGCGCCGCGCTCGCCAACCTCGACGGCCTGGGCGACTGCGGCCCGCTCGACTCCCTCGATGTGCACGGGTGTGGCTCCCTCACCCACGTCGACGGCCTGGCGAACCAGAGTCGGCTCACGAAGCTCGACCTGGACGACCTGCACGGCCTCACGAACCTGAACGGGCTCCGAGGATGCAAGGGCCTCACGGAGGTGTACCTGTCGGGGTGCCTCGAGCTACACGACGTGGACGGGCTGGCGGGCTTGCCGGTCCTCCGCGTGTTCAGAGCCAATCATGGTCGACTCGACCAACTCGACGGGCTCGGAGCATGTCCGGCGCTCACGACAATCTCGCACGGCGTCCATCTGGGCGGAAACGTACGTGTCGATGCGACCGCGGGGTGTGGCGCGCTGGAGGTGCTGGACCTACCCGTCCCCGCCGTCCCGCCATCGACGACGGCCGAGGAGCAGGCACTTCTGCGTCGGTGGGCGGCGCTGCCGCGCCTGTCACGGTTCAGGGTCGGCGACAGGAGTCCCGCCTGGCGCTACCCGGTCGATGCGGTCGACGTGGCCGGGTTGCGCGCGCTCGTGGAGGCCGTGGACGCGTGTGCGCTGCCACGCGTCCTGCCCCCGATCGCCGCCTTGTCGGCAGATGACACGGCCGCCCTCAAGGAGTTGAACAAGGCGTTCAAGCAGGCCCCCACCTCCAGGGACGCGGTGCCCGCGATCGACGCTACGCCGCGGGAGACGCTCCGACGCATCTGCGGCTTCGCGGGCCTCCGCGTCACCGAGGAGGGCGACGTCGCGTACGACGCGAAGGCGTCCGGCCTCCGCTTTCCGCGCGTCACCCAGCAGGGGGAGCTCCTGCTCGCGCTCGCGAACGCGACGGGCCTCCTGGACGGCCTCACCTACCTCTCACTCGCCAAGCACCCGCACATCCGCGACCTCGGCGCGTTGGTACCCCATGCCGGCACGCTGCGCTTCGTCTACGAGCACGCCGAGGAACGTCGCGTCCGATTCGGTCCTGACCTCGCGAAGCACCTCGCGACCGTGGTCCCGCTCCCCTCGGCGCGCGCACGCGTCACCGACGCGGAAGCCGCGCGCGCAGAGATCCTGCGCCACGTGCACGGCGGTACACCCGACGGGCTCGCCCGGGCAGCGGCGGTCGTCGCCGAGCACGACGAGTTCGCGTGGCTGCTCGAAGGATGCGCGCTGAAGCCGATCTCCCACGCCTTCCGTGAGATGCGGGGCACGCTCACCCCGCGCTTCGCAGCCGCGTGCAGCGGCTGCGCGGGGACGGGACGCCGCGGCGCAGGTACCTGCTCCGCGTGCAGCGGCTCGGGAACGCAGCCGCTCCCGTCCGCAGAAGCGGCGGCCCCGATCCTGAGCGCCCTCCTCGCCGCGGCGCCGGAGGGGTGCGCGGCGGCGCAGGCCGTCCTCGCGTTCGACGACCTTCTCTTCGACGCCGTCACCCATCTCCCCTGGGTGCGTCACTGCACATCGCTGCGACACCTGCGGCTGGACTGGGACCACCTCGACACGCACGGCGCGGTCTTCGCGAAGCTGCCCGCCCTGCGCACCCTGACGATCGGAGGGAGCGCGCCGTCGAACGAGCATGCCCTCACGCTGCTTCGCCGTCTGCCGCACGTGAGGAGCGTGACGTTCACGACAAGCGTTCCGGTCTCTCTTCTGGCGGCGCTGGGGAGTAGCGCGAACAGCGCGACGATGGAGCTGTGAGCGGACCCGTGGGAGGTCCTCCTGTCGGCGGTGAGGGCAGGTTTCCGCTCGAGTCGCGAGGCCGGTGCGGCGTGGGAGCGCCCGCGGCGCGCGCGGCGTAGCGTCCCCGCATGCGGGCGACTACACTTTGGACATGCACGCACTCTTCCTCGTCCTCGCGGCCTGCTCCTCCTCTGACCCCACCGACACGGCGTCCGACTCGGGCGCTGCGGAGGCGGACCCCCTCGGCGGCACAGCCGCCCTCGCGACGGTGAGCGGGGGCGCGTGCCCTGCGGGACTCGCCGAGGGCGGCGAGGTCGTGTTCACCGCGAACGGACAGGAGCGCACCGTGAAGGTGCTCCTCCCCGCGAGCGGCGAGGAAGGTGCGCCCGTCGTCTTCGTGTGGCACCCACTGGGCGCCACGGCGACCGACATGATCCGCTACCTGGGCCTGCGCGGGTGGGCGGACGACAACGGGGCGGTCGTCGTCGTCCCGGAGGCCCTCTCGGGCAACATGTTCGAGTGGGACTTCTGGAACGGTCAGGACCACGACCTCGTGATGTACGACGATCTTCGGACCTGCCTGATCCAGGACCTCGGCGTCGATCCCACGCGCTTCTCCGCCACGGGGATGAGCGCGGGCGGCCTCATGACCACGTTCATGGGCATCCGCCGCGGGGATACCCTCGCCACGATCTTCCCGATGTCGGGCGGCACCGATCCCGTGATCCCCTACACCCCGCCGGCAGGTCCCTTCCCGGCCCTCCTGTTCTACGGCGGCGAGAGCGACACCTGGAACGGGCTCGACTTCGAGGGCGCGACGCTCGCCTTCGCGGCCGAGCTCACGGCGGACGGTCACCACGTCATCGTGTGCAACCACGAAGGGGGGCACACGATCCCGCCCGAAGCCGAGCAGGCTTCGACGGCGTGGCTCACGACGCACGTCTACGGGGAGCCGGGTCCTTTCGAAGACGGCAACCTCGAGGGTCTGCCGGGCTACTGTTCGAACTTCGCGCCCTGAGCCTGACCCACGGGTCGGGCGTCGTGGCCCTCCTATGGGTGGGCGCGCTCGGCGCGTCCCACTGGAGTAGAACCGCATGTCCACGAACGTCCTCACGCCGGAACAGAAGCGCCAGTTGGCGGCGGTCCGCAAGCTGCTCGGCGGCACGGACGCCGAGCAGGTCCGGCAGGGGGTCGAGCTCCTGCTCTCGTTGCAGGACCCCGCGCTCCTCGCCGTGCTCACCGAGGGGTCGTTGAGTAGCAGCGGCTTGTTGGGTCACTCCATGGAGATCAGAGGGACATGGGAACTCAAGGAACGCGTCTGTGAACCACTCCGCGACGCGGTCGCCCTCGCGTTGCTGCCCACGAGCCCGAACGCGTCCCTTGTCAGGTCGATCAGTTGTACGACGCCGTGGCCTGTGGTCCTGGGCGACCTGCCGCAATTGCAGCTCGCAGATATCTGTGCACCCAGCGTCACGCTCGACGATCTTCCCTCGATCCAGTCGGCCTATCTCACGGCACCCAGCGTCACACTCGACGATCTTCCCTCGCTCCGGTCAGCCGATCTCACGGCACCCAGCGTCACGCTCGCACGATTGCCCGCGCTCGCCAAGCTGACCCTGTCGGGCACGGTCGAACTTCACTGCGACGAACTCCCAGCGCTGCATACCGTCACGCTGGTGGATTGCAGCGAGAGTGTACAGCGCGCGGTGGCCCGTCAACCTTTGGTGGAGACCGTGCGGTCGAAACCCTGCGTGATCTCGGCCTGGAGCGGCGCGTCGTTCAAGCTCCTGCTCTATGCGGGTTCGGAGGATGAATTGGTCCTCTCAAACTTTCCCGCGCTCGATTCGCTCACGTGGGACGCCGATGTCTATCAGAGCCAAGTGCGGCGTTGGCATGCCGATTTTCGCGTCCTCACGCTGCGCCGCCTTCCGTCGCTGAAAAAGATGATGGTGGGGGACAAGTTACCGTGGACCGAGGGCCCGGAACGACTCAGAGAGATCTCGTTCGAGGATGTCGCGCTGCCGGGTGCGCTGCGTCTACCGTCGAAGCTCGCGCGCGTGCATCTTCGCAACTTGCCCGGTGTCACGAGCATCTCGTGGGAAGGAGCACCGGAGCAGGTTGAGATCGTGGATCTCCCCGCGCTCGAAACACTCGATTTCACGAGCAAGGTTGCGCCCGTCGTGTCGGGCGTGCCACGCCTGAAGTGCCTCAGCTACAGCGGTCCCGTCGACACGCTCGCGTGGCTGGCGCAGTTGCGTACCCTCACGTCGGTGAAGCTCGTTTCCGCCACGCTCTCCCGCACGGACCCATCGCTCCTCGGCGCGTTTCCTGGGCTCGAGTCGCTGGACGTCGCTGGCGTCGCGCCCGACCCTGGGCTCAACCTGGAGTGGCTGGAGGACCATCCCACCCTCCACACGCTCCGCGCGGGCGGGTACGAGGCCATCGTCCCGCTCGCGTTCCGTCTGCCCGCGCTCATCACGCTGTCCTCGCGCGTGCGGCTGAGCTCCGCGCAGGTGCGCGCGCTGCTCGACCATCCGACGCTCGGTCGTCTGGATGCGGAGATCGATGTGCCCGCGTGGCTCAGATCTGCCACGCAAGAGAGGGACAAGTGGACCTCGCGCCACAGGACGTGGACGACCATCGGCGGGCACGCGGATCGCGCGCTCCTCGCGTGTCTCTGTGATGTGCTCGACGCGCTCCAGGCGGGTGTCGCGCGGGTGCCCGCTCCGCCGGCGCGCACGGACCGCGCCGCGATGGCCGAGGCGCGGCGGGTGCTCGCCACGGACAATCCGCGTGCCCTCGTCCCGCTCCTCGCGGCGCCTGGCGGGCTCGACCTCGCTCGCGCGCTCTGTGAGGGCACGGAGATCGACGCCAACGGCCAGCTCGTCGTCGGGAAGGTCGTGGAACGCGCGACACGCGCTGGGACGCGCGCGGCCGCGGCGCTCCTGATCGCGTCCCACGCCGGCTTGCTCGACGGCGTGCGGGTCCTCTCCTTGCGGGGGCTGGGCATCTCCGACCTCGGGGTGCTGCGCCGCCACGCGTCGACGCTCATCTGCCTCGACCTGACGGACTGCGCCGGCCCAGCCGAGCCCCGCCTCTACCTCGGGCGTGATGTCCTGACGATGCTCGACGCTACGCCCCCGCTCGAGGGGGACTCCACGGAGCCCCTCGTGGCGCGCGACCGCGTGTCGGTCCTGCTCCGGTCGAGCGTGGCGTCTGAGATCGACGAGGGCCTCGCGCTGGCGAGGGCGGCCGGCCGTGCTGCCGAGTTCCTGCGCGGGTGCTCGGTGACCTCCCGCGGCATCCAGGGGTTCGACGGTGCCCCGCGCGTCGTCGTCGCGCTCCTCGAGGGGCTGCCTGCGGGCGATCCCGCCGCGCGGGAGGTCCTCTCGCACGTCGAGTCTGTCGACGAGGAGCTGCTGAAGGTCATCACGGT
>JACCEC012036870.1_pt1 | contig 10912 bp, 26 predicted proteins | sample 7450121 | NCBI WGS metagenome assembly JACCEC01 (sample SAMN15323455, study PRJNA562643) | freshwater metagenome | isolation source: river surface water | place: USA:Blue River Watershed | collected 2017-08-18 | reverse complement strand
GAATCCGTAGTGGCAAGGTGGTAATACCATTTGGTTCAACTCTGCTACATTCCATGCCGATACCATTAGTCTTCTACTATCCGGATTTGTTTTAAGTGAATGAACTACTTCTAAAATCTGGTCATACCACAATGAACCTTTTTCATTACCATTCATATCCATCCACCCTTGCCATTGTCTCCACTGCTTACCATAGATTGGTCCTAAATCACCCCAATCTTTGGCAAATACTTCATCGGTTTTGATTTTGTTGGTGAATTGTTCTTTTGTTAAATAGTGTTTGTGTCCTATTGGTGCGTTATGTAAATGCACTTTATAAGCATCACCATCCCAAATGTGACAATCATAATCTAATAGGAATTTGATGTTAGTATCTCCACGCAGAAACCATAAGAGTTCTGCTACAATCGAATTCCAATGTACTTTTTTTGTAGTAAGTAAAGGGAATCCTTCACTCATTTTATGTCTGATTTGTCTACCGAATACTGAAATAGTACCAGTTCCAGTTCTATCGGATTTTACTACACCATTATCTAAAATGTCTTGCAGTAATGCTTGGTATGATTTATCTATGTTATTCATATATCAGTTCGTAAATACTGTTTAGTGTTTTAAATTTTATATATCCTTCTCTTTGCTCTACAATTTCAGTTATGGTAGTTGTCATCCACTTATAACTGATAGATGGTTCTAACATTAAACTCCTATCTATTGCGGGTTCTTCGTGCATTGCTTTTCCTGTTCCATTACCACTCCACTCTACCCATCCAATTTTATTTGCACCAATTGTTAAACCATCTCGTTCTCTTATTAGTTTGTATTTGAATGGATACTTACCACCATGCTCTTCACAATACAAATCATCGGTCATACCTTCGGTAATGATTTTACTACATTTATGACAAAGAGTTGCTCCTTTACCTCCGTTGAATTTGTGTATAGGTTTCATATTATCTCTTTCTTTTTAATTCTATTATATTTTGTTTCCAATACATTTGATAATTCCCTCTGCCCATCTTCACTAAAATGCCCATCATTTATTAAACCTTTTGTTTCATCTTTTATGATTGGGAATCCTGTTAAATATATTGCCTGAATATTACTAACAAACGGTGTCCAATGTATTAGATTTATATCTTTTAAGGTATAATTAATTAAATTTATCCAAATATTTACCTCCTCACTATATCTTGGATTTGCTCTATTTGCCAACAGTTTATCTATTGAATCAATATCCATATACTCCGCAGGTATTACAGTTTTGTTATGATTTGGTGTAAAGTAATGCCAGTTACCTCTACTATCTGTTAATCTAAATCTAACAGGGTCAGACCATCCAAATATAACCAAATCATCTTTCTGTATATCTTTAACATTCCTACAAAACGATTCAAATATGGAGTAATTATCCCAACTACCCATACCAAAATTCATCAACTCCATTCCAAGTCTTTCAGACAAAAACTCACCATACACTTTTGGAACATATCCTTTCCAATCTATGTAATGATGCCTCCAATGTATTACTTTGCAATCCTCTTTTGGTAAAAAACTTTCGGTAAAACTATCTCCGAACGTCCAAAGTTTTGCCATTATAAATTATTTTGTGGTTGTAATCTTTTAGTATTTTCTCTTTCAAGTTCTGCACTATACCTCTCTCTCATTCCAATAATTCTGTGGAAATCTTTGTATGCTTTTGGATGATAATCTTTTAAGTAAGATATTCCTATTTCATATTCCCCAATAACATCCTCATAACGATGTTCTTTTGAATCAAACCCATCTTCTAATATAAATATTTCGGTTTGTAAACTATCAACCACTTTATTTAATGAATCTATTGTACGAGTTTGAATTTGATAATTCTCTCTACTCATTGCAACTACTGGTTTTTTGTCTTCGTAATGATTGGACAATCCAATTGCAAGTATAAGAATTGAAACAAATAGTATTAGGGGTGAATATCTTAAAAAATTGTCCATATTTTTGATTTTAAATGTTGAAACAAATATACGAAATATTTTTGATATATCCAAATAAAAAAAGGGAAACTTTGTTCCCCTTATGATTTCTTTTTATAAATTCCAGCTTTTTGTTGCTCCTTAATAATTTTCTTTGCAATCTCTTTGGAATGCTCTTTCTTTTGTTGTTTTTTTGTTAGTGCCATTTGTGTTTGGGTTAGTTTGATTCGTAATGTTCTACCTTTGCCTCCTCTATCAGATTTACAAAGAAATATTCTTGTGTTGGGTGATGTCTTAATATTTTATCTATACCATAATACGATTTCAATATTTCGGCATTTTCTCCATCTAATTGTACTTTAAATTTCGAATATGGAAATTGTTTAACAACTTCGTATAATTCTCCTGCAACATTAATTAAATGCAATCCTCTCATAATAAACTTTTAATTTTATCGTATATAAATAGATTACCTTTTGGATTTAAGTGATTCATATCACCCCTATTTTTTAAAAATACATCTTCAAACATATGAATTCCATCAATTGATTGGTTGAATGAATCAAAAAATGTTATGTTTATCATATTTGGAAATCTACTCTGAATCTCTTTTAGAATCAATTCATGTGTAAAACAAGCATAATCTGTATCATACAAATATGAATAGAAATCAACTGCAACATTTGCCAATATGTTATAACTATGTTCTTTTAAATCGGAATATATTAAATCACAATCTTTATGTAATACATCATTAAAATGGATAGGATGCTCTTTTACAGGTATCCTATATGCAGATGTATGTGATGCTATTACATAATCGTAATCATTTAAATTTTCAGATTCCAATTGTTTAAATATCTTATACTCACTAACTCCCGCCTGTGCTATATTCTTAACATTGTAATCGGTTTCTAGCATATTTACCCAACCAATACCATCGTACTTTTTAGTCCAATCAGCTGCAAAACTATCTCCAACTATTAGTATTGTTTTTTTCATCTATGTAACTTATTATTATTTTAGATATTTCTTCATTACCTTTAATACCAGCATGTATATCTTCTACCATCAAACGGGAGTATGGATGTTCATCTACTATTCTGTATTTGTTTTCAACAACCCATTCATGTACTATATGATTATTCTGATTGGATTTTAATGGAAACTTAACCATATATTTATCCATCCAACTATATTTTGGATTAGAGAAATCTATTTTAGTTTGGTCATGCCAAAATAGAATCACAACTTTTTTATCAATCAGTTCTGTTTCTATTTTTTGTTTTAGAATGCCCAATACTTCATCTATAAATTCATATGGGTCATATGCATCTAACCATTTCAATATTCTCTCCCTCAACTCCGGTCTATCATTCTTACCATTAGTTAGAAATGCTTCTATTTCATGTGGTGTTCTAGGATAGTTAGTATCAAATTGTGGATTGTGGAAATACCTATCACAATAGTTGAATATTCCAGAAAACTCAAAGAAGATATATTCATCATTTGTTATATCTCTTTCAGATAAAATGTATAAGGAATTTGCAGGAGAACCACCTGCTTCTGCTATATTAACCTCGTTTATACTTAGATGATTTGCAACTAAATTAGACCATCTAACTGATTTAATAAACTCATCATCATCAGATGTTTGAAAGTATGGGGATTTGAGTGACCTTACACCATCAATAGACATATAACATTTTCTAAATGTATGTAACCCCACACCAAAAGTATTTGATGCTCCTAAAAATAAACCTGATTTCATATTTTAATAATCATCATCCATAGATGCAAATGGGTCTAATGCCAAATCGTCATCATCGTAGATTTCTGTTTCTATAAGTTCAAGTGAATCATAAATTTCATCTAACAATGGATGATAAACTCCGTCATTATCTACATCTTTTAGATTGTCTTTTATCTCACTTACTAATTTTAATATTCTTTGTTTCATTTTTCAAGTTTTCAATAAGTATATACAAATCACGAATTTCGGCACATTTTTCATATTCTTCCATAGAAAGAAAATAATCCATTGCTTTATCTAACGTAAATTGTAAATCTTTTCGTTGAATAATGAATACAACATTATCTGATAAATTGGAAACCATTATTGCTTGAATTGAATCCAATCCTAATTTAATCATTTTTTCAGAATATCTTACCAATTCTGAAAATATAATGTATTTGTTTTCACGTAACCAATTTGATAAAGATTGGTTGCCCAAATCAATGTGTAATAAAATTGGTTCTTCTTTCATTATATTAATTTATGAGTGTTGGTAATTCCGTTTTTATTCATTATTATTTCCAATAACTTTAAAGACATTTGTTGATGTCCGTTTTCGGAAAAATGTAAATCATTTATTAAATTGTTGGTTTCATCTTTTATTCGTTCCATTTCAAAGAAATGGTAGGTGTTTAATTCACCCTGCCCTTTAATGGTATCCCAATGAACTACTTTTTTATTCAAACAAGTTATGTTTATATAATCTATCCAATGATTTACCTCTTCTAAATACTTAATATTATCCCTATTTAAGAAAATTTCATCAATAGTATTTTTAGATAAATATTCAAAGAATTGCATTTGATTACTGAAATGTGGATTTAGAGTATTCCATTCCCCATACTTATTAACCATCCTAAATCTACCAATAGAAGTCCAACCTATAATAATAACATCACCATCTTTAATATCTCTATAAGATTTACAGAATGTTTCAAATATGGTATAATTATCACAACCGGCTTTACCTAAATTTTTTAAATCATAACCTAACATTTCCGAAACAAAATCCCCATAAACTTTGGGCTGATAGCCTTTCCAATCAATATATTGTTTAGACCACAAGTCTTTACCATTATATCTTTCGGTCATGCTATCACCAAATGTCCATACAGTTGCCATATTAAAACAATCTTTCTAATCCCTTTGTATTTACTCTTTTATACTGAATATCCATTTCGGATTTTGTAGTTACTTCCTTAACCTTTTTCTTATACCACCAATACAAATCTTCTATGGTTTTGAAACCTCTTTTAGTTTCCATTGCCTTATCCCACAAATCCTTACCAAACTCTTTCTTCAAATCACCTTGCAGTTTCCATAGGATTTTGTTCTCATTAGCAAATGCTTCCAACTCTAATTTGATTGCTTTAATTCGTTTCATTCTACCCGCTTCCAAAGCAACCTCATTACGATTTTTGTCATCCGTACCCCTATAATTCTTATAAGCATTCTCACTAGCCAACTTGGCGGATTCCCAAGTATCCCTAGCTTCACTAAACATATAAGAATAACCAAAGTCACCATTTCGTATCTTCAATAATAGAGGTGCATCCTCTCTTAAAGGTTTGTTGGGTCTACCTTTGGTAAACCATCTGTATTTATTGTATCCCATTCTTCGTGTTGATTATGTTCTGCCAATGCTTCATCAATATCTTCCTCCTCATATACTGCCCCCAATTCTTTGATTACCTTTCTCCAACTACTTTCACTATATTCTAGTCCAACTGCTAATCCTTTGAACATTTCTAATAGTTCATACAAATCTACATCCGAATGCTCTACTGCAATCGTTACAGTCTTACCCCATTGGGTTGCACTTACACTACTTGGTTGATTTTTAATTCCCATAATTGTTTTCTTTTGCTATTTGTTTAGCCTTTTTATAATGCTCTTCCGTATATTCTCTACCACTAATAGCTGCATCCATAGCAGAATAATGTTTGGTATGATGTTCTGAAAGAGGTTTTGTAAATTGTTTTAAATACTTTGCCTTTAAATCTAAATATTGAAAAAATTCCTTTTCATCTAACGCATTAAGTTCATTTGCAGTTAGTTCTGAATTTGGGTTGTATGTAATCATCTTATTAAATTTTAACAAATATACGAATAATATTTCTTATTTCAAAATTATCTTTGTAGTTTTTACTACATCTCCACATCTTGCTACAACCGTCATAGTATCTCCTCTCATTTCCCAAGTTGGTGCTATAACCGTATTGATTGTACCATCTGCGGAATTATAATTACTACCATTTATTGTTGGTACTAATGCATCTATACTACTGATAAGTGGTGGTAATTTTACAACTGTTAATTGACCTGTAAACTCATTTATGTAAGTTTTAGTTACGGTTGCAATTGGGTCACCTTGCTTTATATTCCAATACAGATTACTTTTCCATTCTATTTTCTCTCTCGGTTCATCTGGTATTCTACCATTTCTGCGTATTGTACCCGATATACGATGGATGTTTTGTGTTTCAGAAGAGTATAAAGTAAAATAAGAATACCCATTAGCATCCTTTGGCAAACGGGTATCTATTTCTATTTCTATAACTCTTTTGGGTTCTATTAACTCACATGATGTTAAAAAGAATAACCCAATTACCAACCACCTCATATTATTCCTTTTCGGCTTTCTTTACAATCTCCAAATCACCCTGAATAATAACGGTTTGTTTATATACATCCGTAAATACAATTCCTTTACCCCAAATCCTAAATTCATTAGTGTAATAGGTTTTACCATTTTCGGTAATAACAGTATAAGTTGCATTGTCTGCCGGTGTAGGAATAACTGCACCTATGATAGTTGCCAATGTTGTTACAATTATAAATGTTACAACAAATGTGTATAATTTTGCGTTGTTCATAATTAAATTGCTAAATGTGAAAGTTTTGATTTTAAGTTTAACATATGTTTACAAGGTGAAAATCTACGGAACATCCTAGCTTCACATTGACAATCTACGATTTTCCAATCTTCAACCGTAACCTGGTAATCTTTCAGTTTACCTGTCTTTTTGTTTCTACTACCTATTTCTGTGTATTTCCACTTCATACTTTTTGATTTGAAATGCCTCTGTAAATCATATATAAACCACCTATTAATAACCCAACTAGCATTGCTAGATGAATACCACTAACTACATAATCCATAACTCCAAATGTGTATGCTATCATAATTTTATTGTTTAGATGTATTGTAATGCTTTTTGAATATCAGAATCTTTAACACTATAAGTTTTAACTTTTTTAATCGCATCTTCCAAAGATAACACACCCCACACATACTTACCGGCTTGCATATCGATTAACATTCTCTTTACATCAGGCCAAGAAGCGAAAGGAGCTTTGGGGTTGAAATGAACATATTTGGAATTGAACTCTAAAACAGTTCCGTTATCAGAAACACCATTATCTCCGTATTCGTAGATGTCATGCATACCATCGTATTTACCACCACTCATTGCAGAAGCGAAATTGTTTAAATCTCTGTATTCTTTGGAACTATAATCAAGCTCATCTCCGTTAGCATTACAAGCATACAAATCAGATGAAGAACCGTTAGCAAAAGTGGATGATTTACCCCACACTAACAAATCAGGATATTTAGCTTTTACATACTGCTTGAACAACAAAGGAACTTCTTTACGTCCGATGGAGATATGAGGGGTTTCTAATGTTTCTCCCCAATAAGATTTAGTACGCAAACACTCTGACGGTAACTCAAAATTGATACCCAACCAAGCAAATTTAATTTTAGATTTCATAACTTTTATATTTTAGATTTTAACGATTTTAACTCTCACTCTCAATTACCTTACAATATACAAAAAATAGCAATTCAAGTCAAGCATTTTGTGAATTATTTTTCTAAATTCCTGAAATTTCTTCCAATTCTGTAACTGCTAATAATTCATTATGTTTCTGAATTACTCCACTAACGTGTTGGTATCCACTCAACTTTAATGCCTTTGCTTCTAACTTTGTTCGTTCTAATTCATTTATGTATTTATGAACTGCTTCCTTATTAATAAAGGTTTTAGGTGTAGGGTTCTTTTTAGAAGTAACCTGATACAGAATCGATGGAATTGATTCTCCACCGATGTTTAATGTTTTGTTGATTTCCTCAACTTTGTATCCACGTGGGAACTCTGATTTCTGCTTTGCCATAATGATTAAACTAATGATTTGATGATGTTGTTTGAAAATCCGTAACTCTCTTTCAATTTGTTTGCCGCAACTTTTGGAGAGAGATTGATGATTTCATTAATGTTGTTAAGTTCTGAACTGATTAACTTACCGAACTCTCTAATCTCTTGTCTCTGAACTTTGTTTCGGAAAGGGAATCGAAAATCACCAACCACAATCACAGGCACACCTGCTTTGAAAACTCGTCCCTTATTAGCGGGAATGTTGATGAACTCAGCAGCAGCTTCTAAATTTGAAGAAGAAGAATAACGGGCGAAAAACTCTCTTGATTTTGTCATAATTTTGTTGTTTTAGATTTTAAAGTTGAACTCTCATTGTTTATCTAAGGTACAAAATTCTAGGTTAAAAGTCAAGCGTTTCACTAAAAACTTTTAAAAATTTTAGAAATTTAGAATGATTCTAAATAAAAAAACTCCCACATTTCTGTGAGAGTTTCTGTTATGCTTCTGCAATTGGTGGATTGTGAGTAAAGTATTGAATCATCTTTTCTTCTTCCAATTCTTCTACTTGTTCTGATACAACCCCATATTCTTTAACTAAACCAATAGCATCTCTAATCTGATAAAGTTTTTCTTTTGCTACATCCTTTGGTTTACCATCACGCATTTCTCTAATTCGTTTCATCAGTACCGATTCAGCGTGTTGTAATACTTCAAGTGGGTATTCTAATTTTGCCATATATGTTAGTGTTTAAAGTTCAAAAAAAATAGTGGCTACCCATATAACCACTATTGTAATGCAAACTGCTTTGTGTAATAATTGATAAAGTAATCGGAGAATAACCGTTTAGATGTGGGTGCAAGTTTGTAATTGAGAGGAGTGTGGAATCGAACCACACTTTCCTTTTCTCCTCTTATTTAACTGCTGCGGAATCTGCGGCAACTGAATCAGTTGCGATTGAATCTGCTTGTGCAGTTACTGTTGAATCTACTGTTACCGAATCTGCTGCTGCTTCTGATTTAGAACCACCACATGCCGATAAAACTACCATTGTTGCTACGAAAGCTAATGCTAATACTTTTTTCATTTTTTAATTGTTTAAGTTATTATTTAAATTGTTTTACAAATATACGAAACTTTTTTCTAAATTCCAAGTATAAATATACTTTTTTTTAAGGAATTTTTAAGTTTTATAAATTATGTGAATAGAATGTCAATCCTAACACATATGTTATTACTACAAACCCAACTGCAATAAGTAGATATGGTAAATATTCTGATGGGTCTCCCACAAATTCTTTCCAATGTTGTTTTAAATCTTTCATCTTATTTATCTTTTGTAAGTAAATTCTTAATTACCATTATATAAAATACAGGCATTGCAATTATTGTTCTAGCAAAGATAATCAGATTCATTATCACATTAAATCTACCCTCTGGATTAGATTCATACATCTGTTTATCCACATCTCTTGCCAAAGGATACATCATTACTAACCATACTATTGCTACTATATACCACATATCTTATTAGTCTACAAGTTCTATTCTAATTGTACCATCTTCATTAAACCATCCCTTCAACCGATACTTACCTTTATCAGCATCAGATGCCGATACTAAATAACCACTAATATGGGGTGCATCACCATTACCATTTTTTTGCATAGTTCTGAATGATACAGATGTTTCATAAATTTTACCATTATCAATTCCGTATTCAGCATGCTCTGATTTGATAAGTTTGGTAAACCCACCAATTGCAAAGTGTCCTGCTGCTCTCAACTTACCAACTTTTAAAGCATACATATCTTGCATATTTCTATCAGATGCTTTCAATAAGTTCCTCTGAACACGCAGTTGTTTTACCTTATCTTTGGTGTATTCTCTACGTCTCATAATAATTCAATTTCTGATAACAATCTTGTAACTCCTTCTTCAGTTAAGTACCCAACTACATCATTTGTAATTGGTGTATCATAAGTAATCTCACCTGTTTCTGCACTAATAACTGCCAGTTCAAACAAACCGTCTCGTCCACCATAACTATATTCACTCTTTACTATACTTGCTCCATATCCATTTGGAAAAGTAACTCTTGCATATATTCCAAACCCACCTGGGTGTTTGATAAATTCTAAATCATTAAATGTTGTCATGTCTGTAAAATTTTAAAGTTTAAAAATAAGGGAGTTATTAGGTAAAAAATGGGAGGAGTGGAATCCACTCCCCACATTTAAACCCCCTTTTAAAACTACCGCTACCAAACGATAGTTTCTTCAGTTGTATCTTCTACCTCATTGAAGAGTTTATCTTCACCGTTTTCAGATTTGATGTATTTCTGAACTAACTGTTTCATAAAAGTTCGTTCTGAATCCAAACCACCATCCGCAGAGAAGTAAGGTAAGATAGCAATTTCAGCTGCTTCTAGCAATGTGAAACCATCGTAAATCAAACCTGCTGCTTCTACGTTAGTACGGGTAGATAAGATTGTTGAAATCTTACTAGCATCTGTTTTAATCAACTCACGCGTTGTAGAGGCAATCTCTGCTAATGCGTTAAGTGAATATTCATCAGCTTCTGGGTAGATAAGTTTTAACAAATCAAATTCAGAATCTTTATCTAATAAACTCATCTCAATTGTTACAAAACGGTCCATAATCGCACGGTCCATAATACGGGTTGAAGTGTATTCATTACCGATGTTAGCAGTTGCAATAAAGGTAACACCATCAGCAACTTTAACAATTGGAGAACCTTCTGCCTCATCCAAACGTAAGTATCGTTGTCCTGCATCCAACACAGTCATTAAGATGTTCCATGCTTCTGGGTGAGCTCTACTCAACTCATCTAATAAGATAATTGAGTTAGGAGTTTTGATTGCTTTAACAAACGCAGATTCAGAGAAGAAAGTACCTTTCTGTTTATCGAAGTGAGTATTACCAATCAAAGTTGCTCGCGGGTCTTGCGTTGCTCCTAAGTTGAAGTAGAAATCAGG
>JACCEC011036970.1_pt1 | contig 10912 bp, 10 predicted proteins | sample 7450121 | NCBI WGS metagenome assembly JACCEC01 (sample SAMN15323455, study PRJNA562643) | freshwater metagenome | isolation source: river surface water | place: USA:Blue River Watershed | collected 2017-08-18 | reverse complement strand
GTTGAAAGAAAATAAAGCATCAAGTAAGCTCTAAACATACTTGCAGTTAGACGGTGAAATGATGGAAGTTCAAGAAGTACCAAAAAAATTCCCTAAGCCCAGGAAACCAGAAAGCGAATCCCAAAATTTTCAGCACGTCAAAATACTTGACTGCAACCAACCAGTTTGTCGGGTGATTTGCGAGTGTTGGCACTGCAAACAAGGGATATTATCAGAGGTAGACGTATCAACTTCACAATATTTAGAAGTAGAATGCCCTAGTTGTGGGAAAACGGCTGTCAGACTCATGGCACAAAAGGTGATTTCAACCACTCCTATTCCTTCACCCTGGCAAGGATAAGCGAATTTTGGATTTTGAATGATACTCGTGACGACTGAGATTTGAATTTTTACAAGATTACGCGCAACCTGGATGTGTAGGGTTTTAGCACAACTAAACCCCACCCATCCCGTCAATTACAGGATACTTTAACCCTCTTCTCTCACTCTCCGAATTTTCCTACTAATAAAAAACGTCAAAGAGACGTAATATCAATCGGTTGAGGTTTTGGTAGCTACAATTTTGTTATCTGTTGCCTTGTGGAAATTATATTCAGAAATAAATGAGCGATCGCTTTCTACACAATTGTTCCAGAATTTAGAAGTTGCAGGACTTTAGGGCAAGTGACAGAAGAGGGGTAAGGCTGATTTGCAGAAATTTACAAAATTTAACAACATGAGTGGTAAGTTCATTGTCTTTGAAGGGGTAGAAGGTTGTGGTAAAACTACTCAGATGCACCTGTGTTCTCAGTGGCTAGAAAGTTTAAATATCCCCGTAGTGCTGACCCGTGAACCGGGGGGAACAGAGTTAGGAAAGGATTTGCGGGCGTTATTATTGGAAAAGTCCCCCAAGAAATCTGTGGGGGAAGTCACGGAACTATTATTGTACGCGGCGGATAGGGCGCAACATATTGAAGAGGAATTAAAACCGAATTTAGCTACAGGGAAATTTATTTTGTGCGATCGCTACACTGATTCTACCATCGCCTATCAAGGTTATGGTAGGGGTTTAAGTATGAGTTTAATTAATCAACTTAATCACATTGCTACAGGTGGTTTAACCAGTGATGTAACCATTTGGTTAGATGTAGATGTGGAAATAGGACTATCTCGCAAACGTGGACAAACCCAACTAGACAGAATTGAACAGGAAACAATTGCTTTTCATCGCCGTGTACAACAGGGCTATACAGGATTAGCTATATCCCATCCATCCCGAATTATACGCATAGATGGCAATAATAGTCAAGATGTTGTACAAAAAACTATACAGGAAATTTTACAAAAACGGCTGTTTTCATAATTTATTGGTAATTGGTAATTGGTGATAAAATATATGTTTTCATCCTGTTCATCCTTTAATCGGTGGATATCCTGATTGTGACAATTTAGTATATGTTTTCCCCATTAATCGGACAACAACAAGCGGTAGAATTATTAACTCAATCTGTGAAACAAAATCGGGTAGCGCCAGCATATATGTTTGTCGGTGCGGATGGTATTGGCAGAAGTTTAGCCGCTAAATGTTTTATTGAATTACTTTTTTCTAGTTCTGTCACACCTAATCAAATTCCCATTTTACAAAATCGTATTCGCCAAAGAAATCATCCTGCTTTATTATGGGTAGAACCAACCTATCAATATCAAGGGCAAAGACTCACCCCAGCAGAAGCAGCAGAAAAAGGAGTTAAACGCAAAGCACCGCCAATAATTCGCTTAGAACAAATTCGAGAAATTACGCAATTTTTATCTCGTCCACCCTTGGAAGCAGAGCGAAATATCATAGTTTTAGAACAAGCTGAAACCATGGCCGAATCTGCCGCCAATGCTTTATTAAAAACCTTAGAAGAACCAGGAAAAGCAACTTTAATTTTAATTGCCCCCTCCGCAGAATCTGTATTACCAACTTTAGTATCTAGATGTCAAAAAGTCCCTTTTTATCGTTTAGATAATGCCGCCATGACACAGGTATTAACCCAAACAGGAAATGCAGAAATTTTACAACATCCAGAAATTTTAAATATAGCTGCTGGTAGTCCCGGAAATGCCATTTTAGCATACCAACAATTACAAAATATTTCTAGCGAATTTATCGCCCAAGTGAAAACAATACCCACATCCTACAGTCACGCTTTAGAACTAGGCAAAAAAACCGATAAAGAATTAGATACCGAAGCGCAATTATGGTTAATTGATTATCTACAACAATACTATTGGCAAAAAACACATGAAACCGAAATTATTCAACAGTTAGAAAAAACTCGGAAACATTTACTTTGTTACGCCCAACCCCGTTTAGTATGGGAATGTACATTTTTAGCTCTATTCCAAAATATTGGTTTTTAGGCTTAATGAAGCCGATACTTGCGGGAGAATATGATTAAAGATAATTTAGAATATTACCATCTATTAATAAACTTTCTGATCTATATACAATATAATTGTTAAGTTTAATATAATTATTTATATCAATCAAATCAGACTAAAAAATATATAGTAAACTTATCGGATACATACATTCTGTGTCAATCATTATTATTAGGGTTTTGTAATATGTCCACTAATCCTGAAAATCAATTTTTATCTAGCCTTCAACACTATGCAAAAGATTTAACTACTAAATTTTCACTTTCTTCTGTCTTCTTTAGTGCAGAAGATCAACTAAAATCACCTATTGAAAATTTGTTAAAATCAGCAGCAGATATTTTAAATTTATCTATTGTCATAGTTACAGAAGTACGGGAAAAGGTACTTTCAGGAAGACCAGATATGGGAATAACTATTAATGGTCTGTTAATGGGACATATTGAACTAAAAGCACCAGGAAAAGGCGCAGATCCTAGTAAATTGAAAGGTGATGATAAACAACAATGGGAAAAGTTTAAAAGTCTCCCGAATTTGATTTACACAGATGGTAATAGTTGGGGACTTTATCGCACAGGTGAAAAAGTAGGAAAGATAATTAAATTTTCAGGAGATATTACTGCTAAGGGTGCATCAGCTATCACTGCTCAAAATGCTAATGATTTACTAATATTATTACGCGATTTCTTTAATTGGCAACCCATTGTTCCTTCTACACCTAAAGCTTTAGCAGAAATGCTTGCTCCTATTTGTCGCTTATTAAGAAAAGATGTTTTAACTGCTCTTGAAGATCCTGAATCTAATTTAAGTCAAGTTGCTAAAGACTGGCGACATTATTTATTTCCTGATGCAGATAATCAACAATTTGCAGATGCTTATGCTCAAACCTTAACCTATGCACTTTTATTAGCCAGATTTTCCGGTGCAGATGATTTATCTTTACCACAAGCTGTTAAAACTATTAGAACAGGTCATAATTTACTAGCGGATGCTTTAAAAATATTGGGTGATGAAGCAGCACGGGAACAAATAGAAGTTTCTGTAAATTTATTAGAAAGAATAATTGCAGCTATTGATATTACAGCACTAAATAAAGATGGTTCTGAAGATCCTTGGTTATATTTTTATGAGGATTTTCTGGCTAAATATGATCCAAAAATGCGAAAAGAAAGAGGTGTTTATTATACTCCCATTCCTGTGATTAAAACACAAGTAAGATTAGTAGCTGAATTATTAGCAGAACATTTTGATGCTGAATTTTCCTTTGTAGATGATAAAGTTATTACTTTAGATCCTGCTTGTGGTACAGGAACTTATATGTTAACAGCTATTAAACAGGGACTGGATCAAATTAGTAATTTACGAGGAAAAGGAATGAGGGTTTCTGCTGCTACAAATGCAGCGGCAAATATTCACGCTTTTGAAATTTTAGTAGGTCCCTATGCTGTTGCCCATTTACGTTTGACTCAACAAATTTTAAGTGAAGGTGGAACTTTACCAGACAATGGAGTTCATGTTTATTTAAGTGATACTTTAGAATCTCCTTATGCGGAATTAAGTGGTAATTTACCTTTAATTTATAAATCTTTAGGACAAGAATATAAACGCGCTCAGAAAATTAAACAAAATACTCCTGTGATGGTTTGTTTAGGAAATCCACCTTATAACCGTCAAACAATTGATGAAGATGATTTAATGAATCAGAAAAGAAAAGGTGGATGGGTAAGATTTGGAGATGATGAACAAAAGATTGATGAAAATGAGCAATTGATCAAAAAACGGCCTATTTTAGAGGATTTTCTTGAACCATTAGCAGCTATGGGTTATGGTATTCATGCTAAAAATTTATATAATGACTATGTTTATTTTTGGCGATGGGCGTTATGGAAAGTTTTTGAAGCTAACCCAGAAAATCGAGCCGGAATTATTAGTTTTATTACTGCTTCTTCTTATTTGCGTGGTCCTGGATTTGCGGGAATGCGAAAAGTAATGCGGCAAACATTTGATGAACTTTGGATTATTGATTTAGAAGGTGATAATTTAGGGGCAAGAAAAACAGAAAATGTATTTGCAATTCAAACTCCTGTAGCTATAGCTATTGGTGTTTGTTATCATCAACCTCAACCGGTAATTCCTGCTCAAGTTCATTTTGCCAGAATTGATGGTACAACTGAAGAAAAATTAGCAGTTTTAGAAAATATTCATGGTTTTCAAGATTTACAATGGCGTGAATGTGCAAATAATTGGACTGATTTATTTTTACCTGTAAGTGATACAGATTATGGGAATTGGCCAAAGTTAACTGATTTATTTCCTTGGCAAAGTGGTGGAGTACAATTTAAACGAACATGGACAATTGGTGAAAATAAGGAAGTTTTAAATGAGCGTTGGCAAACTTTAATTAATGCTAGTAAATCCCCAGGAATACAGAAGAAACTATTTAAAGAAACCCGTGATCGCAAAATTACTAAACAATATAAATCATTAGAAGATGGAACATTATTACCTCCTATTGCCAATTTATTGCCAAAAAGTCCCCCTGTACAACCAATTTATTATGCTTATCGAAGTTTTGATCGTCAGTGGGCATTATTAGATAATAGACTTTGTGATTATGCTAAACCTGGGTTACTTCATTCTCACAGTGATAAGCAAGTTTATATAACAAGTCTTTTATCTGAAATTTTAGGTAATGGACCATCAGCAGTTGCTACTTCATTAATTCCCGATTTACATCATTTTCGTGGTTCTTTTGGTGGTAAACATATTATTCCCCTTTGGAGAAATTCTGAAGCTACTAAACCAAATATTACTAATGGAGTCTTGCAAATTCTTAGTAATACATTTAATTACAATATTTCCCCAGAAGACTTATTTGCTTACTGTTATGGAATACTTGCAACTCCCAAATATGTCAAAGAATTTTGGAACGAACTAGAAACACCTGGTCCAAGGATTCCCATTACTAAAAATCGGGATTTATTTATTAAAGTAGTAGAAATAGGACGCACTTTAGTTTGGTTACATACCTATGGTGAAAGATTTGTTCCCAGTGGGAAAAAGCCAGGTAAAATTCCTATTGGTAGAGTTCGTTGTCAAATAGGAATACCCAATACAGTAAACGATTATCCCACAGAATTTTCCTATGATGTCGGTACACAAGAATTAAAAATTGGTAGAGGTGTATTTGAAAATGTCCGTCCAGAAGTTTATAATTTTAGTGTTTCCGGTTTAGAAGTTGTCAAATCTTGGTTAGCTTATAGGATGAAAAACGGTGCTGGGAAAAAGTCTTCACCTTTAGATGATATTCGTCCTCAAACTTGGCAATTTGATCATGAATTACTTGATTTACTTTGGGTTTTAGATGCTACAGTAGATTTATATCCTGAGTTATCTTCTTTATTTGATCAAGTGATTAAAAGTGAATTATTTGTAGCTACCCAGTTTCCACAACCTACAGAGTCAGAAAAATCTAATTCTTTAGAAGTTAAGAGTGAGTTACCATTTTTAAATTTAGAAGAGGTGGATCAAGAAGATGAGTGAAAATCAGTAAATACTTGAATCCATCCTAAGAGGGTGTTTTAAAAGTCATGATTGATGCATCAAATATTTTTAGATCCCCCTAAATCCCCTGCCTCCAGGAGGTAAAATGGGGGACTTTGAAGTTATTATTCCCCCAGAATCGGGGTTAGGGGTAAAAATTTTCTTTAACTGTTCTCTATTGACTTTATGAAAACTAATCTAATGGTTAATTATGAAAGTAGATTAATCTATCTTTTTTAGGAAAATACCATGCCACAACGGATAATTATACAAGTCAATAATTGGTTTAAACGAGATAGAATTGTCCGTAACTTAGAACTTTTTCAAGATATTATTGTTATCTCTCTGTGCGTAAGTTTATTTTGTGTCATGCTCCTACGTTTGGGAGATATGTTTTTATCTTTTTTACACCCCTTAGATTTACGGCAAGTTACATCTGATATCTTGTTTATTTTGATCTTAGTAGAATTATTTCGGTTATTGGTTGATTATCTGCAAGAACGGAGTATATCAGTAGGTGCGGCCGTAGAAATTACCATTGTTTCTGCATTACGAGAAGTTATTTTACGTGGTGTCTTAGAAATTCCCCTTGATCAACTTTTTGGACTTTCTATATTTCTTCTAGTTTTATCGGGAATTTTTCTGGCGTTACCTTGGATATCTAGTTTATTAGAACAAGTAAAAATTAGTAAACATGAAACAGTAGAACCAAAAATATAGAAGGTAAAAAGAGTCGAAAGCCTGTTTATTTAAAAGATTTATGCTGACGCACCTTACCAATATAGCCTAACTGTTATCATCAGAGTCAGATGCCCGGCTTCTTAAAGAAGTCGGGCATCTTGTTGTTCATAACTAATTTTAGGATTGCTATATTCTGGTAGGAAAATTTTTAAGGCAAAATAAAACCGTATTTCTTGAATACAGTCTTAGCTTGCTCACTAGATAAAAACCGAGAAAATTCTTTAGCAGCAGCCAAATTTTTACTGCGTTTTACTACAGCCAAAGGATAAATAATAGCGGAATGATATTTTTCATCTGCTATAACTACAATTTTTACTTTATTAGAGATTTTGGCATCAGTTACATAAACTAAACCTGCCTCAGCATTACCAGTTTCTACAGATGCTAAAACTTGACGCACGTTATTAGCAAAAACCAGTTTTGGTTTAACTTGATTCCAAATTTTTAGCTTTTCTAATACTTGTTGGGCATATTGTCCGGCGGGGACACTTCTAGGTTCACCAATAGAAATTTTTTTAACTTTGGCATCTTGAAGACTGTAGAAACTAGTAACACCAAAAACATTTTTTGGTACTACTAAAACTAGACGATTTTTAGCAATTATATTCCGAGTTCCTGCTACCAAAAGTCCTTTTTGTTCTAAAGTATCTACTTGTTTTTTCGCCGCAGAGATAAAAATATCCGCCGGCGCACCTTGTTCAATTTGTTGTTGTAATGCACCGGAAGACCCAATATTATAACTAATTTTGACGTTTGGTTTGCTTTGTTGGTAAAGAGGTTTAATTTCTTCTAATGCATCTTTTAAACTAGCCGCAGCAGATACGAGTATGGTTGTATTGGATTGAGCTATAACAGAAGTTGAGGTAATGGTTGGTAAACCAATTATCAGTAATAAAGTTGTAATTATTGTAGCTATAAAAACAAGAATTTTTCTGGTTTTGTGGGGTAAACTGCCCTGATAGTAAGACTTATTCATTGACTTTACACTCAGTATACTTTCACTCAGATTATTTTATTCAGCACAAAAAAATTGTAGCTTTGGCTACAAAATACCAATTTAGTTGGTAATCAATAATTATGAAAAATTTACCTATATAAATTATGCAGATGACAGGTAGTAAATTATCTGTCTTTAATTAAGGTTTTACATATTCTTAATCGTTTTAATTTACAAGAAATTGATAGCGATATTATTGGTATAGTTTATGGTAGATATGTGGAAGAAGGTAAACATGAACAGGGTAGATATTTTACACCTAAAGAGGTTGTAGAATATATCCTGATGATTTAAAAGAATTTCCCATTAAAAATATTTCTTTAGCAGCGCAACAACCATTTATTGATTGTGTGAATCATTTAATGGATGGGAATTGGGAATTATATAGATTAACTCAATTAGGACATGAAATAAAATTTGATTACACTGACAACCAACTATTAACGGGGTTTAGCTTGGACTAATTTAATCCAAGAAGGTAAAATTCCCAAAACAGATGAACAGATTCAGCAAGTATTTGATGAATGTACTCGTTTACAAGCAGAAATATTTCAGAAAATCGCTGATATGCGTCAAATGTATCAACAATTGGATGAAATGGTAAATCAGCTTTATCAAAATTAGCTGTTTTCAAAATTAAACCCAAATTGGGGATCTAATTTTTACCAAAAAGCGGTAGGATGTTAAGTTGCATTTATTGAAAAACGTATCCTAATGTCGGCCGTTGTTATTACCTTAGAGACTCAAGCAAACTCTTCTGATAACTTAGTTATTCAGTGTCCTCCTGCTGGACTATCTTTACAAGGACGTATCCGTGTACCTGGAGATAAATCTATTTCCCATCGCGCTTTGATGTTGGGGGCGATCGCTCAAGGTGAAACTCAAATTCAAGGTTTATTATTAGGGGAAGATCCCCGTAGCACTGCGGCCTGTTTTCGGGCGTTAGGGGCGGAAATTTCGGAATTAAATACAGAATTGGTGACAGTCAAAGGCATCGGTTTAGGCAATTTTCAAGAACCTGTGGATGTCTTGGACGCTGGTAATTCTGGAACAACGATGCGATTGATGTTGGGGTTGTTAGCATCCCATCCAGGGCGATTTTACACGGTGACTGGTGATAGTTCTTTGCGATCACGCCCCATGTCCCGCGTTGTCAAACCACTGCAACAAATGGGAGCGCAAATTTGGGGACGCAAAGGCAACACCCTAGCACCTCTGGCCATTCAAGGACAAGCCCTCCAACCTATACATTATCATTCTCCCATAGCTTCGGCTCAAGTTAAATCCTGTATCCTCCTGGCGGGTTTAAATACCGAAGGACAAACCACTGTCACTGAACCCGCTTTATCACGGGATCACAGTGAACGAATGTTAAGGGCTTATGGAGCAGAATTAAGTATAGATCCAGACACCAACAGCGTTACCATTACAGGTGGGGCGAAACTCTACGGACAAACCGTAATTGTTCCTGGTGACATCAGTTCAGCCGCTTTTTGGTTAGTTGCAGGGGCGATCGTTCCTGGTTCAGAGTTGGTAGTCGAAAATGTAGGCGTTAACCCTACTCGCACCGGTATTTTAGAAGCGTTGGCATTAATGGGTGCAGATATTCAACTGGAAAACCAGCGCGAAGTTGCGGGAGAACCTGTGGCTGATATCCGTGTCCGTTCTGGTGGTTTAAAAAGCTGTACCATCGCCGGTGATATTATTCCTAGATTGATTGATGAAATTCCGATTTTAGCAGTGGCGGCAGTTTTTGCTGAGGGGACAACAATTATTAAAGATGCGGAGGAGTTACGAGTGAAAGAGAGCGATCGCATTACCGTGATGGCACAACAACTCAATAAAATGGGGGCAAAAATCACCGAACTACCCGACGGGATGGAAATCACCGGCGGTACTCCCTTAGTCGGTGCAGAAGTAGACAGCCATACAGATCATCGCATTGCCATGAGTTTAGCGATCGCCGCCCTCAATGCTACTGGTACAACTACCATTCATCGCGCTGAAGCCGCAGCTATTTCTTATCCCAACTTCACCAACACATTAAAGGAAATTTGTCAATAATTTTCAGGGACAGGGTAAAGGGAAAAGGTATAGGGATTTTTATTTCCAAAATATTCAATAAATTTTGCTCAGGTAAGTACGTTAATCATCGTTTAATGAAAATTTGATAAAATTGTTGGCTTTCGTTCTCTAAACTCTTTTTTCATATAGATATGATGGAGGCAACCCCTAAAGAAATTAGGATTTACACAACTTTAGAAGGAACTACTCCTTTCTTAGAATGGCGAAATTCCTTGAAAGATGCTAGAGCTAGAGCTAAAATTAGAGCTAGATTAGACCGAGTAGAAGAGGGAAATTTAGGAGATTGTAAGTTTGTTGGTGAAGGAGTATATGAACTGCGTATTGATTATGGTCCTGGTTATCGAATTTATTTTGGACAAGAGAGTGATGTGATCATTTTATTGCTATGGGGTGGCGATAAAAGCAGACAAAATAAAGATATTCGTCAAGCTCAAGATTATTGGCAAGATTACAGGAGTCAAGACAATGCCTAAAAGTATTAGTTATCATACTGAATTAATTGAATCTTTAAAAGATCCTTCAGAAGCAGCAGTTTATCTTGAAGTTGTGCTAGAAGAAGGTAATCCAATCATGATTAAAAAAGCCTTCTTTAATGTAATTGAAGCAAGAGGAGGGGTAAATTTATTGTCTACAGATGTTCAAAAAATTCTCATGAAATTTGTAGAAAAACTTCAAGAAACAGGTGAAATTGAATTTAATCTTTTACGAATATTGCTAGAGTCTTTAGGATTAAAAGTAGGTTTAATGGTAATATGAATTTTATAAAATTTTATGAGAATATTTGTATCACATAAAATCATTTCGTTTCTTGTCTCCATGCTTCTTGACGAATGGACTCAGTAGTAATATTTCTATTTTCCCAGATTCCTGCCAAAGAAAAAAAATCTTGCTCATCATCAGATATATTAGTGTTATCTTCTATTACTTCTACAGAGTTAACAAAATCTAAAGCAGAAATAAGTTTTAATAGCATCTGTGCCTTTTCTTTATCAGCAATTTGAATGATTAGTTGTTGCATATAGGACTCCTATTTGATTTTTGAAAAAAATCCGTACATCTGAAGAGTGGCAAAATCAAAGGTAGTGTGTCGAATAAACCATTCAAACATCCATTTCAAATGCGAGAATGTTGGAATTAAGGCAC
>JACCEC011163248.1_pt1 | contig 10913 bp, 23 predicted proteins | sample 7450121 | NCBI WGS metagenome assembly JACCEC01 (sample SAMN15323455, study PRJNA562643) | freshwater metagenome | isolation source: river surface water | place: USA:Blue River Watershed | collected 2017-08-18 | reverse complement strand
ATGACAGACGATCAGAGAGAAAAAGCCCAAGAAGTCATTATTCCAGTAATCATTGTTTCACAGGTTGCAAATGTAATGATTGGGATGAGGAGGTAATATGAAAATAATCAAGAAGGTTGTAAAGGGATTCTTTACATGGCTAAAGGATGCGGGAGTGGAAGTAATTGCACAAGCCTTTACTCTCCTAGGCTTCTTCATCGCATGGCTAACTTTGACGGGATCAGCCAGAGATATTGTTGGTATTGCAACACTTGCAGTAACAGTAATATGGCTAATAACAATCCCACTTAGAAAGGAAGACTAATGAAAGATAAGGTAATTTATGTATTGTCTATTCTTGTAGGTACAGCAATTATTGCTGCAATAGTAGGAGATTACGTAACTGCTGCTATTGAAACTCAGGTAACTGGGGAAGCAGTAGAGGTATCTGCAGAAGTAATGACATTAGTACAAACTGCTCTTGGAGGTCTCATTGGAATCATTGGTGGTTACTTTGGGGCAAAGGCAAATAATAAGGATAAGGAGGAATAAATATGAACGGTGTAAAAAATATTTGGAATATTCTTATGCGTATTGTTGCAGTCTTTGCAGCAAATGGTCTAGCAGTTATTGGTGCTGGTGCAATCGCAGGTATCTCAACAGTCAAGGCAATCACTGTGGCAGGTCTTACAGCAGTTGCAGCAGTTGTTGAAAAGTTGGCTCGTGCATTTATGGATGACGGCAGACTTACAGTAGATGAGATTAATTCAGCATTCTCAACTACAGACAAAAATGCAGTAACTGTAGAGGATCTTGAAGTTGAAAAGCGTAGAGCAAGATCAAAGAAAGCATAATTAAGCATTAATTTAGGCTTATTTGACAGCCCCCTTTTGGTGATGGTATACTTAATATCTAATCAAAAGGGGTTTTGTCATGACTTGTATTGCTGTAGTTCGCCATGAAGATAAGATTTATATGGCAGGGGATCGTGGTGCATCAGACGATGGTACTATTCTATCACTGACTGCCCCAAAGGTTTGGAAGTTAGGTCCATATCTAATTGGATATGCAGGATCTATGGATGGTGAGCGATTAAGATATAACTTCAATCCAGATATTCCAGATATCCGTGACACAGATAAGTTTATGCAGACTAAGTTTATTAAGCAACTCAAAAAGTTTTATACTGACTGGTGGGTTGATACAGGAAAAGATTCAGACTTTGGCTTGATAATTGCAATCAAGGGTCAGATATATGAGCACAGTTCTGCAGATATGTCTTTATCTAAATACAATGTAGATTATTTGGCTATGGGCTCTGGAGCAGAATACGCATTTGGTGCCCTCCATGCTACAGAAAAATCTAAAGATCCACGCAAGCGTTTACAGGCAGCAGTGGGTGCAGCAATCAAGTTTAGTCCATCATGTATGGGCCCCATTGACATCGTAAGCGTTTAAGGGTATACTTATAATATGAACGAAGAACTATCCGTAGAAGAACAAGAGTTTGGTATTTGGCTAACAAACGGAATTGAGCGGGGATGGATTACAGAACCGTACTGCAATACCCATGACGGTGGATACCAATACATGAGTGAAGAAGAAGTAGAAGAGTGGGACCAAGGTGGAGACCCATGTTGTCATGTCGTAAGACTGATGATTTCCTAATAAGGAGTTTAACTTGAAAAAAATTGTTTTTGTCCTGTCCTTGTCTTTATTCCATTTTGTTGGAATTGATAGTTCTCACGCTCAAGAGTGGAAGCGCTATCAAGAATTTAAGATTGCTTTAGGAAGTCAGTTTGCTGCACCAATGAGACCAACTCAAACTCCACAACCAACAGATAGTTTTTCTGTTATGGGCTGCACCAGTGAACCCATTGATCCGTTTGTGGTTGTTACAGCAGCACACTGCATTTGGGGAATTTATGGGGATAAGAACAATGAGTATGCATGGAATGACGGTACTATATGGATTCAGGAACCAGGTAAAAGAGCAGACGATCCAACTGCTAAAAGAGTTAAGGTTATTCATGTTGTCAGACCAGATTCTATAGGTAATTCTATAAATTTCCCAATAGGAAAAGTAGAGTCTCAAGATGATATTGCCTTTTTAGTTTTAGAAAAGCCAATCGTAGATGTAGTAAAACACAAGATCGCAACAATGGATCAGATTAAATTTGCTATGGCTAACAAGATAAAGATGAGGGTTTATGGCTATGGCCTCAACTCTGTTGCAGAACAAGATGCCTATTATGCTACACCACAAGACCTTAGATATAGTGTGTCCGACCAACTTGATCCACGCATACTGGAATATGACTTTGTTACAGAAACAATGCCAAGCGGATATATTCACCATGTTGGTTTTCCAAAAATGGTTCTTGCAAGGTCACCAATCTGTGGCGCACTTGGCACTTCTGGATCCCCAGCAGTAATTGAAATAAACGGAGAAGAGTTTTTAATTGGTCCAGGATCGCACTCAACTGGTTGGAACTGCCCTGAATTAAAAAACTACAGCGAGTTTACTGCAAAAAATGATCCATTTTTTAAATATAGAAATATCTCATCTCACATCATTATTGCAAACTATCCTGAATTAAAAAATAGGGCAATTGAGTTAGCAAATATTCAGGCAAATTCAATTTTGGCTGCAGAACTAAAAGCCAAGCAAGAAGCAGAGGCTAAGGCTGCAGCAGAGTTGAAAGCAAAGCAAGAGGCTGAGGCAAAGATTGCTGCGGAACTTAAGGCTAAGCAAGAGACTATGACAAATGTTATTCCATTAAAGAAAATTAAGATTACTTGCTTTAAGGGTAAACTAGTCAAAAAAGTAACTGCAATTAAGCCAGTGTGTCCAAAGGGATATGCTAAACTATAAGTATTGGGGTGTAACTCAGATGGTAGAGTGCCGAACTGTTAATTCGGATGTCGCAGGATCGATACCTGCCACCCCAGCAAAGAGACTGGTATAATTAGGTTGGAGGAAAAATGGGATCATTATCAGAGCAAGACAAAAACAAGTATCTTAATCTAGATATACCAGAGTTAGTTGGACCACCACTAGTTAAAAATTTTCCTGGAAACTTAAATGAAATTGACTGGAGATTCTCTTCTCCAAAAGAATACCTAGAAGTAGAAGAGATAATGACAAATGACGTTGTATTCTTTGAGCCGTTCCTTGTAGAAGACTTTTATCCACAAGATATGTTTGATGAGTTAGTTGAAATACTAACATCAAATAATTTAAAGGATATAGATTATTCTCATCAAATGAATAAGTGGGAGCAAGGCGTTGAGATACCTCAAAAATTTATAGACTACGCTGTTGAAAAGATAAGAAATCTTGTTGGTACTGAAGACATAGAGTTTGGATACCATATGTATGCACACCACCAGATTACATCTGAGGGCAGAATTCCAAAACTTCCACTACATATCGATTGGTCACCAGGTCCGTACATGATTGACTTACATATAGGTGGAAACCGTGACTGGGGATTTGTTGCTAGATACAAAAATTTTATAACCAAGCCAAATCAGGCAATTATCTGTCAACCACAGTTTGATTATCACTATCGACCTGCTTGGAACAACGATGATCCATCAGAGTACTATCAAGCACTTTTCTTTCATCTGGTCAATAAAAATCACTGGTCATGTAAAACTGAAAAGCCAGGAGTTAATAGACCAAAGCATCTAGAGGAGGGTAATGAGTTTGGGCAGTATTTTAGAGAATCTGAAAAGTTTATTAATTTTCAGAGACAAAGAAGATATATGTTTGAAAACTATTACCTAAAGGCTTTGTATAATAGCGATGCTCCAGATATTCCTTGGGAAGAAAAGCCAACGGCAGAAGAATCAAACATACACGAAAGAAAAGGCGTATTGCCTAAAGTAGAAATGGAAAATAAATAATGACAACAAAAGGATCATTAGAAGCAATCATTGAGGTTGCTAAGAAAGAAGTAGGCACAATTGAAGGGCCTAAAGATAATGAGACAAAGTACGGTAAGTGGACTGGTGCTAACTTCCTTCCATGGTGCCAGTCATTTGTTTCTTGGTGTGCCTACACATCAGGTTTGGATGCAAAGAAGTATCCTAAGACTGCAGCAACAATAGCAGCATCTGATTGGTTTAAGAAGAACAATCGCTGGGCTGATGCTCGCAACGACGACCCAACACCAGGAGACTGGATTTATTTTGATTTCCCAGATGATGGTGTAAATCGTATTTCACATGTTGGTATTTGCATTAAGAACAATGGCGATGGAACTATCCAGGTTATTGAAGGAAACACTTCAGGAACTGCCAAGGGAGACCAACGCAACGGCGGAATGTGCGTAGAAAAGACACGTGCATATGTTAAGAATAATAAGAAGAAGTTAATGAATGCTGTAGTAGGTTGGGGTCGACCTGTTTATGTTGGAGAAGAAGATCTCCCATTACTCTCCAAAGTGGGATCTTCTGATGCACCAGTAAAAGCATCTGCTCCTGCTGCAAATACAACTGCCTCAGCAGTAAAGAAAGAGTTTAAACCATTTAAGGTTGGTGCAAAGGGTGCATCTGTAAAGAAAGTACAGACTGCCCTTGGCCTCACTGCAGATGGAGATTTTGGTCCAGGAACAGAAAAAGCAGTAAAGGACTTCCAGAAGAAGTCTAAACTAGAGGTAACTGGAGTAGTTGATATTATTACATACAAGAAGATATTGGGTGCATAAATGGAATCAACAAGAAGAACACTACTAAAGACACTAAGTTGGGAAACCTTTCATTTGGTTGGTGTAGCAGGTGTTATATATCTTTTTACTGGTGAATGGGAGTATGCTAGTTTGGGTGCTCTCCTTTACATTGCTTGGGAAGCACTTGGTTACTTTACCCACGAAAGAGTGTGGGCAAAGTTTGGTAAGGAGGTCAAGTAATGCGTATTAAGATTATTAGATTTGTTGTAAAGGCTCTTGGATATGAATGGTCTGGAGATGATCTAAAACTTCCTGTTTGGTATGTTAAAGAAAAAAAGAAAAGTAAGTAATGGCATATGTAATAACAGATGCATGTATTGATATAAAAGATCGATCATGTATACAGGAGTGCCCAGTAGACTGTATCTATGAGGGCGGAAGAATGCTATACATTAACCCAGAAGAATGTATTGACTGTGGTGCGTGTGAGCCTTCCTGTCCAACAGATGCAATCTACTGGGATGAAGAACTACCAAAAGAAAAAGAAGAATTCAGAAGAATTAATAAAGAATTTTTTATTCCAATAGGTAATCTGCAGGGTGCGTCAAAGCATACACAGATTCATCTAGATCACCCAGAAGTTAAGGAGATGTAATGCCAATATATGAATACAAGTGTGAATGCAATAGCAACATTGTTCCATTTAACACTAGCATGGCAGACTATAAAGAAACTTATCCATGTGATGAGTGCGGGGCTGATATGAAGCGTCACTACACCCCAATTGGAGCACAATTTACTGGTTCTGGTTTTTATTCTACAGACAATAGAAAAAAGTAATATGAAAAAAATCTTTGTAATGATTCCAAGTTTGTTTGATCCTTCTATTCAAAAAACGGTAGAGGAGTGCCTGGCTAAGGCTAAGCATCCAGATAGGATAACATTTGGCTTATCTTTGCAAGGAGTAGACAATATTAACTTTGATCATATTAAGAATGAAAAAAGAATTATTGTTTTAGACAAGCATATAGTTTACGGTATAGGGAAAACAAGGTACCATTTACAGCAACTATACAACAATGAAGATTATATATTGAGCATAGACTGTCATACTGGTTTTTCTACTAACTGGGATGAAAAACTAATTAGTGAACACGAATCACTAAACAACGACAAAGGTATAATAACTCAGTTTTTAAGTGAGCGGTTTATGTCAAACTGCGCCAAAGGTCACTATATCTATTCAGAGCACTCTCCCTGGGTTATAGAATATGCACATGCAAACAGGGTAGATTTTATCAAAGATCGAAATCTATCACAAAGAGTTGCTCCACACTTTATCTTTGCAACAAAAGAATTTGCAAAAGTCCCATACCCATACATGTATTTTTGGGGAGACGAAGACGATATATTGTCTATTAAACTATTTTGTAATGGATTTGACATGTATGAACTAGAGAATACATACCTAACAACTGTTCCCAAAAATGCACAGGACTGTGAAGATAGAAGCAACTGGTTCCTATCTGCAATAAAAAAGTATCAAACAGAGTATAACTACACATTATCTCAGGGAGTCAAGTTTGAACAAAGTTCTAGTATTATTTATGACTCAGGGGAGACAGACTTGTCTACACACCTATTCTACCCTGGAACAAAAAAGGTGATAGACAAAATGAATGAAACAAGGTCACTTTTAAAAAATGGCTTTAGCGATATACTTATGGAAGATTTTAGAGAAACGCCTAGATCTTTAGATGAGTATTTTAATTTTCACGGTATTGATAAAAAGACTCTTAATGGCCACCTTGACAAACATATTGAACGGGCTGTATAATTAGAGTATGCTAAAAAACAAAGAAAAAACTACAGATTATATTTTGACCGCTAATGACCGCTGCGACTCTTGCTCTGCACAGGCCTATGTACAGGTTACTGGAGTTACTGGAGAGTTACTATTTTGTAGTCACCACTACAATAAAATTATGGATAATGCTGTTGGGTACGACAAGATGATGAAGTTTATGTACAAGGTTGTAGATGAAAGATATAGACTAGAGAAGAGGCCAGAAGATAGTGATGATAACTAAGGATATCGTAATAAACTCTTTTAAAAGAACTGGCAATACCTTTTTGTCAAATGCAATAGAGTTGTCGTACATTGAAAATAAGATCGAGTGGGACAATTATAGGCTTACTACTCATATGCACAACATGTTTGTCCAGCGAATTCCTCAGTCGGAAGACTTCTATCAAATGACAATAATTAGAGATCCACTAGAAACAATCGTTAGTGCTGCACTATTTGATGGCCACTATATGGCTTCAGACTTTGACTCAGTTGAAGGTGTTAACTTCCTTGCTAATCAAACAGCCATACTGTACAATAGATTTTACGGTGAATGGCTTAATTATAAAAATGCCAAAATGATAAAGTTTGAAGATTTAACTAATGATATAAATTCCGTTTTAAGTTCAATTTATGCTGATTTAGAACTAACATATTTAAATCCAGTATCTGATGAAAATATAAAAAACAAAGTTGCTTTCTATGATTCGAACAGAAAAGAAAGTGTTTACACTGGACATGTTCCTAGAAATGTAAGCGAACTAAAAGAGTATGGAAGGGTTAAAGAAGCCCTTATTGTTTCGGAGTTATACAAACAATCAGTAGAAATTTATAATAATGTTTTGGGTGCACTATAAATGAAAACACTAATAGAGCAAAAAAGAGAAGAAGATTGGATGTATAAGTACTACGGAAATCATAACGTAGACAGCATCAGAGACAGACTGGACTCTTATGAAGAAGAGATTTGGTATTTAAATAAAACAAGACAGCAATCACCACCATTTGTTCATAAGGAGACTACATCTCTTTTTGTTTCTGAGTTACCTAAGTGGGAGATTGGTGATAAGTTTGAGCCAAAACTAGTAATTCATGACCTAGAGTTGTGGGAAATGATTAAGCCAATAATCAAAGTTTATGAAGATATGCATGATGGAAAGTTTGCACGTGTAGTATTTTTAAGGCTTCCAGAAGACAAGGTTGTTTATCAGCATAATGATGACGGTGATTATCTTGCTCTAGTTCACAGACACCATATTGCAATTAAAACAAACAAGAATGCTTTATTCCTAATAGATCAAGATAAGAAACATCTTGAGGTTGGTGACTGTTGGGAAATAAATAATGCCAGATTACATGGTGCAATCAATAGCGGGGATACAGAAAGAATTCATTTGCTTTTTGATATAATGCCAAATAAGTATATAAACTAGGAGAACAAACATGTACGAATATTATGTAAGAAAAGTAGAGAACGTAGTAGATGGAGATACCATCGATGTTCTAATTGATTTAGGGTTTGATATCCTATTTGCATCTCGTGTAAGACTGGCTGGTATTGACACCCCTGAGTCTCGCACAAAGGATCTTGCTGAGAAGGCACTTGGTCTAGAAGCCAAGGAGTACCTAAAGAAGGCTCTTAAGGATGCCAAGTCTGTTGTAATTAAGACTGAGAAGATGGACTCATCTGAAAAGTATGGTCGCATTTTAGGCTGGGTATACGTAGATGGCAATACCGTATCCCTTAATGATATGATGATCAACGATGGCTATGCTTGGGGATACCTAGGTGATACTAAGGTTAAGGACTTTGATGCTCTTGCTAAGGCTAGAAAGAAGTCTGGAAAGTGAGCCACGTACTTTATTTTACAGCAGAGTGGTGTAATCCATGTCAGCGCACTAAGCCAGTAGCAGAAGAACTCAAGCGTGATGGCATCATTGAATTTATGTTTGTTGATGCTGATTCTGAAACAGAGTTGATTCAAAAGTTTGGCATTAAGTCTATTCCAACTTATATCCTTATCAAGGATGGAGAAGAAGTAAAGCGAATGAATGGTGCTAAAACACGAGAAGATTTTTTGGAGTTTGTAAGTGAGTGATGACGATCAGATCATAGAGACTCTTATTCTTAACGGTGGTCTAGAGGTCGCTGGGATAGATATTGAGACTGGGGAAGCACTATACAACTTTACAGACAAACTAGAAAGCATTAGTCCAGAGATTCACAAAGTGGCAAAGAACTATTTTCATTTAGAAATGATGAATCTTTGGCAAAAAGGATTTTTAGACATAAGCCTAGAAGAAGATAACCCGCTTGTATCATTAACAGATAAGGCTTTGGATTCTGACAAGGTTAGTGAATTGGATAGGGACGAACAGCATAGTCTGAACGAAGTCATTAGAATTACAAAAAAAGAAAAGTAGTATAATTAATCAGGGGGTTGGATGGAATATCTAATAGGGTCATTTACTACTTTTGCTCTTGTTTTATTAATGTCATTTTTTAAAAAAGACAGTACGGAAAAGCAAAAGGTTACGGTAAGGTATAGCCAAAGTCATATATTTGATCTTGTGCGACCATTGCTTCCACCTATAAGTAATAAGCCTATTAAAAAAAGAATATCCCAGTCAACCAAGTATGAAGAAAAAACCAATATTCGTGTTTTGATTATTGATAATGTTGCTTATTGGGTTAAAGAAAATGTTTTTTATAAGGCAAGTGTACTTAACAATGGCGTTGACTCAGATACAACTCAAGTAGTTGACACAATAGGGATGGATAGTGTAGAATTAGATAAAATGCTGTTTATTATGGACAGATTACGAGAGGGATTAGACAGTGATAGTGGGAGTACAGGGAACTAATAGTTTCGAAGATTACAATGTCTTCTTGCGTTCTATGGGGGTTGCCCTTTCTGGATTACATGAAGATGATCAATACTTCTATATTTATTCCGCAGGTCCAGGTAAAGTTAATTCTATGGTAATGGAATTTGTAAATCTATCTGAAAGAGGAATGAAGACTAGAGGAAAGAAGATCAAGTTTTATAAAGTTGCACCAGAATGGCTTTCTGAGAACATGGTGGATATTAATTACTTTATATTTTTATCAAAGGAAAGAGAAAGTCTTTCTAAACTAGTTGGTGAAGCAAAACTTAATAATGTAGATGTTGGAATATTTAACTACTAATTAAAGGAAAATAATGAAGATTACAGAGTTAGAAAAGATGGAATCAGTTGTTTCAAAAAACAAGTCGTTGTTTTGGGATGGATGGAATGTTGTTCACTCATATCCGTCAGACAAGGGTAGAACTTCAAAGTATGGTGTGTTTCTTAATGGGAAGTGGCACGTAACTCGTAGATTTAACTTGGGTTCTGATGGATGGGATATACCAGACAAGTTTGTGAGTTAGTATGCATAGAGATAAATGGAAAGATGATGCTTTATGTTTTGAATATGATACAAACATATTCTTTGATAAATACGAAGAGGACGAGACACTAAGAAGCGCAGTAGACAAATTGTGCTCAGAGTGTCCAGTTAGCAAAACCTGCTTTGCTGTTGGTGTTTCAACAAAAGAGTGGGGGGTATGGGGCGGTATATACCTAGAAGGCGGTGTTATTTCAAAAGAATTTAACACTCATAAATCAAAAAAGGATTGGGCAGAGACGTGGCAGTATCTAACAACAGAAACTGCAAATACTTAAACTGCTGTATACTATTATAGTTAGATTGGAAAGAAATGATTATTCAGATTATTGGTTTGCCAGGAAGCGGTAAGACCGAATTAGCAAAGGCATTAAAGGAACGAATTAATGCTATTCACCTAAACGCAGATGAAGTTCGCTCAACAGTTAACTCTGACCTAGGGTTTAGTCCAGACGATAGGCTTGAACAGGCACGTAGAATGGGAGCCATGGCAAGACTAATTGCTGATCAAGGAGTTGCTCCAGTTATTGTAGACTTTGTTTGTCCAACAGAAGCAACTAGACATGCTTTTGGTAAGCCAGATATCTTAATTTTTATGGATACAATTGAAGAGGGTAGATTTGAAGATACTAATAAAATGTTTACTGCCCCAAAGGAATTTGATCTTATGTTCTCTGATCACGAAAAGAATCCAGATGAAAAAGCAAGTTCAATAATCTCTTTGTTTGGACTACACGACTGGTCTGCTCCAACAACGTTAATGCTTGGTCGATATCAGCCATGGCACGAGGGACACCATGCTCTCTATGTTGAGGCTGGTAAGCGTACAGATCAGGTACTTCTTGGAGTTCGTAATACCTATAAGACTAGTGAAAAGGATCCACTTAAGTTTGACCAGGTAAAGGAATATATTGCAAAGGACGAGTTCATGGATGGTGCAATGGTTCTAAGACTACCTAATATTACTAACATCGTGTAT
>JACCEC011291462.1_pt1 | contig 10915 bp, 3 predicted proteins | sample 7450121 | NCBI WGS metagenome assembly JACCEC01 (sample SAMN15323455, study PRJNA562643) | freshwater metagenome | isolation source: river surface water | place: USA:Blue River Watershed | collected 2017-08-18 | reverse complement strand
CCATCACTACCGGAAATGGTGTTGTCGCCTAGAGTATCAAATAAGACAAAACTGGTTCCAGTGGCACCGTTGGCTAAACCATTGACAAAGGAAATGTTGTCATTACCTTCTGGGGAAGCTTCACCCAGGAGACTATCATTCGTTGTGGTAAAGATAATGGTGTCATCTCCAAGACCACCATTATAAATATTCGCAACTGAACCGAATGCACCATAGATATAGTCGTTACCAGAACCACCCGATAAGGTGACAGCAGGAACTTTTCCTCCGGCTCCAGGTAATGTCCAATTTCCTCCGTAGAGGGTGTCATTTCCATCTCCACCGTCTAAAGCAGAGAATTGTCCGCTCAGACTATCATTGCCAGCATCGCCAAACAGGTAATCTGTACTAAAGGCGGCAAGTAAAGTATCATTTCCTCCACCACCATATAAGGTACTTTCACCGACAAAACCCGGTTGAGTGGTGCTACCTTGAGTTGTCAGAGCGTTGGGATTGGCGGTTATGATCAAGTCATTGCCTTCACCACCATACAGGGCATCCTGAATCGCAAAGCTTCGGATTGTATCGTTGCCATCTCCACCATCCATGTAGTTCTGGCCCTCTGCAAAGCGACCAACACCACCGTAGAGAGAATCATCGCCAGCGCCACCCATCAGGGTAATTTGGCTAAGACCAACAATGGCTGGGCTTGTTGAGAATTGTAAGGTTGTAGTTGGATTGAGGACGGTGACAGTATCATTCCCGCTACCCCCATCCAAGAGGTTGAGACTACCTACACCAATAATGGAGTCATTATCATCCCCACCGAGAAGACTATCCCCCGTATTAACCCCAACAATACTATCTCTGCCTTTATCCCCAGAGACATAGTTATTGCCTTGGTTACTGCCGCCTACCGCTCCAGAAACAACAACACCAGTGAGATTACTTTGGCCACTGGCATTGACAAATCCTATTTGGTCATCTCCTTGACCGCCATAGAGGTAATCTCCTCCTTGAATTCCGCCCAGCAGAGTATCTGCATCCTTATTTCCGAAGAGGTAGTTACCCGTAGATTGACCAATCAAAAAGTCATTATCGACCCCACCATAGAGGCTGGCTGTTAAATCCGCCGATAAGGTATCACGACCTTGATTTCCAATCAGAACGGTGCGAAGCTGTTGAGATCTGAGGGAATCATTACCATCGTTACCGAGAACCGTATCCCCAGGGCCTCTGCTTTGCAGAATATCATTATCCGCGCCACCGTCGATTTGACTGCCACCTAGGGTAGACGAGAAAATCGTGTCGTTTCCACCTTCACCGAGAATCGTATCGGGTTTAGGGGCGAAGCCCACATCCTGATCGTAATATTGAGCCCCAGGGCCTAAAGCTGTTACCATTTGATTTCACTCCTCCGCAATAATATCATTGGATCTGTTGGAATGACAGACACTGCTTAAAACACCATACCTTGTTCGGCAGTAGTTTAACCTTTTTATCTCCAGCAAGTCTAGTCCTTTATCACCATTCTTGTCTACTGGATAGATAGGGCCGTTTTGAGTGCTAGAGTTTATGATCAATTCTGTATGGGAAATTCTCATCCTCAGTTTGTCTTGAAGCCATCACTCTCTAAGTTATAAAAGGTACTTGGTTTTAAGTTCCTTCACCCTGTCAGACGGGTTCCCAGACAAAAGGTTCCGATTTATTTCTGGCTCAAAGACCGCTCTGAGCCATCGCCTTTGCGCTTAACAGAAATTATCCCCTTTTCCTGGCTATCGCAAAACCATTGCAGGTTCAACTTGACCGACGGTTGCGGGTAGAGAACGATTAGCGACTTCTGTAATCAATTGCAGATGTTTGGATAATAGTGTGCTGAGTTCATAACGTTCGATCGCCGTTTCACGAGCTTTCTCGCGTAGTTGAGCCATACGATTCGGATGACTCAGCACTTCATCAACGCGATCAGCAATCTGTTTCGGAGAGAAGAAATCGACGAGCAAGCCGTTCACTCCATCCTCAATAACTTCACGCACTGGCGCTGTATCTGAACCCAGAATTAAACAACCTGTTGATAAAGATTCAATCATTGACCAGGATAGAACAAAGGGCCGTGTTAAATAAATATGAACATCTGAAGCCTGAATCACTTGCAAATATTGGCCATAGGGAAGGGGCCCTACAAAATGAATTCGGGACAGATCCAGGGGGATTTTTTTGAGCATATAGTCTTTATAGCTCATCCCATTGGGTAACGGTTTACCATAACAAACTCGCTCTGATCCCACCACCACAACATGACAGTTGGGTCTGCGTTCTTGAATATAAGCGACGGCTTCAATAAATTCAGGAAATCCTCGATAGGGTTCCATTCCTCGCCCGACATAAGTGACCAGTTCATCTACTCCTGATAAATCTAAATCGGGTAATACTAATTTAGCCCCAGGATTGGGTTGAAAATAACTGGTATCAACACCATCATGAAGAACGGAAATTTTTTGACGCAATTCGGGGGGAAATTGAGATTGTTGCCAATGGGTCGGTGACACTCCCCAATCACAGGAATATAAATCAATTAAAATCGGGGTATTTTTAACCCGAATTCGAGCTTTATCATCAACAGTTAAGGGATCGGCTGGATCAAAGTCTGCATCTGAACCTTCGGCATGATAAAACCACTCGAAATAACATAATAATGGGGTATTGGGAAAGGCTTCTTTAACGAATAAAGTGGGCCCCCAACCGGAATGACCGCAAATAATATCGGGAACAAATCCTTTCGCTTTGAGTTGTTCTGCCATTCTAAATACCGCTTGTCCATGTAAGACGGCATTTTCTAAAACTCGCACATATTGATGGGTTTCATTACTGGCTTCTCGACTGGGATTAAAGACCGCTTTTTCGACTCCGGGGATGTTCCATTCGGGTCGCTCATTTTTGGTTCCAAATACGATTTGATTATTCGGATCGGCACCTAAAGCCGTAATAATATGGCGATATTGAGCCGGAAAATTTGGGTGTAAAAACAAGGCTTTCATTGCTGAGTTTGGGGATAATATTTTTAGGGTAATTGTTTTTCTCAGGGTGATTAAATTTCCGGTGCTTTACAAATCCATACACAGTCTCTAGGAACAGATTCAGTATCTTTATGGAGAATTTCATAGTTCAAATGGGTTAAAAATTTCTCCATGATCGTATCAGTCATTAAAGAAAATGCCGTTCCCTGTCGTTTCCCTAATAAATTTTTATCCCAATCGATTAAGAATTTTTTCCAGCCTAATTCGCTTAACAGATTGGTATGATGGAAAAGACACAACCGATCGCCTTTTAATAAAGCTGGAATTCGAGTTAAATAGTTAAAAATATCGCGGGGTTCAATATGAACTAGCGTATCATAACAAAAACAAACATCTAAGGAGTGAGGCGCGATTCCATCCAAGGTTAAACCATCTAATTTGACATAGCTAACTCGCTCATTTCCCAGCCGATTTTGAGTTGCAGTCAGGAGTTTTTGGGAAATATCAGCACAAACTAAGCGATCGCAATATTTTAACAATAATGTAGCGGTTCTTCCGCCGCCAACACCTATTTCTAAAACTTGATGATGTTTCTGAATATAAGGAGCAATAAATTTATGCTCAATTAAAGCTTCATATTCAGCTAAAGAATTCGCTGCCCCTGCGGCAACCCCTATCCATTCATCCCCAATATAAATTTCTTCAGCGTTGGTACTTTGCCAATTTTTAGCATAGTCATCCCAAGCGGATTCATAATCAACTTTTGTCATAGATGTAACCGAGGTTAATGAAATTTGTGAGTTTGTTTTCTGCATCGAATTAGAGGAAGGTTCTAGGATTCCCCAACTCCAATCTTCACCTAAAAGCTGGGTTAATTTTTGGTTATGGGGAATAAAATAATCTTCTAATTTTTGACGAATGATTGAGTCAGTTTGAGGATAATCATTTTCATTGTATTTATCATAAGTGGGTAAGATGTGATTAGGAATTCCCAAAAAATCAAACACTTGATTGACAACTTTTTCAGAATTAAAATATAAATCTTCACTTTTGAGAATCAAGAATTGTTCTCTGGGAAAAAACTGCATCCATCTTTGCAGTTGTTCGGCATAAAGTCCACGAGCAAGGTATGAATAATGTTGATGGTTAAAACTAAAATAAGTTCCATCTGAACCAATTTTTTCAACTTCTCCTTGCAGTCGTTCAGGTTCTTGTGCGATCGCTTCTTCTAAGGATAAGGATTCATATCCTAGCTTGACTTCCCAATAGTAATGAGAGATCGCCCGATCTACTGGATTTCTTAATAATACAATTAATCGGGTATTCGGGAAAGACTCATACAATCGTTGAGGAACTAGGGGATGGAATAAATAATAAGGAGAACCTTCACCCGTCAAGAGTTGCTTTCCATCCGCCTCTGGGGAAAATTGGGATTGATACCAATTTAAACCTTGTTCATAATTTAACGTAAAAAAGTGGATTTCTTTTTGTGTTGCTGCTACAATTTGAGGGTGTTTACATAAGTAATGATACAGGGAATTCGTTCCCCCTTTTTGGACACCAATAATGATAAAATGAGGTGGATTAATTGGTTTTAAATCGATTTCCCTGATTGGGTTCAATGGTACTCCTCCTCTTTTTAGGAATTAATAATCAGTTAGTTGTTAGCCAACACCCTCGCTGGACTACAAAGCTAACAATGGATAACTGATCACTAATTATACTCTAACGGGTTAACCTTGTTGGCTACAAATTGACTTAAAATTAAATGTGTATTAATAATCCTCTATGGTGAGTTCATTATGACAGTGGCTGAATTCGATGAAACCCTATCTTCCCTTTATAGCTTTCGCCGTTTTTTTGCTAATCTATATTTACAGGGAAATGGAATTGAAGTCGGAGCTTTAAATCATCCTTTGGAGGTACCTGCATCAACTCAGGTTAAATATGTTGATCGCATGAGTGTTCCTAAATTAAAAAAAGAATATCCCGATCTCGCTAATGCTAATTTAGTGACGGTTGATATTATCGATGATGGTGAATTATTAACAACTTTTGAGGATGAAACGCAAGATTTTGTAATTGCTAATCATTTTATTGAACATTGCCAAAACCCTATTATCACGATCAAAAATTTATTACGAGTTCTGAAAAAGGATGGTATTCTGTATTTGGCAGTTCCCGAAAAAAAACATTGTTTTGATCGAGATCGTCCAGTAACATCACTTGAACATTTATTAAAAGATTATCAAGAAGGGCCAGAATCTTCAAGGCAATATCATTATGAAGAATGGGTTGAATTAGTAGAAAAAGAACAAGATGAAACTAAAGCAAAATGGATGGTTAAACAATTAATGAAACGAGAATTTAGTATCCATTTTCATGTTTGGACAGGTAAGGATTTTATTGATTTTTTAATGATGTTAAAACGAGAGTTACATTTTCCTTTTTCTTTAGAAAGAGTATTTGATAACATCAACGAAACCATTACCATCCTCAAAAAAATCTAGGGTTTGGGTATTAACATCACTTTGGGCGGGATAACCCCGCCCCTACAAAACAGGGTTTTAAAAGGGTTTTAAAATCGTTTTGGACGCAATACACACAAACAGAAATCTGATTCCAAACCCCCTGGAATTTCCATTAAAATTTGTTCAAATTCTAACAATAATTTAATAATAGTTTCACCTTTCGGATCACCGGGTAAAAACTGATTATGATCTAATAACGGATAAAGTGGATGGAGAATTCCACCTCCAAAGGGATTAAACAGTTCAATATCAAAATAATATTCAATAAACGGTAAAATCAATTCAGATCGAACAGCTTCTGAAGGATCTGTGGCAAAAACTTGATGGATAGAGGGATTAACAAATTTCTGCTCCATAACCCCGGAGCGAATTAATTTATGGAAACATTGATACAAACGATTAATCATTTTAACTTGATGTTGATCATAAATGCAATAATTAGCCCCCACATATTCATTAATAATAAAATATCCTTGGGGATGTAATGCTTTATGAACAATTTCTAAAAATCGTTCTAATTCCCGAACATGGTGCAAGGAACCGGAACAGAATGCTACATCATCTTTTGTGTCTGGATCTAAAATAAAAGTATTAAAATCTTCTTGATAGAAATTAACCTGAACTCCCGCTTCTTGAGCATCCCGTCGGGCAATTTCTAAGGAAGAGGCGGAGAAATCAAAAGCATCAATGTGTTGAGCAAATCCTAATTCTGCCATTAAAATTTCATGGTTGCCAATTCCACAGCCTAACGAAATCAGATGATTAAATGTTTGACCTGCGAAATAATCTTGAATTAACCACCGTAACCAATATTTCTTCGTTTGTCCTCCTGACATTCGCTGATGAATTTTCTCAGCAATAATGGGATTAGAAACCCATTGACTCGCGGCGGCGGCGGTGGGATTTGTTTCCCAATAATTCTTGGCTTGAGGTTCAGCAATTTGAGGTTCAGGAGGATTAATATTAGGTTCAGGAGGATTAACATTCGGTTCAGAAACCGTTTCTTCTGGTTCGGGAAGAGTTTCAATGATCTCCTCTTCTAATTCTTCATCAATTGGCTCAGGCGAAGAAGTTTCAGCAACAAAATAGGGGTTAATAAAATAAGCTTCTTGGAAGATTTCTAAATAGCTTTGAGTCATTTCTGCAAAGGTATTCAGAGACTCTAAAACATATTGAGAATTTTCAGCCAGTTGTTTTCGTAATGGTTCATCTTCTAATAAAGTCGTTAAACATTTGGCTAATTCTTCCGGTTGATTTGGGGTATAAAATAACCCGTTAATTTCATGGCTTACCTGTTCAGGAATTCCAAATACCGGAGTCGTGATAATGGGAAGGTTATAACCCATAGCTTCCATAATGACTCGTGGATAGCTTTCAATGCGAGAAGTACACACGAAAATATCCGCAGCCAGGAAATATTGTGCGGTTTCTGGGGTTTCAGAAACCACCGTTAACCGTTGTTTTAAACGATCAGGAAGTTCAGCAACTAATTGAGCTAATTCGGTGCTATATAAACTAGGGCGATCGCCAACAATAAAACAGCGAATTTTACTATGATATTGAGGAGATAATAACGCTAATGCTTTAACTAAATCCTGTTGTCCTTTCCGTTCACAAACGGTTCCTAATAATAAAATTGCGATTTCATCTTCTGCTATGTTTAATAGGGTTCGAGCTTCACTTCTCGTTAACGTTTCTGAGGCTTTCAGTAGTCGTTGAACATCTAAACCATTATGAATAACGGTAAAATTATGATGACTATTTAAAGGTTGATAAAGATTCCGAGTCGCATCGGCAACAAAAATAATTCGATAGGGAAATTGAAAACATTCTAATGCTCGGTTGGCAATTTCTGACCCTAAATTATCAAAATAGGTTTGCCAAGGTTGACTTTCATGGACATTCCAAACAGACGGAACCGCTTTAGATTTGGCACAATCCACCATAAAAAAGGTTTCTAAAGTATTCGCATAAACTAGATCAAACTGTTCTAATTGCAGTTCATTTGCTAACGCTTGAATGGCTGAATTATAGGTATCCTGTTGATAAAGATTGGCTAAGGGATGTTCCCGAATAATAACTCGAATTCCCTGTTGTTCATAAGCATAACGTAACGGCCCATCATTGACACAGAAAATAACAGGTTCTATTTTGCCTTCTGATGCTAATTGAACCGCAATTTCAAATTGATGTAATGGCGCGCCTGTATATTCTAACTCATTGCTACACATTAACACTTTCGGAAGCGGTAATTGTTTCTGAGTTAACTTAAATTGATAGCGTCGAGGTTGAATTTGAAACCACTCATTGGCTAAGGATAAATGGGGATTATAAAAGGGGTCTATTTTAGTCGCATATTGACGTCGGAATTTAGCAACTTCTTTCGGATCATCTTTATATCCTCGGCTAATTCCTTCGCGGTGAATTAATTCTGCATCGGGACAATAAACCGATTGATATCCTGCTTCAAATAAGCGATAACCGTAATCAACATCATTATAAGCAACGGCAAAATCTATTTGATTAAATCCCCCTAAATCTAAGAACAATTGACGGGGAGTTAATAAACAAGCTGCCGTCACAGCAGAATAATTGCGGACGACTTTAGAATACGCTAAATACCCAAAATCTTGACGATGGGATAACTTAAAGGCATGACCCGCTAAACCATGATGGAGTCCATGCAGAATTCCCGCGTGTTGAATGCGATCATCAGGATAGATTAATCTGGCTCCCACTGACCCTACAGCCTTCATTTGAGCATAACCCATCATCTGACTTAACCATCGAGGATTGATGACTTCCGTATCATTATTCAGGAATAAAATATAATCGGTATTCACCTGTTTAACGGCTTGATTATTAATAGCTGCAAAGTTAAACTTTCCGTTATTTTCTATTTTTAAAACTGATATTTTTTCAGTTTTATTGATTTTATTGAGATACTCTAAAGTTTTCGGATCATCACTTTCATTGTCAATAATAACAATTTGATAATTGTGATAAGTTGTTTTGTGAATAGATTCAACACAAGCTTGCAATAATTTCAGTTGATTTTTCGTCGGAATAATAATGGCAACTGACGGCCCATTGTCGGGGAATTGATGAGAAAAAATTCCTAAATTTAGCTCACTTGCCCAATTCGGTTGATAAACGCTTCCCGAACTTTGACGACGGATTAACGCTTCTTGAATGGCATTTTTTCCCGCATCAAAACTAGCGGGTTTTGCAGCACCAGAAACGGCAGTTGAACCGGGTGCTGTCCGCCAATGATATAACACTAAAGGCAGATGAGCAATCTGTCGAGAAACTTCGCTGGCTCTTAAGGCAAAATCATAATCCTGCGACCCTTCAAACCCAATTTTAAAGCCGCCTAATTCCTCAAAAATTGACCGACGAACCACCAATAAATGCCCCATATACATATAGGAAAGTAACAATTGAGGCGACCAATCGGGTTTAAATTGGGGGGCAAATCGTTTGCCATCGGGGTCGATTTTGTCATCATCAGAATACAGTAAATCGGTTTCAGGAAACTGAATAATATATAATGCCATTTCCCCTAACGCATCAGGGGTTAATTCATCATCATTATCTAAAAATGCAATAAATTCTCCTGTTGCTTGACTCGCTGCACTATTGGTTGCGGCACTAATATTGCCATTTTCTGTGCGAAACAACACTTTAATTCGAGAATCTTGGGCTGCATATTGATTTAATAATTCTGCAACTTGAGGATTACTACTACAATCATCTGCAATGCAAAGTTCCCAATTAGAATAAACTTGGTTAATTACACTTTGAATGGCTTTTTCTAAAAATTCAATGGGGGGATTATAAACAGGCATAACCACTGAAATTTTAGGTAAAGTTTCCGTCGGATAATTCGCTAATCGAATTTTTAAATTATTAAAACTGCGTTCTGTCCATTGATTAACGGTTAACCAAGCGTTATAAGCATCAACGGGTTGAGGAATTTCAAATCCTTGAGGGGGTAAAATATCACCGAGAGGGGCATTTGTTTGACGATACATTAACCGCATTTGGCGAATAATTGCTGGAATTTCCCAAGGCATCGGTAACAAACGACCTAAGCGTTGTTTTCGCTCTCCAATGCGTTTTTGAATCGCCGCACTATAACGGGAAATTTGTTGAACTTTGGCTGTACTTTTTTCTAATATTCCATAACGAGAAACTTGTAAGGTTTGAGGACAATCATAGGTTAAAGTTTCTCCGGTTTCTAATTGAGCTTCTAACCTAATTTTCCAAGTTCCAGAGGGAATATCAATTAATGCTTCAAACCCACTTTCTAAGCTGCCAACCCAATTGGGAAACGCTTGTCCTACATCCACACGACGTAACCCATAGGCACAAATTACCCATTGATTTCCACAGATTAATTTAAGTTGAGTAATGCGATGATTGGGATGACAACACCAACCCGCAAACAAGATTTGTCCTTGTCGTTGTTCCCATTGAACCGGAACATCAAAAGCAGCACCTAACGTGGAAACAGTTAAGGGATAACGAGCAAAAACCGTCCATTTTCCGGTGTGATCTTGGGCTTCTAATTCCACTAAAGAATTGCCTTGAGGAACCCGAATTTGTAAATAAAATCCTGATAATTTAGCTTGGGAATGGTTGGGTTGTTGCTCGGCTACATCTTGACGTTCAATGCCATATTCTCCGGTAAAAATATCAGTTCCAATTCGAGCACGAACAGCTTTTAGCGGTTGATTTCCAGTATAAAAACACCACCCTGAAATATTCAAAAACTTTTCGGTAAAGCCTGTTAATTCCCAATTCAGAGGAAAATCAATTGAATAGATAAACCGACGACGTAATTTTTTTAAATGTTGTTTAATTCCAAACCATTTATTCCGCAATTTCCAGAATTTAGAGGTTCTCATGGCAACGACTTCTTGTTGCGCTTTACCGAGTTCTTCTTCTAAGCTAAAGATTTTATTTAAAGCTTGTTGAAATTGGGATTCTGCTCCTAATAATTTGAGTTGAGTTTGACCGAGTTCTTCTTCTAATGCTAAAATTTTGGTGAGTCCATCTTGATATTGAATACTTAAGTCTTGCAGTGAGAATTCTGCTTTTCCTAGTTCTGTTTCTGAACGAATCAAACAAGTTAAAGCTTCTTGATATTTAGCATCTAAAGCTTGTAATTGCCCTTGGGTTTTCCCTAGTTCTTCTTCGGTTGTTACCAATTTTTCAACAGCTTGTTGAAATTGAGTTTTAAATCCTTCTAATTCTCCTTGAGTTTTACCGAGTTCTTCTTCAGTATGAATTAATTTAGTAATCGCTTCTTGGGCTTGAGATTCTGCACCATTGAGTTTTAACTGAGTTTGACCGAGTTGATTTTCTGTTTTAATTAAGCGGTCT
>JACCEC011752404.1_pt1 | contig 10916 bp, 10 predicted proteins | sample 7450121 | NCBI WGS metagenome assembly JACCEC01 (sample SAMN15323455, study PRJNA562643) | freshwater metagenome | isolation source: river surface water | place: USA:Blue River Watershed | collected 2017-08-18 | reverse complement strand
TTTAGGTGCACCTTGGAACACGGTGCAACCGGATGGACAATTGCAACTGCGCACACAACAATTCGAATGGTTGCAACCTTGGCAAACCAGCAAGGGGCCGGGCCAGATGCAGGGGCAGATTTCCTTGCAATGGCAACACTTGAGCACGCGACTCTCTACACTTCAGCCACTTGGCAACTACCGTTTGGTGGTGACCGGTGGTGCACTACCGCAATTGCAATTGAGCACACTCGAGGGCAGCTTGCTGCTCGAAGGTCGCGGTGAGTGGCGTCAAGGACGCCTGCGCTTTCGTGGTGAGGCCAAAGCACAAAATGGCGCAGAAACTGCCCTGTCAAATTTGCTGAATGTTTTGGGTCAGCGCCGAGGTAACACATCTATCATGGAAATTGGCTAATCGCCTCTTTATCGATCATGTCACTTCTTCTTGCCAGTTCTTTGTTCGATGTTTCGCATGCACAACGCACCCGACGGTTTGTGCGCAACAGCATGCGCGCATTCGCATTGAGCCTGGGCCTGCTTGCCAGCCTCAGCGGTTGGCATGATGCATGGGCGGCACCACCGAGCAAAAAATCGGCGCCAGCCACCCCCGCCAACCACATCACCTTGAATTTTGTGAATGCCGACATCGAGTCGGTGGCGCGCACATTGGCCACGTTGTCCAATCGCAATGTGGTGGTGGACCCGCGCGTGAAAGGCACGATCAACCTGAGCACCGAACAACCGGTACCCGCCCAAGAAGCTTGGCTGCAATTTTTGTCCGCCTTGCGCTTGCAAGGGTTTGCGATGGTTGAATCGCAGGGGCTTTTCAAATTGGTGCCCGAAGCCGATGCCAAGTTACAAGGTGGCCCCGTGCAGCAAGTCAGCCCAGCGGGCAGCGGCGCAAACAGCGGCCAAATCGTGACCCACATCTTCAAACTCAACTTTGAACAAGCCAACAATCTGCTGCCCGTGTTGCGGCCCTTGATCAGTCCAAACAACACCATCAATGTCAACCCTGGCAACAACTCGTTGGTGATCACCGATTACGCTGACAACTTGCAACGCATGGGTCGCATCATTGCGACATTGGATGTGCCCAATGCCAGCGATGTCGACATCGTGCCGCTCAAGCATGCCATCGCCATTGACTTGGCTCCGCTGCTGATGCGTCTGATTGAATCTGGCCCCAACAACGCAGCGGCGACATCACCCCAAGGCGGCGCTGAATACCGCACCACGGTGGTGGCAGAGCCGCGCAGCAATGTGATCATTGTGCGGGCGGCCAATTCCGCGCGCTTGGCTTTGGTGCGATCGTTGATCGACAAACTCGACAGCCCTGGCTCACAACATGCCAACGGCAACATCCATGTGGTGTACCTGAAAAATGCAGATGCCACCAAGCTAGCCGCCACCTTACGTGCTGCGGTGAGTAGCGAAGTACGCGGCGCGAGCAACGCCACCCCCAACACCACGCCGACCAACACACCCAACACCGCCAACCCACTCAGCGCTGCACTCGGCAGCACCACAGGCGGACAAATTCAGGCAGACACAGCCACCAACTCACTCATCATCACCGCACCTGAGCCGCAATACCGCCAGTTGCGCACCGTCATTGACATGCTGGACCAACGTCGCGCGCAAGTGATGGTGGAGAGCTTGATCGCCGAGGTCAACGCTGACAAAGCGATGCAAATGGGCATCCAATGGCAAAACGCCACAGGACAAGCAGGTCGCGGCGTCATCGGCATCATGGGAACCAATTTCAACAACGGCATTCAAACCACGCAAGGTGCTGGCAATTTGTTGAACATCTCCGGCTCTGCCGGCACACCGCTGGCTGGCTTGAGCAACGGTTTGAACATTGGCAGCGCCAGACAGGTCAACGGCACCTACATGCTCAGCAGTTTGGCGACTTTTTTGCAAACCAATGGCGATGGCAACATTTTGTCCACCCCGACCTTGCTGACCTTGGACAATGAAGAAGCCAAAATTGTGGTCGGCCAAAACGTGCCGTTTGTGACGGGGCAATACACCAACAACAACACCATCAACGGTGCCGTCAACCCCTTTCAAACCATCGAGCGCAGAGATGTGGGTTTGACCTTGCGCATCAAACCACAAATCAGCGAAACCGGCACTGTCAAATTGACCATCTTCCAAGAGGTTTCAAGCATCGATTACACCAAGTCCACCACCTCGGGTTTGATCACCAACAAGCGCTCGATCGAGTCGAATGTGTTGGTCGACGATGGCTCGGTGGTGGTGCTCGGTGGTTTGCTGTCGGACACTTTTGGCAACACCAACAACCAAGTGCCCGGTCTTGGCAGCATTCCGGGATTGGGTTGGTTGTTCAAAAGCGAAAGCCGAAGCCGCACCAAAACCAATCTGATGGTGTTTTTGCGCCCCGTGGTGGTCAGAGACGCTGCTTCGTCTGACGCGTTGAGCTCGAGCCGCTACCAACAGATGTTGGGGCTACAACAAAAAGCACAGCCTTCAGCTCACCCCGTGCTCAACACCGATGGCGCGGCGAAGCTGCCACCGTTGCCAACACCTGCGGCCAAACCTGTCAAGCCCGTGAACACTGCGCCCTAAACCATGCGTCGCCCCCTGCCCTATGCCTTTGCACGCACACACCAGCTGTTGCTGGAAGATGATGGGCACACGCTCACGCTGTGGCATGGCGACAGCCCCGATGTAGAGGCTTGGGGTGAGGTGCTGCGCTGCCATGCCGTGCAGCAGTTCGAGTACACCGACAACACCCGTTTGGCCAAGCGCATCAGCGAGGCCTATGCACAAGCAGACTCCAACGCCGCCGCTGTGGTGAGCGAGGTAGAAAGCGACACCGATCTCAGCCGCATGATGCAAGAGCTGCCAGCGGTAGAAGATTTGCTGGAATCAGCCGATGACGCCCCCATCATTCGCATGCTCAATGCCCTGCTCACGCAAGCGGCCCGCGATGGGGCCAGTGACATTCACATTGAGCCATATGAACGCCACTCGAGTGTGCGTTTTCGGGTAGACGGCAGCTTGCGCGAGGTGGTGCAACCTCACCGCGCATTGCATGCTGCGTTGATCTCTCGGCTCAAAATCATGGCCGAACTCGACATTGCCGAAAAACGTTTGCCACAAGACGGACGCATTTCCTTGCGTTTGGGTCAACGCGCCATCGACGTGCGTGTCTCTACATTGCCCAGTGCACATGGCGAACGCGCGGTGCTGCGTTTGCTGGACAAGTCAGAGAGCAAACTCACCTTGGCCGCTGTTGGCATGACGGGTGAGACCTTGCAGCGCTTCCAAACCTTGGTGCAACAACCGCATGGCATCGTGTTGGTCACAGGGCCAACCGGTTCGGGCAAAACCACCACACTGTATGCCGCATTGCAAACCTTGGACACGGCACACACCAATGTCTTGACCGTCGAAGACCCGATTGAGTACGAACTTGCAGGTGTGGGTCAAACCCAGGTGAATCCCAAAATTGATTTGGACTTCGCCAAAGCATTGCGCGCCATTTTGCGACAAGACCCCGATGTGATCATGATTGGTGAAATTCGCGACCACGAAACTGCGCAAATCGCCATCCAAGCTTCACTGACCGGTCACTTGGTGTTGGCCACCTTGCACACCAACGATGCCACGAGCGCCATCACACGGCTCAGCGACATGGGGGTCGAGCCTTTTTTGTTGAGCTCCTCCTTGCTCGGCGTGCTGGCACAACGCTTGGTGCGCAAAGTGTGCGCACCATGTCAAGGCCGAGGCTGCGATGCGTGTGGTCAAAGCGGTTACCAAGGCCGTACCGGTATTTTTGAGTTGCTCACCACCCACGACGACATACGCGCCTTGATTCACAGCCAAGCCAGCGAAGCGCAATTGCGGGAAGCCGCACTTGGCCATGGCATGACGTTGATGCGCGACGATGGTGAACGTTTGGTGCGCCAAGGTGTCACCACCGCCGAAGAATTGGTGCGCGTGACGCGCGATGGATGACCGACAACAACCATGCCCGCGTATTCTTTTGAAGCCGTCGATGCACAAGGCCAAACACGCCGTGGCGTGTTAGAGGCTGACACCTCACGTGCCGCGCGCAGCCAATTGCGCGCGCAAGACTGGGTGCCGCTTCGCGTTGAACCGGTTCAACGTGACAACCGCGGCCTCAACACCGTCATTTGGGAACCCAAAATTTTCAGTGCTACCGCATTGGCCGTCTGGACGCGCCAACTGTCGGGCTTGGTCAGCGCCGGTTTACCGATTGAGCGCGCATTGAGCGCGTTGGCTGAAGAGGCCGATACGAATCGACAGCGCGATCTGGTCTCGAGCTTGCGCACAGAAGTCAATGCAGGCACAACATTTGCCAAAGCTTTGGCACAACACCCACGCGAGTTCTCTGGCATCTATGTGGCCGTCATTGCCACGGGTGAACAAAGTGGTCATTTGGGTGCGGTGCTCGAGGGCTTGGCGGATGATTTGCAAACACAACAACAACTGCAAGCCAAATTGCTGGCCGCCAGTTTGTACCCTGCCATCGTGAGCCTGGTGGCTGTGCTGATTGTGTTGTTCTTGTTGGCCTATGTGGTGCCTCAGGTGGCACAAGTGTTCAGCGCGCACCAACAGGCCTTGCCCGCCTTGACACGTTTCATGTTGGGATTGAGCGATGTGGTCAAGCACTATTGGCTGTTGGCTTTGGTGTTGGTCGGTGTGGCATCCATCGCCACACGCATGGCTCTCCAGCAAGCCGCACTGCGTCAGCGGTTTGATGCGGCTTGGTTGCAACTGCCTTTGCTGGGTCGCTTGGCTCGCGGCTACAACGCTGCACGTTTTGCTGGCACCTTGGCCATGCTGGTCAACGCAGGCGTACCTATTCTGAAAGCTTTGCAAGCGGCCACCGACACACTGTCAAACGCTGCCATGCGAGTCGATGCACAGCAGGTGTTGGTGTTGGTGCGCGAAGGCGCACCTTTGGCCAGCGCCATGGCACAGCACCCCAGGTTCCCACGCATGTTGGCCATGTTCTCGCGCTTGGGCGAACAAACCGGCACTTTGCCGACCATGCTGCAACGCGCGGCCGATCAACTCAGCGAAGAAGTGCAACGGCGTGCTTTGCAATTGGCCAGCCTCTTAGAGCCTTTGCTGATTGTGGCCATGGGTGGTATGGTGATGCTGATTGTGTTGGCAGTGATGCTGCCGATCATTCAACTCAACACATGGGTGAGGTGATATGGGTGTTTCGTTAGACGGCAAATTGGTGGTGGCCATCTCTTCGCGGGCATTGTTTGACTTTGAAGAAGAAAACAAAATTTTTGAGCAAGGCGACGACCGTGCCTACATGCGCTTGCAACTCGATCGCTTAGAGACACCCGCCAAAGCGGGCGTGGCTTTTTCGTTGGTGCAAAAGTTATTGGCCTTCAACGATGCCAACACCCAACGCGTGGAGGTGGTGATTTTGTCGCGCAACGACCCGGTCAGCGGCATGCGCGTGTTTCGTTCGGCGCAGCACTACGGTTTACCCATCCAACGTGGTAGCTTCACACGCGGTCAATCGCCTTGGCGTTACTTGCGCCCACTCAATGCCAATTTGTTTTTATCGGCCCACTTGTCAGATGTCCGCGCCGCGCTTGATGCGGGCGTGCCCGCTGCGCAGGTGTACCCACATTCTGCCCACGCCTCTGATGCCAATCCGCATGAAGTGCGCATCGCGTTCGATGGGGATGCGGTGTTGTTCAGCGATGAAGCCGAGCGTGTGTTTCAAGCCCAAGGCTTGAGCGCCTTCCAACAACATGAAAAAGACAAAGCCACACAGCCTTTGTCAGCGGGCCCCTTCAAACCTTTGTTGTCTGCCTTGCACCGATTGCAACAAGCCGGCACGCCCACCATGCGCATCCGCACCGCCTTGGTCACCGCACGCAGCGCACCTGCGCATGAACGCGCTATTCGCACCTTGATGGACTGGAACATTGAGGTAGACGAGGCCATGTTTTTAGGCGGCTTAGAAAAAGGCGAGTTTTTACGCGAGTTTGAACCCGATTTTTTCTTTGACGACCAAACCGGGCACATTGAATCTGCCGCCCGTCACGTGCCTGCTGGACACGTGGCCAGTGGCGTTCGCAACAACCAAGACAAGGCTTGAATGCTGTTCCTATGATTGCGCGATTGACCCACACCGTTACCCAGTCGGTGAGCCTCAACTGGCAAAAAAGCCGTTTGCAAATGGGGCGCGTCTGGGCGCTTTCCTTGCCCTACTTTCAATCTGAAGAAAAATGGCGCGCACGTTTGTTGTTGGCCGCATGCGTGGGGTTGAATTTGGGCATGGTTTACATGATGGTGCTGTTCAATGACTGGAACCGCGTGTTTTACGATGCCCTGCAAAACCGTGATGCCAAAGTGTTTTGGCACCAGTTGGGCGTGTTTGGCATGCTGGCAACGTGCTACATCATCGTGGCGGTGTATCGTTTCTATTTGACGCAGTTGCTCGAGCTTCGCTGGCGTGCTTGGATGACAAATGATTATTTGCAACGCTGGTTGTCACATCCGGTGTTTTACCGTCTGGAGATGCAAGCGCAATCCGGTACTGACAACCCCGATCAGCGCATTCAAGAAGATGTGCAGCAATTCACCTCGGACACGGTGGGTTTGTCGTTGGGTTTGTTAGATGCCACTGTGACGCTGCTGAGCTTTGTTGGCATCTTGTGGGCGCTGTCTGGTGGTTTCAGTTTCTCAGTCTCAGAGCAAACCTATGACATTCCAGGCTTCATGGTGTGGATGGCATTGGTGTATGCCTTGTCTGGCAGTTTGATCGGTCACTGGATTGGCAAGTCCATGGCCTCGCTGAACTTTGCACAGCAGCGCTACGAGGCGGATTTTCGCCATCACCTGATGCGTGTGCGCGAATACAGCGAAGCCATTGCGCTAGACCGTGGCGGTGATGTGGAGCGCAGCGCTTTGTTGGGCCGATTCAAGCACGTGCTCGATAACTTCATGCTGTTGCTGCGGGTGCAAAAACGCTACACCTGGTTTAACTCTGGCTACGGTCAAGCCGCCGTGGTGTTTCCCATGCTGGTGGCTTCTCTCCGGTACTTCAGTGGGGCCATTCAGTTGGGTGAGTTGATGCAAATTTCCTCTGCTTTTGGCCAAGTGCAAGAGTCCTTGAGTTGGTTCATCAGCAATTACAGCCGCTTGGCGTCTTGGCAAGCCACCACCTTGCGTTTGACAACGTTTCAAGACCAAATGCAATCGGTGTCGTATGACGTCGATCTGCAACGCACACCCAACGATGCGGCATCGCTTGCGCAAGAGATTCAAACACCGCCTTTGACCATTGCCTTGCCCAATGGTGAGGTGTTGTTGCATCAAACCAGCTTGCACATTCAAGCCGGTGACACGGTGTTGATTCGCGGCCCTTCAGGCTGTGGTAAGTCCACCTTGTTTCGGGTGCTGGCGGGCATCTGGCCCCATGTGACAACAGACAACGACCAGTCTTTGTCCATTGCATTGCCGCCCAACACCGTGTTCATGCCGCAACGGCCTTATTTTCCGCAAGGCACCTTGCGCCAAGCCTTGACTTACCCAAGCGCCGAGCATGCGTTTGACGACGAGCAACTCAAACAGGTGCTGCACGAGGCATTGTTGCCGCACCTCGCGGATGCATTGGACACCAGTGGCCAATGGACACAACAACTCTCAGGCGGCGAACAACAACGCTTGGCGATCGCACGCGTGCTGCTCAAACAGCCCCGCTGGGTGTTTGCCGACGAAGTCACCAGCGCACTCGATGCGTCTGCCGAAGAGGTGCTGTATCAAAAGTTGCTCAGCTTGGTACGCGATCAACAAGGCGCTTTGGTGTCCATTGCCCATCGCCCTGGTGTTACGGCTTACCATCAGCAGCAGTGGGTGTTCACGCCCAACACAGACTCGCCCGACCCAGCCTCAGCGCCTCAAGCGGCCTTCACACTCTCCAGCGTTGCCATCCCTTAGCGCGTAAATCGCACGCAGGGCAGGTGCCACAACCATAGCCCCAATCATGACGGTGTGTGCGATCACCCAAATAGCAGGTGTGGGTGTGCTCCACGATCAAATCGACCAACTGTTGACCTCCCTGTATTTGCGCACGCTCACCCAAGTCGTGCGCGAGCTGCCATGTTTGCGCTTTGTCGATCCACATCAACGGGGTTTCGATCAGCAAGCGCCGATCCATGCCCAGTGACAACGCGATTTGCATCGCCTTCATGGTGTCGTCGCGGCAATCGGGATAGCCAGAAAAATCTGTTTCGCACACACCCGTGACGATCACATCCAAATCGCGTCGGTAGGCCAAGGCCGCGGCCAAGGTGAGGAACAACAAATTGCGACCGGGCACAAAGGTGTTGGGTAGACCTGAGCCTTCCATTTTGAAAGCCATGTCTCGCGTCAGCGAGGTTTCACTCACTTGTCCCAACACGGCCAAATCGAGCATGTGGTCTTCGCCGAGTTTGCTGGCCCATGCCGGAAACTGTGCGCGCAATTGCGCCAGCACCTGCAAGCGTGCTTGCAACTCGACGTGGTGACGCTGACCATAGTCAAACGCCAGTGTTTCTACGCGCTCGTACTGCGACAGCGCGTGTGCCAAGCAGGTGGTGGAGTCTTGTCCACCTGAAAACAAAACCAAAGCGTTGCGATGCATGTTTATTTTTTCTTTTCTGGCCACATGAAAAAAGTTGGGTAACGGCGCTGAACCAAGTCGGTGCCAAACCCCCACGACAGACATTTGCCCAAATGGGGCGGTGGCACATGGGGATCGGTCACCGCAAACGTGCCTTGCACCGTTTGAAACGCTGCGGTGGCCATGTTGAAGAGCAGTTCACGCAAATGCGCGCATCCCTTTTCACGACCCAAGCGCTCGTCAATCGCTTTGCGCCAACCCACGGCCAGGGAACAACCAATCATTTGTTGCATCGGCAACTCGGTCTTGACGCAATCGTCATGCGGTGTGCTGGGCATGGCCACGGCGATGTCGCGCACCACCAACTGGGGGTCTACCGTGAGTCGGATGGCCATGTCATGGATCGGCTCGTGGGCGGCCCAAGATTTTTCGCCCGGCACCTCGTAGGGTGCATGTTTGCTGTCACGCAAATGCGCTTCGATGTCCCACAAGCCATCGTCGCGTTGGTAGCCGTGGTAAGTGACTGCGCGGGTGTGCGACACCACACGGGCTTGCGGTGTTGGAAGTTGTGCAGTCATCAGTGTGTGTCACGCGGCAGGTGCATCAAACGATCCACGTAGGCAATGGCCAAAGCGCTCAACAAAAACGTGATGTGGATGATGGTTTGCCACATCAGCACTTTCACGTCGTAATTGGCGGCATTGATGAAGGTTTTGAGCAAGTGAATCGATGAGATACCAATGATGGCCGTGCTGAGTTTCACCTTCAACACCGACGCATTCACATGGTTGAGCCACTCGGGCTGATCGGGGTGATTGTTGAGATCAATGCGCGACACAAAGGTGTCATAGCCGCCCACGATCACCATGATCAACAGGTTGGAGATCATCACCACATCGATCAGACCCAACACCACCAGCATGATGATCGATTCGTTGAGTTGGTTGACAACCACATCAGATTTGTACCCAATGCTGCTCACCAAGGCTTCCAAAGCTGTTTGGCTGCCCATGGCTGCTTCGAGCAAGTGCACCAATTCAATCCAAAAATGCACCACATACACCACTTGTGCGGCAATCAAACCTAAGTACAGCGGCAATTGCACCCAGCGACTGGCAAATATGAAACGCGGGATCGTTGATACAGAACGCATAAAACTTGTTTTTTCCTTGAGGACAACAGAGCAATCAAAGACTAAATTTTGCCTGAGGCCACTAAACTATGTGGCATGTTGTATCAAATTTTTTCCTTGTTGCTGGATGTGGCGGTGAGTTTGGTCGCCGGCGCTTGTTTGCTGCGTCTCTACATGCAGTTGCTACGCATCAATTTGTCCTTGCGTTTGGACAATCCTTTGGCGCCGTTTATTTTTTCGCTCACCAACTGGTTGATCTTGCCGTTGCGACGTGTGCTCCCTGCGATTGGGCGCTTAGACACCTCTTGCTTGGTCGGTGCCTACGCCATGGTATTGCTCAAAACAGTGTTGCTTTGGTTGTGGAATGGCGCATCCGCCCATGCATCGATGTTGCTTGTTTTGTCGGCTGTTGAATTGTTGTACTTAGCACTGTCAGGCCTGTCTTGGCTGGTCATTGCTTTTGCGCTGCTGTCTTGGTTCAGGGGCGCCACTGACATCGTGTATTTTTTAGCCCAATTGATCGACCCTTTGTTGCAACCTGTGCGCCGCGTGTTGCCTTTGTTGGGCGGTGTTGATCTCTCTCCCATCGTGTTGTTGCTCATCATTGAAGTTGCCAAAATCATGTTGAGCCATGGTGTGCCCCTGCTGTTTTGAGCATCCACCCCACACACTTTTTCAGCTTGAATATAAAAGTTTTCAAAAATAAAGATTTTTTGAATTTATCGAATGATTTCAAGGTGTTACGCTTGTTTTTGCGTGTGAAACATTGATAATTAGCTATCTAAATGCGCAAGCACTCGACTTGAAAGGCAGATATGGCAGACAACGTGGTAGTTTCCAACAACTTGGTGATCGGTACTGGCGTCACTTTCAAAGGTTCTATTTCAGCCCCAGGACGCGCCGTGGTGAACGGCGATGTCACAGGCGACTTGACGGCCGATGATTTGCTGATCGGCAAAGAAGGTACTGTGACCGGCGTGGTGCGTGCGCGTGAAATCGATGTGCACGGCGAGTTGAACGAAGACATCGTGTGTCGTGACCACATCTTGATCCACAGCACCGGCCGCGTGTCAGGCTCGCTGGAATATTCAGAGCTCGAAATTCAACGCGGCGGTCAATTCCGCGGCGACATGAAGCAACGCTGATTCGATCAGCGCTTTTGGGCTTCTG
>JACCEC013248105.1_pt1 | contig 10918 bp, 7 predicted proteins | sample 7450121 | NCBI WGS metagenome assembly JACCEC01 (sample SAMN15323455, study PRJNA562643) | freshwater metagenome | isolation source: river surface water | place: USA:Blue River Watershed | collected 2017-08-18 | reverse complement strand
GTGCAGACCACGGTGACCTCCGACGGCCCCGCCGCCGCGCCCGCCGCTCCGGCCGAGGAAGAGGTGAAACTCCCGGCGGTCACCATCCGCCGCGAGACGCCGAAGGTCGGCCGCAACGACCCGTGCCCCTGTGGCTCGGGCAAGAAGTTCAAGAACTGCCACGGCGCCTGATGTAGCGCCGGTCTTCGACCGGCGTTTCCCGCGCATGTCCGTCGCGACCTCCGTTCCCGCCGCCGATCCCTACGCGCCGAAGCTCACGCTTTGGCAGCGCTACCCGCATCTGGGTTGGGGCCTCGCGGTGTGCGCGCTCACGACGCTGTTCACCTACGTCGCGTTCCCGCCGGTCAACATCGGCGAGGCGGGCTACGTGCTGCTCGTGCCCGCCGTGCTCTGGGCGTATCGCAAGCCGCGCTTCCGCCCCTACGCGTTCGCCACGCTCGGCGGCTCGGTTCTCGGTTGGACGCTTCTGCTCAGCTGGCTCTCAAACGTCTCGTGGCTCGGCCTGCTCCTGCTCGGACCGCTGATCGGCCTGCTCTACGGCGCGTGGTTCTTGGTCGCCTGGTGGTGGATTCCGCGCGTGCGCGGCCACCGCGTGCTGGTGCGCCTGCTGGCGTTGCTCGGTCTCGCGGGCCTCTTCGTCCTTGGCGAATGGGTGCGCGGCTGGATCTTCGGCGGCTTCCCGTGGCTGCCGCTGGCGGCGTCGCAATGGATGCGTCCGCTCGTGCTCCAGTCCGCTTCCTACGGCGGCGCGTGGCTCGTGTCGTTCGTGCTCGTGTGCTTCAACCTCGGCGCCGCCGCCTACGCGCACCGCATCTTCTACGAGGGTGCGACCGGCCTGAAGAAGCGCAGCCCGGAGTTCATGTGGGCGCTGATGCTGCTCGTGTTCTCCTGCTTCCCGCTGCTGCCGGACATGCTCAATCAGCAGCGCCAAAAGATCGCCCGCGTCGCCTTCGTCCAGCCTTACATCCCGCAGGAAGAAAAATGGGACGCCGCGCGCGCGACCGAGGTGCTGAAGGCGATCGAGAAAACCACCTTCGATGCCAACGACCGCGGCATCCCCGAAGTCATCGTGTTGCCCGAGGCCGTGACGCCGTGGGCGCTCTTCCGCGACCCGAACGTCCAGCCTTGGCTCGAATCCCTCGCGAAGCGCACCGGCAAGCCCGTGCTCGTCGGCACCGTCTTCGAGGAAGGCAGCGGCGCGGACGAGCGTTGGTATAACGGCGCGTTCGTCGTCGATCCCGTCACCGGCCTCGACCGCCGCGGCTACGCGAAGCGCAAGCTTGTGCCTTTCGGCGAATACGTGCCGCTCCGCCCGATGCTCGGTTGGCTCGAAAAATTCGTCCCGATCGGCGGCGATTTCCAACCGGGCGACAGCGCGCTGCCGGTCACGCTCGTCGCGGGCCGCAACCTCGTGCCGACGGGCGTGCTGATCTGCTACGAAGACATCTTCCCGTCCCTCGCGCGCGAGAGCGCACAGAACGGCGCCGAACTGCTCGCGGTGCTGACCAACAACGGTTGGTTCGGCGAAGGCGGCGCGGCTTACCAGCACGCGACGCACTCGGTGCTGCGCGCGGTGGAGAACCGGCGTCCGCTCGTCCGCGTCGGCAACGGCGGCTGGTCCGGCTGGATCGACGAGTTCGGCAACATCCGCCTCAGCGTGAAGAACGAGGACGGCACTGTCTATTTCCGCGGCGCACAGAGCGCCAACGTCACGCGCGACCTGCGATGGGCCAATCGCCAGAGCTTCTACACGGAGCGCGGTGACTGGTTCCTGCTCGTCGCTGCGGGCCTCGCGCTCGTGGGTTACGCGTTTGTCCGCTTCCTGCGCCCGCCGCCGCAAAGCGCGGACGGCGAAGCGGTGTTCTGACGCACCGCACCGCGCGTCGGGGTGCGCCGCCGAATTGCGGCAATCAGCCGCCGGGCTGTGTGCCGGGCGCCCTCACCCGACATGAAGCGCAGCCGTGAACCCGCGGGGTGAGGGCACCCCGCCCACAACAGTCAAAGGCGAGCGGAGAGGCCGCGGCGCGATCAGGGCGCAAAGAGCACGCAGATCGGCTTCGGCACGCGCGTCGTGTGACCAGTGGCGGTGAGGCGGCCGGTGCTGCGGTCGACGCGGTAGGAAACAAGGTTGTCGCTGTCGCGATTGGCGCAGACGAGCCACGCGCCATCCGGCGAGAGCGCGAAGTTGCGCGGGTGGCCGCCGCCGCAGGGGACGATCGCGGCTGCACTCAACGTGCCGTGCGCGGCATCACGCGCGAAGACGGCGAGGCTGTCGTGGCCGCGGTTCGAAGCGTAGACGAAACGGCCGTCTGCGGAGAGGCGAATTTCGGCGCAGAGGTTATCGCCTTTGAAACCGTCGGGGAGCGTGGAGATGTTTTGGACGCCCGAGAGTGCGCCGGTGGCGGCGTCGCGGGCGAAGACGCTCACGGAGCCGTTGAGCTCGTTCACGACGTAGACGAAACGGCCGTCCGCTGAAACTTTGCTGTGACGCGGGCCGGCGCCGGGCACGGTGGATGCGCGGCTAGTCTCGCGCAACGTGGCGGTCGCCGGATCGAGGGCGTAGACGACGACCACATCGAGTCCGAGGTCGCACACGTAAGCGTGGCGGTTGTCCGGCGAAATCGTGACGGAGTGCGGGTGCGGTTTGTCCTGACGCGCGCGGGCCGGGCCGAGTTGGCCGGTGTGATTGATGAGCGCTGTGCGCGGGCCAAGCGTGCCGTCGGCGCGGAGCGGAAACGCGGTGACGTAGCCGCCGCTGTAACTGACGGCCACGACCATGCGGCCGGTGGCATCGACGGCTAGGTGCGTCGTCGACGCGGTGGCGGCGACTTCGCGGTTCAGCAGGGTAAGTTTCTCGGCGCCGGGTTCGAACGCGAAGACCGCCACGCCGCTGCCGAGCGGGGCGTCGCCTGATTTTTGGTCGTGGAGCGCGTAGATGCGTCGCTCCGTCGGGTGCCACGCAAGGAAGCCGGGAAAAGGTGTCTCAGCCGCAAGCTCCGCCGCCGAGAACGCACCGGTCTTCTCATCGAGGCGCACGGCGTAGATGCCGCGGCTGCCGGAGTCGGGAGTGGTGCTGGTGCCGAGGAAAAGGAGCATGGCGGCGAGGGGAAGCATGGATCAGGCGAGTTGCGTGCCGTCGAGGAATGGCTCACCGGCGGCGCCGCGGCGGATGTTCTCCGTGGTCACGCGGGCGATCTCCGCCAGGGCTTCGCGAGTGAGGAAGGCCTGGTGCGCGGTGATGAGGACGTTCGGGAACGAGAGGAGGCGGGCGAGTTCGTCGTCGGCGAGGACGTGGTCGGAGTGGTCCTCGAAGAAGACGCCTTCCTCTTCCTCATAGACGTCGAGGGCGACGCCGCCGACGCGGCCGACCTTGAGCGCCTCGATGAGGGCCGCGGTGTCGATGAGTTTGCCGCGCGAGGTGTTCACGAGGAACGCTCCGCGCTTCATGGCGGCGAGCGTGGGCTCGTTGACGAGGTGATGCGTCTCCGGCGTGAGCGGCGAGTGGAGCGAAATGACGTCGCTGCGGGCGAAGAGGTCGGTCTTCGGCACGTAGTCGATGCGGTGCTGCGCGGCCCAGGCGGCGTCGGGGATCGGATCGCACGCGAGCACGTGCATCCCGAAGCCGCGGAAGATCTCCGCGGTCAGCTTGCCGATCTTGCCCGTGCCGACGACGCCGGCGCTCTTGCCGTGAAGGTCGAAGCCCACGAGGCCGGCGAGGGAGAAGTTCTGTTCGCGCACGCGGTTGTGGGCGCGGTGGATCTTGCGGTTGAGCGTGAGCAGCAGCGCGACGGTGTGCTCGGCCACGGCGTGCGGCGAGTAGGCCGGGACGCGGGTGACGGCGAGGCCGAGCTCCTTGGCGGCGGCGAGGTCGACGTTGTTGAAGCCCGCGCAACGCAGGGCGACATGCTTGACGCCGGCGTCGCGGAGGCGCGTGAGCGCGCCGCGGTCGAGGCGGTCGTTGACGAAGCAACACACGGCGTGCGTTCCGTCGGCTGAGCCGGCGGTGGCGGTGCCGAGGCGATGCTCGAGATAGCGGAACTCGATGCCGGCCGTGGCGGGTGCGGCGGCGAAGTAGTCGCGGTCGTAGGACTTGGTATCGAAGAAGGCGGCGTGGACGCTCATCGCAATGAGCGAAGCAGTTCGGGCGCGCACGGCAACCGTGCAGCGCAGCCGCAGCGAATTACTCCGCTGGTCGCCGCCTCAGCTCAAATGGCGCCGAAATCGAAGTGCCGGAGGCCATTCACCGTGCGCGTCAGCTCGGCGCGGAAGTCCGGGTGCGCGATCGAGATCAGCGCCTCGGCGCGCTCGCGGATGGTGAGGCCCCAGAGGTTGACCGCACCGTATTCCGTGACGACCCAGTGGATGTGACCGCGGGTGGTGACGACGCCGGCGCCGGGCTTCAACTCGGGCGTGATGCGCGAGATGGTGCCGCCCTTGGCCGTGGAGGGCAGGGCGATGATGGGTTTCCCGCCGGGCGAGAGCGCCGCGCCGCGGATGAAGTCCATCTGGCCGCCGATGCCGGAGTAGATCTTGTGGCCCATCGAGTCGGCGCAGACCTGGCCGGTGAGGTCGATCTCGATGGCGGAATTGATGGCAACGACCTTCGGGTTCTTGCGGATGGCTGCGGTGTCGTTGGTGCGGTCGGAGCCCGCGAAGGTCACGAACGGATTGTCGTGCACGAAGTCGAAGGTCTTCTGCGTGCCGACGCAAAGCGCCGTGACGATGCGGCCGGGGAAGACGGTCTTGAACTTGTTGGTGACGGCGCCGGCCTCGACGAGCGGGACGAGGCGGTCGGAGAACATCTCCGTGTGCACGCCGAGGTCGCGCTTATGGTGGAGGCGGGTGAGGACGGCGTCCTGGATGGCGCCGATGCCCATCTGAAGGGTCGAGCCGTCGTCGACGAGGCCGGCGATGATCTCGCCGATGCGGCCTTCGATGGCGGTCTCCGGGTCCGGCGCGTGCTGGTGCATCGGGCGGTTGGTGGCGATGAAGGCCTTCACCTTGGAGAACGGCACGAACGACTCACCGCGCGTGCGCGGCATCTGCTCGTTGATCTCGGCGATGACCATCTTGGCGCTCTCGAACGCCGCCAGCGCGACGTCGACCGACGTGCCCAGCGTGCACCAGCCGTGATCGTCCGGCGGGGAAAGTTGGAGGATGGCCACATCGAGCGGGATGCGGCCGGTGCGGATCATCGACGGGATGTCCGAAAGAAAAACCGGCATGAAGTCGCCGCGGCCTTCCGCGATCACTGGGCGCGTGGCGGCGCCGCTGAAGAGCGAGACGGAGCGGATGCGTCCCTCGCACTCCTTGGACACGATCGGCATCGGGCCTTCCGTGTGCATGTGATAGACGCGCAGGCCCTCGATGTCGGTGCGTTTGGCCAGGGCCTCGACGAGCTGGGTCGGCGTGGCGGCGCCGCCGTGAAGGAAGGCGCGACCGCCGCTCGGGATGAGCTTCACGACGTCTTCCGCGGACATCGCGCGCTGCTTGATTTGGGACCAGGCGTTTTTCATCGGCCCTGATTCAACCCCAGCCATCCGGCCCGGCAACGCCGGTCCTTGGGCGGAAAATGGGGAAGGCTATGCGGATTTTGCCGGCCGAGTCGCCGGCGATAAGGTCCGCTGCTGGACCGCAGCAGAAAACGCCGAATTCGCCGCTCAGGGCGTGTGCCCGAGGGCTTCCTTGTAGTGCCGGCGGCACATGGCGACGTAGCGGTCGTTGCCGCCGATCTCGACCTGAGCGCCTTCGCGGATGCCGTGGCCCTGGGCGTCGACGCGGAGATTCATGGTGGCCTTGCGGCCGCAGTGGCAGATCGTCTTCAGCTCGGTGAGGTCGTCGGCGATGCCGAGGAGCGTGGCGCTGCCGGGGAAGAGTTTGCCCTGGAAATCGGTGCGCAGGCCGTAGCAGAGGACGGGGATGTCGAGGGTGTCGGCGACATCGGAGAGCTGCCAGACCTGCTCGGGCGTGAGGAACTGCACTTCGTCGATGAGCACGCAGGCGACGGGCTGCTGGGCGTGTTCGGTGCGGACGCGGTTGAGGAGGTTGTCGGCGGCGTGGACGGAGATGGCGCCGGAGCGGAGGCCGATGCGCGATTCGATGCGGCCGGTGCCGTAGCGCGTGTCGATCGCGGGGGTGAAGAGGAGGGTGCGCAAGCCGCGCTCGCGGTAGTTGTAGCTCGACTGGAGCAGGACGGTGCTTTTGCCGGCGTTCATCGCCGCGTAGTAGAAGTAGACCTTGGCCATGGGCGGGCGGAATGTGGTTGGGAAAGGCGAAAGGCGAAAGGGGAAAGGCGAAAGTCGCAACGCGGCGTGGCAAACGGCCGCTTGCTCCGGAGCGCGGGCTGGGTGAGGTGTGCGGCTCACATGCGCGCCGTCCAACTCACTGGGATCAACCAACTGGAAATCGCCGAGGTGCCGGAGCCGAGGCCGGCGGCAGGCGACGTGGTCGTGGAGGTGCGCGCGGCGGCGCTCAATCACCGCGATGTGTGGATCAAGGGCGGCCAATACGCGGGCCTGAAGTGGCCGTGCATCCCGGGCTCGGATGGCGCGGGCGTGGTGGTGGCGCTCGGTGCCGGCGTGGATCCGGCGTGGGCGGGGCGCGAGGTGATCATCAATCCGGGGTTCGGTTGGGGAGATGAGCCGCGCGCGCAGGGCGCGGGCTTCACCATTCTTGGGCTGCCGCGCGACGGCACGCTGGCGCAGCGGATCGTGGTGCCGGTGGCGCAGGTGAGCGCCAAGCCCGCGGCGCTCAGCTGGCACGAGGCGGCGGCGTTGCCGCTGGCGGGACTCACGGCGTATCGGGCGCTGTTTGCGCGGGCGAAGCTGCAGGCCGGCGAGCGCGTGCTGGTGAGCGGGATCGGTGGCGGCGTGGCGTTGTTTGCGCTGCAGTTTGCGGTGGCGGCGGGGGCGGAGGTGTGGGTGACGTCGAGTTCGACCGAGAAGATCGTCCGGGCGGCGGCGCTGGGGGCGAAGGGCGGTTTCGATTATCGCGATCCGAACTGGGCGACGGAGGCGGTGAAGGCGACGGGGGGCTTTGACGTCGTGATCGACAGCGCGGCGGGCGAAGGCTTCGGCCGGCTGATCGACGCGACGGTGTCGGGTGGGCGCATCGTCTTCTACGGGGCCACGCGGGGCGATGCGGCGCTGCCGGTGCGCAAGGTCTTCTGGCGGCAGATTTCGCTTCTCGGCAGCACGATGGGCTCACCGGCGGACTGGGAGGCGATGCTGGCGTTGGTCGCGCGGTATGGCGTGAAGCCGGTCGTGAGCGATGTGTTTCCGCTGGAGCGCGCCGGGGAGGCGTTCGCGCGGATGGAGCGTGGGGAGCAGTTCGGGAAGATCGTCGTGACGCTGCCGTAGTCCGGCGCGGGCAGGTGGGCGCCCGCTCCGGGTGGAAGAGTTTGCGCTTGGCGGATGGGGGGCGGCCTTGGAGAAAGCCGCGGATGTCGAGCAACTCCCACTTTCACGCGTGCATCATGGCTGGCGGCAGCGGTGAGCGTTTCTGGCCGATGAGCCGGGCGCGCTCGCCGAAGCAGCTGACGAAGCTCTTCGGCGACACGACGCTGATCGAGGATACGGTGCGCCGGCTCGAAGGCGTGCTGCCGCGGGAAAACATCCTCGTGCTGACCAATCAGGTGCAGCTCGAGGCGACGCGGAAGGCGCTGCCGATGCTGGCGCCGGAGCAGGTCGTGGCCGAGCCGGCGAAGCGCGACACGGCGCCGGCGGCGGCGCTCGCGGTGGCGCTGGTGCGGGCCCGCGATCCGCAGGGCGTGATGGCGCTGCTGTCGTCGGACGCGCTCATCCACGACGGCGCGCGCTGCGGCCGGCAGATCGGCGCGGCGCTGGAGCGGGCGGGGCGCACGGACGCGTTGCTGACCTTCGGCATTCCGCCGACGTTTCCCTCGACGGGTTTCGGTTATCTCGAGATGGGCGGCGAGCTCGCGCGCGGCGGTGACGGCAGCGTGTTTCGCCAGGTGAAGCGGTTTGTGGAGAAGCCGGATGCGGCGACGGCGCAGCGCTACGTCGACGGCCAGCAGCACCTGTGGAACGCGGGGATGTTTGCGTGGCGCGTGGAGGCGTTTCTGCGCGAGGCGGAGCGGAATGCGCCGACGCTGGCGGCGTTCATCACGGGATTTCCGGCGGCGCGGGCGGAGTCGGAGCGCTACATCGCGGAGCGGTTCCCGACCTTGGAGCCGAAGGTGTCGCTCGATTACGCCATCATGGAAAAGGCGGCGGCGGTCGAGGCGGTGATCGCGGAGTTCGATTGGGACGATGTCGGCCTGTGGACGGCGCTGCCCAAGCACCTGCCGGCGGATGCGGCGGGCAATACGCTGCGCGGCCCGGTGGCGACGGTCGCGGCGACGAACAACATCGCGGTCAGCAATGGCCGGATGATCGCGCTCTGCGGCGTGAAGGATCTCGTGGTGGTCGAGACCGCGGATGCGATCCTCGTGTGTCACCGCGACGCGGTGCAGAACATCAAGCAACTCGTGCCGCAGCTGCCGAAAGAACTGCTGTAGGTGTCAGGCAGACGGGCGGCGCTCCGCGTGGCGGCAACCACAGATGGACACAGATGGACTCGGAGGTGGAGGCGGAGCGGGGCGTGAGGGGCGGAATTGTTTGTGGACCGCGGATGGCGCGGAGGACGCGGATAAAGACATCCGCGCAATCGGCGTAATCCGCGGTTGATGGATTTGAGTGATCGCGCGAGGGGCGACGGGGGGCGGTGAACTCCTGGGCGCACGAGCTGTGGCGGTCGCGTGCGGTTCCGATCCTTGGCGTTTCAGCCGTGTTCGTCGGTGTCCGGCGGTGGTTCAAAGTTACAGCAGCGCAGGGTTGAATTTGGTGCGCGGGTGGCCTTCGTGGGTGGCGATCACCCCATGATGTCCCGAATCGGATTGGTCGCTGCCGTGTTTTCGATGGTGTCCGCGCAGGCGGCGGAGCGGACGAAACTTTCTTTCAACGAGCACGTGCAGCCGATCCTCGCGGAGAACTGCTACGCGTGTCACGGCACGGACCCGGGCTCGCGCAAAGCGGGGCTGCGGCTGGACCGGGCGGAGCATGCGTTCAAGCCGCTGGAGAAAAGCGGTCCGGCGATCGTGGCGGGCAAGCCCGACGAGAGCCCGCTGATCAAGCGCATCGAGACGAAGGACGAGAAGCTCGTGATGCCGCCGCCGGAGTCGCACAAGACGCTCAAGCCGGAGCAGATCGCGACGCTGCGGCGTTGGATCACGGAGGGCGCGGAGTATGAGGAGCACTGGGCGTTTATCGCGCCGAAGCGGCCGGCGGTGCCGGACGGCAAGGCGAAGGATGCCGCGGCGGCGATCGATGCCTTCGTGCGCACGCGGCTGGCGAAGGCCGGTTTGAAGCCGGCGGCGGAGGCGGAGCGGCGGGCGCTGATCCGGCGCGTGACGCTCGATCTGACGGGCGTGGTGCCGACGGCGGCGGAGGTGGAAGCGTTCGTCGCGGACAAGTCGCCGCAGGCCTACGAGACGGTCGTCGACCGGCTGCTCGCGAGCCCGCGCTGGGGCGAGCACCGCACGCGCTACTGGCTGGATTACATGCGCTATGCGGACACGCACGGCATCCACTTCGACAACTACCGCGCGATCTGGCCCTACCGCGACTACGTGATCCGCGCGTTCAACGAGAACAAACGCTTCGATGCTTTCGTGCGCGAGCAGTTGGCGGGCGATCTCCTGCCGGCGCGGACCTTCGACGAACTGGCGGCGACGGGGTTCGTGCGGAGCAACATGACGACCAATGAAGGCGGCACGATTCCGGAGGAGACGTATGTGAATCAGACGCGCGACCGCGTGGAGGCGTTTGGCGCGACGTTCCTCGGGCTGACGACCGGCTGCGCGGCGTGTCATGACCACAAATTCGACCCGCTGACCCAGAAGGACCACTACGGGTTGGCGGCCTTTCTCGGCAACACGGCCGAGAAACCGTGGGATCTCAACATCGCGGAGCCGCTGCCGGTGCTGCGGCTGCCGAAGGAGGAGATGCGTCCGGCGGCGCAGGTGGTGCTGCGCGAGCGGGGGGATCTGCAGGCGAAGCTCGAGGCGCGCCGCGCGCAGGCGCGGGCGTTGGCGGGCGAGTGGCTCGCCGCGGGCAACGCCCCGACGGCGGTGCCGACCAACGGCCTCGAGGTGCGGCTGAAGTTCGACGAAGGCCACGGCGATGTCGTGCGCAATGCGGCGCCGGGGGCGAAAACGAAAGAGTTCAAGACCGACACCAATCCGCTCGTCTGGGGCGAGAACACCTGGCTCTGGCCCTCGATGCGGATGGACATCCAGACGCGGCTCAACCTCGGCGACCACGGCAACGTCGACGCAGGCGACAAGTTTTCCGCCGGCGGCTGGATCATGCTGCGCGCCAAACCCGGCGGCGGCGTGCGCACCGGCACCGGCAACGGCACGCTGCTCGCGCGGATGGGCGAGGCGCAGCGGCGGGGCGGCGCGGGCTGGGACATCGCGCACGAGAATTTCCAGATCGTCGTCAGCCTCGCGGCGGATGCATCGACGGCCGCCGAGACCGCGGCATCGACCGCGACGGCCACACCGGCGGCCGCAGCCGTGGCGGAGGTAATCCAGCAGGTGCCGCCGCCGGCGCCGACCAAAGCGGCGAAGAAGCGGGGCGGCGCCACGGCGGGGGCGACGACGACTCCGGTCGCGGCGTCGGCCTCGGTGAATCCGCGCACGATGGTCGCGGGCGCGCCGCAGCGCGGGCTGCAGGTCGTGACCAAGGCGGGCCAGTTCACGCGCGACGAGTGGGTGCATGTGTTTGTGACCTACGACGGTTCGCGCAAGGCGGCGGGCGTGAAGATCTATCTCAACGGCAAGCCGGCGGAGACGGAGGTGCGGCTCGACGCGCTCGGGCCGAAGGACTCGATCCGGACCGACGCGGCGATGCACGTG
>JACCEC012954455.1_pt1 | contig 10921 bp, 11 predicted proteins | sample 7450121 | NCBI WGS metagenome assembly JACCEC01 (sample SAMN15323455, study PRJNA562643) | freshwater metagenome | isolation source: river surface water | place: USA:Blue River Watershed | collected 2017-08-18 | reverse complement strand
TGAAAATAAAAAATCAGATATAATAATTTATCTGCAATTTCATCAATGGTCTGTTTAAATAAATTCTCCTCCAACATTCCAGTTGGGCGAGTAAATGAGCGAAGTCCACTCGGGCATTCAGGGCAACGCAGATTGCAAGACGTAGTTGGCTCGAAAGATATCGAAACTGGTAATCCAGAATGATTGGTTATACCCAAAAAACGAGAAAAAATATAACTTCCAACATTCCGAAGGGCGTTAGTCAACCTTCTAAATGTAAGTTTTTGGAGGAAATTCAATCCATCTCTGATTTTTGCTCGATTCAATAGCTTCATTCTTTATTTCCAAACAAATTATAAAAATTATGTACTTTCTCGTCTTTTTCGTTCTTTAGAATATCCTTCAAATTTTGTTTTTCTTCAGCCGTCTCACTAAGTATTTCCAAAGTTTGAATCGCAGTCAGGCGTATTTGCCATTCTGAATTATTTCGGGCAATATTTTCAAAAATTGCCCTTCCTCTTTGTTGATAATCCCGTGAAAGCTTATACAAATAAGATGAAAAAACTCCCATTGCCCGATACAAATCCATTCCACTGAAACGTTTGAATCGTTTTTCAAACCATTCATAATTTACAGAAGAAGCATCATTTGAAAAATAATTTCCTATCACCACAAAATTTTCAATATCCATTTCATTGATCTGTAAATTGACCAATGCCACAGAATCTTTTGGCGAATCAGCCAAAATTGCTTCTAATGCCGTTGCTCGTACTACGTTTGAAGTATCTTTCAAGGCTTTTCTGAATAAACTAAAATTAAAAGAATTTTCCTTATCTAAAGATGTAATAGCCTCTGCCCTCACATACGAACGTGCATCATTTTGCAATATATTTTGCAACATTCTCTCGATTTTTAGAAAATCTTCCCCATCATAATCTTTAAATTGCTCGACTGCAAATTGCCTAATTCTCCAAAATTTATCCTGACAAGCTTCTAAAAATACCTCTTTAATTTGAGGGATTTTCATGATATTTTCGATAGATTTATCCGTTTCCCTAATTTTGGACAAAGTATTTAAAGCATTCAATCGAACAGCCACATTTGTAGCATTTCTGAAAATACTAACCAACTCTTCGATAGATTTTTCGGGCGTTAAGATAGTACCAGGAAAAATTTGTTCGGGGTCAAATAACACAAATAACGGTTTTTCTTGAAAATCGATTTGTAGGTTAGTTTCTTTAGAATCAACCCAAATTTCTTCCATTTTTTCTGACTTTTCACCCTTTATCCAAATCTTCAACGGAAACTTATACACTTGTAATAGCGTAGAATCTTGTTTTTGTTTGAGTTGTATAGACAAACGATTCTCTTCGTACGTATAACTTGCGTCAACAGATGGAATTCCTCCAAATTTAAACCATTGCGTAAAAAACCAATTCAAATCTTCTCCTGTTATCTCTTCAAAGGCCATCCGTAAATCCTCAATCTCGGCAGTTTTAAAAGAATTTCGTGTCAAATAAAGCTTTAATGCAGCAAAAAAAGCTTCGTCTCCCACATATTTACGCAAAAAATGTAAGATAACTCCGCCTTTATTATAAGAATTGACATCAAACATTTCTTCTTGATTTCCATACTGAAAGCGTATCAAAGGTACATGGTTTCTTAAATATAAATTATCATATTGAAACGCATCTCGACTTTCATAACGTAGCATATCAGCCTCCTCTTTGCCATATTTATGGTTTATCCATAAATATTCTGCGTAATTTGCAAACGATTCATTTAAAGGTAAATTCGACCAAGACTCACAAGTAACTAAATTTCCGAACCAATGATGAAACAATTCATGGGCAATCACCCCTTCATCATGGTCATCGACCAATTGTCTATGATTTTTCTGAATACTTTCGCCATGAACAGTTGCAGAAACATTCTCCATTGCACCTGAAACATACTCTTTAACGGCAATTTGTGCATATTTTGCCCAAGGATATTTGACACCAAGTAATTTTTCAAAAAAACGAATCATTTCTGGTGTTCTTCCAAAAATATCCATTGCATATTTTTCAAACTCTGGTTCCACCCAATAACTTACTTCAAAATCTTTAAAACTTGGATCAACTACTTTTTTAAATTCACCCACTGAAATCATAAACAAATAAGGGGCAATTGGCAAATCTTGCTGCCAATGGTCTGTTCGATACCCATTCATCTTTTTCTCCGAACCCAACAATTTTCCATTCGAAAGAGTCAGATACTTGTCCTCGACCGTGATGTATATGTCATGGCTCGATTTTTGATTGGGGGCATCTATCGTTGGAAACCAACAAGACGACGCTTGGGTTTCGCCTTGCGTCCATAATTGTGTCATTCCTTCATTTTCTCTTCTCAAAGGATTTATAAAATATAAACCTTTATCAGATGAAATGGCAACACTGCCATTTTTGGGAAGTAAATTCGGCTTGGCAACATAATTAATCGATACAGAAATCGTATCGTATTTGTTGTATTTTTTATCGAGATAAACTTTGAGGACGTTTTGATTATATTCAAATTTCAATGATTTATCATTCATTTTAACACCTGAAATATCAAAACCTCGTGCATCTAATTCTAAAATTTCTTGGGCATAAAAATGTGGTTTAAGCCGAATCATCGCAGTTCCATTCAAGAATTGCCTTTGCCAATCAGGCTGAATATGCAATGTGGTGTGAATCAAATCAAATTTTTTGGTGACAGTAGCTCTATAAAGTGAATCTTGCGAAAGACCATTTAGATAGACTAACCAAAATAAAACAATCATTGATCTGGTTTTCATTATTCCTGGGTTTTATTTAAGGTGGAAGAATTATTTTTTCTTTTTCTTTCTAAAATCGTTGAAATAGATTTCCGCAAACTTTCTCAAAACATACCCGTCTTCAAAAGTTTCGATTTTATACGCTCTCGAAAACTGAAAATCATCGAGTGACGCATAGCCACCTTTGATAACCAAGGTGAATATATTGTTTTCAGCATCATATTTCCATGAGCTATTTTCCGAATCTATATCCAAAAAATCTACGCCCAAACACATATTTATTTTAGGGTCACTCTCATAATCATAATCGATTTTGCCCTTGTTTAGGGTTAATACTAAATTATTGATACTTAATTTTGATTCTGCGTATGGAGTGAGATAAATATCCCCTCTTTCTATTTTATTTTTCATTAAAATCCATCTTTTTTCAGGACTAAATAACTCAGCAAATAATGCCTGATAATCTATTTTCTCGGTAGGTGGAACAACTTCTGTTTTGAGAATTTCGACTTTTTTTTCTATAATTTTCGTCGAAGCTGCCTGAGGAGGATTAACTAAAATTTTATTTTTTGAAAAATTTTTAAGATTTTCAAATAGTATATTTTTACTTTTAATGAGAATAAATCCATCACTAACCGACTCGATTGAGTAATTTCTTGAAAAACGAAAATCCGATAAAGATGCATATCCTCCTTTGATTGTCAAAGTCAATTCTTGTGCAAGCGAATCAAATTTCCAACGACTTTCCTCTAAATCTATGTCTAAAAAATCGATACTTGAAGTACTCTGAATTTTTGGGTTACTTTCATAAGTATAGCTCAATCTCCCATTCGACACAAACGAAAGCACCAGAGAATTAGCTCTTAATTTTGCAGGATGATATTTCGCTAAAAAAATCTCATTTTTTTCAATTTTATTATTCAAAAGTATCCACTTCTTTGTCGAATCCAACAATGGATGAGTAGTTTGAGCAATGACTTGGTTCAATACAAAAAAAAAGAAAATAGAGGTAAACTTACTTTTCATGCGTATGGAAAATAATTAATAAATGTTTTCAGTAGCTCTTTTTGCCGGAACCAAAGACGCTAAAATTGTGATTAAAATCAAGGCAAATGCAGTAAAAACAAAATCCGACAATTGCATTTTCACTGGATAAGCATCAACAATTGCATTCGGGATACCCATTTTCAACAATCCATATTTTTGCTGCATATAACAAATTCCCCAACCCAAAAATAAGCCTATCCCTGCACCCGAAAATGAAATAATGGCTCCCTCTGTAAAAAATATTTTTCTTATCAAACTTGCATTCGCCCCAAAAGCCGACAAGGTTTTAATTTCTGGCTCTTTGTCGATAACAAGCATGGTAAGCGAGAAAAATACATTAAATGAGGCAATCCCGATAATAAATAACAAAGCTATAAAAATGAATAATTTTTCTATCTTAATGGCTCTAAATAAGTTCGCATTTTGTTCGTCTCGGTTCTGAACTTTAAATTTCCCGCCTAACATTTTCTTTATTTCATTTTGGACGAGAATCATCTCTGCCTCATCTTTCAAATAAATTTCCAGAGAGGTTCTTTCTCCCAGATTATCCGTCAATTGCTCTGCAAAAGCCAGTGGCACATATACAAAATCATCATAATTTTGTTCTAAAGCAAAAACGCCAGAAATATTTATCAAAGAAGTATTGATATTTTCTTCAGGGAGTAAAGCAATTTTTTTAGTCGATTTAGGATACCATAAATCAAGCGGCTCTATGATATTATCAAGCGAAATAGAGAGTGCCTCATAAACGTTTCCTCCAATAATGGCATAATCAACGCTATCCTTTGACAATATAAACTGCCCATCTACCAATGCTTTTTTAAGTGGGCTATTTTTCTCAAAATAAGTATCTACACCTTTTAAATTTACTATCATTTGGGCATTTTGATACCTTGCCAAAGCATTATCCTGAATAACTTGTCCCACATGAGCAATTCCATTGATACTCGATAAACTCACCATATCGATAGAATTTAACTCGAATGTTTTACCCTCAATGGCAGAAATCTTAATATCTGGGTCAAAGGATTTGAAAATTTGCCTATTCAAATCTTCTAATCCATTAAAAACCGAAAGTACAATCACCAAAGCCATTGTTCCGATGCCTATTCCAAGCATCGAAATAATTGCAATAAAATTGATAAATCCTTTTTTCTTTTTGGAAAGAAAATACTTTTTGGCAATCAAAAACGCTAGGTTCAAGGTATAAAATGGAATAAATTTTAAACATTAATCTTTAGGATTTTCCTCCTCGAGTGGTGGAATGACAATCGTTGCAAATAAAGCATCAATTTTTTGAGCATATTCAGCTGTATCATCTACATAAAATTGTAAAGACGGTACAATTCTAAGCTGATGACGTACTCTATCTCCCAACAAATGTCTGATTTGTTTGGTATTTTCACGAATGATTGCCAAAACTCCCTCTTTGTCCTTAGTCAACAAAAAACTCAAATAAACTTTAGCAATTGCCAAATCTGGACTTACTTTTACGTCTGTGATAGTAACGAAAGCTCCGTCTAAAATTTGTTTCATATCTCGCTGAAAAATTTCTCCTAAGTCTTTTTGTATCTGTTTAGCTACTTGTTTTTGTCTTTTAGATTCCATATTTAATAATATTAATGAAGCAAATCCTTCCATCTTCTGGAAAATAAATGCAAATATACAGCTATTTCGTTCAACAAATATCAATAATATTTTTGGGAAAATAATTAAAGTTTCTCACATCATCTATTTTTTCATAACTTTGCGTTTGAGAACTAAATTTTACGACCTTGCTTACATTTTTTAGATTAAATTCGATTTTTCATGTTTTATCACTCATCTTATTAATTGTGTTGATAAAAATTCCTTTTATGGGAGGTTCGCTACCAGTACTTTTGACTGAATTGGAGTGGATGCTAGTTGGCGAAAGAATTCAAGATGGTAGTATTCTTTATAAGGAAATTTGGACTAATGTAGGGCCATTAGCTTCATTGGCATATTGGGCAATCGACTCATCCTTTGGGAGGTCGCAGTATATCTATGAATTTATAGCTATTTTACTCACTTATTTCCAAGCCTTGTATTTTACATTTATCTGTAATACCCGACAAACTTTTCTTGAAAAAAATTATATTCCGGGTTTGATTTATGTACTCGTAATGAACTTATCTTTTGATTTAAGCAAACCGTCTCCGATTTTGTTCTCGGTTACATTTTTACTCTTTGCTTTCAATGTTCTGGTAAAACAAATGGAAAGAAGAGAAGGTGTTTCGGATGAAGTTTTTGAAATTGGATTGTATATCGGTATAGCCGCTCTATTTCATCAGCCTACTTTGATTTTCATTTTCTGGGCTTTGGCTTGCTTGGTTTTCTTTACTAATGCCAATATCCGTCAGCATTTTCTCACCATTATTGGCTTTATTTTACCAATGTTTTTGGTAGGGCTATACTTTTACCTAAATAATGGATTAAATGAATTCAAGTATAATTGGTTTAACGGAATTTTAAAAATAAAACAATATACTATAGAAGACTTTAAAAGTGCCTTGATTTCAATAATTGTACCTACTATTTTATCAATTTTAGGATTATTAAGAATGACAAGAATCAGTAGATTTAATAGTTATCAACAAAGAACGCAACAAATTATGTTGATTTTTGGGGTAGTTGGGATATTAGCTTTGTTTTTATCGCCCAATGTTGCACCTATGCAATTTATTGTCATTGTACCTTTTTTAGCTTACTTTATTACTGGATTTTTTATGCACTTGAAAGGGACTATTTTTCCTGAAATATTATTTACTATTTTCTTTGCATTCATCCTGATTCTCCAATATCAAGGAGTAACACCTATTATCGGTAAAGGCTTCGAACAATTAGCGGATATGCGGGTACATGCTCAAGAATTACCCGACTATATGAAAAATAAAAAGATGTTGGTCATTGGCGAACGCATCGATGAGTATCAATACGGAAAAGCATCTACTTGTTATCTGAATTGGGAATTATCAAAAATTGACCTAGAAAATCCAGATAACTATGAGAGTATCATTAATATTTTTGAGAATTTCAGAAAAGACCCACCAGAGTTGATTGTTGATAAGAAAAATGTAGTTCCAAAAATTTTTAGTAGAATTCCTGCTTTAGCAAAAGATTATAAAGCAAGTAATATAAAAGGTATTTACATCAAAAAATGAAAATATCGGTGTATTTCGGAGAATCTCCGAAATACACCGATATCTATTAGCAACGAATTTTTTCGGCTCTTCTTTCGTGTCTTCCTCCTTCAAACTCTGTGCTTAGAAATGCTTCAACGCAAGCTTTTGCCAAATCTAAATCAATGAATCTTGCAGGCAAACAAAGAACATTTGCATTGTTATGTTGGCGAATAAGTTTTGCAATTTCGACGTTCCAAACCAAACCTGCACGAATACCTGCATGATGATTGGCCGTCATACACACACCATTTCCACTCCCACAAATCAAAATTCCATAATCAAACTCTCCATTTTCTACTGCTGTAGCCAAAGGATGAGCAGTATCAGGATAATCCATAGAATCTTCTGAATTTGGTCCAAAATCTGCTACTTCATGATTTAAATCACTTAGCCAAGAAATAATGGCATTTTTATAATGGAAACCTGCATGATCGCCAGCAATAACAATTTTCATTAGAATTTTATTATAAATTGAATTAATAAATTTAATTATTCAAAAGATAAACTTTTTTTGCAAATATACGTTTTGAATAAACAATATTGCGAATAAATTTGAAGAAGATTTTTTCTCAACAAAATAAAATACAAAAAATATGGAAGAAAACTTAGAGTTCGTCAATGAGGAAGAAAAAATCAGAGAAGCATTTAGCGAAAAAGGTTGGAACGAAATTCAGAGTCAAGATTCATGGCAAATTCTAAAAACAGTAGCAGAATTTGTTGATGGATTCGACCGTTTGGCAAAAATTGGTCCTTGTGTAACAATTTATGGCTCGGCTCGTACAAAGCCTGATCATCCTTACTATTTGCTTGCTGAATCTATTGCCGCAAAATTGGTACAAAGAGGATACGGAGTCATCACGGGCGGAGGTCCCGGTATTATGGAAGCGGGAAATAAAGGAGCTATTGAAAATGGTGGAAAATCTGTTGGTTTGAATATAAAACTCCCTTTTGAACAAGTTCCCAATAAATATGTAGATACAGATAAAAGTATCAATTTTGATTATTTCTTTGCTCGAAAAGTTTGTTTTATGAAATATTCGCAAGGATTTATCGTCATGCCAGGAGGCTTTGGTACTTTAGATGAATTATTTGAAGCCCTCACCTTAATTCAGACAAAAAAAATTGCTAGATTTCCTATAGTTTTGGTTGGGAGTGATTATTGGAAGGGGCTATTGGATTGGCTAAACCAAACGATGTGTGAAAAAGAGAAAAACATCCATGCTGATGATATGAAGCTAATAAAATTAGTAGATACAGCGGATGATGCTGTCAAAGTAATTGATGAATTTTATGCGAAATTCTTGCTAAAACCTAATTTTTAAGCATTGTGGGCTTGCCGATTGACAAGCCCACACAATTCAAGAATTATTCAGCACAAAGCTCATCAAAAACTGCTACCAAATGCCCTGCAATCATCTCTGCAGAACGCCCTTCAATATGATGACGCTCAACAAAGTGAGCAATTTCACCATCCTTGAACAAAGCAATCGCTGGCGATGAAGGAGGAAATGGAATATAAGTTCTCATTTGTTGAACTGCCTCAGTATCAACTCCTGCGAATACCGTCACCAATTCATTTGGCTTTATAGAAGCTCTATCTAATGCCAATTTAACTCCTGGACGACAAGTACCGGCAGCACAACCGCAAACAGAATTAATCACTACTAAAGCAGTGCCTTTTTGATTACTGATAAAATTATCTACATCTCCTGATGTAAGCAATTCTTGAAAACCTACATTTACTAAATCGGCTTTCATTGGTGCAACTAAATGTGGAGGATACATACGAATCTCTGTCCCTTAACCCCAAATCAGGACTGTTATATTTATAATTGATACCTTTCTGGGGTTGTAAAGGTATTCTCTATTTTCCTTATTTTTAAATTATTTTACATAAAACCAAGCTCTAACTTGGCAACTTCCGACATCATTTCTGTCGAATACGGTGGGTCAAAAGTCAATTCAACACTAACATCACTGACACCCTCTATCTCTCTTATTTTTTGTTCAACCTCAACTGGAATCGATTCAGCGGATGGACAAGATGGAGATGTCAATGTCATTAAAACATATACATTATTGACCGGAAACACTTTTATATCATAAATCAACCCAAGCTCATATACATCTACTGGTATTTCAGGGTCATATACTTGCTTGATTGCTTCAATTACTTTGTCTTTTAATTCCTGTTCAGTCATATTATTATAATTTACAGATTATTTGCTTGAAATGCTAGTGCGTATGCCTTCATTTGCTTTACCATAGAAGCTAGTCCGTTTGATCTTGTTTGAGCTAAATGACTTGCCAAACCAATTTTTTCGATGAAATATAAATCGGCATGCAAGATTTCCTCAGGCTGATGTCCACTCATGACTCTAACAAGCATGCTCACCAATCCTTTCACGATAATTGCTTCACTATCAGCCTCAAAGTACAAGATATTATCTTTTTTGTAAGCATGCAGCCAAACAACTGATTGACAGCCTTTGATAATATTTTCATTATTTTTATGTAAATCATCCATTTTAGGCAATTTTTTACCCAAATCAATAATATACTCATATTTTCCTTCCCAATCATCGAACAAGTCAAACTCTTCGATGATTTCATCTTGTATCTCATTAATAGACATTACCGACAAATATTTTAATCTTTATAAAACCATTTTCTTCACTTTTTCTATTCCAAATGCCAAACGATCAATCTCTTCAAAAGTATTATATACCGCAAACGAGGCACGAGCTGTTCCTAGAATATTTAGCGTTTTCATTAAAGGCTGTGTGCAGTGATGCCCCGTACGAACGGCAATCCCCTGCTGGTCAAGAATCACCCCAATATCCTGTGGGTGAATCCCATCTATGACAAAAGACAAAACAGATACTTTTTGTTTTGCCTCACCAACAATTTTCAATCCTTCAATAGCCGCTAATTTATTGCTTGCATATACTAATAATTCATTTTCATACTGAGCCATATTCTCTTTACCAATTTCGTTGATAAAATCAATAGCGTATTTTACCGCCACTACATCAGCAATATTTGGTGTACCCGCTTCAAATTTATATGGAAGCTCATTATATGTAGTTTTTTCAAAACTTACTTCTTTAATCATCTCCCCTCCCCCTCGGTAAGGTGGCATACTATTCAAAATATCTTCCTTTCCATATAAAACTCCCATGCCAGTAGGTCCGTAGAATTTATGTGCAGAAAATACATAAAAATCTGCATCTAAAGCCTGAACATCAATAGTCAAATGGGAACTTGCTTGAGCACCATCTATCAGCACTTTTGCACCAAAATCATGAGCTTTTTGAATGATGTATTCTACAGGATTAATTGTTCCTAGGGCATTTGAAACATGAACAACAGAAACAAGTTTAGTTTTTTCGCTCAATAATTCATCAAAAATATCTAATCTTAAATCGCCCTTTTCATCAATCGGAATAACCTTCAAGATACATCCCTTCTCTTCACACAACATTTGCCAAGGAACGATATTAGAATGATGCTCCAAATTACTGATTATAATTTCGTCTCCTTCTTTCAGAAATTTTCGTCCATAGGTTTGTGCTACCAAATTAATACTATCTGTTGTACCATAAGTGAAAATAATTTCTTCTTTTTTGCCAGCATTGATAAAATCTTTCAATGAATTTCGAGTATCTTCAAACGCCATTGTTGCTTTTTCAGCCAAAAAATGTATTCCTCTATGGATATTTGCATTATAATGCCCATAATAATCCGATAAGGCCTGAATTACTTTCAGAGGTTTTTGAGTAGTAGCGGCATTATCGAAATATACAAGTTTTTTACCATTAACCTGCTCCTCTAAAATTGGAAATTGCGAACGAATTTGAGTAATATCTAAAACTGACATGGTCTTCTATAATCT
>JACCEC012414409.1_pt1 | contig 10922 bp, 10 predicted proteins | sample 7450121 | NCBI WGS metagenome assembly JACCEC01 (sample SAMN15323455, study PRJNA562643) | freshwater metagenome | isolation source: river surface water | place: USA:Blue River Watershed | collected 2017-08-18 | reverse complement strand
TAATTGAACATCTGCATCGGCACTCAAGCCCGTTAAACTCAAATTAAAGTTACTTTGCGTGCCTACACTGAATTTATAGTAATCGTTAGTATCAGCACTTCCTACCCAATCATTAAAACTTTGAGTTCCTGTTAATGTACCAACATTACGGGCTTTGGCTAGGGTATTTCCCGCATTGTCAACAGGTGCATTTAAAGATGGAAGTTGCCCTGAACCAAGTGGTGTTGGATTAGGATTGAAAGGATCTAGATGCAGGTAATTTAAGGAATTACCCAATCCTGATAAAGAGGAATCAAAAGACTTTTCAGAATTATCAAACATAATGCACCCCTAAATAATTTATGAAAATCTTGATTACATAGGGTGAGCAATGCAGACTATATCCAGACGCTAGGCAGCAATACTCATCTTAGGTGTACTTCAAGGATTAAATATTACTACCACACATAAAATGATTTATGCCAATTTGACAACAGTAAAAAATAATATTTTAGTATAAATTATTGCATTGAATTATACTAAATTATACAAGAATTACGCAAAAATGACGTAAAAGCCTTGATTTATCTTAATGGTGACTTATTTGAATTTGTGAATCTTAATAGTTATTCGTGATTCTGGATGAGAAAAAATGTAAAAATGTAAAGTGGATACTAAGATAACTTAATAGGCTGTTGTGCATTAATTTGTATAAGTATGGCGGACAAGATGCCCACGCCATAAGATTTAAGCATTTTAGGATGATAAAATTCAGGTATGTAACACCTTACTTACGTCAATTTTATTAATTATTTATGAGATGTAGAATTGAAAATAACATTTTATTTATTGATTATGAAGATATACCAGAATTTAAAAAAGGTGGTTCTGTAGTCAGAAATTCCTACTTTTGGGCATTGCGTTCCATTGCTGGACGTGCTAAAAGGTATAGTGATTGGGAATACGAACCAGAAGTTTGGCTTGCACTAGAAAGAATGCTTTTATCATTTACTGAATCTGGGTATTTAGGTTATAAAGAAACAACGTTAGAATTTCCACTTTCACAAGGTGAAATTCCCAGTGTATTACGAAATGTAGCAACTTGGGAATAATTCACCGGATATTCAGTTTGAATTTCTGTTATTGTGCAAAACAAACAGTCACATCCTAAATTATTCCTGGTCCTTTACCTCTTTTATCAAACTGCTCTGTTAACAAACCAGTTTTGTCTTCATTAATTTCTCGTAATTCCTGTATCCGTTCCGCTTTTTCCTGTGCAGCTATTTCTCGCGCATCTCCAGGAACTTCATAATACATTTCCGGTTCAACTGGATAATTATTCACCAAACCCTCTTGATCTACGGTATAACCATCGGTTGTGCGAATACTATAAACATTAGTTTGATCATCCGTAGATGCACTGGCAAGATCCTCTTCTTTAGGAAGATGTTTATAATGTTTTCCTTCTCTTTTCATTCTTGCTGCTGTTTCTGCGGGAATTATTCCCCGATCATAAGTATCTGAGGTAATTTTATTATTTTCATCATTCATAAAATTAGTCCTTTCTACTTTTTCAAGTATTGCCAGAACTAGATTATAATTTCCTAGCAGAGAAATAGACTATCTTGAGAAATAATTACTAAAATTAATTTTGCTTAAATTTTTCTACTTATAGATATATTTGTTTGTTCCAGGACTTACGCAAAACAGAACGAAAGTAGGGGTAATTCATGAATTACCCCTACGCAAGAATCATATTTTCATTTACATCTTGCGTTAAGGATTTGAGACTACTACTTGGGGCGAGTTTTCCACAAATTATCTTATGTCGAACTCAGGTTGATTTAGCCAGGGAATAAATTCCCTGTCTCAAGGCTCAAGTCCAGCAATGTTTCGGATTTGTTACAGATTCTACCGCAATTTTCACAGCAGTCAATAATTAGGTCAGGAGTTGAGGAGGAAGAAAAATCTCTCTTCCCTGTTCCCTATTACCTATCACCAATTATCCATTACCAATATGTACACTACTAGCTGTGTCATTCCGGTTATTAAATCTCCCAAAGATTATCAAGCCTATCGGATTAGTCCCCATGACTCCAACCGATTAGCAATTATCTTTGATTCCACCAGTGCTAATACTTCCTTAACTTGTTGTGTAGAAATATTTGATGTCGGTGGACAAACACCACCCAACCGCCATCAATGGGCAGTAGAAATGTTCTTTATCCTCAAAGGCGAAGGGGTTGCCATTTGTGATGGCAAAAAAGTAGGCATCAAAGCGGGAGACAGTTTGTTAGTCCCGCCCACAGGGATCCATTTGATTAGAAATACAGGTGATTCTCGTCTTTACAGTTTAACAATCATGGTTCCCAACGAGGATTTTTCAGAACTAATTCGCAGTGGCATTCCTGTGGAATTAGATGCTGAAGATATGACTGTTTTAAGTAGGCTAGATTCTTTCAAGTTACTGTAGTGCCTGAAAAAATGGGTCGCCCGGGATTCGAACCCGGAACTAATCGGTTAAAAGCCGAGTACTCTACCGTTGAGTTAGCGACCCGATTGCGTTTTGCAACTTTACCACTATACCATTAACACCTGGGGTTTTGTCAAGAGGCTTTTAGAAAAAATTTGCTGTTAATTTCACAGACATTGTTTTCTTTGCCCCTGGCTCTAATACAGTTAAGTTTTCACCAGTGTTGAGAGAGTTGCGTCCAGCAGTCCAAGGTTCTAGACAATAGAAGTCTTTGCCTTGCACAGTCCAGAAGACTAGCATAGCATAAATATGATCATAATCAAGGGTTATTTTTAATTTCCGATTATGATCTGTCACAGTTGCTGATTGACTGCGTAAATGTCCGAAGGCAAAATCTATCTCATCCCGGCTAAAGTCAAAGTTGCCGTCAAAAGGGTGCATTTGTTTGGTTTGCTGGTCTAGATACTGTCCAGAAGGAATAGCAAACTCTAATTGGGACTTATCACCACACTGAAAATAGGGATGAAACCCAGCCGAAAAAGGCAAAGGTACAGGAGAGAGATTTTCATACTCTTGATCAATCACCAGCGAATTTCCTTGCAGGGTATAGGTAAAATTTAGCTGAAAGTCAAAAGGATAAACCCTGCGAGTTTGTTCATTACTTTTGAGTACAACGGTCAGACTAGCTTTATTATCTGTTATGGGACTGGTGACATCCCAAGGTAAATCTCGCCCAAAACCATGTTGTTTGAGAGTATATTGTTTACCGTTATAAGTATATGCACTCTCAGGTAAGTTACCGCAAATAGGGAACAAAATTGGTACACCGCCACGAATACTTAAATCTGGGTGAGTGAAACGTTCCTGGTCTAAATAGAGAACTTCTTCACCTTGAATCCGCCACCGGGTAATAATACCGCCCCTTTCTGGGACTACTTCTATTTGAGAATTGGCGTTAGTATCGCTGAGGATGTAGGTTTTGTATTGTTGCTGTTGGGTGTCAATGGTAAACATGATTTTTGGTGATTGGTGATTGGTGATTGGTGATTGGTGATTGGTAAAATTTACCCCTGTCACCTGTCACCTGTCACCTGTTCCCTAGTTATTCGTCTTCAGCAAAGATGAAGCGATATAACTCGCTAGGATCTGGTTCGGGGCTGCTTTCGGCAAATTTAACTGCTTCCTCAATTACACCCTGAATTTTATTTTCCACATCTTTAAGTTCTGCTTCCGTGGCTAAATCATGTTCTAGCAAATAAGCAGCTAACTTTTTAATCGGGTCACGGGCAAACCAAAATTCTTTTTCTTCCTTGCCGCGGAGTTCGTCGGGGTCTGCCAGAGAGTGACCTCGGAAGCGATAGGTCATGGCTTCAATTAAAGTTGGACCTTCTCCAGCACGGGCGCGGGCTACGGCTTCTTGAGCGACTTGACGGACTGCTAAAACATCCATACCATCTACTTCTACACCCACCATGTTAAACACGCTGGCTTTTTTGTATATCTCTGGTTGGGAAGTTGCCCGTTCGTGAGCCATACCGATCGCCCACTTATTATTTTCTACCACAAACAGAATTGGCAGTTTCCATAAAGCCGCCATATTCAATGTCTCGAAAAATTGACCGTTGTTAGCAGCACCATCACCAAAGAAACAAGCGGTCACTTGGTCGGCACTGTTGTCTCCAAAAACTTCCCGACGGTATTTTGATTGAAATGCTGCACCAGCAGCCACGGGAATACCTTCAGCAACGAAAGCATAACCACCTAATAGACGATGTTGGGCAGAAAACATATGCATAGAACCACCGCGGCCTTTACTGCAACCTGTGGCTTTACCAAATAATTCTGCCATGACTTCCCGTGCGGGAACTCCTGCACTCAAAGCATGAACGTGGTCACGATAGGTACTGGAAACAAAATCTTCCCCAGGGCGCATTGCACCTTTGATAATTCCAGTAGAAACTGCTTCCTGTCCGTTGTATAGGTGGACAAAACCAAACATTTTCCCTCTATAGTACATTTCGGCGCATTTATCTTCAAAGAAACGCCCTAATGTCATATCTTCATATAACCCTAGTCCTTCTTCTTTGGTAATTTGGACTGTGGCAGTGTTAAATGTGGGTAAAGTGCGTTCTTGAACCATGCTTGTGAACTATTCCTATTCTATATAGTTAACGTTAGCTATAAATTAGCTCCGTTGACAAAACTCGTTGATCAAACCTTATTTTATGCAGTTTTGATGCACCAAAACAGCAACCCAGGATTTCTATTGGTGGAAATGGTTGCTTCTTTTATAGGTTAGCAATCAAAGTTATTCCTTTTCTGCATAGATGTTAACAATTAAGCAGGTTGGCGTTAAAAGGCAGGGGGTAAAGCTTTTACCTCCCTATATTTCTGAGAACAAAACTCTAATTTTATGATTGTTTTTTGAAAATTGATAATTTTTAAGTATGACGATCTGATAAAATTTGTAAGGTTTCTTTGAGCTAGGAGCAATGGGATCGACTGGTGTAAGGATCGCAATTGACGCAATGGGGGGAGATCATGCACCCACTGAAATCGTCGCCGGCGCACTGCGGGCGAAAGAAGAGTTGGGTGTAAAAATATTATTGGTTGGTGATCCCCAACAAATTGAGGCTGTGATACCGCCAAAAACCAATATGGCGAGTTTAGAGATTGTTCCTGCCCAGGAAGCGATCACTATGGATGAAGAGCCTCTCAATGCAGTTAGACGTAAACGGCAGGCTTCCATCAATGTAGCGATGGATTTAGTCAAGAATAAACAAGCAGATGCAGTGTTCTCTGCTGGACATTCTGGTGCGGCCATGGCATCAGCCTTGTTACGCTTGGGAAGATTACCAGGAATTGATCGCCCAGCAATTGGTACAGTATTTCCAACCATCAAAGCTGGAAAACCGGTGATGATCCTGGATGTGGGTGCTAATGTAGACTGTCGCCCTAAATTTTTAGAACAGTTTGCAGTCATGGGTTCAATTTACAGTCAGTATGTTTTGGGAACCCAACAACCCAAAATAGGTTTATTGAATATTGGCGAAGAAGACACCAAAGGTAACGAATTAGCTCTCCGCGCTCACCAATTACTACGGGAAAATACTCAAATTAATTTTACTGGTAATGCTGAAGGACGTGATGTATTGTCTGGTGATTTTGATGTGATTGTATGCGATGGCTTTGTAGGTAATATTCTATTAAAGTTTGCTGAAGCAGTTGGGGGCGTAATCCTGCAAATTCTTCGGGAAGAATTACCCCAAGGATTATATGGTCAAATTGGCACAGCCATTTTAAAACCCAACCTCAAGCGCGTTAAACAGCGCATGGATCACGCTGAACATGGCGGTGCTTTGCTGTTAGGCGTTAGCGGTATTTGTTTTATTGGTCATGGTAGTTCCCAAGCGCCATCTATTTTTAGCGCCATTCGCATGGCTAAAGAAGCAGTAGATAATCAGGTGTTAGAAAGACTCCAATCCCAATATCAAATTCTACAACAAGAAAGCAGTTAGCAATTAGTTCTCCTACAGTGAGGATATATGCTAACAACCATTTGTCACTTGTCATCCAGTTTTAGATGGCGGATTTTAGATCAATAAAGACAACTTTTTATCAGTCTAAAATCCCCAATCTCAAATCTAAAATTGGGATTGTCATTGGTACTCGTTATTAATGCTTACAAACAAGACAATTGACAATTAACAACTGACAATTGAGGAGATTAAGAGTGCAGAATTTTTTTCATAGTGGCCTAGCAATTACAGGTAGTGGTTCAGCAGTCCCAACCACCTGTTTAGATAATCAAGATCTAACTCTACTGGTAGACACATCCGATGAGTGGATCACCAGCAGAACCGGGATTAAACAACGGCGATTAGCATTACCCCCTGACTCTCTCACATCATTAGCTACTGCTGCTAGTCAACAGGCGATCGCCTCCGCCGGCATTACCGCAGCCGATATAGACTTAATTTTGCTGGCTACCTCCACCCCTGATGATCTATTTGGAACAGCTTGCCGAGTACAAGCAGAGTTAGGCGCTACCAAATCCGTCGCCTTTGACTTGACTGCCGCTTGTTCAGGTTTTGTCTTTGGTTTAGTCACAGCTGCCCAATATATCAGGACTGGTGTTTACAAGAATGTACTCTTAATTGGCGCTGATATCCTCTCTCGTTGGGTAGATTGGCAAGATAGACGTAGTTGTGTATTATTCGGTGACGGCGCTGGCGCAGTCATATTACAGGCTAATACAAGCGATCGCTTACTCGGATTTGCCCTCAAAAGCGACGGTTCACAAAACCAATATCTCAACGTCGCCTATCACCCATCAGCCAAAGAACTTACACCACAAATTGCTGTTTCCCAAGGCAAATATCACCCCATCACCATGAACGGCAAAGAAGTTTATCGCTTTGCAGTGCAAAAAGTTCCAGAAATCATAGATAAAGCCCTATTTGCCGCCAACTTAAAAGTTGAAAATATAGATTGGTTAATATTACATCAAGCCAATCAACGTATTATTAACGCCGTTGCCGAGCGCCTGAATATTCCTGGAAATAAAGTCATCAGCAACGTTGCCAACTATGGTAACACCTCCGCCGCATCTATCCCCCTGGCCTTAGATGAAGCAGTGCGAGCCGGGAAAATTCAACCCCATGATATCATTGCTACATCCGGCTTCGGTGCTGGACTCTCCTGGGGTGCAGCCGTCTTTCAATGGGGAAGATAGGTGACAGATAACAGATGACAGGTGACAGATGCATAGCAAAATAAAGATAGATAATCACCAACTACCAATTATCGTTTATCAATGACAAAAACTGCATGGGTGTTTCCCGGACAAGGTTCTCAAGCACTGGGAATGGGAATAGACTTATTAGATCTACCATCTGCCAAAGAAAAATTTATTCAAGCTGAGGCAATTTTAGGCTGGTCTGTGATAGATATCTGTCAAAGTGATATTGATACATTATCCCAGACCCTTTATACCCAGCCTAGCTTATATGTAATCGAAAGTATTATTGCTGATATTTTGCGCGAAAAAGGACAAAAACCGGATCTAGTTGCAGGTCACAGTCTAGGGGAATATATAGCTTTGTATGTCGCCGATGTGTTTGAATGGTCTGCCGGACTCTACTTAGTCAAACGCCGCGCCGAACTTATGGATAGTGCTGCTGGTGGGATGATGGCGGCTTTAATGAACTTTGATACAGACCAGTTAGAAACAGTCATTAGTCAAACACCTGATGTAGTTTTAGCTAATGATAATAGTCCCGCCCAAGTGGTAATTTCAGGAACTCCAGAAGCGGTACAAGCGGTAATGTCTCAAGTCAAAGCTAAACGGGCGATCCCCTTGAAGGTTTCCGGCGCATTCCATTCTCATTTAATGAAAGCAGCAGCAGCAGAATTTCAAGAAGTTCTCGACTCAGTTGTTTTTCAGTCCGCAGTTGTTCCGGTATTGTCCAATGTCGATCCAGTTCCCGCAGTAACAGCAGACATTTTAAAACAGCGACTTTCCCAACAAATGACAGGTCCAGTCCGTTGGCGAGAAATTTCGTTACAACTAGCAGCAAATGGTGTAGAAAGAGTTGTAGAAGTAGGCCCTGGTAATGTATTAACTGGGTTAATAAAACGGACTTCTCCTAATTTAACTTTGGCAAATATTCGTAACGCTGCGGAATTACCAAATTAGCATTGTTCATTAAGATCCCGGACTTCTTAAAGAAGTCCGGGATCTAAAATTTCAATTAATTGGGGTATAAGCCGCTACTTTGGAGTTGGGAGATAGAATTTTACAAAATTAGGAAAAACCTGAATTTGTAGCGGTTTAGCACTACTAAACCTTTGCCTACTACACTAAATCCTATTTAAAATCCCAATGCTTCCGCGACAGCTTGAATATCTGCGGGTATACCCTGTTTAAGCTGGGCGTTACTGTGCCTAATAGCAGTATCTGGATCTTTTAAACCATTACCAGTGAGGACGCAAACCACTGTTGCACCGGTGGGAACTTCGTCTTTTACCTGTAATAATCCTGCCACAGATGCAGCACTGGCAGGTTCACAGAAAATCCCTTCTGATGATGCTAACAGGCGGTAAGCGTCGAGAATTTCCTCATCAGTTACAGCACGGAAACTACCTTGACTGGAGATTTGGGCGGACACCGCTTTATCCCAACTAGCAGGATTACCGATTCTAATGGCTGTGGCCAAGGTTTCAGGGTGTGGCACCGGTTGACCATTGACCAAAGGTGCAGCGCCGGCAGCTTGGAAACCCATCATTTTTGGTAGGCGATCGCATTTACCATCTTGATGATATTGACAAAAGCCCATCCAATATGCTGTGATATTACCCGCATTACCTACGGGGATACATAACCAGTCTGGGGCATCACCCAAGGCATCCACAACTTCAAAAGCGCCAGTTTTCTGTCCTTCCAAGCGGTAGGGGTTAACAGAATTAACTAAAGTGATGGGATAGTTATCCGCCATGTCCCGGACAATTTCTAGGGCGCGGTCAAAATTACCTTTAATTGCTAATACCTCTGCACCATAAAGTAAGGCTTGGGCTAACTTACCTAAAGCCACATAACCGTCGGGAATTAAGACAAAGGGACGCATTCCGCCTCTTCTGGCATAGGCGGCGGCGGCGGCGGAAGTATTACCAGTGCTGGCACATATTACAGCCTTAGCACCTGCTTCTGCTGCTTTGGAAATTGCCATTGTCATGCCCCGGTCTTTGAAGCTACCAGTAGGGTTAAGACCATCATATTTGACATATACCTTGACCTGTCTGCCAATACGTTCGGCGATCGCTGGCACGGGAATCAAGGGTGTATTACCTTCCAACAGCGTCACCACGGGGGTTTTTTCGCTGACGGGCAAGTATTGACGATAGGCTTCTATCAGCCCTGGCCATGGTTGGCAATGAGATTTAGCAGCAGACAGGCTCAAAGTCACGGGATTCAAAATTTCTTAGTTAAGGATTAGGAATTGGGAATGCTCTTGGGAAAAGTATCCCACTTTTCAAGTCTATATGTTAGTTTGGGAACACCGTTATCATGATCGGAGTCCCTTATGACTACATTTGTAACCTATTAGAGTATATGATGAAAACTATACAATTTTTTAACAAGCATCAATATTAGTATATTATACTATAATCTCTAACGGTGTGAGTTAAGTTTGTAATGCAAACAACTATGTCTACTATGTCATCCAGTGTTTCCGAGTGCGAATCCCACGCTAACTTAGTCAAGAAGTTAACGAAGGCTTACTATCGAGACGATCAGCAAGTTAAGTTTATGGACTTGCAAGCAGAGGTAGATTCCCTTTTAGAGCAATTGCAAAATCTCAAAAGTGAACGAGTGGAAACCCCTAGCGACGAAGAATAAGTCCCCTGGTTGGTAACTATACCTCTGTTTTTTCTACCAGTAACGCTAGAGATTGGTCATCGGTAAGTTGAGCGATCGCTATTAGCGTTTGCTGGTCTGTACGGGTAAAATCACTATAAATCACTTTCCCATCCGCCGCCAAAATTAGAGTTGGAATTTGTGTTTCCCTCAATTACAAAAAAAGAGGGTTTTCCCCTCTTGAAAAGATAATTTAACAATGTCTTGAGTTGTCATTACTGACAACTATCAATAATTATTCTTCAGTAGCGGCGGGAATTTCTTCTTCAATCTCTGTCGCTTGGGGAATTTCTCCCTCAACTAGACCATCCACAGGTACGACTCCTTCAGCTACCTCTTCTACTGCTGTAGCTAGACCTTGCTGTTTAGCAAGCAATTGTTCCCGATACTTAGCTGCCATTTCTTCGGCCTTATCATAAACCAAATCACGGTTCTTGATCATGTCACCGGGTTCGGGTTCCAACTGTTTGGTAGACAGCGAAATCCGTCCTCTTTCTGCATCCAAGTCAATAATCATGACTTTGACTTCATCATTAACATTGAATACACTATGGGGAGTGTCAATATGCTCGTGGGAAATCTCAGAAATGTGTAGTAGTCCGCTTACTCCACCAATATCAATGAAAGCACCATAAGGTTTGATACCACGAACAGTACCAATGACCACTTCGCCAACTTCCAAACGGTTCATCTTACGCTCAACCAGCGCTCGACGATGGGAGAGAACTAGGCGGTTACGCTCTTCGTCTACTTCCAGGAATTTTAAAGGTAGTTCTTCGCCTACTAAATCTTCCTTGGGTTTGCGAGTGCTAATATGAGAACCGGGGATAAAGCCGCGTAATCCTTCAATTCGCACTAATGCTCCGCCTCGATTGGTTGCGAAAACGCCAGAACGGACAGTAGCATCTTCTGCTTGTAACTGCCGCACTCGCTCCCAAGCACGCATATACTCAATCCGACGAATTGAAAGGGTAAGCTGACCATCTTCGTTTTCATCTGTAAGGATGAAAAATTCCCGTGTTTCGTTTGATTGTAAGACTTCTTCCGGGGCAT
>JACCEC012469153.1_pt1 | contig 10924 bp, 10 predicted proteins | sample 7450121 | NCBI WGS metagenome assembly JACCEC01 (sample SAMN15323455, study PRJNA562643) | freshwater metagenome | isolation source: river surface water | place: USA:Blue River Watershed | collected 2017-08-18 | reverse complement strand
TGAAATTGAACCGAAGACTTCTCATTTTGGCCACCACCGGCATCATCGCCAGCGGTCTACAGGCCCAAACCACCCAAGGGGTGAGCGACAACGAAATCGTGATTGGCACCCACATTGATTTGTCGGGGCCGGCCGCCCCCGGTATGCCCATGCTGCGAAACGGCATGCAACTGCGCATTGATGAACTCAACGCCGCTGGTGGGGTTCACGGGCGCAAGATCAAACTGATTGTGGAAGACAACGGCAGCCAGCCCCAACTGGCGGTTCGGGCGGTGCAAAAACTGATCAAAAGCGACGCTGTCTTTGCCATCGTCAACCCCTTTGGCTCTGGTCCCAATGCAGCCACAGTCAAAATCGCCAACGACGCTGGCGTGATGGTCTTTGCCCCATGGGGTGCATCGGGTGTCATTCAAAAGGTCAGTGGCAACAGCCCGCTGTTGTTCACCACCGTCATGAACTACGACACCACCACTGCCTCGGCGCTGAGCTGGGCTGTGAACAACTGGAAAACCCAAAAAGTTGGCGTGATCTACCAGGAAGGCCCATTTGGTGATCTGGTGCGCGGTGGCATCAACCAGGCACTCAAAGCCGGTGGATTCACCATCGCGGCAGAGGCGGCCTACAAAGTGGGCGACATCGATTTTTCATCTCAAGTGGCCAAGATGAAGGCGGCCAACGTGGACCTGATCGTGGCAGGTACCGTGGTGCGTGAAACCTTGGGTGTGATGAGCGAAGTCAAAAAGCTCAACTGGACGCAAGTCAAGGTGCTGACCACCATTCCAGGCCGCTCCAGCATCGTGGCCAGATTGGGCAAGGACAGTGTGGAAGGCCTTTATGGCATCGGTGGTTGGAAACTCCACGAGGCCGACAGCAGTGATCCTGTGGCCAAAAAATTCATGGCCGACTTCAAAACCAAGTTCAATATGGATGCCGATGAGAATGCAGCCAATGCGTACTCTTACACATCCTGGTTCATTGCAGGCCTGCAAGCTGCTGGTCGCAATCTGACCTCGGCAGGTTTGGCCAAGGCCATGACCGGCGTGTCCCATCAGGACTTCACCACTTTCACGCGCCAAAGCTTCACCAACAACCACGTTGGACCGGAGACGGTCTCGATTGACCAGATCAAAGGCGGCAAATGGGTCCAAGTTGCTGCACCCGGTAGCAAGTGATGGTTGAAACAAACGGCCCCTCACGGGGCCATTTCATTTTTCCTCTTCAGCGAATTGAGACACACAGATGAACCGCCTTGACTTACCGGTCCATGAAATTCCAGCTTTGAGCGGCAACAATGCCCCTGTTCACACTGAAGACACCTTCACGGACATGGCAGTCATTGGCCAGGTTCCCAAAGATCTCAATGGCCTGTATGTTCGCAATGGCCCCAACCCTTTCTTCCAGCCCGACTGGCGGTACCACGCATTTGACGGCGATGGCATGTTGCATGCCGTGAAATTTGAAAATGGCCGGGTCACTTATCGAAATAAATGGATCCAAACTTCAGCACTTCAGGAAGAACTGTCTGCGAATAAAGCGCTTTGGAAAGGCATCAAAGAGCCCTGGCGCACAGACCGCCCAGACGAACCCCTCAAAAATACGGCCAATACCGATGTGAAATACCACGCTGGACGGCTGATCAGCATGTGGTACCGCTCTGGCATGCCGTATGCCGTGGATCCAGATACTTTAGACACCATTGGCCCATCTGATTTTGATGGCACGGTCATGCGCTTGTCGGCACATTCCAGACCCGACCCACACACCGGCGAGTTGATCTTTTTTGACTACAGCTTGAAAGCGCCCTACATGCAATATGGCGTGGTCGGTCCAGACCGCCAACTGCGTCACAAGATCGATATTGATTTACCCGGCCCCAGTCTTCCACACGACATGGCCATTACCGAGCACTACTCGATCCTGCATGACTTTCCCCTGCGCCCAGATCCCGAAGCGCTACAGGCCGGGCGGTACAAAATCAAATTTTATGGCTCACAACCTTCTCGATTTGGCATCGTGCCCCGTTATGGTCAAGCGCATGAAGTGAAGTGGTTTGAAGCCAAGCCCACCTATTTGCTGCACGTGGTCAACGCGTGGGAAGAAGGCGATGAGGTGGTGATGGTGGGCACGCCCTACAAAATTCATACAGACGACCAAGGCCAACCCGATGGCAAGCGCCTTGAAAACACCATTCACAACCGACAACGTGACTTCATGCTGTATGAATGGCGCTTTGACTTGAAGACGGGTCAAACGCGCGAGCGCTGCATCGATGATGTTTTGAACACCGAGTTTCCTGTCATCAACAGTGACTACCAGGGCCGGAAAAACCGCTATTCCTACAACATCATTTTTGCCCACGGCGGCAAAGAAGAAGTCAGGTTCCCTGGCTTGGTGAAATACGACATTTCGGCTGGCAGTTATGTGGCTTACAGCGCCGGCCCTCAATTCTTCTACAACGAGCCAGGCTTTGCGCCACGCGACAACGCTCAATCAGAAGACGATGGTTATTTGGTGGTCCTCGTTTGGGACCCGCATCAAGAACAATCAGAAATTCAAATCTTCGATTGCAAGGGCGCAAAAATGGCAGAAGGCCCCATTGCCCGTGTCATTTTGCCCCGGAGAATTCCCCACGGATTTCATGCCACTTTTGTGAGCCAAACCACATTGAACCGCTGGAAATAACCCCCTCATGATCTTAGTGAAGTCTGAAACCATCGAGGACTATGTCAAAAAGGGTTGGTGGTCTGAGCAAACCTTGGGCGATTTGTTGCTCCATTGGGCTGAGCGCAGAGCTGGCGAGTTGGCGGTCGTCGATCCACCCAACAAATTAGAAATATCTGGGTGCCAACCTGAACAATGGACTTGGAACGAACTCCTCGTTCGAGTGGGTCAATATGCGGCTGTGCTGCAAGCCCAGGGCTTGCGCAAGGACGACATTTTGGTGATGCAGTTGCCCAACTGTGTTGAGCAGCATGCCATTTATTTGGCCTGCGCCATCAGCGGCATCGTCGTGTCTCCCGTGCCTGTACAGTACCGAGCCCATGAGCTGTCGCATGTCATGGACATCACGCAAGCCAAGCTGGTCATCACGACGCAGCATGTGGGCCAATTCAAAGCCGCCCAACTTTGGACAGAACTTGCGCATCAATTTCCCAGCTTACAAACCCTTTTGTCCTTGGGTGAGGACCTGCCCGATGGCGTTTTGTCTTTGTCTCACTTGCTGTCGCAAACACCTTCGTGGGACAGCCAGCAGATCCGCGCTCACATGCGAGCCTGCGGGGTCACGGCACACGATGTCTTGACCATCTGCTGGACTTCGGGCACAGAGGCCAAGTCAAAAGGTGTTCCTCGCAACCACAATGAGTGGCTCATTGTGGGCCATTCTGTCAGCCAAGCGGGCGAGTTGAAAGAAGGCGCACACCTTCTGATTCCTTTTCCGTTTGTCAACATGGCCGGTGTGTCAACCAGCTTGGCCGCTTGGATATTGATGGGCGGCACGCTTCATCACCACCACCCCTTTGACTTAGCTGTCTTTATTGAACAACTGCGCGCTTTTCCCATGGATTACAGCGTTGCACCACCCGCTGTTTTGAACCTGCTGATCAAAGAACCCGAAAGAATGGCTGGTGTGAATTTAAGCCGACTCAAACGGATTGGTTCCGGCGGAGGACCACTGTCTGAATGGATGGTGACCGAGATGAAAAACAGTTTCGATATTGAAGTGGTCAATTATTTTGGCTCCAACGAAGGCGCAGCCTTGAGTTCATCTCCCTTGGACATGCCGGATAGTGCTCAGCGTGCCTTGTATTTTCCAAGAATGGGCGTACCTCGATTCCATTGGAAAATGGATGTGGCACAAAAAATCCAAACCCGATTGGTCGATATCGATACACAACAAGACATTGTTGACAAAGGCCAATTGGGTGAGCTGAGGTTCAAAGGCCCCACCATATTTAGCGGCTACTTCAAATCACCCTCGCTGACTGAGAAAGCATTCGACGAGCAAGGCTTTTATCGAACCGGCGATTTGTTTGAAATTGCAGGCGACCAAGGCCAGTACTACCGATTTGCAGGCCGTCACAAAGACATCGTGATCCGCGGTGGCATGAACATTTCCTCTGAAGAAATTGAAAGTCTGCTCATGAGTCATCCGGCCGTGCGCGACGTGGCCATCATTGGGATCCCCGATGCCATCATGGGAGAGCGCGTATGCGCAGTCGTGGTTCGACAGACCTCCGAGGCCTTGACTTTGCAGCACTTGATTGACCACCTGCGCCGCGTCAGAGAAGTGGCATCCTTCAAATGGCCGGAATCTTTGGTCTTGGTGGATGAACTGCCTCGCAACCCTGTGGGCAAAGTATTGAAACGCGAGTTGCGAGAGCGCTATGCCAATGCCTTCATCCCTGCGCGCAAACCCAAGGAAGCTGCCCATTGAAACCCGTGCTCTTGCTCATTCCAGGCATGCTCAACGACGCAAGCGTTTGGCAGCATGTTGTGCCTTTGTTGCCCCGTGACTGGTCCCTGCGCATTGCCAACGTCCTCACCCAAGACAGCATGACCAGCATGGCCCATGACGCATGGAAGCTTTTGGACGATGTGGGTGAGGACCAAGCGCTGATCATTTGCGGCTTCTCCATGGGCGGCTACGTCGCCCTTGAAATGCTCGCCCATCCCAAACGACAGGTTCATGCTGCAGCGCTCATATCCACCTCTGCTCTGCCTGAATCCCATGACAGCCGTGCCAATCGAGAAAAAACCATCACAGCCATGCAAACCAACTTTGCCAAAGTTGTGGAGGGCATTTTGAAATTCAGCACCCACGAAGCCACTGATGCTGAGCTCGATGAATTACGGCGCATGCAATTGGCCATCGGTTGTGAAGCGGCTGTCCGGCAAATCCGTGCCATCATGGGTCGAAGCGATCATCGCGAAAAACTGTCAGATCTCACCATGCCCATGGCCTTGATGTGCGGCGAATACGACCGGGTCACGCCACCTGAACTGACGCGACAGACTCAATTGTGCTTTCCAAAAGCCACGACCCACTGGGTTCCCACGGGACACATGCTGCCTTTTCAGCAACCCTTGCCTGTCGCCCAATGCATCACCTCACTTTGGGAATCCTCCCAGCCACATTAATTTTGGAGTTTCATATGCGCCTGCGCCTTCATTCCACCTTGCTGAGTCTGGTGCTTGGCTTGTTACCAACTTGGACACTGGCTCAAAATTTTCCTGAACGTCCTGTCAAAGTGGTGGTGCCTTTTGCGGCAGGTAACACCTTGGACAATGCGCTTCGACAAGTGGCTGAAGAGTTCAAAAAGAACACCGGGCAAGCCATCGTGGTTGAGAACAGACCAGGAGGCTCAGGCATCATTGCCGCGCAAGCCGTGATGCAGGCACCGCCCGATGGATACACGCTTTTGCTGTCCAACACCAGCATGCTCACCATCAATCCCTATACCTTTGCCAAGCTTCCCTACGACCCTGAAAAAAGCTACAAGCCCATCACAGGGTTTTTAGGGGCCTCCTTGGTGCTGGCCGTGAATGCCTCCAAAGTGCCGGCCAACAACATCAAAGAATTTGTGGCTTGGAGCAAGGCCCAAAACGGCGGCGTGTCTTTTGCGTCTTTCACCGCTGGCAATTCATCCCATTTCGCGGGTGTGATCATGAACCAACGCGCAGGCTTGAACATGGTCCATGTGCCCTTCAATGGCACACCACCCGCTGTTCAAAATTTGGTTGGTGGACAGGTTCATGCCGCATTCCTGCCCCTGCTCGCCGTGAAGCCGCATGTTGAATCTGGCAAGGTGAAAGTATTGGCCGTCTCTAGCCCGCAGCGTTCACCCTTGATGCCCGATGTGGCCACTTTCACCGAACAAGGTTTGCCAGACTTGGAAATCTACATTTGGTCCGGACTGTCTGCCCCTGCCAACACACCCGATGCGGTCATCAGCAAACTTCAAGCTGAATTTGCCAAAGTCTTGAAGTCACAAGTCATCATCGATAAATGGCGTGAGAGCGACTTTGAGCCCTTGCCCTTCACACCCACAGAATTCCTAAACTTCATCCGCAAAGATGCCAAGCGTTGGCAAGAGGCCGTCAAAATTTCAGGCTTCAAAGCCGCTGAATAAGGGATGGCTTGTTCAAGCGCCACAACATGAAGTTGGCCCTTGCGATTGGGGTGTTGATGCTCGTCAGCGGATGTGGTGCCATCTCCGCCGAATCTGTTTACGAAGGTATTCGTAGCCAGCAAAAAATCAACACAGATCCAGCCATGCCCAATCCACTGGTCTTGCCGCCATACGATCAATATCGAAAAGAGCGAGAACCCACCCCCAAACATCCTGGCTAAGGGTACATACCGCCTTTTGCCTTGCCTCATGGGCCATATACTGACTTCCAATTTTTCCAGCCTTCTCACCAGCTGAAGAGAGCATCTTGAAAGACAACTATTGCGCTTTGGGTCACAGCGAATGGGTTTATGTAGAGCACCCCAGCATTGAAACCTTCTCTGCTGCGGATTGGAAAGCGCTGGATGCGCAGCGCCGAAGTTACATTGCGCAAGTCAAGACCCAACACCTAGTGCGCATGCTCACGGTCAGCGCCAATGACGCTTCTTTTGGGTACCGTGTCAACATGTACAGGCATGCATTGCAGTCGGCCACCATGGTTTTGCGCGATGGCTTGCCGCCAGAGGATGTGGTTGTGGCCCTGTTTCACGATGTTGGTTACATCACCTCGTTCAGCAACCACGGTGAATTGGCCTCATCCCTGTTGGGAAACTGCATCTCAGAGCGCAACCATTGGATGCTGCAAAACCATGCGGTGTTTCAAAATTTTCACGCCCCTCACCTGCCTGGCATTGACCGACATGAGCGTGAAATGTGGCGGGGCCACCCCTATTTCGACTGGACTGCAGAGTTTGTGAAGCTTTATGACCAAGCCACCTGCGACCCCGACTACACCAGCGAACCCATTGAAACCTTCATTCCCATGATTGAAGCAGTGGTTCGCTCTGCGGACTGACCCACCCCCCATGACTGGGGTTAGTACGGCCAGTTGATGCCGGGTTTGATTGAGCTTCTGCGGCTTAGATTTGATCGATGTCGGTTTGATGGGGCGCAACCCCATTGGATTGATCGGCCAGCGAAAACCGGTCGTCCGTTCGGGTGTAAAAACTGGCACCAAATCTTGCGATGGGGCGATAGTCTTGCAAGTTGACCCGCCAGCGTTTCGTGTCAATCAGCCCATCCCGCGCAGCCAACCACTTGATTCTTCCGATGAATACATATCGGCTGGGGGTCTCTAGTGTTTCATGCAAAACGCATTCAAATGCAATGGGTGCTTCTGCGATGCGCGGTGGCAAAACCGTGTGTGAAGGCACCGCCGTCAGTCCCACGCTGTCCAACTCACTGACGCTCGATGGAAAAGCTTCACCACACATGTGCATCTTTTGCGCCATCGGTTCGTCCGACATGTGAACCACAAATTCGCCGTTGTACAAAATATTGGCCGCAGTGTCCTTGAGTTGACCGTCGGCCAAACGGTTGATGCTGATCATCAAGATGGGCGGGTCTTCCCCAATCATGTTGAACATTGAAAAGGGTGCCGCATTGACCACGCCATTGGCACCCAATGTGGTCACCAATGCAATGGGTCTTGGCACGATGAGGCTGGCCATGAGTTTGTAGCGCTCATGGACAGAGATCTCATCAAAATTGACTTCGGTCATAAATCAAGCAGTGGGGTTTTGGGCCAGATATTGATGCCTGAATGAGGCTTCAACATCTGGCCTGAGTTTAGTTTGTTTGAGAGATCAAACAATCACTTCCACTTTTGCGCGCTTGGCCACTGCCGTCCATGTGTTGATTTGCGATTGAATGAGTTTCACAAAATCATCGCCAATCAATGGTGTTTTGCGGGGCAAGGTTTGGACATCCTCCAAGCGTGACATGACATCGGGCTTGGCCAAAAGCTCCGGAATGAGCGCACTGATGCGCTGCGCGATGGGGGCCGGCAAACCTTTGGGGGCAGACAGACCCAGCCACTGAGAGCCAGTGAGGGAGTTGTATCCCAACTCTGCAAAAGTGGGAATGTTGGGCAAGGCTGGCAATCTGTTTGGTGTCGAAATGGCCAAAGCCCGCAGTGAGCCTGCTTTGAGTTGGTTCACATTGGTGGTGACCGGATCAAAAACGCTGTCGATTTGCCCGGACAGTAAGTCTTGCATGGCTGGGGCACTGCCTTGGTAAGGCACGTGATCGTGCTCAGGTGCGGGACCTTCTATTTTGAGCAGCTCACCATACAGGTGATTGGCCGATCCGATGCCCGATGTGCCATAACGAACCGCTTTGGTCTTGGCGGCATTGATGTATTGGGCCAAGTTTTGGTAGGGAGACTGCGCCCTGACCAGCAGCAGCATGGGGGCCTCCACCAGCATGCCCATGTGGGTGAAATCGCCGACCGGATCAAAAGGCATGGTGCGCCGCGTTGCGGTGGCATAAATATGTACCGATGCGTGGCTCACCAACAAGGTGTAGCCATCTGCTGCTTGCCGGGATGCATATTCGGTTCCCACCAAGCCACCCGCGCCAGCGCGGTTTTCCACCACCACCGCTTGCGACAGGGCTTGCGAAAGGTGAGGTGCCAACAGCCGTGCCACCGTGTCCACCAAGCCCCCTGGTGGGTATTGACAGATCAACCGAATGGGCGATCGCGACGGCCAAGCCGATTGGGCATGAACCCAAGGCGCGGCCACGGCCGATGTGGCTGCCAACAAAATATCACGACGTTTCATATGCACCCCTTGAGCAGATTGAGTTAAAAAGCCAGAATGTTCTTTTCCGGACCTCCTCTCGTTTGCATGAAATATGCCAATGAAAAAAATCCTTTTTTACTTCAACAGCCCTCTGCATCCCCTCAAGCCATCGATTGAATGGCAGACAGCACACAAACTGGCACCAAAATTGGGTGCTTCGCACCATTTTGATCAATCCACGCACCATTTGTTCAAGCCCAATGATTCCAATATCACTCAGCCGCACCACCCATGAAGAAGTATTTGCTCATCAACCCCAACACCAATCGATTGACATCTGAGAGGCTGCAACATTTTTTACAGCCTCTCCTGCCCAAAGATGTGGAACTGCTGATCAAGACCGCAAGCTTTGGGGCCAGCTATATCGCGTGCGAAGCGAGTTATGCCGTGGCATCACATGCCTGCTTGGAAACATGGTCCAGCCACATCCTCACCGAGACCACGCCCTTGTCGGGTGTGTTGATCGCTTGTTTTGGCGACCCCGCCCTGTTTGCTTTGCGTGAGATGTCTGCCGCACCCGTCACGGGTCTTGCTGAGGCTGCGTTTATCCAGGCCGGAAAAATGGGGCCCTTTGCCGTCGTGACCGGCGGCGACCGATGGAAGCCCATGATTCATCGTTTGGCCGCCAATTTGGGCTTTGCTGACCAACTGCGCCACATTGAAACTGTCGCGCCCAGCGGGGCAGAACTGCAAGCCAACCCCGATATGGCCCTTCAATGCCTGGGGGAGGCGTGTGACAAGGCTGCCATCCCAGGTGTCAAAGCCATTGTTTTGGGGGGCGCGGGATTGGCAGGCTATTCCCAATCACTTCAAAAAATTTGCCCCTTGCCTGTGATCGACAGTGCGCGTGCAGGGTTGGAAGTACTGATCAACAACCAAGCCGCTGCGCCCAATCACTCAACGAACGGCACATACGCACACTGGACAGGCATGACATCAGCTTTGTCGCGGTTGGCGAAGATGTGAATCGCATACCCAGAGCCACCCTTTTTTTCTCATCCATTCAACCCATGAACATCACCATCCAAACCACAGTGCATGCACCCATTGAATTGACCTGGTCCGCATACACCAGCCCAGCAGACATCATGCAGTGGAATGCCGCCTCTGACGATTGGCACACCACGGCATCTCAAGTGGACTTGCGTGTGGGGGGTGGTTTTTCATCCCGCATGGAAGCCAAAGACGGCAGCTTTGGATTTGACTTTGCTGGCACATATACAAAGATCGTTCCGCTGCAAAAGATTGAATACGCTTTTGGCGAGCGAACGGCTGCGGTTGACTTTATCCAGCAGAGCGACGGCGTCACGGTGCGCATCACTTTTGTGCCGGAGTCAGAGCATTCCTTGGAGCAGCAAGAGCAGGGTTGGCAAGCCATCTTGAATCGTTTTGCCAAGCATGTTGAATCCAAACTGGCTTGAAGGACCCACACCATGCTCACCAATCGGCTTGATGGGAAACGGGTGTTGCTCACCCAATCGCGGGAATTCATGGGCCCAGCGCTCGTTGAAACTTTTCGAAATTTGGGTGCAACAGTGATGACCGACGAACGCCCACTGGACCAGGACCCGTCATTGCCCCAAAAAATCGTTCAAGCGGCTGGCCACGTGGATATTCTTTTGCTGCATTTGGCCTTACCAGCACCCAGCACCCCTGCCAGTGAAATTGGCGATGAGGAGTGGCGAACCGTGTTTGCACATTTGGTCGACCCGATGCCACGCCTGGTGGCCGCCGTTTTGCCACAAATGATGGAACGGCGCCAAGGCCGGATCTTGTTGATGGGCAGTGCGGCTGCGCTGCGCGGTCAAAAGCGCACCGGCAGTTACAGTGCAGCACGCGGTGCGCAGTTGGCCTATGTGAAATCTGTGGGTCTAGAGCTGGCCTCTTCGGGGATACAGTTCAATGCGATCGCGCAAAACTTTGTGGACAACCCCACTTACTACGGTGCCGATGTGCAGGCCAACCCCCGTTTTCAAGAGCGCTTGAAACGCGATGTCCCACTGGGGCGCTTGGTCAGCGCACAAGAAGATGCCAACTATGCGGCCTACCTTTGCAGCGATGCGGCCGCTTGTTTTGTGGGACAAATATTCCCCATCAGTGGCGGATGGG
>JACCEC011220069.1_pt1 | contig 10925 bp, 11 predicted proteins | sample 7450121 | NCBI WGS metagenome assembly JACCEC01 (sample SAMN15323455, study PRJNA562643) | freshwater metagenome | isolation source: river surface water | place: USA:Blue River Watershed | collected 2017-08-18 | reverse complement strand
CGGGGGCTCGGCCCGATTCCTTATGAAAACGCTGTGCCGCTTCCGCAACACGGCCACGCAGCCCTTCGGCAAACGCTTTTCCGTCAATCAGGTCAGCAGCCATTATTCTTCCCCAAAGTAAACTTTCCGGCGATCGACCCCAGATGGCCGGAATCACCCAGTATTTTGAGCCGCTTTAGACGGGCGGTGGCCCCGCTGACCAGCACAACATCGCGCGGCCGCGCTGCAAAGTGAAAAGCCAAAATTTTTGCGATAGCCTGGTTGGGCTTCCCACCGTCCGGCGGCGCTGTCACCCGCACCGAAAGCCATTGCGCGCCTGCAGCATCTGTCATCACACCGTCAATCGAATCTCGTCCCCCTTTGGGGGTGGCCCGGACGCTGATTTCAATGCCGTCCGGAACCGCGCGCCAGAAAGGGCTGCTCACATCACAAAATAGGTGAACTGAATTTCAATCAGAACCCGATCAAGGATGGCCAAAGCGACAAGAACGATGAGCGGGGACAAGTCCAACCCACCAAAATCGGGCAAAATCCGGCGGATAGGTCGGTAAATCGGCATCGTTAGTCGATCAAGCGCATTCCAGATTTGTCGCACGAAATCGTTGCCAGTGTTGATCACGTTGAACGCAATCAGCCAAGAAAGGATCGCCTGAACAACGATGATCCACCAGACAACGTCCAGCAGCATCCGCAAAATATCGATGATGAGGTTCATGCCGTTTTGTCTCTTGTCCTAGCGACGAGACAGTCTTTTGCCGGAACTTTGGTGAAACGGCAACGCCCCCGACACGCCTTCCTGAAGAAGGCCTGTTGGCAATGTTCCACGCCGGTTCATCTGGCCCCCCTTAAAGTCCTCATAAACGGCCCAAACCGTGTTTCTACTGGCTTGAGCTGACAAAGTGCGCGCCGCTAAATCCGGGGTGTCACTGTCTCAGGAGGGGAAACTAATGAGCAACTTTGTACGGGAATATATCGAGATCGCCGACCATATCTCCCTTGATGATGCGATTGACGCGCTCAATGCTATTCGGCGCAGCCTGCCCGAAGGGGCCATTGCTGAACTGCGGATGCGCGGGGACGATGTCTTCGGCCGCCACCTCTCGGTATGCTATTTGCGCCCCAAGGGCATGGACGAACTGAATTGCGAGCTGCCCTATCGGTTCAATGACCCGACCAGCCTCGCGGCATGACATCAGCGGCTCACCATTCGGCAAAGGCGCCGTCGGAAAGCCGCCAAACGGGATTGCGCCAGCGATGGGGGTGTTCATCCGCTTCGCGCACCGCCGCTTCGTCGATCAGAACCCCGAGGCCCTTGGCTTGCGGAATGTCGAGAAAGCCATCGACAGGCGTCAGCACCTCTGGGTTCAGGACGAAGCTCAGCAGATCATGCCCCACATTATAATGTATGCCGAGCGAGATTTCCTGAAGCACCACATTGCGGGTGGACGCGGCCAATTGCAGGCAGGCGGCTAGCGCTAGCGGCCCAAGCGGGCAATGGGGGGCAATGGCGACATCATAGGCCTCTGCCATTGCGGCAATGCGCCGGCATTCGCTGATGCCGCCGGCATGGCTCAAATCGGGTTGGAGGATATCGACCAGCCCGCGGTCGAGAAAGGGCCGCACATCCCAGCGCGAGTAGAGCCGTTCCCCCAGCGCGATAGGCGTGCTGCACTGGTTAGCAATCCGTTCCAACGCATCAGGATTTTCTGACAGCACCGGCTCTTCGATGAACATCAGCCCCAAGGGATCGACCAGATGGGCAAGTTGGCGGGCCATGCCCCGATGGACCCGCCCGTGAAAGTCGAGGCCAACCTCGACGCCGGCCCCCTGCGCTGCCAGCACCCGTTCAACAACGCCCGCAAGCGCTTTGGGGGAGGCAATCAGCCCCATTTCGGCAGTCGCGTTCATCTTCACGGCCTTAAAGCCCTGGGCGCGCCGCCCGGCGGCCGCTTCGGCGATATCATCTGGCCGGTCGCCGCCGATCCAAGCATAGGTCTGCACGCAGTCCCGCACCTTGCCGCCCAGCATCTGCCAAACAGGCAGGCCGAGGATATGGCCCTTTAGGTCCCACAGGGCTTGGTCAAGCCCGGCCAGCGCGCTCATCAAAACCGGCCCACCGCGGTAAAAGCCGCCGCGATAGGCGATCTGCCAAATATCCTCGATGGCATGGGCATCATGGCCGATAAACCGGTCCCGAAACGCCTGGAACACGCCGTTGACCGCTTCGGCATGACCTTCCAGGCTTGCCTCACCCCAGCCGACATGGCCGTCATCGCTTTCAATCCGCACGAACAGCCAGCGCGGGGGCACCTGAAATGTCTCGATCCGCGCGATGTTCATTGGTTCATTTCCTCTACCCCTTCGGGCTCGGCGGAAGGGCGGCTGGCGAGGCGGCGCGCCTCGCGCTCTTGCTCGGCTGCGGCGGCCAGATTGGCCTGTTGCGGGCTGACCAGCGGCACCACAAGGCACACGCTTTGCGCCGGCAGGACGTCGCGCCAGTCGCGGATCAGCTGCTTATAGGCTTTGCCCACATTGCGGATGTTGCGATCGAGATCATAAAGGCCAAGCGGGTTGACGTTGCCATTCTGCTCGCGCAGCGCAGTATCCCAATCCACCTGATCGGTCAGCGAATACCAGGTGAAGCCGACGGTCGGGATGCCGACATTGCGCAACCGCAAGACATTGGCCCATTCTTTCCACAACCAATTGACCGCCTCATCGCCGTTCGGCCCTTCGCGGTAATTGGTTTCAGTGTGCATAACGGGCAGGCCATAGCGCCCATAATATTGGCGGGTGATTTCGCTATAGCCGAACACCTCACCCGACGCGCTGGTGATGCCATCGGCATGGACGCGATGTTCGTTCGTCCAATAATAATCATTGCCGAGGATGCAGTGCTGCTTGATCCGGTTGCCGAGGAAGAAATGATATTCCTCGCGCGTCATCCCATTATCCATCAGAAATTCGTACATTTCGCTGTTCACCCGCCGCCCATAATTGAGGTCGAGCGACAGGAAGCGCTTGGCGTTCATGATCTCTGCCGGGCCAATCGCTGCGGGGCTATCCGCATGAAAATATTCGGAAGACTCGCTTTGAATGAAAATCGCATCCGGCCGGCGCTTCAGGATTTCCTGCATCGCAAGCACGTTCGCTTTCACGATATGCTTTAACGCGGTCACAAAGCCGATATCGGTGGTGAGCTGTTCGTTCCACCAGCCATATTGTGCGGAAAAGACCGCGCAAATGAACATCTCGTTGACAGGGGTGTACAGCTGAACCCAGTGATAGCGCTCCGCAAAATCGGCTGCATAGCGCGCGAACAGCATCGGAAAATCCGGGTTTTGGAAATTACCGATCCAGTCTGGCACCCCAAAATGGCAAAGGTCGACAATCGGGGTGATGTCGCGCGCCTTTAAATCTTTGAGGGTCAGGTCCGCAAACGCCCAGTCATAGCGGCCCGGGGCCAAAAAAGTGCGGTGGAGCGGCGGACCAAACCGTAAATAGCGGATCCCCATATCTTCGACGAGGTCAAAATCAGTACGCCAATGGGTGTAATGCCCGCAGGCCTCCATCTGGTCCACACGGGTGCGGCCGTCATTGATCGTCGGGATGCTGTTCTCGATGCCGGTTGCGAACATGAAATTGGCCATCGTCATCGTTTCGCCCTCACCCGGCAAAGCTTGGCAGAGGCCAGCCATGCACCCCCGGCCGCACACATAAGAGCGCACCTGAAGCGGGCGCGGCGGCCAGCTGCGCTTCCGAAAGCCCGGTGCGCGCGCTGGTCACGAACAGCAGATCCAGCGCCTCGCCGCCAAAGGCGCAGCTTGTTGGCCGAGGAACGGGCAACTCAATCTGCCGCAATTGGGTGCCATCCGGGTTGAAGCAGCGCAGGCACCCGCCGTCCCAAAAACTCACCCAAAGACAGCCATTGGCGTCGGTTGTCATCCCATCGGGAAAGCCCTGATCTTGGCTGAAGCGGAGAAATTCTTCGCGCGTCAGCAGGCGGCCATCGGGTTCAAGCGTGTAGCGGTAGATGATCCCCAACGGGCTATCGGCTAAATAAGCGTGCTGCCCGTCCGGGCTGAACGCCGGCCCATTCGGCACACGAAACCCGGTATCGATCACACGCCAGCGTCGATCGCGCCCAATCCGATAGATTGTCCCCCGGGCGGCTTGTTCCGCCTGATCCATCGAGCCGAGCCAATAGCCGCCGGCACAATCCACCCCGCCATCGTTAAATCGGTTGCCCACCACCTCGCCTTCCGGGTGGCCAAAAACATCATATCGGTTCGCCGCTGGGTTCAGCGCCAGCAACCCGGCATCGCCCGCACCGAACAGCCCGCTTGAACCGCACGACACAAGGGAAGTCAGACGAAAAGGCGGCGTCCAGTGTTCAACGAACTGCGACGGCAATTCGAGCCTCCAGATCGCGGGCTTGAGAATATCGACCCAATAAAGCGACTGGTCCGCCGCAACCCAAATCGGGCTTTCGCCAAGCATATTGCCGCACGCAACGATCACCTCTGCATTGTCGTGCCGAATAAGGTCGTCCACCATCCGGGCTTGAACGCGCCATACCGGGCTTTGCTCCGCCGCCCGTTGAACAATCTGATGATCTGGCGGAGCAATCGCGCCAGACCGGTGTTTCCCCCTTAATGACAAGAGCCGCCATCAATCCGCCCCTGCCACTTGTCGCCATTGATTGGGGCACAACCAACCGCCGCCTCTTTACGATCGACGCCAAGGGTACGTGCTTGAGCGAGGAAAGCGATGCTGCCGGCGTCGCAACCCTTGGGCGTGACGCCATCGCCCCCGCTCTTGCTGAGGTGCAGCATCGCTTTGCCGGCCATCCTCTCCTCCTTGCCGGGATGATTGGCTCAAGCATCGGATGGCACGAAACGCCTTATGTGCGCTGCCCGGTCGGGCTCGATGCTCTGGCCGCTTCGGTCATCCAGAAGGACAGGGACGGGCCGCTCCTCATCCCGGGCATCTGCGCTGCGCCCGAGGACGTGCCAGATGTGATGCGCGGCGAGGAAGTCCAGATCCTCGGGGCGGTCGAGGCAGGCCTCATCCCGCCTGATGGTCTGATCTGCCATCCGGGAACCCATACCAAATGGGCACAACTCAAAAGCGGCCTTATCCAGCGTTTCCGCACGGTGATGACGGGGGAGCTTTTCGCGCTGCTGCGTGCCCATTCCATCCTTGCCCCGGCACTTTATGGCGATGTCGCGATCACGGCGGCCTTTCGCCAAGGGGTGGAAAATGGCTTTACCTCGCGCGCTTTGGCGGCGGACCTGTTCTCCATCCGCGCCCGCTTGCTTCTAAACGCCTTCGCTGCCGACGATGCCGCGGCTTGGGCAAGCGGCGTGTTGATCGGCAACGATGTCCGCTTCGGATTGGCAGAATTTGGAGGCGAAGGCGCGGTGGGGGTCATCGGTGATCCTAAGCTGACCGAACTCTACACCGCCGGCCTGCGCGCTGCCGGGCGCGATTGCTTCGAAGTCGATGGCTGCACCGCCTTCATTGCGGGAGCCCATGGTCTGTTCCGGAGGATATCATGCCCAAAATAGCTCGCTTCCATACTGAAATAGGCCGCTGCCCGCTCATCGCGATCCTTCGGGGGCTGCGTCCAGCCGAAGCCGCAGAGATTGGCGAGGCCATTCTCGAAGGCGGAATTTCCATCATCGAAGTCCCATTAAACTCACCGGCACCGCTGGAAAGCATCGCCGCCCTTGTTGAACATCTCGGCCCCCGCGCTGTCATCGGGGCGGGCACCGTTCTAGATCCGGCGGTTATCCCCGAGATCGCGGCCATCGGCGGCGCATTGATTGTTTCACCCCATGTTAATGCCGCGGTTATCAGCACCAGCGTCGCTGCAGGGCTGGTGTCCCTCCCCGGCTACTTCACGCCAAGTGAAGCCTTTGCCGCGGCCGCGGCGGGGGCTCACGCCCTCAAGCTGTTCCCGGCAGAAGCAGCACGGCCAGCAGTGCTCAAGGCGCAAAAGGCAATCTTGCCGCCGGCGCTTCCCGTCTTTGTGGTCGGTGGGGTGCAGCCAGCAGATATGGCAGGCTGGCGGACGGCGGGTGCCCATGGTTTTGGCCTCGGCAGCGCGTTGTATCAACCGGGCGATGCCTCAGAAAAGGTTCATGCGCGAACGCGCGACTATGTGGCCGCGCTCACCCATGGATAGACAGCGGATTGCCATTATCGGCTATGGCCAGATCGCCAGAACAGAACATGCCCCAGCCATCGTGGAGAGCACCCATTTTGATCTTGTCGCAGCAGTGACCAGCGCGGAAAACCATGGGCTGACCATTCCCGTTTATGGGTCTGTTGCCGCGCTGCTGGCCGATGCTGATCTGGGGCTGGATGCCGTGGCCATCTGCACCCCGCCCACAGTGCGGCACCCTATCGCCCGCCAATGCCTTGAAGCTGGCTTGCATATCTTGCTTGAAAAGCCGACCGCCAGCACGCTGGGCGAAGCGCTGGACATCGCTGCCTATAGCCATCAGGTGGAACGGACAGCCTTTGCAACTTGGCACGCCCGCGCCCATCCCGCCGTGGAAGAGGCCGCTCGACGCATTGGCGAAGAAGGCCTCAGTTCGTTTGCCATTGAATGGCGCGAAGATGCGGCAAAATGGCACCCTGATCAGCCTTGGATCTGGCAAGCGGGCGGCTTTGGCGTGTTTGATCCGGGGATCAACGCCTTGTCCATCGTCGCCCGATTATCGCCAACACCGCTGCTCGTCCGGTCAGCGGCACTGACGCTGCATCGCGACCTGCAGCAGCCGATTGATGCCGCCCTCGAATTCGAAACGGCAGCGGCAGCCGGGCCCTTGATCGCCGCGTTTGATTGGCGCCCCGGCACCCCCGATTGCTGGCGCATCCGGGCGATGACGCATGGCGGCACGCGCATCACGCTGGACAATGGCGGACGAACACTGGCCATCGATGACACTGAAATCCAGCTTTTCGACCCCGGCGAATACCCGGCCCTTTACGCGCGCTTTGCAGAGCTCATCGCCGCACGGCGCAGCGACATGGACGTTGAACCTCTGCGGATTGTGGCAGACGCGCTGCTGATTGCGGAACGCGCCGTGGGTTCGTCAGCGTGAAGCTGGCTTGAAATCAAGCGCGCCCCGCCGCTCGGCAAAGCGCCAACCATCGACTGTCTTCACCATCCTATCCTGATAGGTGCCAACCATCGGCGGCAACGGCGATTGCTGCGGGAGCCCTTCGTCAGACGCCTCGCCGGTGAAGAGCAGGATCTGGCTGGTCGCCTGCGCCTCAGTCGCGCTTTGCACCTCAACAGAAATATTGGCGCAAATATGCCGCGAGGCACGCGGCGGGCGTGCCTTGAACCCGGCGAGGATTGCCGCGCGTCCTTGCGTAAAGTCATCGGGGGCGGTCGGGCGGCTCATCCGGCCATCCTCCACGTAAAGCGCCGCCACCTCGTCCCATGCGCCCGCATCAAGCAGCCGGGCATAGCCGATGATCAATTGGGCGCAGGCCTGTTCGGCGAGCAGACGATCAAGGTCGTTCATATCCAGTCTCCTTGGCAACGCGCGTAACAAGCGGAGGGTTTCAGAGCAATGGCTTGAGTTTTTCATATATGTGAAATAGATGCCGGGGATGACCGCACCCAAACAGAGCGATTCCGTTAAATCCGCTGTCCGCGCGCTGGAAATCTTGGAAACCATTGTCGCAATGGACCGGCCGATGAGCGCGCATGAAATTGGGGCGATCAAGCCGATCCCGGCAAGCAGCATGTCGTACCTGCTCAATACGCTCGTCAGCTTGGATTATCTGACCCGCGATGGTCGTAACTATGCGGCTGGTCCCGCGCTTGCCCGCCTTGCGCCGAAAGGTGCGGGCGCGGCGCTCAGTGAGACTGTCCGCCCCCTACTTGCCTCTATCCGGGATCGGATCGACGAGACAGCATCCTTCTTCATTGTGCGCGACATGGAGATCGAGGCGATTGCGAGCGCGATCAGCGGTCAGGCGTTGCGCTATGCCGTGGAGGAAGGGCGGCGTGCGCCGCTCCACGCCTTTGCAGCGGGCAAGGCACTTTTGGCGACCTTCGAACCCGCGCGGCTTGATCAATATTTTGAGAAGGCTGACCGGGCGCGCTTCACGGACAAGACAATTGTCGACGAGGCTGATCTGCGGCGGGAACTGGACCTTATCCGCAACACCGGCATTGCCCGGTCAGAAGAAGAATTTACCCGCGGCATCTGCGCGCTTGGCAAGGTCGCGTGGCGCAACGGAGCGCCCCTTGGCGCGTTCAGCGTTGCCATCCCGGCGGCGCGCTTCGACCCGGAGATCGAAGCGCGCGCGACCGAGCTTTTGGTTCAGGCCTCGGCCCTTTTGGGTCAGGCCTGACGGGTGCGCCAGCCATCGGCATAGCCGGTGCGGGCAACTTCGGAATAAGGCACCGGGCTCACAACGCCGGTGATTTCCACCTGAACATGCTTTTCCACCGTGGGCTTGGTCGAACCGCCATCGGGCTCCCCCCAAACCAGCGAGACTTCGGTGCCCGGCGTTGCGTATTCGGCATCAAGCATGGCGAGCGTCAGCATGCGGCCTTCGTTCGAGCTATACCCGATCCAGGTCGACAGGCCGACCGTCTTGCCGCCGACAACGACCCGATCAAACGGATGCATCGAATAGACCGCTGACGGGAATTCGAAGAATTTGGCGCGGCCACCCTTGCCGAACATCGAGCCCATGGCTTCGAGCACCGAGTCATTGTCGAGCGCGAGGGTAACCTTTTGACGCTTAGGCGCAGCGTCCATCTTCTTCAGTGCGTCTGCACCGATGAAATCATGGTCGAACTTGACGAACGGGCCATAGCCCAAGTCCCACGGCGTCAGATAATAATCTTCGACATTGTTAGACACATGGCTGCCGCCGATCGACGCCTTGGCTTCATAGTGATTGACCGTCAGCCACTCGCGATAGGGCTTCAGCGCGTCGCCCGTGTAGATCGCGGGCAGCGGCGACGGAATCCAGCCCGATTCGAGCGTGTTCGACGAATAGGCACGACCGCCGACCAAGCGCATGCCGTGCGCCTTGCCTGCTTCGACAAGCGCGGCATGGACCGCTTCGGCATCTGCCGTTGGGCCGAACAGTTCAAAGCCCGGCTGGCCGGCCATGCCGTGGCGCAGCGCGCGGACCTTCTTCCCGCCGATCGTCATCCAGCACATGTTGAAGAACTTAAGATCGGGTGCCGCCTCGCCCGTGGCCGCTTCGATCACCTTGGCCGCATTTGGGCCTTGGATCTGATAGCGATAATTGACGCGGTTGAACGGGTCGGGGCGGGCCGCTGAGCGCTCGTCATAGGTCAGCTTGACGTCATCCTTGCCGACTTCGGCATTGTACATCACCCAGTTCAGCGTCGGCGCGCGGCCAACAAGGTTGAAGCTATTTTCGTCGAGATAGAAGAGGATCACGTCGCCGATCACATAGCCATCGGGCGTGCACGGCACGAACTGCTTCGCCTTGCCCGGCACAAAGCCCTTGAAGCTGTTGATCCCCAGCCGGTTCAGCAGCGCGAACGCGCCCGGGCCTTCGACCAGCAGCTCTGCCATGTGGTAAGACTGGTTGAAGAGCACGCAGGTGTTCTGCCACGCCCATTGTTCGTCGCGCCAGTTGCTATATTCGGCGGGTACGCCCGGATAGACATTGGGGCCGCTTTGCTGGTTGCGCAGAAACGTGGCGATATTGCCAACGCCAGACAAAAGCGCTTCAAGGGACTGGGTGCTCATGGCAGGCCTTTCTTGATTTCATATTGACGAAACCTTCGCATATATGAATGATGGCATAAGCGCCAGAGCGAATTGAGAGGCAGGACAGCAAATGAGCAAATTTATCGAAACCACCCATGTGGGCAGCCTCCCGCGCGGCGACGAGCTCGTCCCGCTGCTCCTCGCGCGCGACCATGGCGAACCCTATGACGTCGCCGAGTTCGATGCAAAGGTGCAGGCGGCGGTGGACGATGCCGTCGCCAAGCAGATGGCCGCCGGCGTCTCGATTGCGAGCGACGGCGAGCTCGGCAAAGTTGGGTATTCGACCTATATCACCGAGCGGCTTTCGGGCTTTGGCGGCGATGTGCCGCGCAAGCCCGCGCTTGACCTCGCCCCCCTGCCCGAGTTCCGCAAAAAGCTTGCAGCGGTCATGGGCGATCAGGAATTTGTCCGCGCGGCGTGCATTGGGGAGGTAAAGCTCGTCAACCTCGAGCCCTGCCACGAAGATATTCGCCGTTTCCAAAAGGCGCTGAACGGCAAGCCCGTCTCCGGCTTTATGAACGCCGCCTCACCGGGCCTCATTACGGCCTTCCAGCCCAACCAATTCTATCCAAGCCACGAAGCCTATCTGGCGGATCTCGTGACGGCGATGCGCCCAGAATATGAGGCGATTGCGGCAACCGGCTATTACCTCCAGCTCGATTGCCCCGACCTCGCAATGTCGCGCCACACGGGCTACCAAGACGTCAGCGAAGCCGACTTCCTGAAGATCGCCGAAGCCAATGTCGAAGCCCTGAACGCGGCAACCGCCAACATCCCGCCAGAGCAGATGCGGATGCACATTTGCTGGGGCAATTATGAAGGCCCGCATGATCATGACATTCCGCTGGACCGCGTGCTCAACATCATCCTGAAGGCGCGGCCCGCGACGATTTTGTTTGAAGCGGCGAACCCGCGCCATGAACACGAATGGAAAGTCTGGGCCGACGCAAAAATCCCGGACAATAAGATCCTCGCGCCGGGGATGATCGACACCTGCTCCAACTATGTCGAGCACCCGGAACTGATCGCCCAGCGGATTGAGCGCTTCGCCGCAATTGTTGGCGCGGATCGGGTCGTCGCGAGCACCGATTGCGGCTTCGGCACCTTTGCCGGCTATGGCAAGATCGACCCGGCCGT
>JACCEC011479294.1_pt1 | contig 10927 bp, 12 predicted proteins | sample 7450121 | NCBI WGS metagenome assembly JACCEC01 (sample SAMN15323455, study PRJNA562643) | freshwater metagenome | isolation source: river surface water | place: USA:Blue River Watershed | collected 2017-08-18 | reverse complement strand
TGCTGCTGAGGAGGATACCCATGTCCCTGGTGACCTTGGTAAGGTGCTTGTCCGCGAACAGGGACTGTAGGTCGCGGAGCTGGGGGAGCTGCGTGAGGTGCCGGAGCAGATTGGCGCTCAGCCACAGATCGAGGTAGCGCCATCCCACTGGAAGCTGTCGTAGACGGCTTGCTCTCGACAGCCCTTGCAGGCTCTTCCTTGCGCTGAATAGCAACACCCTCCTTCTCACCCTGGGGCAGCGTGCCTTCGTTCCCGCGTTGTGTCGGGATCTTGGCGATGTCGCCCTCATAGTCAGAGAGATTGTCGATGGCCTCCACCCAACTCGTGTCGAACATGAAGTCTTCACGATTTGTCAGGAAGTCCTTGTAGAGATGGCTCAGCTCGTTGATGCGCTCAGACAACTTGAGGGATGTCTTCAACAGACATTCCAGCCAGGGTGCGTTGCGGCTGTCGCTGAAACTGTTCCATTCCTCCTTTTCATCCAGACTGTCCGGGAAGATGAAAGAGAGCATGGCGCGAAAGGTTTCTCGATCAGCGACACGAGAGGTCTTGATGGAAGTGTCATCCAGCAGTCCGTAGAACGGGAAGGAGACCACACCAACACGGGCATGCTTCTCACCCTTGTAGACACCAGACTTCTTCAGGTAGATGTTCACGAAGTACCGGGACGTCATGTCCCTGTACTTCTTGATCACGTAGTCCATGAAGCGCTGTTCCGTAGTAGCGTCCACGTTCTGTACCTGGAGAAGGAGTTCCCGCTGCTCAGGCGTCAGCTTATCGTGGTTTGCTGTGTCTGCGATGATGCGGAACAGTTCCGATGCCAGAGCATAGACAGCGAAGTTCAGTCGTACGTTGATGTGGTGCCGGAGTTTCCGCACCACGATAGATTCACCACGATCGATGTACTCGCGCAGAGGATGGAAGATGATCAGCTTCTCATCGGGACCGGCTCGCAAGTTTTCCATGGTTGGCATGGCGAGGCGTAGATCGTCGATCATCGCAGGCTTGCGGTTGTCGTGGGTCACGATGTCGATCTTCCCACCATCACCAGGTTCCATGGAACAGAACTTGAGGATGGCTTCGTAGAGTTTCAAAAGACGCATAGTCTGTCCTTAGATAGCGTTGTTGATGACAGCGCCTGAATGTTTAGCAACGTCCAGGGAATGATTGATCACGGTCTCAATACCGTTGATCATGCCGTTGAAATTGTCCTCTATTACCGTGGAGACAGGTGCGACCATGCTGTCACACCAGGAAGGGATGCAGAACGATTCGATCGGAGAGCCGTCCACAGAGACCCTGACGACGGAGTCACCCCAGAGGTCAATCTCAGCCAGGAAGCATACATGTGTTCGACCATTTGCCGTCAGATCTGGAAGAACCTCGGTAGCAAAACGCTGCTGAAGGTTCATGAAGTAGTTCACATCCACTGCTGCCGAGACACCATGGCCGAATTTCACTTCGATGCTGGGATGACCGTTCATGGTGTGGCTATCACACTCAAGAACTACGGAGTTCATCATGCAGTCTGTCAGTAAACCGGCAACGGAGCTACGGATGCGGTTAGCCATGTGCGTGATGTTGTCTGTGCCGCTCCATGGAGCGAAATCATCCTGATGGGTAAGGCGAATGGCCTGTCCTACTTCATGTACGTTGAGGACGCAGTCGGGATCGATCAGCTCGAGCTGACTTGTCGTGAAGTTGGTAATACCTGGCTGGCCCGTCACGTTGCCAAGAGCGCGAATGAAGGGGTTTTCCGACGGAGCAGGTTCGTGAGAGTGTTGGATAGCACGACTGTAGATGTCTTCGGTCCCCTGACCAAAGTCAGCGAGCATCGATGCGGAGCGGTAACCGTCGATGACGTGGGCGAGGTATGCGGCTGGAGTGCCGTTGCTACGGCGAGAGCGGATGTTTTCATGGGCTTTGTTGATTCGGAAATCGCTGAATTCATTGTCACGCAGATGCGAGTACGTCTGGGACAGATAGGAGGATTGGATGCCGGTCAAGACGTCCTCTGGACGCATGCCGAACAGCACAGGAGAGGTTCCGGACTGGAGCCGTCCATTGATCACCTGCGCACTGTCCGTGATTTGATCACGGTAACCTTCCGGGGAATACGGATCGTTGATCCGAGAGACACGGATATAGCTGTTGATGAAGAACCTCATGTGGGGGTCGATGTTCCCGCGATATGAAGGGTCGAAATACTCCGTATAGCCGTTGAAGTAGTAGACTTCGCTGCCCAGATGGGTCGAGACCATGACAGTCAAGGTAAATCGATACCGGGTCTGGTTCCATCCGTATGGGATCTCCAGTTGAGACTCCCAGCTCGCAGACGGCTGGATGATGCTCTGACTCAGACTGGAAATCAAGCTACCGTCGATGCGTGTCGTCGGGTTGGTCCGAGTGACGCGCTCGATACGGTTGGCCAGGTCATCCAGCGCATGGCCGTGTATCTCAGCCACATAGGGGCGGCTGTAGAGAGGCTGGTAAGTCCCTGTGGGGAAAGCGTCAAACTGGATGACTCTAATGGTGATTTCCATGATACGTCCTGTGAAGGGGTGATGTGGTTAAATGCGTGACTCGACATCGATGATGAGGCGAGCAAGATCGGTCTTGATATCGGGACGAATAGGGAATTTCCGCTGCATGTCTCCGAAGAGCGCACGGATGCGTTCTTCTCTGGCAGTGGATCTCCAGGCATTCGAAAGCAAGCTATCGACCACAAGGTCGATGTCGTTGAGAACAGGATGAGGTTCCGGGATTCCGACCTCGTTCTTTCTCCGAGAATAGGAGAAGACATACGGATAGAGATGGAGGATTTCGTCCTTGAGATCCTGAGGGATCTGTCCACGACTATCCACCGGGGAGATGATCATCTCCTCTCGACCGATGATGGGATGGCAGGTGGCTAGACACGCCAGGTATTTGAACCCGCGATGCCACAGCACAGCTTCCAAGACACCCAGGAGAGCGATCACCAGCTTAGGCTCCGGGTAAAGGATACCACGGGGTGACAGTTGGCGCTTCATGACCCAAGACAGAAGAGCTTTCTGGGGATCACTGACACGCTCACCACTCAACCCCATGGCGGACTGGATGGAGAGATGGACGTCTCTGATGTCAATGCCTGGTGCCAGGGCTTCGGCGATCTCTTCTACCTGAGAACAAGCTTTCTCAAGCTCAGCGACATCACCCATGCTGATCTCGGTACGTTTCCGGTAACTTTCCAAGACACTGCGACGCGTCGCAGACATCTCGTTGTTGTTTCGATCCGTAGGCTTGATGTTGATCGAGCTGTCCGACTCCGAGGCGTTATGGAGTCGCTGGAGAAGAAACTTGAAGACTTTCTTGACCAGGTGCGTGCTACTGCTGTCTTCTGGAGTGATGCCTCGAAGATCCTCCGTGCATACAGTGCGGACCAAGACAAGCGCCAGAAGAAGATAAGGGGTGTCCTCAGTACTGATACTGTTTAGGATCTTGGCCCTGTCCTGGTTCTTGGCTGTGGTGATGCCGTCGATGTAGATCACCAGCTTCTGCACTGCCTCTGTCTCCAGAACACCGGTGTTTTCCAAGAGACGCAGTGCGGTATATTCCTTCATCTCCATGCCGGTGTCGCGGCGGATACTGTTGATGTATTCACCCCAGATCGGAACCATGGTACGCAAGAACATGCTCAACGTACGCAGCTTGACATAGTCGTAAGCGATGTAGGTCTTGTCCCGCGTCTTGTTCGAATCGATGTCTTCCACAAAGGAAGGACTCATATCCGGGGGGATCTGCATCGAGGGGTCTCTGGAGAGCCAGGACTCAAGTCGCTGCATGGGGTGGAGTTCAATCAGCTTGCGGATGCAGCGCTGAAGATGATCGTAGAGATCGTCCTTGGAAAGGATCTGATCGAAGCCGTCGTAGACATCCTTATAGATGGCAAAGACAGCATCTTGCTGCGAGGGAGGCATGCCTTCCCAGTAGCGGTTGATTTCCGCAAACACATCGAAGCCGCGCAGGAACGGCTTGCGAGAAAACGAGTTGGCACTGAAAGCATACGACACCCCTTTGTGGGACGCGACAATCTCAGGCTTAACCTTGTTAACGTCAACATCGAATCGCATTGACACTCCATAAAAACGTCTGACAGGGGATCAGACTCACGTTAGATGTACATCGCCTTAGGAAGGCTCGAGACAGTGCGGGTATGGCACTGTCTCGGAGGGGCTATGCGGCTAGAAGCCGAGGTCTTCAAAAGTCTCTTTGGTTTCGGTGGAGAAGGAGTTGCCGGTAGTCGTACCGGGCTTGGAGCGACCCGCATTCTCCTTGCGGGGCGTCGGGAGACGGAGCAGACTGCTCCAACGGCACGCAGCGTCACGGAGACGCTTGATCAAGGCTCGAGCAGTGGAAACACTGGCTTCGCCTTCCGTCAACGGTTGATCGGTGCCGGAACGGTAGAAGTTGTGCCAGCCGTTGCCAACGATCTTGAACCGAATGTTCTTGACGTTCTTCTGGGAAATGGCGAGCCAGATGACGCCATCGGCATCTTTGCCGAACCAGACGGAGTTCCGAACAGAAGACCGTGAAGGTCCCTTGAACTTCCCATCCGAATCCTCTTCACGTTCCATGTTGTCGAAGTGGTCTTTGTGACCAGGTTCACCGTTGACGGCTTCTTCGAATTTCTGGAGGAATATCTCGAAAGAGACAGGGTCGATCCCTACATAGAGAGACTTCGGCTGACCATCATCGAAGTTGGTGAAGACCACGATACGGGCATTCCCGTTTCGGAAGCCGAAGATAAGGCTGGACCGATAGCCTATACGGTCTGGTGTTTCTGCCCAGAACTTGATGTTTTCCAAGTCGTAAGACTGGGCCTCAGTATGAGGTTTGGTGAAGGTGTCGATGTCATTAACTGCCATGATGGCTCCTTGGGAAGAAGGTTTCGATTAAGCGTTCAGTACACACAAAGATCGGATCTATGTGGTTTTTATACCGATCTTGATTGAAGTTGACGTTTCAATTCGTCGATTTGACGATCTCTCCACGCGAGCTCTGCCGCGATGTCGGATTTCCAGTGAAGATCTTCCCCCGTCATGGCAGAGACATGACGAACATAATAGTCGCCAAGTGCTACTTTGTCACGCTTGGCATAGAGACGTTGCGATTGCTCCCCCTCTTTCTTCTGGACGGTGGACGCGGTGTCTTCAGTCGAAGGAGAAATTCCTGGCGAGTGTGTACCTGGATCGATCATTGTTCAATTTCCTCGAGTTTCATCCGATGGTAGCGAAGAATCGGAAGACGATACCGTATTTCTCTAGGGTGATGATCTCACCCCTGGAGGCGTAGGTGATCCTGTCACCGTGAGACTCGTGACAGATCACAGAAACACCAGGTCCGACCAAAGAGATGTTCTCAGTCTCCACGAACCGTCCAAAGATCAGTTCAAGCTGCTCTGATCGCAAGCTCGTCATCTCTCGAACCATCTCCCCGACAAGGATGTGAAGGTTTTTGAGAACGCTCCTCCCTTCAGGAATCTCTGGAAAGAGCGATTTCATGTCAGACTTGGTGTAGTCGATGAGAAAGAGCACCTTCTCACCAACACCCACTGGAAAGAAGGGCTTTGACTCATGCGTCATAGTGACTCCTGTCTTCTACTATACGGATATAACCACACTCCAGACTCAACCGTCTGGAGTGTGGTGGTCGCCTGTGGCGTATGGGGTGTGTTTAAAGCGCGGCAAAGACTTGAATGTGCATGGGGTCCTTGAAATCGATGCTCAGGTCTAACTTGACCTTGTCTTCCGTTGTGAGCGGAGTCCAATGGCGCTTATCAGCGCACTCCAGGATCGCTTCTCGGATCTTACCAGCCATCGGCTTGATCAGGTAGCGGTCTCCGAAGATCATCAATAGTTTCCGGTGAAACGGAAGAGAAGCAAAGCTTTTACCTGCCATCGGTGAGTACTTGGTGTTCCAAGCATGTTTGGTCTTGAGGATACCGGTATGGCTTTCCAGAAGATCGAGCTGCTCGAAACTTTTTTGCGAGAGCAAATCGTACGGCAAGTGTGTCAAAATCAAACCCTTGTCCTTCATGGGAGGTTTGATGGTGTCGTGAAAGGTACGGAGCTGATCGGTACGACGCTCCATCTCTCTCAAGACCTTGTCGACCATGTCTTGATAGGCGAGTTGGTTGGGCGTGTTCTGACCACGAAGAGAGAACGCCGGGATGTTGATCCTACGGAGATCTCTGTAGGTCGAATGATAGAAGTAGGGCTTACAGACACCCATGCCTTCGTTTTGAAACAGGCTCTCGATGACTTCGATCTCTTCACAGAGCGTGTCTGCGATGTCGGAGGTAGAAGCATGCTGCATCACTTCTTTCTCCACAGCCCCAGTGATGTTACGGATGAGGGTCAATACGTTGATCCAGCAGGACTGGTATTGTGTCACCTCCACCCGGTTAGGGATCTGGCGCTCTGGGTCGTAACTGGGCTGGCGTGGGAAGAAGACAGACTCGAAAGCCAGCGAGGTACCGATAGAGATGGGGAACGCAGACACTGTCCTGGAAGCCAAGGTAGCGCCAGCAATGTAGTTGTCAGCCATGGGGATAGAGGAGTTTTTTGGCGTCAGGATCACCGACCTCGGCCATCTTCTCCAGAAACTGGATCACATAGCCTCGGATAGCAACACGGTCAGAGCTCCCGGTCTCGATAGCCAGTGTGATCACGATGTTGTCGACGGTCATGTTCTGTTTTACAAGTTTCTTGATTCGGTTTTCGATGCGCTTCGCTTGTGTGGTCATAGCTCACTTTTCATTGAGGTGGTTGGATTCGAGGAGTTCAAAGAGACGCTTAGACTCTTCGATGCTGAGATCGGCGTTGAGGGAGACTTCCTCATAGATCGCCTGTGTAACTGTCTGTCGATTGAGAACGACAGGTTTATAGTCTTCGCTGTCTAACTCCAGCTCCGATACCTTCTTTTCATCCTTCTTGAGCTTCTTGGTCTTGAAAGTGTGAAACGGGTATTTGACAGAGAGGGTTGAAAAGCCCTGGAAGAGTGGGTGCAAGGGATCGCCTACTAGACGGATACTGCTCCCGCGGGGGATCTGATCTGTTAGTTTGTCGATCTTCTTGACCATGGCATCAAGATCTCCTTTGACTTCCAGGTCGACATACTTCTTGGCTTTGGTGTTCTCCACAAAGCGATAGCTCCACTCCCCGTCTACACGGGTAAAGAGTACTGCACCTTTAGGTTCTTCCTGTCCATGTGTCAATCGGTCAAACGACCCTTGGGCCACGATACGCTCATAGGTCGAGTAGGTATGGACATGTCCGATGGAGATGAAGTTCTTCACCTTGTCCAGATAGAAGCGCTCTTCATGCACTTGGTTGTTCATCGGTATCGTGCCAAGCTGGTACTTGAACATGCCGTGCATCATCCCGATGTCGACCTGTTCTACTCCCTGCTCATCGAAGAGAGCCTGAACATCTCTCGCTACCGCTTCAGCAGTAGGTCGACATTTGTCCGGCACATAGAGCACAGTGAGGTCATGCTCTTCGATGCGTTGGATACACAGCGAGGGGATGTACTTGCAGATACTCCCGTGGGGGGAGTCCGAGATGATCGACATCAAGGTAGCAGACTGTCTTCTATCGTGGCGTGGGGTGCCTTCCAGAATAAAGACAAGGATCTCTCTCCGATGCGCCCATGCCAGAAAGCGATCAAACCACGGCAGGAACGCCCCCAGTGTCTTTGATGCGAAGTCGATAGAGTCATCCCAGAGATCACCAACAATGAACACCATGTCGATGTGGTTGAACGGACAGTCCGATCCAAAGCCCTTGAAGTAATCGTCCAGGTGCTCTACGATCTCTTCCGCAGAAGTCTCTGGGTGTCCGATGTGGACGTCTGAGATAGAAAGATAGGAGATGTCCTTCATCTCTTACCAGTTGAAGTCCGGATCGTCTTCAGCACGCACCTTAGGTCCCTGGGCAGCTGGAGCTTGCTTTGGCGCCAGTCCATAGTGCTCACGGATCTTCATCCATCCGTTGGCAGTGGACTGTTCTTCCGGAGAGATAGCTTTGTCCAGCTTCTTAGCCAACTGCCCCGCCATTTCGCGTGTAGCACTGGGTTTGTGTACCGTGGATTGGTCTGCAAACTCCGTGAAGATCGAGGAGAAGCTCTGGGAGCGGTCTTCTCTCAGGGTGTTGATGGCGCGGCTGTTGTAAAGAGGAGGCACCACAAAGAGCACCTCACCCTTCATGTCAACCACCTCGGCAGCTTCCGTACCGCCATTCACCAACCCTACCCAGTGAGCGATCGCAGGATCCTTCTCCGTGGGCTTCTTCTCACCTGTGAAATAAGGCATGAAGATCTCCCTGAACACGGGCTCAGGGATCTTCTTCAGGGGCTCCGTGATGGTTTCCGTAACGGAGTTGATGAAGTCACGCTCCGCCTCCATGTCGATCGTTTCGATCTGTTTGGTGATGTTCTCTGCAAAACGTCGACGACGCTCTTCCAAGGAGTTGTCCGCCTGCTGGTTCTGAGGTGTCTGAGGGTTCGACATTACAAATGCTCCTTATGCTCTTATTTAACCGTTGTTGAGATCGATGATTTCAGTGACCTTGTCGAAGTTGTGACGGACCATGCGGGAGAGGTTATGGACCTTTCCTGTCATGTCTGTGAACTCCAGGAAGATGGTCAAGCTGTGCAGGTTGACCGAATCGGGTTCAGGGGACTCCGTAACTTCCACGATCACGTTATCGAATTGATACCCAAACTCCCGTGCAAGAGCTTCGCGGGTATCTCGTTTCAGACCATCCAAGTCCCTTTGGTTCTTGGACATGATCCATGGAAACGAACTCACTCGCCCAGTGAACTCAGCTGTCTGGCTGTACTCGGCGAGAAAAAAATGGCTCAGGATGTAGTCGGCTGTCTTCACAGTCGCTCTCACCCACCCGTCCTGCCCTAGAGTAGGATAGAGGTGTCTTGCCGTCATATAAGGACTCCCAGTGTTGGTTTGCACAACATCTGGTCTGATCTGACATAATCCCCTACACCTACCTTCGCGGGTAGGTGTAGGGTCTATGTTCACAGTGGCGAGTTGAAAATGTCGCCAGGATCCACCCCTTCGCCGATCGCTCGTTGCACGAGAGACCAGGCATCCAGGATCACCTTCTGCTCATCCGGCTGAAGAGCTCGCTCCCACTCTTGCAGTTCATCCGGATACATGGTGACCTCCCATCCCGTGGGAGTATCTACCAGCACCGTGTCCATGACACGGCGATAGACGCTATGGGCTTCACCCACTCGACCAGGCTCCAGATCGACATAGCTGTCGCTATAGCCGTTGCAGCGCTGCTCATGGTAGAGCTTCCGATAGGAAGGCTCAGCCATAATGTACTGCTGCATCACTGGTCGAGCCATCTGAAGACCCGTGTAGCTCTCGATGGGTTGGATACGATCACCTCCCAGCATCCCAGCCAGGGATCGCACCACGCTGCGCGCCTGGCGACCGATAGACACGTCTGTCAGTCTCCGGTACGCAGCATTGCCCATTTCCGCAAACTTCCTGCCAGCCTCACTCAGTCCCTCGAAGCTTCTGGTCGATTGTTGCTCCAACCAACTTCGGGTACTCTCTCGCATTTCTGGCAGTATCATCGCGTTAAAGAGCCCAGGGCTGCTATTGCGTATGACATTAACCCTCAATGGGCACTCCTTCCATTTCGGTAGTCTTTCTTCTCATTTTCCATCCAGTTCGAGATCGAAGCGATGATAGGGTCCGTGATGGACGCATTACCGCTGATCTCGTATGGGCGGGTGAGAAGCAAGAGGTTGAAGAACGGTGAAAACGGGTAGTAGAGCTTGGCCATCTTTTCATCGATAATCAAGCTGTGCATGACTTCATCCAAAGTCCATTGTCACGACATTGTCGTGTTTTGCCTGTTCGCTACACAGGTTGTCCATCATGCGTCTTTGATGGATCTCCGATGCTCTCACACCGGTTGAGGTCATATCTTGCACGCTCGTGAGCATGCTCTTGCGTTTCTATCCGCCGACAGCTTGCGGATTCTACTCCATAAAGGATGACCGTCGAACCTTCACTCAGTACCGACCTTCACAGGCAGGTAAGGCGCTTGGCTGCGGATTGTCTCATAAGGCGTGCTCTGTTACCATACCCAGTGGATTAGACTGGCCGCTGTAGACTTTCGTTCTACAGTTTGGTGTCACGCTTGATCGAGAGTTCCCCGTCAATTAGCAAGATTTAAACACGGCAATGTCTTTACCGTCATAATCCGTCTGTCCACCAGGTTCGCAAGACCTGACCGGTGTGCTAGGACACCCGCTGCATGTCACCATGCAGACCCGACTATATCTTCACCCTCACCATTTCGAGTAAGGGTGTCTCCTGTTCACTGCCCATTAGCTTGGCGTTCATAGTCTGTGAACTCTTCCCGTGGCCCCAGTGGGGCTGTAGGGCTCAGCTGCGCGATTTTCTCATCCACACCTCTGTTACCGTACCCAGTTGATTGGACTGGCCACTGAGACGTTTCCATCATCAGTTTGGTGTGCGTGGCTCTAGCGAGATGTTCCCGTCAATTAAGGAGAATGCAAACCGCCATTGCTGACGGAGTGGCCAATTAAATAGCGTTCTGACTCGTGGCGATCAAATCGTTCATCGACACCGTGGTATCGTGAGGATTCGTTTTCACCTTCGTTATACGCACCACCTGCGCGCTTCCCTGCATTAAGCTTGGCTTGTGTCCACTGGGTTTGCAAGTCCCAGCCGGTACGCAACGGCACCTGCCTACGGTTTCGTACTTCCCGTAGGAACAGACTATCAAAATGTTATCGCAACGGCTTTTTATCCATTGCCTCTATCCCTTTAATTCGGTAAGTAGTTAAGAAATGCTTGAGTTTTTCTATCTAAGCCAGGATAGCT
>JACCEC011665557.1_pt1 | contig 10928 bp, 10 predicted proteins | sample 7450121 | NCBI WGS metagenome assembly JACCEC01 (sample SAMN15323455, study PRJNA562643) | freshwater metagenome | isolation source: river surface water | place: USA:Blue River Watershed | collected 2017-08-18 | reverse complement strand
ATTGTTTTGGAATCCTTTGTTGAGTGTAGGAGGTCAATTTATCAATGGTGTAACTCCTATGTATGTAAATAATTGGTATTCTATAGTTGCTACACGTAATTCAGGTACATTGTCTTTGTATCTGAATGGATTATTTGAAGGATCAGCTTTTGATACTACAGACTATACAAGCACCCGTCCTGTTAGATTATCCTATTGGGCTTATTGGGTATGTGCTGCTAAGATTGCTGCAGTTAGAATGTATAGTGTTGGTATGTCAGCTGCTCAAATTCAAGCTAATCACAATGCAATATATCAAAGATTAGTTAATTAATCTTATGTGGAAATATAAAATTAATTAATTGTTCTAGCATGGGATATATTTTATTTTGTTCTGATTCTGTTATATAGAACAGTGGAATATTATTCCTTTGTGCGAATAGAGCTTTTATTTTATCATGTTTTGCAGTAGATAAATGTCCTGATAATCCGCCCCATCTTTTAACCGGATGAAAATGTTGATCCCCTTGAAATTCTATTAAAGCTAGGGGATTATCATTTTCATCTAATATTGCAAAATCATATCTTAATCTTTTTATAGCTTTTAAGTTAGGAAAAGAATATTCTGACTTAAAATGTATCTTATGTTTTTTGAGCCATTTTGATATCATTTTTTCGCCTTTAGATCTGTCAAATTTTACTTTATAAAATCTTGATTCTACAGCTAAAAGAGTATGATCAGAATCGTATATATAGTTTTTAGTCATCGTCTTCATCATATTCATCATATCTACGTCTATTCATATGAGATGTAAAATCTTCATCCCATGTATCTACTGACATATTTGGTCTAGTTAAATTACCTCTAGTAATTTCTCTTATAGTTTTAAGTCCATTAACTGAGGGATATATCATTTCTTGTTTATTTCTTTGTTCAGCGGTTCTTGTATCGCTTATTGTTGTTTGAGTTGAAGAATCTCCCTCATAGATCTTATATACTCCGCCGAAATTTTGATAAGATATTTTTCTGCCTTCTCCTGGATTTTTGAGAGGATTTAAATTAGGTTTTGCTTCTGGGAATATTTCAGTAGTACGAGTTCCACCAGTTACGAGTCTATCACCCATATTTTTGATTATGCTCATTATTATTTGTTGTGCTTGCATTTTTTTAGTTGGGCTATAAAAAAGTTCTCTAGATCCTTTTTCGAATGAGTCAAAACAAATATTCCCATCTCTATCTTCCCAGACATATGATTGTATATGTATTTGTCTTGAATTATCTTCTATCACAAAGAAACAAGCTTTAGGAGATAAACAACCATCAAATGCTGCTCCATAGGCTGCATTTTCTGGGTGTTGACAACATGATGAATATTCTCCTAAAAACATCCCTCTAGTATCTTCTCTTGGTAAAAATCTTCCAATATATTTACCAATCTTTACTTCATTATTAATAGCCCATTCAGGTAGAGGTACATTTTGAGATAAAAGATATATTTCTTCTAATCTTCTATATTTTTCATCTGTTAATTCTTCTTTTTTACTATCATCTTCTTGTTCGAATTTATCTTCTTCTTGTTCGAATTTATCATCTTCTTGTTCGAATTTATCATCTGGAACTGTATACCATTTACTAACTTCTGTAGCAAATTGAACGCTTTTAGGTGGTTCATCTCCAAAGAAATGAATCATATTATGATAAGACATTAAATCAACTAAAGCTTTTGGATTTGATTTAAAAGGTTCCATATATGCAGCTTCAGCTATTAAATATTTCGAGCTTGTGGTATTGTTATCTAAGTATACTTTTTTATCCCAGTTAGTAATTATGGATTTGATATCCATTGACAAGCCAGGTTTATAAAATTGTAATAAATATCTTGTGATCCCTTTATTTTTAGCATTTACAGCATTGCTAGGTAATATTTGCGAGGCATCATGTATTAATTCAAATTGTTCAGATTCGGGTAATTGTGAAAATTTAGTGAGGTTTTCTGGATCATCTTTTGTTCTTGTTGGTGAGAAATATTTAGCTGTGGTAAATTTATCTAACCATTGCCACAATTCATTACCAAATACTAGTATAAGTTTATCTAAATTTTTGTATGCTTCATTTAAGCTGTTATCATACATGCTATTTTTGAGTTGATCATTTTTTGGTAGACGATGTTGTGGTGAATCTGTACTATGAGCACCCCAATTATATTCCCAGCCATCAAATATTTGCTTTGGAGTAATTTCACCAAATGAGTTAGTGTTAATATCTTGACTAGCAAATTTTGATTCTTGATCATTATTAATAAAATACATACACAATAAATTGTAATCAGTATCTTCAGAAAAAAATGCTTGTTGAACAGGATATGTATACATAATAACTTCTCTCATGAAGTTTTCTATGTCAGTAGTAAAATTATGAACAACATGAGCAAATGTTGAGTCTGTGTTATTTTCTGATTTTGATTTAATATCTTGAAGTATTTGTTTGATTGGGTCTGTAATTTTGTAACTACTACCAAATGTTTGATTTGCTTCATTCAATATATACTTATATTGATTTTTTTCTTCTATAAATTCAGTTATTTTATTTAGTATAGTATTACTATTGAAATTATTACCTAAAAATGATGGTAGAGTATTTAATTGTGAATATGTTTGACAATTTTCACAATACCAATTTCTTTTATCATTAATCCATTGTTTTTTATTTCTACAGGTTATGCAATATTGATCTCTAGTTGCTAATATCGTAGCAAGTATATTATAAGGTATTGAAGGTAATATTTTTGCTGAATCTTTAAAACTGTAAACTAAATCTCTTTGAATGCTTTTTCTTGTTACATCTAAAACTTTATATAATCTATCTATATCATCTATTTTAGTTGCTGGTGACATAAAAAGATGTTTAAGTATTGTGTAATATTTTTCATCCTTAGAACTATACAGATTTGGATATTTTTTCTTAATTGTATTAACGGTATTTTCAAATCTTTTGATTGCGATTTGATCATTTATGTCAGCAAGTTCTATATCTTTTGATGAAACTCTATAAAAAGAATTTCTATCCATAATTACTAAACATAATATTCCTAATTCATGAGTATCATATTTTTGTCTTATTTCTTCAGGTATGAATCTGTATGTTTGGGATAATGTATTTAAATCATAAATACCTTTAGCTTTTAAACTTAAGAAATCTTGTCCTATTTTTTTATTTAATTCTTTCGACGGGGTTGGTAGTTTCATGCCTCTACTAAAATTAATAGCTTCTAAATTGCCATCGAAAACATTATATAAAATTTCTACTGGTTGTGCTTCTTCGTCATTATCAGAATATTGCCTTATGATTGGTGCTATTTTTTCATATTCTTCTTCAGAAAATTCATCAGATATATCAACACCATTCAGAAAATTCTGTAGGCGATATTTGTCAAACGAATCTTTTTTTACTAATTTACTTAAATCTTTAGGGGTGATCTTAAATATATCGTTTTTGATCGCAACATATCCATAATAAAATAATAATGAATCCAAAGTATATGCTTGATTTTGAATTACATATTCTAAATATTCTAATAAGCATACATTAATTAATTTTTCATTAATATTTTCTAGGATTCCCTCAGGTACATTTGAAGACATAACAAGTTCAATAGCTTGTTCTTTTAAATCTGGAAATTGATCTAATTTTTTGAAAAAACTCTTTTTACCCATTTCTTCTGCTAATATTCTGGGTGACATTTTTGCTATATCTAAATTTTCATGTATTTTTTCTGGAGAATATTTTCTTAAACCATATTCATAAACAATTGTAATAATATAAGATGGATCATATTCATTATGATCAAAGAAGCTCAATACATTATTTTCGCCATATTCTTTAATAATACGATCTAATTCCGCAAATGAGATATTATAAGATGAACCATTAAATCTTAATCTTCGCAAATTTCTAATGATAAAATTCATTATTTTTGGAGCTAAGTCTGTTCTGTTACTAGTATCATGTATTTTATTTCCTATATGACTTTTATCACTAAAGGAATCATCACTTACACCAGATTGTAGATAAAGATTTAAATTTTCAATGCCATATTTTGATATAAATCTTGCTCTAGCTTGTATTTCATTAGAATCATGTTTTTCTTTAGTAAAAATAGAATCTTCAGAATTGTGTACATTGGAGTTAAATAATGTTTTGATATCTTCTTTACTTATTTTTAAATTATAAGAACCATCTTTTAATTCAACAATATCATCTGGATTTTGAGCTATGTAAGAAAGCAATAGAAGTGTATTTTTTGGATCAGCAGTTAATTCTTCAGCAAATATTTCTTTAAGGAATTTTAAAATATTGTAATTTCTTTGATCAATATTTTCTTGAGATAAATAAGATGAGAGTTCTTTATTACGATTAGGTCCTGGGGAATATTTTTCATTTATAATTCTTACAGCGGTCATTACAGTATGACCCACTAAAGGGTTTCCATCAATAAGATAAGAGTTATCTTTGTAATAAGCAGCAAAAGATAGACCGAATGCATGCTCTAAGATATCAGCTAGATTATCTTTTCTTATTTGTAGATTAGAAAAATCTAGATTTTTTAAAGCTTCAACAATATTCCCGTTATTATTTACTAATTGTTGATAAAAAGATTTAGTAATTAGTGGGGCGGATTGAAGTTCTGACTCATCAAAATGATATTGAACATTTTTTCGTTGAGGTAAAAATTCTCTAGGTTGATTATAATTTTGATTATGTTGATTATATTCCTGATAAGCTTCTAATAACTCAGGATGTAAATTTTGTTGATGTAAATTCTCCCAATTAATTTCATCCGCATTAGGTCTTTGTTCTTCTTTAGGTTCTTCTTGTGCGGTGATAAAGCTAGCATACTTAATCGCCAGATCTAAAAATGCTGAAGAATGTTTATACTGCCCTTGATTATCACAAGCACTAGCAATATTAATAGCTCTTTGGGCTGTTTTGATTATTCTTTTTTGATTAGAAGATGTTTTTATAGAGGCGATTTTAATACGAGACATATTTACAAAACCTATAGTTGATTATTTAATTTTCGCTACATACAAGATAATACCTTTTGTACATTTTTATAGCTTTTAAGTTATCAATCTTCTCCAATATGATTTTTACTGATAGAAGTTTTGTAGAATGTTATATCATCATTTAAAAATTCTACATTAGGTATTTTTGTCCACGAAAATCCACCACCACGTTCATAGATATAAGGATATAAATCAATTATAACAGTATCAACAATACGATCTTCTTCATCTTCATCATTTAAATAATCTGGGTCTAGATCATATACAATTGTTGCTACATGTTGAATATCATCTCTAGTAAATGTTGTTGCTGTGTAATTAGGGAAATTTCTATCTACTATACTTACAAATGCATCTGCTATTAAATGACAAATACCACCACCAAAATAAACATCAGGGTGTTCATCCCATTCATCATAAATAGATTGAGCTGCAGAAACAAATTGAGATGTAAGAGATTTTAGATTTTGTTCAAAAGTATTATTAGAAGATGTAGATTTACGTTTAGGTTTATAATACATTGTTCTACTAAATGTATCTGATAAATCGTAATCTTTATTTCTTCCAGTGTTATTTACAAATTCATTTCTTTCATAGAATCTTTGTAATGCACCCTTCTTGCCTTTTTCAGGCTCAGGATTCAACACTAGAGGCTTATTTGTTTCTTCTGCATACATTTTTAGGGCTGAGATAATTTCTGTCCCTATGCCCTTATTTCTTAGTTCTTTAGGTATTGAAATTTTTTCTAACTTTATTTTGTTATCATATTCATTTACTCTTAGTTGTATTCCAGGATATTTGGATAAGAATAAGTCTATGATATTTTGAATATTGTCTTGAGATTGGGCGAATTTATACCACATTTATATATCCAATTTAAGCTGTGATTTATCTTCCGGTTCTAGTTCTGGTTGGATTGGTTCAGGAAGTTTATGCACTACTCTAACATTTCTATCTTCGTCTATATAAGCACTACCATTTTCATCCCATGTAGCTTCAGGTAATGTTTTCATAGCGTTTTGTTCGTTGATTTTTTTAGTCTTCCAAACACCATCTTCATCTCTTTCTCTTAATTGCATAGTGTGTGGACTACCAAATATTTTATTTCTAGCTTTTAATGCAGAATTAGAATGAACTTCACCGATAATAAATTTAGCATCTGGGAAATGTTCAGCAATATATTCTTTAGCTAATTTGTAGAGATGTTGCCCTAGTCCCCAGCCTCTAATTTCAGAATCAACATCTTCTCCAGCTAAATCATTTATATCCAAATATTCATCTAGATTTCTTTCATCTATTTTAATTCTATCAATATCGATTATAGGATATGGAAGTTTAACTTTTCTTGTCATCGTATAAGCTGGAATGTAATAGAATTGTATATCACCTAATTCACGGTTATTATTTGTTTCATATAATGTGATAATAACAGGAATAACTGGATTTGTTTGATATTTTGTGGTCCAGACTTTAGCTCTTGTATTAGCTTCTACGTCAAATTTAGTTTTGGGCATATCCATTCTCATTTGCCCAGCTGGATCCATTCTTAATTGAGCTAATCTATACCACATCTGATTCTTCCTTGTCTGAACTTAAATCATAAGCTCTTGGTATTTTTACTGAATCTTTATATTTCTGTGTTTTATTATATGGAATTCTTTTTAGGCGATGTTTAACCATAAAACTATCAGGAGGAATATCACCGCTACCCATTGCATCAAATCGTGCTGGTAAAAGTTCATTTGGCATCTTTTTTGATAATTCTTCTCTTTCTTTTCTAGGTGTTTTTTCATCAATTTTATAGCCAAAAGATTCAGTAGGGTCATAAGATTCTATAGGTAAACCAAAAACAGAATTTCTAACTTCAAATGCATCTTTAGAGTGTACATCACCTTTAATATATTGGATTGAAGGTTTATGATTTTGAAGAAATTTTTTCATTTCTTGATATAGTTTCTTACCTAAACCCCATTTTGTTCTTGTTATAGAAGATTCATCAACATCATATCCAGCGCCTTTGAGTTCCGCTGACATATCCATCTTGTTTCTATCTGATGGGTTAACTGGTTTTTCCCATTCTTGTTTAGGGGAATAAGATGGATATTCATTTAAGGATACAAGTAATATATGAGCAGTATCTGAAAAGTCACTAGCATCAAAATCAATATATCCTAGCACTTTCCCATAAAGATTAGCAGTTATAGAATAATTATTAGGATATGGTTCGTTAACTTCAAAAGTGACATTTTTTAAGTCAAATGGTTTAGGTTTAACACCAGGAAAATCCATATTTATTTGACCTGAAGGATCAACTCTTGTTACTGCTAATCTATACCACATTATTTTTATCCCAATTTTCTTGAATTTGCTTTAAAAAATTAAATACTTTATCTCTTGTGGCATTATCAATACAATCTCTCTTACCCATATAATCAAAACAAAATGATTCGCCTTTGATATGTTTGTTTGCTATATATGTGATTTGATCGTTTGTTGGTCTTATATTGATATCTATATTCCAATATCCATAATTTGAAATTCTTAAAGCGCCTGTATCTTTAATGAATGGTTCAACGTAATTATCATAGTCGTTGTCATGAATGTTATTTTCAGGCATTATATTTTTAACGTCTCTATGATCTAATGCTCTTTCATGATAACCTTCACTAAAATCAATTAAAGTTCCATCTTTTAAGATATAACCAGCCTTTTTATGGTCGCCTGTGATGCCATAATATTTTATAGCTTTTTCTTCTAAGGGACTATAGCCAAATTCTGAAGCATATCTATACCACATTGAATAGCTCCATCTGATTTGGGTTTTTTTCTATTTTTTTAGGTTCTTCGATTTTTTCTGGAATTGTATGAACAGAATCAAAAGATTTTCCGCCAAATTCTGTACCAAATTCACCATCAGAAGAAGGAGCAACCATTTTATTAGCTCTCTCTAAACTAAACTTCAATTTATTAAGCATGTCTTCAAGAGCTTCAACTTCTTGCTGTGCTTCTTCAATTTCTTCTTCAAATCTTCCAGGTTGTTTTTCATTAAATTCTTTGTATTGTTCTAAAGTTTTCTTAGCTATAATTAATTTTCTAAAGAACTTCCCATAATCCATATTTTTGCCTACAGATTCTGGTTCTCCAAAGACTTTATTTTTTGCATTATATGATTGGAGAGAATGAACATTACCGTATACATATTTTGCACCTGATAATTTAGGATTTGTTCTAATTTCTTCTAACAACTTCTCATATAACTTAGTGGCGATTCCTCTACCAGAATTTGTCATAATAGCATCCTGATAAATGAATTGTGTTTTCTTAATATCAAAGACCTTAATGTAGAAAACTAAAACCATATTAGAAATTTCGTCATATCCATAATCTAAGAAGGCAATTTGTTCTTTAGACCCCGGAGCCATGACCTTAATTCTATACGTGTCTATTTTTCCATATTGATCAACAGGCTTTTTACCAAGATATACATTTTCAAACTTTAAATCATTAAAATCTAATTTGCCTCTACCCATGTCAGGAAAATTTAATTGTCCTGTAGGTTCTATTTCTGTTAATGCTAATCTATACCACATGGTTCTGTCCTGTAAAATATTATTATGTTACTAATATTTCTTATATTTGGTATTATTAATATTTCTTTATCCATCAAAATCATAAAACGCAATAGAGGCGATTTTACTTTTATGTTTTTTGTATTTCTTTATTTTTATATTTATATTGCTTTTATGGGATTTTATTTTTTCCAAGATTATTAGATTTTATGTTTCACCCAATAACTACCATCAAATGACATACCTGGTTGTTCAGAGAATTTTTCAAATATCATATGTGGAATTTCTTTTTGCGCTTCTAAAGGAGACATTTCGTATTGTGTTTCATTATCTATAATTTCTAATGGATCACCAAAAGCTTTATTTCTAGCTCTATATGCTTCTTTACTATGTATATCTCCGCCAATATATTCAGCTTCAGGCATTTTTTCTTTAATTATTTTTTTTGCTGAATCATATAAGAATTGCCCAATCCCCCATTTGACTCTTGAAGCGCTATATTCATCAATTTCACCGGGATTATATTGTGATCTTAAATTAGCTTTGAATTTCTTAGGCGGATCATACACTTCCACCAATTCAACTTTTACATATCTATTTTCTGGATTAGGTTTTTTATCAAAATGTAAATCTATTTGACCTAATTTAATATCTGTACCTTTAATGTATGCAGCTATAAGCAGATTATGATAATATTTATTACTATTTTCTTTCACTACTCTAGCTTCATAATTTTTTCTATCGTATGGAAGTTTGATACCTAAATCTAATATTCCTTGACCAGCTGGATTGAACATATATGCAGCTGTCTTAAGCATATTATCGATACTGTCGGCTGTTTTATAATCGCCTATTTTGTCTGCTTCTTTTGCTTTTTCATTATATTTAGAATACGCAATTGCCCATGCTGTTGATTCTCTATCTTTTTTAGATTTTTTAGGATAGAAAGATGGATCAGCTAATAATTTCTTCACTAACTTATCAACAACGCTTGGCATTTATTTCTCCGATATTTTCTTTTTAAGTATAAGATATAATATAAAAAGATTATTTAGGAATGAAAACAGATTACTTTTGATTTCATCTGTATATCCTTGTATATATAGCTGTTTCTTATTGTTTATATAAAATTCTTTCCATTTAGCATGTACTGTTAATTCTTTTGTTATTTGTTCTATTTTTTGTTTGTTATTTTGCTTTGTGGAAATTTCTAATTCTTTTATTTTGTTTTGTTCTTCTTTTATTAATTCATTTGGAAGATCAATATTTATATTATTTTTGTTTATTAAATAATAATCTGCTTTGACTATATTATATGTATCTTTTATTATGTTATAGGAGAAAGATACTAGGAAAATATTTACTGCTACTATTAGGAATTTTTTACCTATTTTTATTCTAAACTCTTTATAGTTAGTTTTACTGTGAATATCTATCGGGTGAAATAACTTATCTTTTTTTAGCTTATCCCACCAATGTTCTTTCCATTCTTTTGGAGCCATTGATTCATTTTTATGTCTCACTTCTCCAATGATCTTATAACCTTTTAATTTGATAAATATAAGATGTAATAACTCGTACATTTATTTAAAAAAGATTAGAGAGGATATTTCACCTCTCTATGATTATTGACCTACAGGTTTACCAGGTGTTGGATTTGGAGTGCCTGGTTGAGTTTTATAATAAAATAATTCTTTAGCTTTTTGCATTGCTAAGTTATTTCTTGATAAAGTAGGATGTTTATGCAACTGATCTTTTAACCATGCCCATCCTTGCTGCCCTGCATCGTGTACTTCTTTAGCTCTTGCAACTAAATTTGTAATTTCAGTTTGTTGTTGTGGGTTTGAACTATTTGTTACTCCAGGAGCAGCTAAACTTCTATCTTGCTTAGTAAATTTATCTTTAGATGCATTTTGAGCCCACTGAGTAAAATATTTTTCTAACTTTGGATATGCTGTTGGATCTAATTGATCTAATCTTGCTTTTTGTGCTGTAATATGATCCCACGCTGCACTCTGTGTAGGTTTTTGTCCAGCAGGTAAATTTGCATATTGTGAATTCTGTGTCATATGTTTTTTATATGCAGTATTTAGAGCCTGATTCATAATAACTGCAGCATCACTACTTAGATCTTGACCACCTTTAAATGGATTTGCTCCAGCTGTCTGACTAATCTTTACCATAACATCAGTGAGGATTTCTGCTTCTTTTACATTCCCATTATTTTCAAGAACAGAAGCAATTTTATTTAGCTTGTTCAAAGTGTCTAAATTATTCATGATATTTTCCTATACAAATCGTTTAATGCAAATT
>JACCEC011322108.1_pt1 | contig 10930 bp, 8 predicted proteins | sample 7450121 | NCBI WGS metagenome assembly JACCEC01 (sample SAMN15323455, study PRJNA562643) | freshwater metagenome | isolation source: river surface water | place: USA:Blue River Watershed | collected 2017-08-18 | reverse complement strand
TTTTTATTCTAATTTTATTCTAAATTTATTTTAAATTTACTTTTTTTATGTTTCAAATATTATATTATTCTTTTAAATTACTTTTTATATATTATAAATATAATTTATTTTTTCCTAAATATTTCTCTTTTATATTTTTTTTACTAAATTTAATATATTTTTTATTTAATTTAAAGATATTTTTATTATAAATATATATAATGGATAATAAAAATCAAATTATTATTACAGACCCTCTTATTGTATCTTATTATAGAGAGAATCCTAACATTGATGTAATTACTATGAATCACATCTTTATTGATATATTAAAAAGTTTATCTACAAACTTATCAAGCAATATTAATAATACAATTAATCAAAAAATTCTCTCTCTTGTTACTGAAATCAATTCCAATAATAGCTCAATTAAAAATGATATTAATTCAAAACTAAATGATTATAGAAATGATGTTAATTCAAAACTTCACGAATATAAGAAAGAATATATTGAAGATGTTAAGATTATTCTTACTAATAGTATTCTTACTAATGAAAAAAATATCGGCTCTCTTATTGAAAAAAATAATGAAAATCTACTAGCTAAAACTACTGTCGTTATTAATGAAGTTGTTCCTAAAAATCAAGATAAAAGTTTCTCTCAAATTGAAAATTGTATTAAATCTTTTTGCTCTTCTATTTCTAATGATATTACAAAAGTTATTGATTCTATACCGGTTGATAGTGATAAAGATAAAGATGATAAAATTAAAGAAATTATTATTAATGTAGAAAATCAAATTAACAAAATGGTTTCAACAATTCAACAACCTATTTTTTCATTTATACAATTAAGTGAAGAGAGAACTAATAACGGTATTCAACAACTTAAAGATAATTTAAATACTCAAGTTCTCTCAAACAATAAACTCTCTAATGAAATTAATGACTTCTTAAATAAATATAAAAATAATTCATCTACTAAAGGTAACGTTTCTGAAACTGAATTATATTATCTTTTACAAACATTAATGCCCACTGATGAAATTGTTAAGGTTTCTACTGATACAGCCAGTTGTGATTTTAAAGTCAATAGAAAAGATACTACTAAACCTACTATTTTATTTGAAAATAAAGATTACTCCCGTTCTGTTAACTCTGAAGAAATCAAAAAATTTGAAAGAGATGTGCTAATTCAAAAAAATCACGGAATCATGTTATCTCAACAAAGTCCTATTACTTTTAAAGACCCTTTTCAAATTGATATTATTAATGGTTTTATACACGTTTATTTACCTAATGTTCAATATAATATGGAAAAAATTAAAATAGCTATTGATATTATTGATAACCTTTCACTTAAACTTGATAGTATTTGTAAAGATTATCAGGATGATGATTTCACTATTTCAAAACAAGAACTCGAAGATATTATTGAAGAACATAAATTTTTCGGAATTCAAAAATCTCAAATGATTGATATGATTAAAAATGTTACAAAACAACTTATTGATAAAATGGAAGAAATACAACTTCCTAAAATTAAAAAAATTCTTATCAAAGCTGGTAACATTGAAAATGATAATGGCTTTAAATGTTCTTTTTGTAATAATTGGTCTGGTAAAAATAAAGCTAGTCTTGGAGCACACCTTAGAAATTGTAAACTCAATCCTAAAAACAAAGATTCTAACGCTAACTCAAGCGATATTAATATTAATACTGAAATTAATTCTAGTCAACTACCTACTTCTAAAAAAATTATTAAAAAATAATTTATATATCAAACATATTTAAACACAATACATTATATTATTTTATACATAATGTCTTGTTATATTCTTATTAAAAATTCTATCACATCTTATTCTTCCCAATCTTATTCTTGGGATATTATTCTCAAACATATTTGTGACTCATTTCTTTCTTATATTAATGTTTTCTACAATATTCACATCATTGATGAAGAACCTGGAACAATTAGACATTATAATTTTACACAACTTAAATCTTTCATCGACTACTTTCATTCATTCAACTATGATATCAAATCTTTCACTACTTCTATCAATAACTCTTCTTCCGTCTTTTCAAATTTAGAACTCGACCATATATTTCCACTTATTAATATCACATCTAATTCTACATTACCTCCATCTTATGTCCAAAAAATACAAACCCTTTTTAAATATTGCTCTCCATTCATCAAAGACTCTAATATATTAAACACTATTTATAATATTGATGAAGTTTTATCATCTTCTGTAGAAAATAATTTAACTACCACATTTGAACTTTAAATGTCTCCATCTAAATTCACTCTTCCTTCCCTCATTATCAATTGAAACATCAATAAAGCCAAAAAACTTGTTACTATTATTATTCCAACCATTATTTAAATACATTTATATTAATTTATTTAAATACTTACTTATTTTATGTCCACTACTAATACTAATGTTGTTACTGTATCCAAAAATTACTTTGTTTATCTCCTTGTTGCTGATGGTAATAACACCTATGTAGGAGCTACTGTTGACCTTGATCACCGCCTTCGTCAACATAATAAAGAAATTAAAGGTGGGGCCGTCGCTACATCTATCAAAGTAAGTCAAGGTGAATCTTGGACTCGTGCGTGTCACATTGAAGGTTTCCCTGATTGGTCCGCCGCTTTACAATTTGAATGGAGATGGAAACAACTCTCTCGTAAATTACCTCTTAAAATGTTCCCTTTGGAGAGAAGAATTCAAGCACTTAAACAATTATTAGCATTAGAACGCTCCACCAGCAAAGCTATTCCTTTCTCTGAATGGCCTTCTCCACCTAAAGTCGTTGTTGAAATCGACAACCCTCTTTTCAATATTTTCAATTAAATATAAAATTGATTCATTTCATATTTTTCTCTCTATTCACAAAAAATATGCAATCTAAATTAGATAAATTCTTTAAAGTTACTCCAAACAAATCTTCCACCTCTAAAAAATGTTTTATTTATAATCCTCTTTCTCGTTCCGCATTCTTTACTACTTCTTCTAATATTTCCGAGAATGATACTTTTATTTGCTCCAAATCTGGTCTTAAACTTTATTATAGAAAGTTTTCTACACCACCAAATTCATATGATATTCCAAATATACAAACTACATTTAATTTTCCACCTCTTCTTAAATCCAACCTTCAAAAAGCTGTTCGTCGTAAAAACACTGATTCTGCTATCCTATCCACTTTAATTCTTCTTGATAAAGACACTACCGCATTATTAAGAAGACTCCCTATTATTTATATTGAAGATGTTTGTCTACTCGACTCATTCCCTATTATCGTTTGGTTTATGATTGCTGATAAAGATTATAAACTTACTTCATATGATATCGATATTATTTTAAATATTGTTTGGAACCTATGTAATATAGACCAATACTATGACGACACTATTATTAAATGTAACCGCGAATTAACTCACGAATTAGTTGAAACATTTGACCATCATGATTGTCTACTTGCTATTTATTATAGAATGCTATATGGCGGCATGAAAGGTGATATGACTATGCTTTCCAATTCTATTGAATTTTATAACAAAGAACCTAATAAAATTATTAAAAATACCTTTGGTAATATTGATTACGAGAGAATTAGTAATCTAAAATTTCAAATTATTCCTGAATCTATTGACTTTCATGTTTATCCTTATATGCTCGATAAAATTAGAACTCAAATCATTTCTGAAACTGATTATAACATAACATCTGATGAAATCAAATACTTGATTTGGTTTAATGAATCTGGTATTAATATTAGAAAACCTTCCACTATAGAATCTTTTAATTATTATTCTAAAAAACCTGAATGGAATTGTGTTAAAAAATATTTAGATATGTTCAGAAATACTATTATCTATTTTTCAAAATAATTAAATATATTAAAAACCTTTATTTGCCTTTATATATTTATTTAGCTATATTCATTTGTGTAAATAAATCAAATATTTTTTGTTTTAAAAATATAAAATGTATGGATTTAATTTTAATTCACAACAACAACAGCAACAACAACTCATGAATAAAAATAAAAATTCGTTCAAAGATTACTCATCACAAAACACACACCTACAACAACCATACTATTCTAGCAATAAAAATAATTTTATCCAACAACCTTCTCTCTATAATCAATACCAAGAACCTCAATTTGTTCCACATCCTTCTTTCTTCGATAACAAAAATAACCAATATTTTAACCCATCTACCCAATACAATATTAATAATCAACCTTTCAATAATCCTAGACAAAATATTCTTGAATCGCAACAAAAACAACAACAAACATATTATTCTAACACTAACAATAAACTACTTCAAAAACCTAAACAATTTAATGAAAATAATACCTTTGTTTATCCACCTTTACAAAAACAATCTTTATCTTTACCTGTACAATCAAATGTATCTTCTACTATTTCTGATAATAATAACATACAAACACAACAAAATAAACTTGATGATAACGGTTCATTATTGAGAGAAATAAAAGAACAAGAAATTAAAGACAAGATTGAAAAAGATTTTAAAGAAAAAATGGAAAAAGAACTTAAAGCAAAAATGGAAAAAGAATTTCAAGAAGAAAAAGAACTTAAACAAAAAGCATTCAAAGAACAACTAGAGAGAGAACAAAATTCTTTTAGAGAATTATTTGAAAAAGAACTTAAAGAATTAAGACTTCAAATCGAATTGGAAAAACAAAAACTAATTGATATGGAAAAACAAAGACTAGAAGAACTTGAAAAACAAAGACTTGCTGAACTTGAAAAACAAAGACTAGAAGAACTTGAAAAACAAAGACTTGTTGAAATTGAAAAACAAAGACTTGTTGAACTTGAAAAACAAAGACTAGAAGAACTTGAAAAACAAAGACTAGAAGAACTTGAAAAACAAAGACTAGAAGAACTTGAAAAACAAAGACTTGAAGAACTTGAAAAACAAAGACTTGCTGAAAATGAATTAGAACAACCACAAAATATTACGGATTCATATGACGAAACTATAGAAATCTCTCAAAATACTGTTTCTCATCAAGATAATTCACTTGAGTCTGATATTATTCTTAATCAAACTAAGGAAATTACTGAACAAATAAAAGTTACTATTATTTCTAAAATTGAAAATGAGATTGTTGACCATCTCAAAAAAACATTATCTGAACATTTTAAGAGTGTTATTAGTGATTCTTTATCTGTTATTTCAGGCAACCTTGATGACCTTAAATATATCGATAACATGAATGATAGCGATAATGACTCTTTATTTGACGATATGAATTCTATATCTTTTAAATCTAATAATAACTTCAATTTTTCACAAGAATATAAACAAATTAAAAATATGGATAAAAATTTAAACTCTAATAATTCTGTTTCAACTAAACCACCTGTACCTTCATTTAAACTTACTAATTCTTTAACTGGTGAAGCACAACCTCTACAAAATACTTTTTCTATTAATGAATCTTCTCTCGCCGCTAGAAGAAAAATTGTATTTGATAAAGATGCTATTCCTAAAAAATCTAATCAAACTGTTATTATTCCTTTTTATGAAAGTAGTCTCAAAAAGAAAAAATCTATCAAAAATGATGATATTAGTATAGCTATTCCTTTTGTTAGGGACCATAAAATTGTTGTATCTGATATTAAAGATAAATTAAAAAATTCTAGTAATAAAGATTATAATAATTGCGTAGACACAAAAATAAAGTTTGATACTAATGCTAATGTCCCACTAAAAAATGATAAAATTGTTCCTAATGAGGTTAAAGAACCAATTGTTGATAATGTAAAGACTGATGATAATGTAAAGACTGTTGATACTGATGATACTTATGTTGATTATGAAATTCTTAAACAACCATCTAGTTTTCAAGTTTTAAAACCTAATAAATAAATATTAATATTAACTTATTATTTTAATATTTATTATCATATATTTTTAATTTATTCTGTTTAAACATTCATATAGTTTGTTACAGTAGTCATTCCTTGACTATTTGCTACATTGACTTGATATGGTTGTGTCCAGTTGGTATCGGTATATGGAGTAGTTAATGCATAAGGATATGTAAAATAAAATACTTTTACTGTATCTGGTAATCCACGACCATATTCTGTGCCTGGACCACTTTGAACTAAAGTTGGATTAGACCCTGTAACTGGTAAAGTAGCTCCAGATTGGACAGCAAAAGCACTTATTTCACTAATATCATTTCCGTTATCATTTACAATAACTCTTAATGTATATGGGTCTACTAATGATTCATATGCTGATATAGAACCGGATAAATCAATTCTAACAATTGTTGGTGAAGCAGCTAAACTCAAATATTTTGGTTGAATAATACTATTTTCGTATGTTCCACCACAAGTTACTGCAGCACGGGTAGCAATACCAAATAATTTTGTTGAATAAGCAGGCATACCTATAATATCTATACTTTCGGCATAACTAGCATCTACAAAAGCGACTGGAATTGGTGTACTGTATGGATTATTTGATATATCAAAAGCATAAAGAACATAACCAACTGATTGTAATGTGTCTAAAGTTGATTGTATGCTCGAAGGGGTTTCAGTGAAAGTGTATGGAACATTAATATTACTTCCGGAATGGCAGTCTGAATTATATGCTGAAGTAGTCCAAGCTCCGCGTGATGGAACTGTCCATGTGATTTGTCCTGTAGTAGAAGTTAATCCACTACTAGACAAGTTTGTTACCATTGGTGGATCACCAGCTGGAATAAATTGTTCATATTGGTCAGCACATGTTCCTTCACCAGCAATATTTCTTTGGTAAACTCTTACTTGATATGGCCAACCATTTGTTAATCCACTTTCAACTTGATAATAATATTGTGTTCCTTCAGTACCTAATGTTAAAGATCCTACGATATATGTTTGATGGAAAGAGTTATATGAACCATCATATGGGTTAATACCAGAAATATCAACAACGAAATCTAAAATTTGAGAACCGTTATTTCCACCTTGTTTCCAGAAAATTTCAACACTTTCATTTCCAGCTAAAGCACTTAAAGAATTAGCATAAATAGCTGGTGGTAAAGCATATGGAGTAACACTAGCAGCTCCGTTGTATGGACCCCACAATGGCTCTTCAGTTCCGAAAATATTAGGTGAATCAATATTATTAAAACAGTCTACGTTAATAGCACGAACAAATACATAATAAGTTGTACCGAAAGCTAAGCTGCTTGTTCCAGAGGTAGTATATGGAGAATTTTTAGCACCATAAGCATATGTATCAGTTAAAACAATAGAATAAGATGTATCTAATGAATTGTATGGAATCAAAGTACTACCACCAATACTAATGGTATCTCTAGTAGCACCATAACTAATATCTACTTGATAGTATGCAGGTGTGGAACCACTGTCGCTTGGGTTTGGTGGTGGTGTCCATGTGATTGTTAATTGTGGTAAATATGGATCACAAAGGTCTAATGGGTCATCTTGTATATCTGTTTGGAAAGTTACTACATTTGTACTTGGTGCGGCATATGGCGCAAAAGGGAAATTATCAGTGGCTGCAGCTACGCCAGAACTCGGTTCGACATTTGATGGTAAACTAAAACCATGTTCGTTGTGAGCATAAACAACAAATTGATAGTGTGAACCATTTGTTAAATCACTAACCGCACCAGACATATCCGAGCAGAAAGTTGATGGGGTAAATTGAAATGCTTTACCAGTACCAACTCTAGCAGCAGCAGCAGCACCACCAAGAGCAAACAATTGAGGAACACCGCCAACTTCACCACTAATATCAACTATATAATAATCAACTTCTGCTTCAAGACAATCAACTGGAGCTAACCAATTAGCCTGTAAAGTTCCACTTACACCAAGTGTAGATATTGATAGGTTTCTTGCTGGGTTTGGAGCATCTGTAGGGTAAGCAATTTCAGTATTAGAAATACTACTTTGTCCAGCAAGATTTATAACATAAGCAGCTACTTCATATGGGGTATAGTTCTGAATAATTCCACCAGAAACTTCAAAAACAGCACCCTGTCCAGCTTGATAATTATAACCACTAATATCATAAACAAATGTACTCATTGCTGTTGTGGAACAAACAACAAATTCAATTCTAGCAAGTTGGTTACCACCATTAGAACCAAAAGAAACATCAACATTGAAAAGTCCTGAAGCATCAACAATTCCATTAATGATTGGAGCAGCTGGAATAGTGTATGGAACAGCTGAAATTGTGTTACTAGCACCTTGATGACCAATAGATGAATCTTGTGTTTGAATGTAAGTAATCAAATATGTGCGTCCATTTGCCAAACCAGTAATGTTGTAAGCAGTTGGATTAGATGGGTTTAAATTGTTCAAAGAAACATCAAACTTCATTATCATAGAACCTGTTCCTGTTTGATAATAACCAGTATCATTTACTAAAAGAGTTGATCTGTTACAGTTTAAAGCTGGATTATTTGTCCAAGTTACTTGGATGCTTTGGTTTCCTACGCTAGTCAAAGATAAAGTCGGATTAGACATTATTATACAATAGTTAAATATTTTTTTTTCTAAAAATTTTCAAATATCCAAAATATAATTGTTAAATTATTTATTTAATTATTTAATTTAATATTTATAAATAACTATTCAAATATTAATTATAACTATTTTGGTAATAATTAATTCTATATATTTAAAAATGTATATTTATAATCATCTAAATCAATATTTTATATCAATAATTTCTAAATTATTCATACAAAATTCCTTAAACATTATTTTTATTAATAGTTACTTCTTTTGCTACATTCTTAATTACTTTTTCATAAAATACAATATCTTCTTCTTTTGTCTTAGCTCCCATTGACTGACTCAAAAATTTCAAGTATATATCATTCTTTGGATCATCACTATATCTATGACTGGGATAAGCTTTCTTCCATTCATAAATCTTATTAATATTTTTATTCGCAATCATCTTAACCAACTTTTTCATACTATCCTTATTATCATTATCTTTACTCCATACACCATCTTCTTTTAAATGCATTACTTCTCGTTTTAAATCACTACAATGTATAGGTCTTTTATAAACATCCAATTCTCTTAAACCATTGATAAAAATTCTAGATATTCCCTTAACAAATCCTAATTCTCCTACACTTTCCAAATCATTAAAAGTAAGTTTAAGAGAATCTACAAATTCATCTATATTCATAGCATCTTTGCATTTCTCGTTTAAAAAAAGTTGTAAATTGAATGTTTTATTATGTGAATTTATGTTATTTGTGTTATTATTATTATTAATAGTAGTTGTTACCTTTGTTGATAAGTCTACTATTATTTTATTTTGTTCTATTATTTGCTTATTTTGTTCAACTAATAATTCCTTAAATTCATTATTCTGTTTTAAAACTTCTAATAATAATTCGCTAGATAAGTTACTTAAATCTGTTTCAAAATCTTCATCAATATCATCTACATTTGTTATATATTTTTTCTCGTCAGAACATTTTTTTTTATGTTTCCATAAACCTGACTTATTATGATATATTTTTCCACAATCACATATATATTCTTGTGGTGTGGGGATTTTTAGAGTTTCCAAAGTTTCCAAAAAGGGCTTTTTGTGTTTTAACGTGTTAACGTGTTTTGTAAAATCTTTTTTACTACACGTAAAATAATCACATTTTTCACATAAATATTTTTGGGGATTTTTGGGACAAAAAAAGTTTCCAGACATATATATAATAGGAAACCATAAAAATCCCTAAATAAAAACGAAAAAATTTTATCGTCACAAATTTTGAATAATATTTTTTGTGACCAGACCATAATTTTTCAACTCAGTCACAAATTTTTTTTTTCCGGGTTTTTGGCGGCCCTATCCGATTTTGGACATTTTTTTTGTCCATTTTTGACTTTCTGAAAATACTTTTGAAAAAAATAATTCACCTTTTTAATATATATTATCGAAAAAGGAACTTAAAGAGCTTTAAATACCCAAATAATATATATTATCAAAACTACTTAAAGAAAACTATTTCAATTTCCTTGTTTTATTCATTCTTTTCTTATTTTTTCTTGTTTTTTTATTCTTTTTTAATGAATTTTTAACATATTTTTCAATACCTATTTTCTCTCTAATTAGTTCATCCAATACATTTTTATAAAAGGGTCTAAAAGTATAACGCATCTTTTTTAAATCTGAAAAAGGTACCCATCTTATTTCAGCCTTCTCAAAAAACTTATAACGTTTCATCACCTTTGGATGCAAATGTTTTTGTAAAAATTTCTGATTATTATTATAATAATGAACTAAGGATTCATCATATTCCATAGGGAGTATATGAGTCGTATATGTGTTCCAAGTTATTTTATATGTTCCATATTTTTGTAGTTTCTCTCTAAGTTCCTGTTCTGAACCTAAAAAACCAGTCAACTCTTCTGTTCCTTCTCTAATCGCTGTTTCTAAAATACCATCATTCCCTTCAACACCACCCGCAAAATCACTCCATCCTGGAGTAGCGTCATGGTTATTTTCTCTCCCAAACAAAAAATACAATCTATTTTTATAAATTGTTGTCGGTAAAATTCCAGAACCAGTCATATATTTTATATATATTTTTTATATACACTAATTATATATATTAAATATATGAGTTCAAAAACAAGCAAATTAAGAAGAAAAACAGATAAATCTAGAACAAAAAAATATAGATATTACTATTCAAAAGCTCCTACTAATAAGTATACACGTAATACTCGTAAAACACGTAATACACGAAGAAGCAGAAGAAGTAGCAGAAGTAGCAGTCGTAATAGCAATAAATCACGCAAATATAGATACACATATACCGCTGATAGTCGCGGTCATTTACATCGTAGGCGTGTTTATAAAAGAAATAGGTCTCGTAAAACTAA
>JACCEC010230435.1_pt1 | contig 10930 bp, 8 predicted proteins | sample 7450121 | NCBI WGS metagenome assembly JACCEC01 (sample SAMN15323455, study PRJNA562643) | freshwater metagenome | isolation source: river surface water | place: USA:Blue River Watershed | collected 2017-08-18 | reverse complement strand
GATGAATGCCGGCCGCTGCAGGGTGGGCGCGCCGGCGGCGTTGTTTCCGCCGGCGGGAGACGATGCGTCGGGCCTCGCGGGGCGGAGCGACAGGCGAGGCGGACGGGATTTTCGGTTGCAAGGTCCGGGGGGCGCGGCTCGCTTGGGCGTCCCATGCTCAACACCGAGCGCAGACCCATCACCCGCAGGCGCGTGCAGCTCATGGCGACATGCCTGTGCGACGCTTTTTACGACGACGTGGCGGCCGCGACCGTGGAGGTGCTCGAGCACCTCGGGGTCGAGGTCGTGTTTCCCGAAGGCCAGACCTGCTGCGGGCAGCCGGCCTTCAACGGCGGCGACTGGGCGGCGTCGCGCAAGGTCGTGCGCCACACGGTGAAGACCTTCGCGGGCGAGGATCCGGTGGTGGTGCCGAGCGGCTCGTGCGCGGCGATGATGTTTCACGGCGCGGTGCTGGAATTCGAGAAGGAGCCGGACGCGGGCGAAGTGGAGGCCCTCGGGCGGCGCACCTGGGAGCTGGCGGACTTCATCGTGAACGGGCTCGGCGTGACGACGTGGCCCGGGCGCTACGAGGCGACGGTGGCGTTTCACCGCTCCTGCCACTCGCGCGGCACGAAGAGCGGCGACGCATCGCTCACGCTGCTGAACGCGATCGCGGGCGTGCGCGTGGTGCCGTTCGGCGAGGCGGAACAGTGCTGCGGCTTCGGCGGGACGTTTTCGGTGTCGTTTCCGAACATCTCGTCCGCGATGGGTGCGCTGAAACTCGACCACGTGCGCGCGGCGCAGCCCGACGTGTTCGTGTCCGGCGACATGAGCTGCATGATGCACATGGGCGGCCTCGCGGAAAAGGAAGGGAAGCCGATCAAGACCCGGCACCTCGCGCAGGTGCTGCGGGATGCGCTGAAGGCGAAGTGACATCGTTCGTGTGACCCGTGACGAGGCATGAGTGGCGAGCCGGAGAATTATACGCGGGCGAGAGCCGGCGGCGACGTGTGACGAGGGGCGGCGCCTGAATTTCTACTCGCTAGCCGCCGGCCGCTGCCCGCACCTTTTCCTCCCATGCGTTTCCAACCGATCGACCAATTTTCGGCGCAGCTGAAGACGGAGACGCGGGCGTCGGTCTACCAGAGCACGAAGACAACGCACGAGAAGCGGACCAAGCTCCTGTTCGACCAATTCGCCGATCCGAACCGGTTGCGCGAGCTGGCGGGCGAGATCAAGCAGCACGCGATCGAGAACCTCGACACGCTGCTGCCGCAGATCGAGGCGAAGCTGAAGGCCAACGGCGCGCAGGTGCACTGGGCGGGGACGGCCGAGAGTGCCTGCGAGACCGTGCTCGCGATCATGAAGGCCCGCGGCGCGACGAAAATGGTCAAGGCCAAGACCATGGTGAGCGAAGAGATCGAGCTGGCGCACTTTCTGGAGAAGCACGGCATGGAGGCGCTGGAGACGGACCTCGGCGAATTCATCATCCAGATCGACGACGACCACCCGAGCCACATCGTGCGGCCGATCATCCACAAGAACCGGCGCGAGATCGCGACGAGCTTCGAGCGGGAGGGGCTGGGCGCCTACAACGACGATCCGGAGACGATCACGCGGCGGGCGCGGCACTTCCTGCGGCACAAATACCTCGCGGCGGACGTGGGGTTGACGGGTGCGAATTTCATTTCGGCGGAGAGCGGGCGCATGGTGCTCGTGACGAACGAGGGCAATTCGCGCTTCTGCCTCGCGGCGACGAAGTGCCACATCGCGCTCATCGGCATCGAGAAGGTGGTGCCGCGCGACCGCGACCTCGGTATTTTGCTGAATCTGCTCGGCCGCTCGGGCACGGCGCAGGACCTGACGGTCTACACGGAATTCATCAACGGCCCGAAGTCGCCGACCCAGCCGGACGGCCCGGAGGAGATGCATGTGATCTTCGTGGACAACGGCCGCACCGAGGTGCTGGCCAGCGAGTGCCGCGAGATTCTGCGCTGCATCCGCTGCGGCGCGTGCCTGAACGTGTGCCCGATCTACCGGCAGGCGAGCGGCCACGCGTATCGCAGCGTGTATCCGGGCCCGGTGGGCGCGGTGCTGTCGCCGCTGCTGATGGGCGACAAGTTCCCGCAGAAGGCGGACCTGCCGAAGGCGTCGTCACTGTGCGGCGCGTGCAACGAGGTGTGTCCGGTGAACATCCCGATCCCCGACCTGCTGCTGCGGCTGCGCGCGCGGGCGAAGGAAGAGAATGTGCCGTCGCCGGGCACGCCGCCGATGGGCGCGTGGGCGCTGATGGCGTCGCAGCCGACGGCGTGGAAGGCGGCGTTGGCGGGCGGCAAGCTGATGAACTACGTGCCGACGAAGCTGATCCCGGTGCCGGCGCTGCAGGCGTGGGCGGCGAAACGGTCCTTGCCGGCGTGGCGCGGCGGAGAATTTCGGAAGTGGATGAAGCACCGGCCGAAGCCGGCGAAGGCGGGCTGAGCACGGCCGCGTTTGCCGGGGTCGGGCGGATGGTTTGCCATCGCCGAATCCCAGATCAGCGGATGTCGGCGCGGGCCGCGGACGGCGTCCGGTATTTTCCTGCGGCCGCACGGCGTATCTTCGCATGAGCACACCCAAGCAATTCGAGCCCTTCATTCCGGATCACGTGGCGATGCGCGAGTTCACGCTGCGCGCGGTGCTGACCGGCGCGGTGCTGGGCATGGTTTTCGGTGCGTCGTCGCTCTACCTCGTGCTCAAGGTCGGACTCACCGTGAGCGCGTCGATTCCGGTGGCGGTGATCTCGCTGGCGCTTTTCCGCGGCTTGTCGAAGGCGGGTGTGCGCGACTCGACGATTCTGGAGAACAACATCACGCAGACGGCGGGCTCGGCGGGCGAGTCGATCGCGTTCGGCGTGGGCGTGACGATGCCGGCGATCATGATCCTCGGGTTCGACCTGGAGCTGACGCGCGTGATGCTGGTGGCGGTGATGGGCGGGCTGCTGGGCATTTTGATGATGATTCCGCTGCGCCGGCCGCACATCGTGGAGGATCACGGCGTGCTGAAGTTCCCCGAAGGCACGGCCTGCGCGGCGGTGCTGAAAGCCGGGGCCAACGCGGAGGACCGGGCGGCGGCGTCGCCGTCGGCGAAGGAAGAGATGCGGGCGGCGGAAGCGGCGGGGCTGGGCCAGGCGCCCGGGGCGCGGCAGATCTTCACGGGCTTCGGCATCGGGCTGGCGTATCAATCGCTGATGATGGCGTTCAAGGGATGGAAGGATATCCCGGAAAAAGTCTTCGGGGCGCCGTTCAAGGGCGGTTCGATCGGGATGGAGATCTCGCCGGCGCTGCTCGGTGTGGGCTACATCATCGGGCCCTACATCGCGGGCATCATGTGCGCGGGCGGCGCGTTGTCGTATCTGTTGCTGATCCCGCTGATCAAATTCTTCGGCGACGCGATCCCGGGTCCGCTGGCGCCCGGCACGGTGCCCATCAGCACGATGGGGCCCAACGAGGTGCGCGGCGCCTACGTGCTCTACATCGGCGCGGGCGCGGTGGCCGCGGCGGGCATTATCAGCCTGGTGGAAGCGATGCCGGCGATCTGGCGCGGGTTGAAAGGCTCGTTCGGCGGCGGGCACGCGGCCGCGGCCCGCGGCGGGGCGACGGGCGGCGCGGTGCCGCGCACGGCGCAGGACCTGCCGATGAAATTCGTGGCGATCGGCATCGTGGGCCTGATGGCGGCGATCACGCTGGCGCCTTCGCTGCACATGAACCTGCTCGGCGCACTGCTGATCGTGGTGTTCGGATTCCTGTTCGTGACGGTGTCGTCGCGCCTCACGGGCGAGATCGGATCCACGTCGAATCCGACCTCGGGCATGACGATCGCGACGCTGCTGTTCACCTGCCTGATCTTCCTGCTCGTGGGTTGGACCGGCGGAAAATACTACGTCACCGCGCTCTCGGTCGGCGCGATCGTGTGCATCGCGGCGGCCAACGGCGGCACGACGTCGCAGGACCTGAAAACGGGCTTCCTCGTCGGGGCGACGCCGAAGCTGCAGCAGTATTCGATTCTCGTCGGCGCGCTGTGCTCGGCGGTGATCCTCGGGCCGATTCTGCTGCGGTTGAACGACGCGGCGACGGTCTACGTGCCGGTGAAGCAGGTGGCGCCGGCCGGGCTGACGACGGACGTGAAGGCGCTGGAAAAGCGCGAGGCGCTGCGCGGACCGCAGGCGCGCGACGACGGCGCGACGTATTTCGCGTGGCACAAGACCGACGACACGGGTGCGCCGGCGGGCAAGTATCTCGTCAACGACCGCGGCGAGGCGGTGTGGCTGGTCGATCCGGGCATCAACGGCACGCATGCGAAACGGCCCGACGGGTCGGAGGTGCGGAAGTTCGACGCCCCGAAGGCGACGCTCGTTTCCTACATCATCAAAGGCATCCTCGACCAGAAGCTGCCGTGGGCGCTGGTGCTGCTCGGCGTGATGATCACGGTCACGCTCCAGATGTCGTTTGTGCCGGCGCTGGCGTTCGCCGTGGGCGTGTATCTGCCGCTGTCGGCCACGACGCCGATTTTGCTCGGCGGCGCGGTGCGGTGGTTCATCGACCGCCGTCAGCGACGGTTGGTCTCGCACGCGAATCTGACGAAGGAGCAGTTCGACGCGGAGAGCGACAAGAGCCCGGGCGTGCTGTTGTCGTCGGGCTACATCGCGGGCGGCGCGATCGCGGGCATCGTGATCGCGGTCGCGGGCGGGGTAATGACCGACTTCGACGCCGCGGTGACGAAATGGTCCACGGCGAACAATCCGCTCTACGGCGGGGAAAACGCGGACCTGTGGTCGCTCGTGCCCTTCGGGCTGGTGACGCTCTTCCTCTACCTGGTGGCGACGGAGAAGGTGCTGGCCCCGAAGCGGCGGTGAGGCCGGCGCGGGGACGCGACCGAGAAAATGCCTTGGAGCGGCGCGCGGTTTCGGCCCTGCTGGGCGGAGGAATTTCCCCGACGACCATGAGCGACGACCGTGAAGCCATTCTCTCCCGCGTGCGCGGCGCCTTGGCGCCGTTGCGCGAGCGTGCGCCGTTGCCGGCCTACGACACCGAGATCGCGGTGATGCGGTCGTTGATCACCGGGCGCGATGCGGCGGAACTGTTCGCCGAACGGCTGAAGCGTGTGGGCGGCACGGCATTTTCCGACGGCGCGGCGCTGGCGGCCCACCTGCGGGCGAACAAGTGGCTCCGCGGCTACGTCGACCCGGCGCTGTGGCCGCAGGTGCAGGCGTGGTTCGCGGGCGGCGATTTCACGATCGAGCACGACCTCGATCGCAAGCGGGTCGACGACTACGCCTTCGGCATCACGCGGGCGGCGGGCGCGATCGCGGAGTCGGGGACGATCATCCTCAACGATGCGACGACGGCGCGGCGGCTCGGGGCCCTGGCGCCGTGGGTGCACGTCGCGGTGGTGGAGCGGGCGACGATTTTCGGCGACGTGCAGCAAGCGGTCGCGGGACTCGGCGCGGACCGGAACGTGATCTGGGTCACGGGTCCGTCGAAAACGGCGGACGTGGAAGGCATTTTGATCGAGGGCGTGCACGGACCGGGCGTGCAGGTCGCGCTCGTGGTCTGAGCGCCGTTCCGGAGCGGAGCGGCGCGAGCTGGCGGCCGACTCAGCGGGTGTCGGCGCCCCGGTGGGCCTTTGCGCCGGCGATGGAATCCGAGGCGTTCTCGGGCAGAAACGTTTCAGGGCTGACCGTGGTGGCGGCGACCGAAGGAGGGAAACCGAGGACAAGGAGCCATTGGAAGGTATTCATGGGCGGAGGGGACGCTCCGGACAATGACCCCGCCACGTTAACTCCGTGTGTCGCCGGAACGGGAGAATTCTTAAGGAACGGTAAAGGCGGCGCGTGGGCAGGGTCGGCTTCTTCGGCGGGCGGGCCGCAGGAACGCGAAATCCGCCGGGGGATGCGGTCGTCCGGTCGTGCCGGGGCCCGGCGACGGACGGACGAACGGGGTCGGGCGAAGGAAAACGCGCGGAGCGGGGCTCATTCGGGGCCGCGCTCCGCGCGGTTGGTCCGTCAGTTGGCGGGCGGAAGCGGGTGCAGTTCGTCGCGCGTGAGCTTGCCGTCGCCGTTGGCGTCGAGGGCCTTGAGGCTCGCGGAGGCGTTGGCGATCTCGGCGGCGGAGAGCGCGTGGTCGCTGTTGGCGTCGAGCGCGAGCATCACGGGATCGAGCGGCCGCGCGGGCCGGTCGGCCGGGGGCGTGGGCGCATCGGCCGGGCGGCCCGGGCGGTTGCCGCGGAGCTCGGCGGTGGAGACGGCGCCGTCGGCGTCGGCGTCGAGGGTCCGGAGCGCGACGGCGGCGCCGGCGATCTCGGCGGCGGAGATTTCGCCGTTCTTGTCGGCGTCGAGCGCGCGGACGACGGGATGGCCGCCGCGGGGGGCGCCTTTGCCGCCGGGGCCCTTGCCGCCGCGGTGGCCGCGGCCGGAGTCGGCGGGGGGCTGGGCGAGGAGGACGGTGGCGGAGCCGAGGAGGGCGAGGAGGGCGAGACGAGCGATTGTTTTCATGGTGAGAGCGACGGTCCCCGGCCCGCCGCCCTCCGAAGGGAGGGCGAGGAAACGGGCTGCGGACCGATCTACCAGGAAAGACGCCCCGATTGTTTGTAGTTGGTTTAGTATTACGGGAGAATTGTTCAGCTCGTGTAAACCCGCGTCCGCGCCCGAGCGCGCGCCGGCGCGGCGGTGAGCGGCGGCGGCAGCGGAAGGCGGAAACGGCACGGGCGGAAGCATGGGCGGAAAACAGCAGGCCGAGTGTGAAAACCGGGAACGGCGGCGAGCGGAGCCGGGGAAAGTCCCGCCGCGCAGCTTTCCGCAACTTTGCCGGGCGGACGGAGTCTTAGCGCAGACAACCGTTTCACCCATGAAGTCCCGCTCCTCCGCTTCGCAATCGTTCCTAATTCCCGTGCTGGTGCTGGCCCTGGCCGGCTGCGCTTCGTCGCCGATCTCGCGCATCGATGCCAATCGCGAGAAATACCAATCTTGGCCGCTGGAGGTGCAGGAAGCGGTGCTCGCCGGCGAGGCGCGCAAGGGCATGACCCCCGAGCAGGTGGAGGTGGCGATGGGGAAGCCGAGCGAGGTCGTCACGCGTTCGGCGGGTCCGGCGGGCGAGGAGGTTTGGATCTATCGCTCCGGCGGCGGAGTCGGGTCCGGCTTGCTGAGCAACACGGGAATCTCGGTGGGGGCCGGGACGGGCGGCGTGAGCGTGGGCACGAGCACCGGCATCGGCGGCGGGCGCCGCGGGCGGACGCCGGAAGAACGCGAAGTGGTCTTCGTGAAGGGCGTGGTCGTGCGGGCGGATCCGAAGTGACGCCGGACCCGGAGGGCCCGGCGCGCCCTCGGATCGGCTCCGTGCGCGGAAGGGACGGAGCGGCCGCGGGTGCGCCGCCGGCTCTTCAGCCGGCGGCGGGGTCGTCGTCGAAGCGGAGGAGGCGGGCGCTGTTGAAGATGACGAAGAAGGCGCTGACTTCGTGCAGCACGGCGGCGCCGATCGGGCTCACCACGCCGAGGGCGCTCAGCGCGACGAAGAGCGCGATGAACGCGAGGCCCCAGAGCAGGTTCTGATTGATCAGGCGCAGGGTGCGGTCGGACAGGGCGACGAAGCGGGTGAGGGCACGCAGATCGTGGCCCATGAGGGCGACGTCGGCGGTCTTGATGGCGATGTCGCTGCCGACGGCGCCCATGGCGACGCCGAGGCGGCCGGCGGCGAGCGCGGGGGCATCGTTGACGCCGTCGCCGACGACGAGGACGCGGCGGCCGGCGGCGGCGAGCGCGCGGACCTCGGCGAGTTTCTCCTCGGGAAGGCAGTCCGCCCGGAAACGGGGCAGGCCGGTCTCGCGGGCGACGGCGGCGGCGACCGGCGCGCGGTCGCCGGTGAGCATCACGAATTCGGATACGCCGAGGGCGCGCAGGCGCGCGACGACGGACGGAGCCTCGGGGCGGAGGGTGTCGGCGAGCAGGACGGCGCCGAGACAGCGGCCGTCGCGGGCGACGTGCAGGACGGAGGCCGCGGCGGCGTCAGCCGGGTCGGGCGGCACGGCAAGGCCGAGTTCCTCGAGCCAGGACCGGCGGCCGGCGAGCAGAGACCCGCTGCGGACGCCGCGTCCGGGGACTTCGGTGACCTCGACCGCGGGGCGGACGACGAGCGCGCGGTCGGAGGCCGCGGCGAGCACGGCACGGGCGACGGGGTGGGTGGAACGGGCCTCGAGGGCGGCGGCGGCGGCGAGCAGGTCCGACTCGGACACGCCGGGCGCGGGCCGGAGGGCGACGACGCGCAGGCGGCCGGTGGTGAGGGTGCCGGTCTTGTCGAAGACGACGGTGTCGATGGAGCGGGCGGCCTCGAAGAAGCGGGAGCTTTTCACGAGAATGCCGAGCCGAGAGGCGACGGCGAGGGCGGCGACCATGGCGGACGGGGACGCGAGAACGAAGGCGCAGGGCATCGCGACGATGACGACGGCGATGGCGCGTTCGACCTCGCGGGTGAAGAAGAGGACGAAGCCGGCGAGGATGAGCACGAGCGGCATGTAGTAGCGCGTGTAGTCGTCGATCAGGCGCATGACGGGTGCGCGGGACGTCTTGGCTTCCTCGACGATGGCGGTCACGCGGCCGATGACGGTGGCGGCGCCGGTGGAGCCGACGGTGAACTCGATGGCGCCGGTGAGGTTGGTGGTGCCGGCGTAGACCGGCGAGCCGACGGTGACGTCGACGGGCAGCGATTCGCCGGTGATCGAGGCCTGATCGACGGTGGTGAAACCGACGCCGACGGTGCCGTCGGCGGGGACGGTGTCGCCGGGAAGCAGGCGGACGCGGTCGCCGGGGACGAGGGCGGCGGCGTCGATGAGGTCCTCGGCCGCGGCGGCCGAGAGGCGCCGGGCTTTGACGCGGGAGAGGCGGGCAAGGGAGTTGACGGCTTCCTCGACGCCGAGGGTGGTGTGTTCCTCGAGAATCTGGCCGACGATCAGAATGGCGGCGACAATCGTGCCGGTGGCGTATTGGCCGATGGCGAAGCAGGCGAGGATCGCGAGCGCCACGAACTGATCCATGTAATACTTGGTCGCCTCGAAGCCGTCGGCCTTGAGCGAGGTGAGGCTGTCGAACAACACCGGGATCGCGGCGAGACCGAGGCCGAGCATGGCCCAGAGGGAAAAGACGTCGCTCTGGTCGGGGCGCAGCCAGGTGGCGACGTGGCTGAGGGCGAGAAAGACAAGGCCGAGGGCGACGAGGACGAGGCGGACGGCGAGCGGGCGGGGGAGGGAAGACGGGGAAGACGCGGAAGACGGGGAAGATTCGGGAGACGGGGAGACGGGGAGCGCGGGAGGCACGGCGGCGGACGGCGGGGAGACGGGGCTCATGGGGACGGGAAGGCCGCGGGGAAGGCGAAAGGCGGAAGGCGAAAACCGGGGGAGAGCGCGCGGAGACGGGAGGCGGATGCCGGCGGACTATTTTTCGCGGAGGTAAAGGTTGAGGGAGGCGGCGTCGGCGGGGACGACGGTCTTGGTTTTCACGCGGGGCAGGATCTGCTCGAGGGTTTCGGCGCGGAGGCGGGTTTCCAGCAGGGCGGGAGCGCGGCGGTGTTCGGCGAGCAGCGCAAGGAAGGCGGCGGCTTCGCCGCGGGCGCGGGTGGTGAATTCGCGGCCGTCGGCCTCGGCCTGGCGGCGCAGGCGGAAGGCGTCCGCGGTGGCGCGCGGGGCGGCCTGCGCGCGGTAGGTGCGGGCGGTTTCCAAGGTGGTGCGCGCCTCGACCTGGGCGCTGGTCACATCGGCGAAGGCGGCCGCGGTCGCGAGGGGCGGAGTGAGGGCGTTGATCTCAAAGGCGACGAGTTCGATGCCGAGCCCGAGGGTATCGAGACGCCGCTGGGCGAGGTCGCGCACCCGGGCGCGCAGCGATTCGAGCCCCACGGTGAGGGCGTCGTCGATGCGGGTGGCGGCGAGGATCTGGGTGGCGGCGGCGAACACGGCGGCGTCGAGCAGGCCGGGGACGGTTTCCGGCGCGGCGGCGGAGGCGTAGGCGAAGGGATCCGCGATGCGGTAGCGGAGGGTGAGGCGGGCTTGGACGAGGTTGGTGTCGCCGGTGAGGGTGTAGCCGTCGAACACCGGGTGGAGGCCTTTGGCGCCGGGCGGCGGGGCGCCGGCGGAGAGCGCGCCGGTGTTGGCGGCCGGCAGGACGGCGAGAAGCGAGGCGGGAATCTGCGTGGTCGGCGCGGCGGGCATCGCGGCCGCCGGAGCGGTGGCGGCGGTTTCCTCGGGGGCCCAGTGGTTGAGAAAGAGTTCGTGCTGGGTCCGCGTGGGGATCTTGACGACGCGGTCGATCGGGGCGGGCAGGGCGAAGCAGAGGCCGGGCGGGTGGAGGGTGCGCTGGAGTCGGCCGAAGCGGTAGACGAGCGCGTCCTCATGCGGGGCGACGCGGGTGATGCCGGAGCCGAGGTAGAGCGCGACGAGTCCGAGCAGGAGCCAGCGCAGCAGCACGATGGTGCCGGCGAGCGCGCGGAAGAGCGCCTGGCCGGAATGGGCGCGGGCGGGGGCGGGCGGGACGGACGGCGGGGCGGCGTCGTTCATCGGACGTTCGCGGATGCGCGCCGGGCGCGAGGCGGGATGGGATGAGGCGAAGGGTCCCGAACGTCCCTGCTCTCACGAGCAGGGCTACACTCACGAACGGGGCTGCAGGCGGAGGTGCGGCGCGGCGTCATTTCGCGGCGGGCTTGAGCTGGTTGAAGGGGCTCGTGTCGGCGTCGAGCAGGAGCGTGGTGTTCTCCTTGGCGACTTTGCGCAGGGCCTCGAGCTCGCGGAGGAAGGTGTAGAATTTCGGATCCTGGCCGTGGGCCTCGGCGTAGATCTTCGCGGCCTCGGCCTCGGCGCGGCCGCGGGTTTCCTCGGCGTATTGCTGGGCCTCGGCGAGCAGGACGGTGCGCTCGGCGTCGGTCTTGGCGCGCAGCTC
>JACCEC010155440.1_pt1 | contig 10931 bp, 6 predicted proteins | sample 7450121 | NCBI WGS metagenome assembly JACCEC01 (sample SAMN15323455, study PRJNA562643) | freshwater metagenome | isolation source: river surface water | place: USA:Blue River Watershed | collected 2017-08-18 | reverse complement strand
GCCGCCGGCGACGTCGCCCATTCGCGCGCCTTCCAGCGCCTCTCCGCGCGCGGCGCCGGCCAGATGCCGCCGCTCGCCACCCGCGAACGCGACTCCGTCGGCGAGGCGCTCCTCCGCGCCTGGATCGCCGCCCTCGCCGCTCCGGCGCCGACGCTCCCGCCCGCCCCGCTCGCCAACCTCGCCGCCCGCGCCCAGGTCGACGCCACCCGCCAGTTGATCGCCGGCTTCGTCGTCGGCCCGGGTTCGCCCAAACGCATTCTGGTCCGCGCCGCCGGCCCCGCCCTCGCCGGCTTCGGCGTCGCCGGCGCCCTTGCCGACCCCGTGCTCACCGTCTTCGGCCCCGACTCCACCACGCGCATCGCCGCCTCGAACGACAACTGGACCGGCACCTCCGCCGGGACCGCCGCGGTGGCCCTCGGCCGCGTCTTCCTCGGCGTCGGCGCCTTCGGCTTCCCGATCGGCAGCGCCGACGCCGCCCTCGTCGCCGACTTCGCCCCGGGCGCCTACACCGCCCAACTCACCGGCGCCGCCGGCTCCACCGGCATCGGCCTGGTCGAAGTCTACGATGTCGACGCCGCACCCGATTCCGGCGCCGCGCCCGGCACCGCCCGGCTCGTCAACACCGCCATCCGCGCCCACGTCGGCACCGGCGCCGGCGTGCTCATCCCCGGCCTCGTCGTCGGTCCCGGCGCGCCGCAAACCGTGCTCGTTCGCGCCGTCGGCCCCACGCTCGCCGCCCCGCCCTTCAACGTCCCCGACACCCTCGCCCAACCCGTCGTCGCCCTCTTCTCCGGCGCCCTGCAGGTCGCCGCCAACACCGCCTGGCCCACCGCGCCCAATGCGGCCGCCATCCGCACCGCCGCCCGCACCGTCGGCGCCTTCGCCCTGCAGGAAAACAGCCGCGACAGCGCCCTCCTCGTCACGCTTCCGCCCGGCGCCTACACCCTCCAGGTCAGCGGCGCCAACGCCACCGTCGGCACCGCCCTCGTCGAGGTTTACCTCGTCCCCTAAAACCGCTCCGCGCCCGACCGGGCCGCCCGCCGCGCACGCGCATCCTTATCTTACCTCCCGTTACGCGCCCCTCCCGCAACTTGAGCGTTGAGCGTTCAACGTTCCGCGTTGAGCGTTCCCTCACCCTCCCCGACGTCGTTCGGTGCCCCCAGTCTAGCCCCGCATCCCCGCCCCCCGGCCTGCCTCGTCTCCCGCGTCTCACCCGTCTCCCGAGTCTTCCGCCGTTTGGTTTCTCGCTTTCCCGATTTCCCACTTTCTCAGTTTTCGCCGTCCCCCTTCCGCCTTTTCGTCCGTGCCCCCCTTCGACCTGACCCGCCGCCGCCTGCTCGGGCACATGACCACCGGTCTCACCGGCGTCGCCCTCTCGCGCCTGCTGCTGCGCGACCTCGGCGCCGCCGACGCCTCCGCCGTCCGCCCGCATTTCGCGCCCAAGGCCAAACAGGTGCTCCAGATTTTCTGCCCCGGCGGCGCCTCGCACCTCGACCTCTGGGAGCACAAGCCGCTGCTCGACAAGTTCCACGGCCAGCCCCTGCCGGGCGGCGAAAACGACGTCACGTTCCAGGGGAAGAACGGCAATCTCATGCGCTCGCCCTGGGCCTTCGCCCCCGCCGGCCGCAGCGGCAAGATGTTCTCCACCCTGCTCCCGCACCTCGCGCGCCACGTCGACGACATCGCGTTCGTCCACTCGATGACGTCACGGACCAACACCCACGGTCCCGGCTGTATCGCGATGAACACCGGCTTCACCCGCGAAGGTTTCCCGAGCGCCGGCTCCTGGGTCAGCCACGCCCTCGGCTCGCTCAATGACAACCTGCCCACCTTTGTCGCCGTGCAGGATATCCGCGGCGAGCCGCCCAACGGAAAGGCCAACTGGGGCAACGGCTTCCTGCCCGCGCGCCATCAGGCCGTGACCCTCGCCGCGCAACAACCCATCCGCAACCTCGCCTCTCCCGACTCCATCCCGCCGGAAACCGACCGCGCCACGCGCGAGTTCCTCCACGGCATGAACGCCGCCCACGCCGCGGCCCATCCCGGCAACGACGAACTTCAGGCCCGCCTCGCCGCCTACGCACTCGCCGCCCGGATGCAGCTCGCCGCCCCCGAGGTCGCCGACCTCGCCCGCGAGCCCGCCCACGTCCACGCCCTCTACGGCACGGATTCGCCGGACAAACTGAAGGCCGCCTACGCCCGCAACTGCCTCCTGAGCCGCCGCCTCCTCGAAAAAGGCGTCCGCTACGTGAGCCTCTACTGCGCCTCCCGCGCCAGCGCCGTCGACGGCCTGCTCAACTGGGACGCCCACAAGACCCTCAAGGCCGACTACGAACGCCACGCGCCCATCTTCGACCAGCCCACCGCCGCCCTCCTCACCGATTTGAAACAGCGCGGCCTGCTCGACGATGTGCTCGTCATCTGGTGCACCGAGTTCGGCCGCATGCCCACGCACCAGGAAGGCACCGCCGGCCGCGACCACAATCCGGATGCGTTCACCACCTGGTTCATGGGCGCCGGCGTGAAGGGCGGCGTGAGCCACGGCGCCACCGACGACTTCGGCCGCCGCGCCGCCGTCGACGTCACCACCGTCTACGATTTCTACGCCACCGTCCTCCACCTGCTCGGCCTCGATCACGAGAAACTCACCGTCTACCACAACGGCGCCAACCGCCGCCTCACCGACGTCCACGGCCACGTGATCAAGGGAATCCTCGCCTGAGTGAGGGCCACCATGAGGCACAAGAACACTCCGGTCCGGCCTTCGCCCCTCCCCCGCGCGCCTCTCGGCGCCCTGCTGGACTCCCCTGCCCTCCGATTCCTTGCGCTTTTCTGCGGCCAAGCGTTTCGCGGCTTCAGCGTCTTGTTTTCCGCGCTCGCCACGTCTGCCGTTTCCGCCGCCGAACCCGTCGGCGTTGCCTTCTTCGAACAGAAAATCCGCCCGGTCCTCGCCGAGCACTGCTACGAATGCCACAGCGCCCGCGCCCCGCGCGTGAAGGGCGGACTGCTCCTCGACACCCGCGACGCCACCCGCCGCGGCGGCGACAGCGGCCAGCCCGCCGTCGTCCCCGGCAAACCCGACGAAAGCCTGCTGCTCCGCGCCCTGCGCCACCTCGACGACCTCGAGATGCCGCCGAAAAAACCCGCGCTGCCCGCCGCCGTCATCGCCGACTTCACCACCTGGATCGCCGGCGGCGCACCCGATCCCCGCGACGGCGGACCCACCGTCGCCCTCCGCGCCGACGCGTCCTGGTGGTCCCTGCAACCCGTCGCCTCCACCTTCGCCCACGCGACCATCGACGGCTTCATCGCGGAGAAACTCGCCGCCCAAAATCTCGCCCTCAATCCCCCCGCCGATCCCCGCACCCTCATCCGGCGCATGACCTACGATCTGCACGGCCTGCCGCCGTCCGCTGACGAGGTTGCCGCCTTCATCTCCGCCTCGATCGCCAATCCGCAATCAGCAATCGAAAATCTGGTGGACCGCCTGCTCGCCTCGCCCCGCTACGGCGAACGCTGGGGCCGCCACTGGCTCGACGTCGTGCGCTTCGGCGAAAGCAACGGCTTCGAACGCAACGTCATCATCGACGACCTCTGGCCCTTCCGCGATTTCGTCATCCGCTCGCTCAACGCCGACAAACCCTTCGACCGCTTCATCGCCGAACACCTCGCCGGCGACGTGCTCGGGAAGGACGATCCCGCCGTCGAAGTCGGCGCCGCCTTCCTCGTCGCCGGGCCCTACGACGACGTGAAAAACCAGGACGTCGCCGCCCAGGCCCACATCCGCGCCGCCACCCTCGACGATGTCGTCGTCGCCACCAGCGGCGCCTTCCTCGGCCTCACCGTCGGCTGCGCCCGCTGCCACCACCACAAATTCGACCCGATTCCGACCGAGGACTACTACCGGCTCCGCGCCGCCTTCGAAGGCGTGAACCACGGCCGCCGCATCGTCGCCTCCCCCGCCGAGCGCGACGCCCACCGCGCCACCACCGCGCCCCTCAACGCCCGCCGCACCCAGCTCGTCGCCGAACGCGACGCCCTCGAACGCCTCATCACCCGCCGCGCTCAGGAAGCCGCCGCCTCCGCCGTCAACCCGCGGCCCAAAATCGACCCCGACGGCACCGAGGAAAAATTCCCCGCGGTCACCGCGCGCCACCTGCGTTTCGTGATGAAGGCCTCGACGCAGAATCCCCGCTCCGCCGCCAATTCGCGCCTCGTCGAATTCGAGGTGTGGAGCGCCGGCACCACCCCGCGCAACGTCGCCCTCGCCGCCGCCGGCACCACCGCCGCCGGCACCAAGTCGGCCTCGGCCGAAGATTTCCCCGAGGCCTACGGCCCGCAGCTCGTGATCGACGGCCGCTTCGGCGAGCAATGGTTCATCGGCAACCCCGCCGTGCTCACCCTCACGTTTGCCCGCGCCGAGACGATCGACCGCATCGTCTTCCGCAACGCCAAGGAGACGATGATCGAGGACAAGGCCCAGGGCGCCACCCCTGCCGAGTATGAGGTGCAGGTTTCGTCCGACGGGGCATCCTGGCAGACCGTCGCCTCCAGCGCCGACCGCCAGCCCTGGAGCGAGGCCCACGCCATCGAGCGCCACCGCGCCGCCGTCACCCGGCCCGAGGAACGCCCGCAACTCGCCGCGCTCACCGCCCAGATCGCCGCCGTCGACCGCGAGCTCCGCGCCGTGCCGCCCCTCCGCCAGGTCTGGGTCGGCAACCCCGCCGAACCCACCGAGCCGACGCGCGTCCACAAAGGCGGCGACCCGATGAAGCCCGGCGAGGTCGTCGCCCCCGCCAGCCTCGCCGTGCTCGGCCAGGCCCTGCCCGGCTTTACCCTCGCCCCCGACGCACCCGAAGGCGAACGCCGCCGCGCCCTCGCCGCCTGGATCGTCCACGCCGCCAACCCCCTCACCCCCCGCGTCCTCGCCAATCGCATCTGGCACCACCATTTCGGCACCGGCCTCGTCGATACGCCGAGCGACTTCGGCTTTCTCGGCGGCAAACCCTCCCACCCCGAGCTGCTCGATTTCCTCGCCCGCCGCCTCCTCGCGCACGGCTGGCGCCTCAAGCCGCTGCACCGCGAGATCCTCCTCTCCCGCACTTACCGGCAGGCCTCCGCGTTTCGCGCCGACGGCGCCGCCGCCGACAAGGACGCCCGCCTCCTCTGGCGTTTCCCGCCCCGCCGCCTCTCCGCCGAGGAGGTGCGCGACACCCTGCTCACCCTCGCCGGCCAGTTGAAACTCGAGCCGATGGGCGGCCCCGGCTTCCGGCTCTATAAATTCACGCAGAACAACGTCTGCACCTACTTCCCCCTCGACCACCCCGGAACCGAGACCTACCGCCGCGCCGTCTACCACCAGAACGCCCGCGCCAGCGTCGTCGATGTGCTCAACGACTTCGACCTGCCCGACACCGCCTTCGCCACCCCGCGCCGGGCCAACACCACCACGCCGCTGCAGGCGCTCACGCTCCTCAACCACCGCTTTACCCTCGATCTCGCCACGGCCCTCGCCGCCCGCCTCGACGCCACCGACCCCGTCACACACGCCTACGCCCTCGCCTACCAGCGCGCCCCCACGCCGGCCGAGAAGTCCACCGCTAGCACCTTCATCGCCCAGCACGGCCCCGCCGCCTTCGCCCGCGCCCTCCTCAACACCAGCGAGCTCATCCACGTCGACTGACGCGCCCCCCCGTTTCCCACTTTCCCGATTTCCCACTTTTCCGATTTTCCGATCCCCTCCGTCTTCCGCGTCTTCCATGCCCCTCGCCGCCCTCCGCACCGCGCTCACCACCCTCGTCCTCGCCCTCCTCGCCACCCCATACGTCTCCGCCGCCACCGCCGCTCCCGCGTCGCCCGCCCCGCGCCCCAACTTCCTCGTCATCCTCTGCGACGACCTCGGCTACGGCGACCTCGCCAGCTACGGCCACCCGCAAATCCGCACCCCGCACCTCGACCAACTCGCGCGCGACGGCATCCGCTTCACCGACGCCTACTCCGCCGCACCCGTCTGCTCGCCGTCGCGCGTCGGCCTCCTCACCGGCCGCAGCCCCAACCGCGCCGGTGTCTTCGACTGGATCCCCGCCGCCACGCCCGCCCAGGCCACCGCGCAAAGCCGCCACCTCACGCACCTCCGCCGCGAGGAGCTCACGCTGCCCGCGCTGCTCCGCACCGCCGGCTACGCCACCGCCCTCTCCGGCAAATGGCACTGCAACGCCATCTTCAACGACCCCGCCCAGCCGCAGCCGAGCGACGCCGGCTTCGATCACTGGTTCGCCACGCAGAACAACGCCGCCCCCTCGCACGAGAACCCCGTCAACTTCGTCCGCAACGGCCAGCCCGTCGGCCCGCTCCAGGGCTACAGCTGCGACCTCGTCGCCCGCGAAGCCTCCACCTGGCTCGAACGCCACACCGCCGCCGCCCGCACCCAGCCGTTTTTCCTCTACGTCGCGTTCCACGAACCGCACGAGCCCGTCGCCTCGCCCTCCGACCTCGTCGCCAGCTACCGCGGCACCGCGAAGTCCGACGAGCAAGCCCAGTATTTCGCCAACGTCACCAACCTGGACCGCGCCGTCGGCCACCTCCTCGCCACCCTCGACCGCCTCGGCCTCGCGCGCGACACCGTCGTGTATTTCTCCAGCGACAACGGCCCCGAGACCCTTAACCGCTACCCCGGCTCGCAGCGCTCGCACGGCTCCCCCGGACCGCTCCGCGGCATGAAACTCTGGACCACCGAGGCCGGCTTCCGCGTCCCCGGCATCCTGCGCTGGCCCGCCGGCGTGAAGCCCGGCCAGATCGTCCGCGACCCCGTCAGCTCGCTCGACCTGCTCCCCACCTTCGCCGCGCTCGCCGGCGCGCCGCTCCCGCGCGACCGCCGCTTCGACGGCACCGATCTCCGCGCCGTCTTCACCGGCGCCCCGCTCCGCCGCGAACAACCGCTCTTCTGGGTCTACTACAACGCCCTCAACGACCAGCGCGTCGCCCTCCGCGACGGTCCATGGAAACTCCTCGCCCGCCTCGGCGGCGGCACGCTTCCGAAATACAGCAACGTCACCGCCTCCCTCGCCCCCGCGCTCCGCCGCGCCGAGCTCACCGATTTCTCGCTCTATCGCGTGACCGACGACCCCGGCGAAGCGCGCGACCTCGCCGCCACCGAGCCCGCCCAACTCGCCGCGCTCACCCAAAAACTCACCGCCCTCCACAGCGAGCTCACCGCCACCATGCACGTCTGGCCCGACACCACCCCCACCGAGCCCCCCGCCAAAAAGAAGAAGAAACAGTGACGCCCGCGCGCGCGGCACTTGGGCGTTGAACGTCCCACGCGCCCCACGGAACGTTTCGCCGCCCAGCGCGCGCTCGGCATCGCCAGCGGCGTGCCGTTCATCCTGCCCGTCGTGATCGACGACACCCGCGAGCCCGACGCACTCGTCCCCGACCGCTTCCGCCAGGTGCAATGGACGAAGCTCCCCGGCGGCGGCGTCACGCCCGAGGTGAAGGCACGCTACCTCAAGCTCTGGTCGCACCGCATCGGAGCCACGAACTCCCCGGAGCTGGACGCCGGGCGCCCTCGCCCGAGTGATCACGGGAGCGATACCGCGCCCGCGACCCCAGCGCCGGTTTCGCGCCGTGTGCCCGCCGCAGCGTGGATTGCCGGTGCTCTGACGCTCGCCGCCTTCGTCGGCTACGGTTTGACCTCCATGCGGCCGAAGTCGCCGACAAAAACCGGAGACCATCCGCCCGCGGCGGAAAAGCCCGCCCCCGTCCTCGAGTCCAAGTCGGTGCTCTCGCCCGCCCGCGGATTGGTCGAAAAGGCCCGGGCGCTCTACGAGCCCTGGGACCTCGCCACCAAGGACGACCTCGTGATGGCGGAGCAGTTTCTGAAGCGCGCCATCGAACTCGATCCCACCGACGGAGAAGTCTGGGCCGCACAGGCCCTCGTCTCGTGCGCCTTCGTGGCCATGTCGGTTACACCCGAGGATCGTCGCGTCGAGATGCCCCGACCGCCCGCACGGAACTTGGGCACAAAGCGACCACCCTCGCGCAACTGGGACGCCACGCCGAGGCCGCCGAGGCACTGGAACTCTACCTGCAGCTCGTTCCCGCCAACGCCCGCGATCAACAACGCATCCTCATCGTCAAAACGCTGCTCGGCCAGACTTCCGACGTCATCGCTTCACTGGAGAACACCTTCACCAGGGGACGACACACCGGCTTCGCCAGCTTCGTCCTCTTCGATCCGGAACTCGCCCCACTGCGCGCCGACCCGGCTTTTGCCGCCCTCGCCGAGAAAGCGCGCGCCGTATACGCCGACGTGCCGCCGCGGTAATCGCCTGTTACCGTGGCGTCGGGTTCGACGCCGACCTCTCGCGTCTCGCGCCTTTTCCCGAATCGCACCTGCCTCGTCCTCCCGCCGCCATTGCGGCGCCTCTGGAGAACTGCGGCCATTGCCGCAGCCCGCACGGCAAGATTTCGCCTACTTGGCGAAATCCATCAGCGGTGGTTTCTGCCTTCCCTCTCCCGGCGCCCACCTCTGCGCCGCGACCCCCGTCTCGCTCCGTCTCCCGCGTCTCCTACTTCGCCGCTTTCTTCTTCTTCGCCGCCTGCGGATTCGTGCCGCCGTTGGGGCTCAGGCGGCGCCACCAGTCCGGACCTTCCGCGTCGACCGCGGCGTTGTGCGCGATCAGCCGCTCGCGCAACGCCGCCAGCCGCTGCGGCTCGCGCGCGGCGAGGTCCGTCGTCTCGCGCGGATCGGCGGCGAGATTGTAGAGTTCGAACTCCGCGAGTTTCTCGTCCGCCAGCACCTTCCAGTCGCCGTCGCGCAACGCGAACTTCGCATTGGGCGCCATGTGCAACCGCCAGAACAGCGGCTGCGGCCGCGTGACGGCTTTCGCCGCCCCGGTCAGCACCGGCAGCACGTTGGCGCCGTCGAGCACGCGATCCGTCGGCGCCGCCACGCCCGCCGCCGCGAGCAGCGTCGGGAACAGGTCGCTGCCGATCACCGGCGCCTCGATCACGCTGCCCGCCGCGATCCGGCCGGGCCAACGCACCAGCCCGGGCACGCGGATGCCGCCCTCGTGCAGGTCGCGCTTGCGCCCGCGCAGCCCGCCCGTCGAACCGCGGCCGGGCGTCGTCGTGCCGTTGCCCTCGGGCCCGTTGTCGGAGGTGAAAAACACGAGCGTGTTGCCGGCGAGTCCGGCTTCGTCGAGATGCCGCATCAGCCGGCCGAACGCCTGGTCCATCTGCGTGACGTTCGCGAAATACTCGCGCTGCACGTCGTCGGTCACATCCGGATACAGCGCCTTGAGCTGCGGATCCGACTTGATCGGGTAGTGCGGCTCGTGCGTCCAGACGGTGAGGAAAAACGGTTTCCGCGGATCGCGTTTCTCGCGCAGCCACGTGACGGCCTCGTCCGCCGCCAGCGGCGCCGAGTAGCCCTCGAGCCGGCCGACCGGCTGGCCGTTGCGCACGTAGTTCGACGGATTCTCGTGCGTGGGCGCGGCGTTGTTCTGCGTCGCGAGCCACCAATCGTAGCCGTGGTCGACCGGCTGCGGCTGCGCGGGGTCGTTGAAACGGCCGTTGAGGTGCCACTTCCCGCTGTGGCACGTCGCGTAGCCCGCGCCGCGCAGGAGCCGCGGCAGCGTGAGCTCGCTCGTGCGCAGGTGCACTTCGGAGCCTTCGGCGATCCAGGTGAAAACGCCGTTCCGATGCGGCGTGCGGCCGGTGAGGATCGCGGACCGCGACGGACTGCACACCGCGCTCGCGGCGTAGCACTGCGTGAGCCGCGCGCCCTGCCGCGCAAACGCATCAAGGTGCGGCGTCCTGATCGCCGGGTGGCCCTGCACGCCGAGATCGCCCCACCCGAGGTCGTCGGCGAGAAACACGATCAGGTTCGGCGGCTGGGCCGCGCCAAGCCGGGCAAACGCAATGACGAGAAGAGCGGGGACAAGCAGGCGGAGGGAAGGCATACGGGGCGGGGTGCGCGCGAAGATCGACCGCGCCCGCAGACCTGTCCAGCCCGCGCACCGCGCCCGCTCACCACTCGCCGCGGCGACTGAACTTCGCCTGCGCCGCCGCGCGGAATTCCGCGCCCGCCCGATCCAGCGCCGCGCAGATCTCCTCCGGGGTCTTCCCCGTCGTGTCGCGCGCCGCCTGGATCAGCGTCCGGCACTCGTTCGCGTCCATGAACTTCGCCGCCTCCAGCAGCCGCGCCTCCTCGCCGAAAGGCACCGCGAGGAAACCGTGTTTGTCCGCGTGGATCAGCTGCCCGGGCCGGATCGTGGTCCCGAAGACCTTCACCGGCACGCCCCAGCGGATCGGCACCGAGTGGGCGTGGCCCACGCAGGTGCCGCGCGCGAGCGCCTTGAAGCCCGCCGCCGTCATCTCGTCCGTGTCGCGGATCCCGCCGTCGATGATCGTGCCCGTGCAGCCCAGCGCGCGGTGGAAATTGCTCGTGACCTCGCCCCAGAACGCCCCGAAGAGCCGCGGCTTGTCGAGGTCCTGCACGACCACGATCTTCGGCCCCGGCACGGACGCGAGGTAGCGCCGGTAGTCCGACCACGCGTCGGGCTTCGCCCGCGCGTGCCGCGCGTTGCCCGGCTGGCACACCACCGTCACCGCATAGCCCGCCATCGGCCCGAACTGCGGCATGTAGTCCCGCACCGGCTCGCGGTTGAAGCCGTCGCGCGCCGCGTTGTGCCGCGTGATCTGCTCCCAGCCGTTGTAGATCGTGGGCGTGTTCCAGCGCTTCAACTCGTGCAGTTCGCCTTCGGAGAGGGGACGTGGGGAACGTTTCATCGGAAAGAGGCGGTCTTGCTCGACCGCCCGCCCCACGCCAGCCGATTTTCCCGCGCCCCGCCACTCCGGCGCGTGGTTTCCCCGGCGCACCACCCCGCCCCGCACCCGCCGCACCCATTTCACGTATTACGTGAAAT
>JACCEC010751709.1_pt1 | contig 10936 bp, 15 predicted proteins | sample 7450121 | NCBI WGS metagenome assembly JACCEC01 (sample SAMN15323455, study PRJNA562643) | freshwater metagenome | isolation source: river surface water | place: USA:Blue River Watershed | collected 2017-08-18 | reverse complement strand
TTCCCCGGCCCATTCGGGCGCTTGTTGGGCCCGCAAGGCGGGCTGGGGCGGGTTCTATCCCCGGCCGAAGGGGCCCGGCCCCAAAGGCAGCCTCGGCAACCGCTTGGAAGCGGCGTAAAGCTGGCGGGCGCGTGCACGCTCGAACACCAGTCGGCCCACGGACGCCACGCGGCCCAGGCTCACGCCTTCGGCCTGAATGGCAATCTGGTGTAGATCAGCGAGCGTCACCTCGTCGCGCAGCTCGTCGTGCACGGCCAGCACGTCAACGTCACCGGCACCCCGGCCGAAGGCTGCCAGCAGCACGGCGTAGATGCGGCCATGCAGCGGATCGGCGAAGTGCTCGGGCTTGAGGTAGTCAGCGACGGCATCGAGGCTGCTCAGGCTCAGGAACCCGAACGACAGCAATTTGCGCTCGGCGTCGAGGTTGACGGCCTTCGGCTCGGGCGTCGCCAGCTCGGGGCACATCTCGGCAAACTGGTCGGCGTAGGGGTCATCTTCAAAAATCGCGCGGCTCATTGCTCGGCCTCCATTTCGCGTTGTGCTTGCTGACCGGCAGTGGTCAGGCGGTATCCGCCCTGGTCGTCCGCGTACCAGAGCCCCAGCCAGCCGCGCTTCACGTAGTTCCTGAAGGCTGCGCGCCAGTCGGCGTAGGTTTTGGAGCCGACCTCCAGGTGACGGTCGCGGAACACATTCCAGGCAAGGCGCATGAAGTCGTCAGGGATGCCCACCTTGTCGGCGTAGGTGCGGATCGGATCATCGGGAGGTATCGGGCGTTCACCCAGCTCGGCGACCTGCGCCAGCCAGTCGTTCAACGGCATCGCCTTGGATGCTTTGCGACCCGAGCAAGAGGACGCGGGCTTGCTCGCGCTTTCTCCCTGGTGGTTCATTTGATGGTTCACTGGTGGTTTGTCTGAAGCCGGCTTCAGGGGTATCGGGAAGCCGGCTTCAGGGGGGGATGAAGTTGGCTTCAGGGGGGGGATGTAGCCAGCTTCAGGGGTCGGGATGGCGATGCGGTACAGGTTCGAGCCTGCCTGTCCGGCGTTCTGCTCGACCTCAACCTCTCCAAGTTCGCGCAGGCTGGCGAGCCTCAGATTCAGGTTGCGCGGCGTCATGCGGCAGGTTCTGGCCAGGGTCGCCACGCTCGGCCATGAGATGCCGGACTCGTTCGCGTAGTCGGCCAGGACCAGCAGCACCAGCAAGTCCGTACCCTTTGATCGGCTGCGATCCAGCACAAGGCGGCTGAACTTGATGCTCATGCTTGACCTCCCGGCGTCAGCTCGACGCGAAGACGCTCACCATCGTTGAGGCCAGAGACGGCGCGCAGCTCGCCCATGCGTTCCAGCTTGGCGAGATGCTGACGCAGCTTGCGGGCGTCCATGCGGCACTTGCCGGCCACGAACTCGGCCGACGCCTCGACCACGCCGGTTTCGGGGTGCGTGTAGTTGGCGAGCAGCAGCATCACGAGGCGGGCCTCGTACTTGGCGCGGCTGCGGGTCCACACGGCATCCATCGCTTCGATGCTCATTGCAGTCCCTCCCCGAACAGGTCGGACTGGCCAGGATGCTGTCGGCGGCGCGCAGCGGCGGCGATGTTGGCAAGCTCCGCCTTGCGTTTGGCCTCTGCGGCCTTGGCGCGACGGGCGGCGCGAGCAGATCGAACCTTGCTGCACCATTCGTGTGATCCCAGCTCGGCGGCCAGTTCACGAACCGCGTCCTCGATGAAGTATTCGCTGATGGTCTCCACCCTGCCGTCGCTGGTGCCGACAACCTTTTCGATGCGCTGGATCGTCCAGCCGTGGTCTTTGCCAAGTGCGTAGATGTGATGAGACAGTCGCGTCGTGCCCATCCCAAGGACGGCGGCCATGCCGGTTGACCGCTGGCCTTCCAGAAGGCAAGCCAGCACATCGGCAATTACGGTGTTCACCCGTTTGGGGAATCGACCGATGCCGGTAAACTCCACGCTGCTGTCCTGGCAGGCGCTCGGCTTTTCATTCGTGGTGGAGGTCGGGCGCTTTTTCATTGCGCCACCCCGCACAGTTCTTTGACAGCCTTGGTCGGCCATCCGAGTTTTCCCCCGATGCGAACCGGGCGCACCTTTCCGTGCTCTTTGCAGGCCCAGAGCCAGGCCGTCTGTTTTGCGAGATTGGTGTAGAAGCAAAATTCGCTGGTCGTCAGCAGCGGCTTGATGACTTCTTCCAGCGGTTGGAATTGCTGAACTCGTTGCGGCATGCCTTAAACCTTTTGGTCATAGATAAACATGCCGCCAGTCTCAAAGCTCCGAAGATTTCCGAACAATCCCCGAAGAAAACCCGAATGTCTCCCGAATTTCGGGACAGCCCGCTATCTCGGTTGGTGCCTAGTGAAGGGTCCGCACCATGTCGCAGGGCTCATGCCAGTTCTTTGCTGGGCTAGCTTGCCCCGGCTCTTTGCCCACTCCATAGCCACATCTGGATTCCACATGCCATGCTGCTGGGCCAGCTTGGCGGCATCAAGCCCATTCCTCGACGCCTCGCGCAAATCGTCCTCAATGCTGGACCATTCATTCTGGTACTCGGCAATCAATGCGCGGCGCTTCATAGCTCGCGGCGGCATGGCTGGCGCAGCTTGCACCGGATCTGGCGGCGGGGTCTGCTCGGCGGCTGGCTTCATCACGTCAGCGCCAGACGCATGCCGATTCAGAGTCTCCAGCTCCTGCCGTAGCTCCCCCAGCCTCTCCTCGGCGGTAATGACCTCGGACGGCGTTTTGGCGTTTCGCTCCAGTTCCTGCCATCGCTCAATCGCAGCCTTGCAACGCTCTATCTGCTCGTGAATCGCCCAGGCAGCTTCAAATTCATCCGTTCTGGCTCTCTCTGGTTCATCGAGCCACTGGTTGAAATTTTTCAGCATATGCTCACGCCTCTTGATAGCCAGCTCATGCCTATAAATATGTAGGCAAGTGACATGCGCATCATGCAAAGATTCAGGCATTTGCACCCCTTCACGGTGCCCTTCATAGGATGCCCCAGCAGGCGGGTGAAGGTGTCCCGCTTTTCATCTGGCCGGACTAGCTGGGGCAAAAACTCATTTCGCTGAATCGCGTTCAGCCTTTCGCTCAAGCCATTCCATCTCACGCCTAGTCGTGAAAGTGCGTGGGTTCTCCTGCAACCATTCCTTGAACTTCTCACGTGAGACGTTGCGGCGCACAAACCGTTCAAGACGGAGTGCGAGCATGGCGGCCATTTCGTTTTTTATGGATGCGCCTGTTGTCGGTGTCCAGTCCATCATCCAGTCGTTGAACTGGTCAACGCTCTTGGCGGCAATCAGACTGTCGGGTATCAGGGTCTTGCTGCTCATCATCACGCCACGACGCGCAGCTTGCCGGGCTCAGCGGCGCGATCGAACGTCACCCCGGCCAATTCCAGAATGAACGACTCGACGCGCTCCAGATAGGGGCGCAGGGCGTCCACACTGCGCGGCTTGTAGCCCTCAGCGGTGGCGCTGGGTCGATGGCCCATCACTTGCGCGATGGCGCCGGCAGGCGCTCCCGCAGCCTCACCCAGCAGCGCGAACGAACGGCGGAGGCCATGAAGAGTAAGGTGTCCGATTCCGGCGCTCTGTAGGGCTTTCTGGTGGCTGGCGCGGGCGTCCACGATGCGCCCTGCCTTGCCGGCGCTAGCAAACACATAGGGCACCAGCTGCCCATCCTCATCTTTCTTGCGCGGCAGGCCGGCGAGCAGTTGCCCCAGGTAGGGCGACAGCGGGACGGTGCGGGTAGTGCCCACCTTATCGGCAAGCGTCAACTTGCGCCAGCGGAAATCAATGTCATCCCACTTCAGAGCCGCCAGTTCCTCGCGGCGTGAACCCGTCAGCAGCAGGGCGCGCAGGTAGGCCGATGCGGTCGGGTTCGGCAGTTGCAGCACGCCTTGCCACCAGCCTTCGACCTGGGCGGTCTCCAACGCATCAGTGCGTCGGCTCTCAGGAATGCTGGGCAGCGAATCCAGGATGGCGGAAGCCTTGCCCGCGTTCAGATCCACCAGCGGGCGGTACTCGGACTTCGCAGAGGCCCAGCGCATGAAGCCTCTGAACATCATCAGGGCGCGGGCGGCTTGATGCTTACCGGCCAGGGCTTCGCGGTCGTGCCAATCCTTCAGCGTGTCCTCGTTCACCTGCGACAGCCTCAGCGCCAGCAGCGGATACAGCGGCCCCGGTCGAGTCAGCCCCTGCCCCCTCTTCTTTTTCTCGCCACCTGGGGCGGCCATGTTTTGCAGGTCTGCCAGATAGCGCGGCTTGAAGGCGTCCTTGCGCTTCGGTCGGCCCTCGATCAGATAGATCGGCCACAGGTCGCCCACGGTAACGGCCTGGGCTTGCTCTTGCTGGCGCTTCGCCTCCTTGGCGGCCAGGGCTTCGCGCTCAAGCTCTCGCGGATCGCTGCCCTGGTCGAGCAGCACAGCAAGGCGGCGGGCCTCAGTGCGGGCCTGCTCGATGCTCCACAGCTTCACGTCGCCGATGGTGAGCCGGATGGTATTCCGGTTCAGCTTTGCCTCATAGACGTAGCTCTTGGCTCCGGCAGCCGTGACGCGGACCCGCAGCCCTGGGGCTTCGCTGTCGCGCAGGAAGGCTTGCTGCTTGCCGGGCGGGCAGGTCAGGCGCTCGATTGCACCAGCAGTCAGGCTGGTGCGTTGCGTCAGGTCTGGCGCGTCGGTCTTCTTTGGTCTTGCCATGCTTTGCCCTCTCAGACGGCCCATGTAGCCACCATGTAGCCAAAAAACCGATATTTCAGCGAAGGTCAATCAATGATTTTCACCCTCTCTACACTCTAAGCCCTTGATTTCACTTGGGGAGATATAGGGCTTTCAATGATTATAAATGAGTGGTTGCGCTCATTCGTAATGAGAAGGTCGAGGGTTCGATTCCTTTCTCCGGCACCAACAGAATCAACGACTTAGCCAACCTCACAAGGGTTGGCTTTTTCGTTTCCGGGGTTCATGTAGCCACCATGTAGCCACTGGTACAGGGTTTCCGTGCCGTGTAGCCACTTCGGCAGCCGCACCAGTCGCTCGACCAGAAGCGAAAAACCCGGCACGAGGCCGGGTCTGGTGGTGATGCTGGCGCAGGGTCAGGCAGTGCGCAGCCGGTAGCCCTTGCCTGCTGGCTCGATGACGCCGGCCTGCTCCAGGTCGACCAGATAGCGCTTGGCAACGCGCTGGGATGCACCCTCGGCTGCATAGATGGCCCGGATGCTGGGCTTGATGCGCCCGGCCTCGATGCCGGCCTTGACGCGCAGGAAGCGGGCCTCGTCATCCTCCCCCACTACGGCGTCACTCTCGACTGTAGTGCCGGCCTTCCTGGTCGCTGTAGCGGCGTCTGGCTGTAGTGGTGTCGCCGCGGTCGGCAGTGCTGCGGGCGCCTGTAGCGGCGCTGCGACCGAGTAGGCGGGCGTCAACGTCATCAGGCCAGCACCAGCAGCCAGGGCGGTGCGACCCCTGCTCGGCACGGCAGCTACAGCGCCAGTCGGCAATGCCTGCGACTGCTCGACGGCAACTGTAGCGCGCTGAGGTGTAGCGGCGGTGGCCGGTGCAACGGCTCCCTGTGCATCCCGTGCAGCTCGCGCCAGTGCGCCAGCGCCACCCAGGAACACCAGACCGATGCAGGACACCAGCAGCGATTGAGCGACTGCCAAGGCGATGACGCCGGACTCGCCGAACACCGCAGTCGCGGTCGGGGTGCGCGCGGCCTCGATGCCGGCCAGCTCGGCGACCATACGGGCGGTGGTGGCTTCCAGTGCAGCAGCGTCCCGGATGGACCGCGCACCATCAGCCCGGCTCGACGGCAAGACCGAGCGGCTACTCAGCTCTCCGGCTGCGACCAGGGCGGCGGCGCTGCTGCGGCTGGCCGCGATGCTGGCGCGCAACTGCTCGATGCGACCGGCACCCGCATCGGCCCGGGCATCGGCGGCCTGCACCAGCACCACGCGCGCACCGTACAGGCTGACGGCCTCGAAAGCGACCAGGGCAACGGCACAGGCGCTCAACTGCCAGCGCAGCGCGCGCAGCCGGCGCACCGGAACCAGCCCCGCGATGAAGCAGGCGACCAGCTCGGCACTGACGAACAGAATGGCGGCCAGGGTCAGCAGCTCGCGCGCGGGGCCGTCGCTCTCGCCCTGCTGGATGGCGAGCGCGAACAGCCGGATGGTGACGTAGCTGGCGGCCAGGCCGATGATGCCGGCCAGCACGGCCAGGGCGTAGTAGGTGACGGGGCGCAGGTGGCGGTCTCCGTCTTGGATGTTGGTGTTCATGGTGTCTGTGTTTTTTCTGAAATGACCCTGGGGGACTCGCGCTCATGGCGTCGCCGATTCCTTCCTGGTCGGGTCGGTGGCGTGGTGGGGAGTCTCCCGAAGGTGCTCAATTTCTCCGAAGATGCTCACGTTTTTTGATGAGCACCTTCGGCCTTGAATGAGCATCTTCGGCGCGTCAGGCGGTTGGGGGGTTGACCTCCGGCACGGTAGGGAGGCTCCAATACCAGCCCGAATCCATCCCACCCTTGACCTTCCGCACCCCCAGCCTGTCAGACGCTCGGCGGACCGTAATCCAAGGGATGCCGGCTTCCTCGGCTTCCTGCTTGATGACCTTGGACGGGCACATGCCCAGCGCCAGCAGCTCGCGCAGGAAGTCGGCAGCCTCGCGGGCGCTGCTGCCCTGCGGCTCCTGCTCAGGCTCGGCCAGCAGGTCGCGGGCGCTGCCCTCGACGGCCATCCCCCAGGCGGTGCGGCTGGCCCAGATGCCCGGCACCGGCTCGACCTGTTCCAGCGTGTAGATGAACCCGCCATCGTCCGGGCCGATGTTGGACTTGCTGCGCGCCAGGATGCGGCGCTCGGACCCGTCCGGCTCCTGGGTCTTGGCGCACACCAGCACCACGCGGGCCACTGCCGTGAAGGCGATGCTGCCCACCACGCGGGAGGCTGGGTCTTGCCCCTGTCCGCCCTTGCTGAAGTGCGTGATGCCCAGCAGCGCGGCGCCGGCAGCAGCGGCGAAGTCCACCAGCGGCTGCAAGGCGCGTCGAACCTCGGTGTTCTTGTGACTGTCGCCAGCCACGGCAGACACCACGGGGTCCACCAGGATGAAGCGCAGCTCGGGCAGCTCTCGCGCAGCCGCCAGCAGGCCAGGAACGTCGGTGGCCGGGTCGAACGGTCGCACCTCGCCGGCGACATGGACGCCTTGGATGAAATAGACGCGGGTCGGGTCGGCACCAGCGCCCAGCAGGCGCGGCAGCAGCGTGTCGGCGGGGTCGTCCTCACCGGACCAGATGAGCACATCTCCAGCGGCGCATATCGTCCCGTCCGGCCATCTGCCACCCTGGGTCACGGTCGCGGCCATGCTCAAGGCGGCGGTGGTCTTGCCCGTGCCGGGCGCACCGGCCAGCAGCGCCAGCTTGCCCAGCGCCAGCCAGCCATGCCACAGCCAGCGCACCGGCTCAGGGTGCAGGCTGTCGCCCCGTGCGAGCTTGACGCCGGACGGCTCCGGCAAGCCCGCGGGCGGCCAGTCAGGCGCATCAGGCAGGGCCGGGAAGACCTCGGCATCGAGCTGCGCGGCCATCGCTTCGTATCGGTTGCGGGCGTTCATGCGAAGTACCCCGCAATCCGGTTGATGCGGCTGGCGCAGGTCTTCAGGCGCTCGGCATCGGCCAGCGGCAGGGGCTGGCCCTTGGCGAGCATGTCGGCAGCCACGGCGACGAGCAGCGACTCGAAGCCCAGCACCTCCAGGGCGGCACGCGGCGACAGTGGCGCGGGCCTCATGCTGGCGCTGGTCATCGTCTTGCCGTTGTCCACCCAGGCGCCCAGGCGTCGGGCAGCCTCGACGAACTCCGAGCCGTTCAGGGCCATCTCGAAGGCCAGCACATCGCCGCCTCGGGCGCCGCAGTTCATGCAGCAGAACCCACCCGAGCGCAGGTTGATGCGCATGGAGTCAGACCCGCCATGAAACGGGCAGGCGGTCGTCACCCACTTGGATGACCTGGGGCCGGTCAGGCGCAGGCCCTGGGCTTCGTAGTAGCTGGCCGGCTCGGGCAGCAGGTTGCGGTCGAAGCTCATGCTGTCCCCTTCCTGCCGCTGGCTGCTTCAGTATCGAGGCCGCGCAGGTTGTCGCGCAGCGCCTCCATCGTCATCTTTGCCGCCACGAACAGGTTTTCCAGGACGCGCAGGCGCTCGGCCCGCTGCTGTGCCTCCTCGGCACGACGCTGACGCTCGGCGCGAGCGTGGCTCAAGGTGGGGACGGATGCCGGCAGCCGGCCACGACGCGGCTTGTTGACGACGGGCACGGCGCAGCCAGGGAAGGCCAGCACGATGCAGCCGCCCGGCAAGATGGCCCCTGTTGTCTGCCAGTCGGATGCACGGCGGCGCAGAATCACGTCGCCCGGCTTCTTGGCGGTGTCGGTCATGCTGCCACCTCCTTGACCTGGGCGGCGCTCAGGCGCTTGAGCATGGTTGCCGCACGGCAGACGCGAGCAGTCGCGCGCTCCAGGTCAGCGGCGGTGCCGACCGGGTTGCGCAGCATCGACAAGGCCATGCTCAGGGCGTTCTCGGCCTGAACGTGCAAGGCGATGGTGTCGCGGTCGGTGGTGTCCAGGGCGGACTTGATGGGCGCGGCGCGGCGGCCGGCCAGGGTGATGACGTGCGCGCTCGGGCGCACTGCGGTTGCGGTGGTGTCAGCCATGATGAGGCTCCTCAGTGACAAGTTGTAGAACCTGCCACCCTCGACGCCAATCAAGGGAGGCAGTCCGTGCGGGTTGGCGTACCGGACTGAGGACCGGCGAACCCCTCGCGGGATTCCCCACACGGACCGCCAAACTGTGACCCTTGCGAGCTGGTCGAAGGGTTGAAATCTGGTTGCACCGTGCTGCCACACGCAACATGTGGACATGAAAAAAGCCGCTGTCACTTTCGTGGCGCGCGGCTTGCTGCGCCTCAGTTGGTCGGGACGCCAATCCCGTGACAGCGCCGGACGGGCACTGTCTGGATGGACTGTAGCACAGCGCCAGCGGCTCGAAGGGTCGGATTTCAAATCCAGCCCTTGCCGTGAACCCCGTGTGAAGTGGCCTTGTGAACTTCACATTCGCTTCACACGCTTCACATTCACCGCCGTGCAACAGCCCCAGCAAGGGCGTTTTCCGGGCCGTGACGGCACGCGCTAGAGCTGGGTGCACCTGGGTGACCTTGAGGCTGTCAGCGGCTCCAAGCGCCTGAATCCAGCGTGCAGTCAGACCGACTCGAAGCGGACGAATGAACTGGGAGTGGCCGGCCAAGAACGACAAACCCGGCACGAGGCCGGGTCTGGTGGGCGGGGTAACGATTCGCTACCCCATCGGCGGCGCTGGTGCCTCGGTCAGAAGTCCAGCGGCCTGCCGTCGTCCAGCTCGCCAGGGTCAGCGGCATAGTCGCCGCGCCGGTACTGCTGGCGCTGCTGTCCGCCGTCCTGCTCGGGCTGCATGGCGCGGCGCTTCCTGGTCACGCTGTAGCTGGTCAGTAGGCCATGCGCCACCAGATCGAGAGATGGGCGCGCATGTCCGTCTCGGTCCGTCCAAACCTTCGGCGTCAGCGCACCAGACAGCGCGACCGCATCACCCTCGGACAGCGCCAGCAGCCCGGTGCACACGCGGTCATCGAATACGATGGCGTTCACGAGCAGGCTTTCGCCATCACCGGCAGCAACCCGGACCTTGGCGGTCACGAAGCGTTTGCCGGTCTTGCCGCTGGTCTTTTCGGCGGGGGTGCCGTAGATACGGCCACTGAGGATTGCGTCGATCATGGTTCAGTCCTTGGATTCGTCGTCGAGCAGTGCCAGCCCGTCAGCCAGCCCGGCCAGCCCGGCGCGTTGCTCGGGGCTGCTAGGCGGGGTGTCGGGCATGAAGTGCTTGAGGTCGTTCATGGGGTTGTTCTCGGGGATCAGTAGCCGTGCGGGTCGCGGCTGCGGGCGGCTGGCGCAGCAGCACGGGCGGGAGGCTCCCCGAACCAGTCGGCGAACTCGGTGCGGTCAGCGCGGTAGGTCAGGTGCACGTCACCGATGCGGCCCTGGCGGTTCTTGGCGATGCGCAGTAGGCCGTAGCTGGCGAACTCCGGCCCCAGGTCGGGCTTGGTCACGATGGGGCGATGGACGAAGGCCACCACGTCGGCGTCCTGCTCGATACCGCCCGAGTCGCGCAGGTCGGTCAACATAGGCGTCTGGTCGGCGCGGTCAGCGACACCTCGATTGACCTGCGCCAGCGCGATGACCACGATATCCAGCTCCTTGGCGAGCGCCTTCAAGCCCTTGGTGACTTCCTCGATCTGATAGGCGCGCAGCATCTTCGGGTCGGTGCCGGGCGCGAGTCCGAGGTAGTCGAGCACCAGCACATCCAAGCCATGACGGCGCTTGAGGGATCGGGCGCGGGCGCGAACTTGCAGGATGTTCAGGCCCGAGCGGTCGGACACATGCAGGCGCAGGTCTCGGGCGCGCTCGACAGCCGACACCACGCGGGCAAACTGGAAATCGTCACGCGGGCGCTTGAGGGAAGCCAGTGGCATATCTGCCAAGATGGCGGTGATGCGGTCGCGCACATCGGCATGCGGCATCTCCAAGCTGAGGAACCCCACGCTGTAGCGGTCGGCAGCCTTCAGGGCGATGGTCAGGCCCAGGGCGGACTTGCCCATGCCGGGGCGAGCACCGAAGACGACAAGGTTGCCGCGCTGCATGCCGCCGTCGAGCAGGTTGTCCAGGTCGTGCAGGCCGGTCGGCAGCCCGGTCACGTCACCCGCTTGGCGGCGCTCAATCAGCTCAGAATGCGCGAGAAGGCCCGAGTAGAGGTCTTCCCATTCCCCGACCGATTCGGCGGCTTGTAGGCCCGCCAAGGCGGCCTGGGCGGCGTCTATGCGCTGCTCGATGGGTCCAGTCTCGAAAGCCAGCTCGGCAATCTGCTGGGAAGCGGCA
>JACCEC010851584.1_pt1 | contig 10938 bp, 12 predicted proteins | sample 7450121 | NCBI WGS metagenome assembly JACCEC01 (sample SAMN15323455, study PRJNA562643) | freshwater metagenome | isolation source: river surface water | place: USA:Blue River Watershed | collected 2017-08-18 | reverse complement strand
TTGGAGCCGCAACTCATCGCTTGGGCGCAAGACTTTGCCAGCAAAGAAAACGCTTTGTTCTTGGGGCGCGGTTTGCATTACCCGATCGCGCTCGAAGGCGCGTTGAAGTTGAAAGAAATCAGCTACATCCATGCCGAGGCATACCCTGCGGGTGAGTTGAAGCACGGCCCCTTGGCCTTGGTGACCAGCGCCATGCCGGTGGTGACTGTGGCCCCCAACGACACCTTGTTGGAAAAACTCAAAAGCAATTTGCAAGAGGTGCGCGCCCGTGGCGGCGTGCTGTATGTGCTGGCCGATGCCGACACACGCATCGAATCAGCAGAGGGCTTGCATGTGATACGCATGCCCGAGCACTATGGCGAGCTGTCACCGCTGTTGCATGTTGTGCCCTTGCAGTTGTTGGCCTATCACACGGCCTGCGCACGTGGCACCGATGTGGACAAGCCGAGGAATTTGGCCAAGTCGGTCACGGTGGAGTGAGATTCTGTCATCGCGTTGATAATGAACAACATGTGTTTTCAAGTTGTTAAGGATTTCTCATGGTTAAACATTCAATTTTTGCGGTCTTCCTCCTGACCTCCTTGGGCGTGCAAGCGCAAACACTGTGTGCTGCAGAAGAGATGAATCTGTTCAGTTGTGACATCGGCAAGAAAGTACTCTCCGTATGCGGATCCAAAGACTTGAGTGCAGAACAAGGATGGATGGAATACCGGTTTGGCACCTCCGAGAAATTGGAAATGGTTTACCCCGAAAAACGTGCGCACCCTCAAAAGACATTCAAAGCCAACAGACTCTACAGCTCAGTCGAACAAAGTTTGATTCAAGAATTGCAATTCAAAAAATCAAACACCACCTACACGGTTTACACCCAAGAGATCAAAGGTAAAAAAGAAGCAGGAGTGATGGTGACCACTTCCAAAGACGTCACATTGAAATGCAAGAGTCTCAAAGGAACATCCGACTTCAACATGCTGTTGAATGAATTGAATTTGGATCAGGTTGAATGATTTAGAGTGCATCTCGCGCCGGCAATTGGTCTTTGATGGAACGCATAACACCTCACAGCGCAGTCCTCACCCGCATGCCCACCTGGTTTATTCCCCATGGCGGTGGCCCGTGTTTCTTCATGGATTGGAAACCGGTCGACGCCTGGGACCGCATGGCCGATTATTTGAAAAACGCACACCTCAGCTTGCCGCGCCAGCCCCAAGCCATCGTGTTGGTGTCGGCGCATTGGTTGCAGCCCCAGGTCATGGTCACCAGCGCGGCCCAGCCTGCGCTCATATATGACTACTTCGGTTTCCCGCCGCACACCTACGAGCTGACTTACCCTGCACCGGGCGCGCCGGCCTTGGCCCAACGCATCGTTGACCTGTTGCAAGCCGCAGGCATTGAGAGTGGCGCAGACGCGCAACGTGGGTTTGACCACGGCATGTTCATCCCGCTCAAACTCATGTTCCCTGAGGCCGACATTCCCGTGGTACAGCTCTCGCTGCACAGCTCGCTCGATCCGGTGCAACACCTGCAAACAGGCCGTGCTTTGCAGAGCTTGCGTGATGAAGACGTGTTGATCATTGGCAGTGGCATGAGTTTTCACAACATGCGCGCCTATGGCAACCCGCAGTACGCGCCCATCTCGGACGAGTTTGACAACTGGCTGACCCAAGCGGTGCAGGCCGACCCCCAACAAAGAGACCAACTGCTGGCGGAGTGGTCCCAAGCGCCCCGCGCGCGTGATTGCCATCCACCCAGGGCCGAAGAGCACCTGATTCCTCTCATGACCGTCGCCGGTGCCGCAGGTGACTCTGTAGGGCGCAAGGTGTTTTCTGACCGGGTGATGGAAACCACCTTGTCCGCCTTCGCATTTGGTTGAAAACCCCCTGACCAAGCATGGCCAGATTTGTACGGTTCCGGCCATGAGCGGCATGGGTCAATCCCGAATGGCAGACCACGGGGACCAGGGTTAGCATCGGCGCAGTTCATGAATGGAGATGCCCATGCGTTTGTCCCTGCTGATCACAAGTCTGTGGCTTGGTGTGCTGAGCCTGCCCGTGTCCGCTCAAATGACCGATTCACCCCAACGTGTCGAACACCGCCGTGCCGATCTGAGCGGTGCGCCGGGCATGGAAGTCATCGCCTCGACCGCCGAGTACCAAAAAGGCGACTCGGTCATGCTGCACACCCACCATGGCGTGGAAGCCGCTTACGTGGTGCAAGGCGCCACCATCCAAGTGCCCGGCAAAGACCCGGTCACCTTGGTCACCGGCACCAGCGTGTTGAATTTGCGTGACGCCCCGCATGCTGGTTGGGTGGTGGTCAGCGACACCCCCTTGAAACTGTTCACGGTGCACATCGTCGACAAAGGCAAACCCTTGTACGACCCGGTACCCTTCAAATAACCACTGCGAGCCACCATGACCACCCACCGCCGTCACCTGTTGCAAGCCGCCGCTGGCGCATGCGCTTGGCCTTTGCTGGCCACCAGCAGCTTCGCCCAAACCGCCGAATTCAAGCTCAAGCTCGCCAACAACTTTCCCGCCAGCCACCCGACCAACTTGCGCATGAAAGAAGCGGCGGACGCCATCTTGGCCGAGTCCAAAGGGCGGGTGGATATCCAGTTGTTCCCCAACAACCAGTTGGGCGGCGACACCGACATGCTGTCGCAGGTGCGCTCGGGGGCCATCGACTATTTCATGTTGTCCGGCCTGATCTTGCAAACCCTGGTGCCCGTGGCGGGCATCAACGGCTTGGCCTTTGTGTTCAAGGACTACCCCACGGTTTGGGCTGCCATGGACGGCGAGTTGGGTGCGCATGTGCGTGGCGCGATTGCCAAGGTGAATTTGCACACCTTCGACCTGGCGTTTGACAACGGCTTTCGCAACATCACCAGTTCCACCAAACCCATCCAAACCCCTGCCGATTTGCAAGGCTTCAAGATCCGCGTCCCGGTCAGCCCCTTGTGGACCTCGATGTTCAAGGCCTTGGGAGCCTCGCCCGCATCGATCAATTTCAGCGAGGTGTATTCCTCCTTGCAAACCAAAATTGTCGAAGGCCAAGAAAATCCCTTGCCCCTGATCGAGTCGGCCAAGCTGTACGAGGTGCAAAAGTACTGCTCCATGACCTCGCACATGTGGGACGGCCAGTGGGTGTTGGCCAATGGCAAACGCTGGCAAGCGCTGCCGCCGGATGTGCAAGCCCTGATCACCAAGCATTTCAAAAAAGCCGCTTTGGCCCAGCGCGAAGACATTCGCCGCCTCAACAACGGTTTGGAAGCACAGCTCAAGGCCAAGGGCCTGGTCTTCAACTACCCCGACATCAAGCCTTTCAGAGAGGTGTTGTCCAAAGCGGGCTTCTACCAGGAATGGAAAACCAAGTACGGCCCTGAAGCGATTGGCAAGCTTGAGAAATACACCGGCAAATTGGCATGAGCGTGTCTGGGCCTGAGCGGCTGTTGCGCGCCCTGGCCGAGTGGCCAGCGGCCTTGTTGGTGGTCGCCGAAATCGCGGTGCTCTCGGCTGGCGTCGTCAGCCGCTATGTCTTGCAAGACCCACTCACCTGGTCCGACGAACTCGCTTCGGTTTTGTTCTTATGGCTGGCCATGCTGGGTGCGGTGGTTGCCATGCAACGCGGCGAGCACATGCGCCTGACCGTGTTCGCCGCCAAACTTCAACCTGAAACGCAACGCTTTGTTGCCACCCTGGTGGCCTGTCTCACCGTGGTGTTTTGCGCGGCACTCATCTGGCCCGCTTGGGAACACATGGACGAGCAATGGGTCATCCTCACCCCCGCACTGGAAATTCCCGACGCTTGGCGGGTGGCAGCGGTGCTGGTGGGTTTGGGCTTCATGCTGGTGCAGTCCTTGCTGGACTTGTGGCGACTTTCCCCTGGTCGTCATTTGCTGTCTGCGATGGCGGTGGTCTTGCTGTTGGTTGGCTTGCTCTACGTCGCCAAACCGATGTTGATGAACGGCGGTCATGCCAATCTGCTGCTGTTTTTCGTGGTCATGGTGGGTTGTGGTGTGGCCATGGGTTTGCCCATCGCCTATGCCTTTGGTTTGAGCACCCTGTCGTATTTGTTCTTTTCCACCACCACACCGCTCACCATCGTGGTCAGCCGCATCGACGAGGGCATGTCGCACCTCATCTTGTTGTCGGTGCCGCTGTTCGTGTTCTTGGGCGCGTTCATCGCGGTCACCGGTTTGGCCAAGGCCATGGTCGATTTTTTGGCCGCGCTCATCGGCCATTTGCGCGGTGGTTTGCAATACGTGCTGCTGGCCGCCATGTATTTGGTGTCAGGCATCTCAGGCTCCAAAGCCGCTGACATGGCGGCGGTGGCCCCCGCGCTGTTCCCCGAAATGAAAAAACGCGGCGCGCACCCGGGACGTTTGGTTGCTTTGCTCTCAGCGTCTGGCGCGATGAGCGAAACCATCCCACCCAGCTTGGTGTTGATCACCATCGGCGCGGTCACGGGGGTGTCCATCTCGGCCTTGTTTGTCGGTGGATTGATGCCAGCCTTGGTGGGTCTGCTGGCGCTGTCGGCCGTGGTGTACTGGCAAGCCCGCAGCTCGGAAGAAAGCCCGGTGCCCCGTGCGCCCGCTGCGGTGGTGTGGCGCAGTTTGCTGTTGGCCTTGCCCGCCTTGGCTTTGCCCTTTGTCATTCGCTCGGCGGTGGTGGAGGGCGTGGCCACCGCCACCGAGGTGTCGACCATCGGCATTTTGTACACCTTGGTGGTGGGCCTCTTGGTCTATCGCCAAATGGACTGGCGTCGCATGGGCCCCATGTTGGTGGAGACCGCTGCTTTGTCGGGTGCCATCTTGCTGATCATCGGATGCGCCACCGCCATGGCCTGGGCCCTCACCCAGTCGGGCTTTTCACGCGATTTGGTGGCGCTCATGACCCAGGTGCCAGGCGGCGCGACAGGTTTCATGGTGGTGAGTTTGTTGGTGTTCGTGGTGCTGGGTAGCATCTTGGAAGGCATTCCGGCCATCGTTTTGTTTGGGCCTTTGTTGTTTCCCGTGGCCCGCGCTTTGGGCATTCACGAGGTGCACTACGCCATGGTGGTGGTGTTCGCCATGGGTCTGGGCTTGTTTGCGCCGCCAGTGGGCGTGGGTTTTTACGCGGCCTGTGCCATCGGCAAGGTCGAGCCCGACCAGGCCTTGGGCCGCATCTGGCCTTATTTGGGCGCTTTGATGGTGGCGCTGTTGGTCATCGCCTTTGTGCCTTGGGTGTCGATTGGCTTCCTATAATCCGCTCCTTCCATGAGCCTTTTGAAATTCATCCGTCCAGACCTGCAAGCCATGCAGGCCTATGTCGTGCAAAACGCCACGGGCATGGTCAAGTTGGACGCGATGGAGAACCCCTACACCCTCCCGCCCGATTTGCAAGCCCAGCTCGGTCAACGCTTGGGCGCGGTGGCCATCAACCGCTACCCCGGTGCCCGCATCGACGACCTGAAACACGCTCTGGCCCAACATGTCGGTCTGCCAGCAGGTCACAGCCTGATGCTGGGCAACGGCTCAGACGAACTCATTTCCCTGTTGTCTTTGGCGTGTCAGCTGCCGGGTGCCAAGGCACTGGCCCCCGAGCCGGGGTTTGTCATGTACGCCATGAGCGCCCAATTCCAAGGCCTGGGCTACATCCCGGTGTCTTTGCGCGACGACTTTGCGTTGGACGAAGCGGCCATGTCGGCCGCCATCGCCGAGCACCAACCCGCCATCGTCTACCTGGCATACCCCAACAACCCGACCGCCAATTTGTGGGACGCCGCGGTCATGCGCCGTTTGATCGCCCAGGTATCGGCCTATGGTGGTTGGGTGGCTTTGGACGAGGCCTACCAACCGTTTTCCAGCGCCACTTGGCTGGACGAGATCCAGCGCGACCCGGCTGCCAACGCCCAGGTGCTGCTGATGCGCACCTTGTCCAAGTTTGGTTTGGCCGGTGTGCGCATTGGTTACATGATCGGCCGCACCGAGGTGTTGGCGCATTTGGACAAAATCCGCCCGCCTTACAACGTGAGCGTGCTCAATGCCGAATGCGCTTTGTTCGCGCTGGAGCACGCCAGCGCGTTTGAGCGCCAAGCCCAAGCCATTTGCAGCGAGCGCGAACGCTTGACCACCGCCTTGAATGCGCTGCCCGGTGTCACCTGCTACCCCAGTCAAGCCAACATGTTGCTGGCGCGATTGGCCGGAGACGATCAAGTGGCCACCCGCGTGTTTGAGGGATTGAAGGCCCGCCAAGTGCTGGTGAAGAACGTTTCTAAAATGCATCCTGTGCTGCACCACTGTCTGCGCTTGACCGTGGGCACCCCGTCAGAAAACGACCAACTGCTGGCGGCCATGAAAGACGTGCTCGCCAGCCTGTGAAGCGCCCCGCACCCAACCGACACACACCATGACACCACGCACCGCTGAAGTCCGCCGCGACACCAAAGAAACCCAAATCCAAGTGCGCATCAACCTGGACGGCACTGGCCAGTCCGAACTGTCCACCGGCATTGGTTTCTTCGACCACATGCTCGACCAAATCGCGCGCCACGGCCTGATCGACCTGCACATCCAAGCCACGGGCGACCTGCACATCGACGGCCACCACACCGTGGAAGACGTGGGCATCGCGCTGGGCCAAGCCGTGGCCATCGCGGTGGGTGACAAAAAAGGCCTGCGCCGCTACGGCCACGCCTTCGTGCCTTTGGACGAAGCGCTGAGCCGCGTGGTGGTGGATTTTTCTGGCCGCCCCGGTTTGGAAATGCACGTGCCCTTCAAGAGCGGCATGATCGGCCAGTTCGATTCGCAACTCGCCTTCGAGTTTTTCCAAGGCTTCGTCAACCACGCGTTTGTCACCCTGCACATCGACAACCTGCGCGGTGAAAACGCCCACCACCAGGCCGAAACCGTGTTCAAGGCGTTTGGTCGCGCTTTGCGCGACGCGCTGGAAATCGACCCCCGCGCCATCGGCGTCATCCCGTCCACCAAAGGCACGCTCTAGCACTTTCATGCGAACTGTTGCGGTCATCGATTACGGCATGGGCAATTTGCGCTCGGTGGCGCAGGCCGTCATGGCCGCCGCCCACGACAGCCACATCCGGGTGGTCATCACCGCCAACCCCGATGAGGTGCATGCCGCCGAACGCGTGGTGTTGCCCGGCCAAGGGGCCATGCGCGACTGCATGCAAGAGTTGCAAGACAGCGGCATGATGCCCGCCGTGCTGGACGCCGCCGCCAACAAACCGCTGTTTGGCGTGTGCGTTGGCATGCAAATGCTGCTCGACCACAGCGCCGAAGGCGATGCGGGCGGCACCCCTTGTCTTGGCCTGATCCCGGGCGAGGTGGTCAAGTTTGACCTGGCCGGTCAGCACCAAGCCGATGGCAGCCGTTTCAAAGTACCGCAAATGGGCTGGAACCAAGTGCGTCAAACCCAGTCACACCCGGTCTGGGCAGGCGTGCCCGACAACAGCCATTTCTACTTTGTCCACAGTTTTTACGCCCGCCCGTCAGATCAGCGCCACACAGCGGGGGAGACCGATTACGGGCAGCCCTTTACCTCGGCCATTTCTAGGGATAATATTTTTGCCACCCAGTTCCACCCGGAAAAAAGTGCCGACATGGGTTTGATGCTCTACCGCAATTTCCTCTCTTGGTCACCCTGACCGCCATCACCTTCACATCCATTTATGCTGCTCATCCCTGCGATTGACCTCAAAGATGGCCATTGCGTTCGCCTGGTTCAGGGCGACATGGACCAATCCACCATCTTCAGCGAAAACCCCGCCGACATGGCGCTGCAATGGGTGAACAAAGGTGCGCGGCGTTTGCACCTGGTGGACCTGAACGGCGCGTTTGCCGGCAAACCCCAAAACTACAGCGCCATCCGCAGCATCTTGAAAGCGGTGGGCGACGACATCCCGGTGCAGCTTGGTGGCGGCATCCGCGACCTGGATACGATTGAAAAATACATCGACGGCGGCATCCGCTACGTCATCATCGGCACCGCTGCCGTCAAAAACCCCGGCTTTTTGCAAGACGCTTGCAGCGCGTTTGGCGGCCACATCATCGTCGGGCTGGACGCCAAAGACGGCAAAGTGGCCACCGACGGCTGGAGCAAACTCACCGGCCATGAGGTGGTGGACCTGGGCAAGAAGTTCGAGGACTACGGCGTCGAGTCCATCATCTACACCGACATTGGCCGCGACGGCATGTTGAGCGGCATCAACATCGAAGCCACGGTCAAGTTGGCACAGGCCTTGTCCATCCCCGTCATCGCCTCGGGCGGCTTGTCTAATATGAAAGACATCGAGGGCTTGTGCGCGGTGGAAGACGAAGGCATTGAAGGCGTGATTTGCGGCCGTGCCATTTACAGCGGCGACCTCGACTTTGAAAAAGCCCAAGCCCGCGCCGACGAGCTGAACGGCTGACATGCTGGCCAAACGCATCATTCCCTGTCTGGACGTGACCGCCGGACGGGTGGTCAAGGGCATCAACTTTGTGGAACTGCGCGACGCCGGCGACCCGGTGGAAATCGCCGCCCGCTACAACGAACAAGGCGCGGACGAACTCACCTTCCTCGACATCACCGCCACCAGCGACGGGCGCGATGTCATTCTGCACATCATCGAAGCCGTGGCTTCTCAGGTGTTCATTCCTTTGACCGTGGGCGGCGGTGTGCGCACCGTGGAAGACGTGCGCCGATTGCTCAATGCCGGCGCTGACAAAACCAGCTTCAACTCGGCCGCCATCGCCAACCCGCAAGTCATCCGAGACGCCTCAGACAAATACGGCGCGCAATGCATCGTGGTGGCCATCGATGCCAAGCGCCGCACACCCGAAGACGAACAACGCATCGGCGCGAATGGCGTGCCCGTGGGCCCGGGCTGGGATGTGTACAGCCATGGTGGCCGTAAAAACGTGGGCCTGGACGCGGTGGCTTGGGCCACCCAAATGGCTGAACACGGCGCTGGCGAAATACTGCTCACCAGCATGGACCGCGACGGCACCAAAAGCGGCTTTGATTTGGCATTGACCCGGGCGGTCAGCGACGCCGTGCCGGTGCCCGTCATCGCCTCGGGCGGCGTGGGCAACCTCGACCACTTGGCCGACGGCATCCAGACCGGTGGCGCAGATGCCGTGTTGGCTGCGAGCATCTTTCACTATGGCGAATACACGGTGCAGCAGGCCAAAGAACGGATGAAAGAGCGCGGGATTCCTGTGAGGTTGTGAGGCCTGTTCAGGCTTGGGGCCATCTATACAAGGGGCAGGGTGTGCCACCATCCCCCACCTGAATAAAATTACTAAATTATAAATAATTCCACTTATATAGTATTTGTTTATATATATTTAAGGCTATATTAAAGGTAACAAATTCGTAGAACACCTGACATAGCAGGCGCTAGGAAATCAATGGTGGCATGGCGATTTGCTCAGTTTTTTATTCCTATGGGCAAGCAAAATGGATAGAGGTAAACCCATGATTTCATACGTTTTTTTGTCTGCTGTGCGGTCATGTTTTTGAACTTAAACCCCAAATCCCAAAATTAGTGTCTCCTATGTCGAAGAAAGATATCGAGCGCCACTACTTTGATCGGTTCCGACAGTTTTGCAAACCGTTCCCAGATGGCCTGGTCACTTCCACGGAAGAGCCAGACTTCCTTATCCTAGGCAAGCATCAAACAATTGGCGTCGAGCTCACCGAACTGCATCGTGAAGCGTCGCCGGGACAAGTTTCTCTTCAAGCCATTGAGTCAATGCGTCACAGGTTAGCCGCGCGCGCACAACAGCTATATGTTCAAAGCGGTGGAACACCTGTTCGCTGCACGATCATCATGCAGGAGGCCCACATCGAGAAGAGCCAAGTGGAATTACTTGCCAAAGTCATCGTCGAGATTGTTAGGCGGAACATGCCACTGCCAAACGACTCACTCAGCGAGTCTTACGATTGGACAAACCGCAGTTATTTTCCCGACATCATTGATACAGTCTCAGTCCATCGACTAGACGCAATCACTGAGACTCATTTCTATTGCCCGGGAGCAACTTGGGTTCCCAAGCTCTTGTCAGATGACATCATTCGAACCCTTAGCGCTAAATCTCGTAAGTACGCCGCCTATCGTGCGCGTTGCGATCAGGCTTGGTTGCTCATCAATACCGATATAGGAGCAATGTCGACCTGGTTTGACTTTGAGCCTGATGCTCTTGCGGGACCGTTCGTCACAACCTTTGATCGTGTCTTTGTCATGAGACATTTTGTTCAGGCACTACATGACCTTTCTTTAGCAAAAGCGTGAACTAGTCCAGGTGAGACCTACTTCCCTGCACAGCCCAAACCATAGTCCACATGTTTGAAATCGTTATGTTCTTCCTCGGGTACGTTTTGGATCTACTGCTTGTGATCACAGGCGGGATTGTGATTCGGCTGCTGTCCTTTGGCCGTTGGCGTACCGAATCACAGAACAGCGATGAACGTCGTGTTGTCGCCGCTGCTGGGGCTTTGTCCTTTGTCCGCGATGGCAAACGAGTCATCACCACAACGGGTCTGTGGATAGCAGGTCTCGCGATTTATGTGCTGATCGCTTTGGCTTTCTTGATTTAGCGCGAAGCCCAATAATTTGAATTCAAAAGTGAAATAAATATCACTTTCATGAAAAATTAATGAGTATTTTTGTAGTTATAGTGCTGCCAAGCAATTGGAGCTCGACTTTGGTAGAGCAAGCGGGTGGACCATCAGCAAGTCGCACAGGGAGTTGCGGTCCATATCGCTTTATCGAGCTTCTGCCGCGTTCAGGTGGCCATGCTGCCGCTGCTTTTTTCAACCCATGACCACAAATGAGGATTCCCATGAGATACAGCACCAGCTTCTTTGCTGTTGTCGCCGCCATCACGAGCGTCGGCTGTTCCACCATTACCCAAAGCGAATCGCAATCGTTGGCACTCACTGCCACTTATCAAGG